>JADMIO011306005.1_pt1 | contig 71678 bp, 58 predicted proteins | sample 8958161 | NCBI WGS metagenome assembly JADMIO01 (sample SAMN16585339, study PRJNA669376) | soil metagenome | isolation source: Crop rotation soil | place: USA: Cullars Rotation, Alabama | collected 2011 | reverse complement strand
CGCGACAACTTGTCCACGTGGAATTCTAAGCTTAGGATCCCAATGTGCTGGAAAGAGCACTGCTGCGACGACATCGCGCTCGAGGTGAGCGGCGATCCGGTCTCTTACGCCGAAGCGCTCGCCGAGTTGGAGAGCTGGCGGGTGGGCCACGTACCGCTGGCGCTGGCGGCGACAGACGGCTCGCTGCTGTCGCGCGTCGCGCGTGTGCTCGCACGTCCCGAGCGGCCGGCGCGGATCGGGGCGGCCACCACTGCAGCCCTGGTCGTCGCGTTCGTGGTCACGGCGGGCGCGCTGCAGTATCTCGTGGCGCGTCAGCCGACCGCAGTGCCGGCCACCGCGGCCCCGCCGCAGGCGCGCGCGTGGCGCATGGTGTTCGATCACCCGTCCGGCCAGATGACGATCCGCGGGTTCACCGCCCGCGAGCTCGTCCGCTACGCCTACCAGCTCCCGGTCTCGCGGATCGTCGGCGGGCCGGCGTGGTTCGATACCGACGCCTTCGAATTGACGACGACGGTCGATCATGTGCCGGCGGCCGACGAGACGCCCGGCCTCGTACGCAAACTGCTCGAAGAGCGCTTCGGGCTCGTCGTGCACGAGTCCACGGTGAAGGTGCCGGTGTTCGCGCTCGAGATCGCGCAAGCCGACGGCACGGTGGGGCCGAATCTGCAACCCGCCACCGCTGAGTGTTTCGACCAGAAGGCCTGGGTAGCGGCGGGCGCTCCGCGCCTGACGGCGGAGCAGGGCGGGCGCACGATCATGTGCGGCGTGTGGGACGAAGGGGTGTCGCACCAGCGCGTGCGGAGCATCACGATGGAGGATTTCGCCGCGACGATGCGCCATCGCCTGGCGCCGGGATTCGACCGATTCGACCGCGATGTGATCGATCGAACGGGCCTCGAGGGGCCGTACGATCTCTCGCTCGAGTTCTTCCGGCCGGCGGCCGCGATGATGGGCGTTACGCCCTGGTTGCGTCTCCCGCTCCAGGTGGCGGGATTCCAAAGCGTGCCTGAAGTGCTCGAGGAGCAACTCGGCCTGAAGCTCGTTCCGGCCACCGCTGAGGCGCCGGCGATCGTCATCGACCACATCGAGATGCCGATGCCGTAGGGCCGGTAACGCTTTGCATCCGCGCCAACCAAACGCCTGCCGCCGGTGTCTAATGGCTCGGACAGCCGGCGGCGGCGTGAACCTTCGCTCGTTCTGCTCGTAACCCCTATCGCAGGTTCGAGTTCCCGCCCGCGGGGCTCGGGCCGACTCGAGGTTCGCATGAGAGCGTTTCTGCCGCTGGCCGCCGTCGTGTTCGCCGCCGTCGTCGCGATTCCGGGACCACGCCTCGGGGCTCAAGCCGTCATTGGCGGCACGACGTCCGGCGTGTCCGTGCCCCCGCCGGCCGCACCTTCTGCTGGCACTGTCCCCAGCGGTCCGCCGCTCTCGTTCGAGGTCGCGGCGGTGAAGCAGAACACGTCGGGCGAGGGTTTCATCCGGTTCGGTATCCAGCCGGGCGGTCGCTTCAACGCGCTCAATGCGCCCTTCCGTGAACTGCTCCGCTTCGCGTTCCAGGTGCAGCCATTCCAGATCGAGGGGTTGCCCAATTGGGCCAACTCCGATCGGTTCGACGTCACGGCGAAGGCCGAAGGTGAGATCGCGCAGACGGCGCCGGGCCAGCTGGGCCCGATCCAGTTCATGATGCGGACGCTCCTGGCCGAGCGTTTCGGCCTCGTCTACCACGAGGAAACGCGCGAGATGCCGATCGCGGCGCTCGTGCTCGCGCGGCAGGACGGCAAGCTCGGCCCGAAGCTCGAAAAATCCACCACCGACTGCCAGGCGCTCTTCGCGTCCCGCCGCGGCGGCGGGCCGCCGCCTCCGCCGCCCGGTTTCGGCGAGAAGCTTCAATGCGGGTTCCGTGTCGGGCCTGGCACGATCGCGGGAGGCGCGTCGCAGATGACCCAGCTCGCCCAGTTCCTGTCGCAGAACATGGGCCGCATCGTGCTCGACAAGACCGGCCTCACCGGCAACTACGATTTCGACATCACCTACACTCCGGACCAGGTGCCGAACTTCAATGGCCAGCCCGGCCTTCCGCCTGGAGTGCCGGCCATCGATCCCAACGGGCCTTCACTCGCGACGGCGCTGCAGGAACAGCTCGGGCTGAAGATCGAGTCGCAGCGCGGACCGGTGACGATGTTCGTCGTGGACAAGGTGTCGCAGCCGACGCCGGACTAGGACACTGGCATTTCCCGAACGGAGGAGCGCAACGGATGCCGGGGGCAGTTCAAAGCGGGAGATGGTTCTCCCGGGCGATACGCGCGGCGTACCTGGCCGCATGGCTGCTGACCCTCGCCGCGCCCGCGGCCGCCGCCGACTTCATCGGCCAGGTCACGTTCAACGGCCAGCCGGTGCCGGGCGCCACCGTGACCATCACGCAGCAATCCGGCGCCTCGGGCGCCGCGGGCGCGAAAAAGGTGGTCTCGTCCGATCCGCAGGGCATCTACCGGTTCACCGATCTGGCCGAAGGGCTGTGGACGGTGCAGGTCGAGATGTTCGGATTCGCGCCCGCGTCGCGCGAGGTCCGCATCCCGCCGGAAGGGGCGCCGCCGGTCGTGGAACTCGCATTGCTGCCGCTGGCCGAAATGACCCGCGGCCTGGCGCCGCCCGTGCCGGCCGCACCCGCGGCACCAGCCACGACCTCCGCCCAGCGGCCGGCCGCGACGTCCGCGGCGCGTGGAAGTGGTCAGCCAGGGGCCGCGGCGGCACGCGGACGCGGAGCCGGTCCAGGCGGCGGAGGCGGCTTTCAACGCGCTGCCGCGAATCCGAACGCGGCCGCGGCGATTCCCGCGGCCGCGAGCGCCTTTCCCGATGACGACAACGATTCGCGCAACGACGGCGGCATGGGCGCCGCCGACGGCCTGTTGATCAACGGCAGTGTCAACAACGGCGCCGCGTCGCCGTTCGCGCAGGCGCGCGCGTTCGGGAACAACCGGCCCGGCGGCCGCGGGCTGTACAACGGCGGCGTCGGCCTGCTCACCAGCAACTCGGCGCTCGATTCGCGCCAGTACTCGTTCACCGAAGCGCGCGCGCCCAAGCCCGATTACAACGACCTCCAGTTCGTCGCCAACTTCGGCGGCCCGATCCGGATTCCGCGCCTCATGCGCCGCGGCCCGAACTTCTTCGGCGGCTACCAGCGCATCCAGGACCACAGCGCCACGTCCGAAGCCGGGCTGCTGCCCACGCTGCTCGAGCGGTCGGGCGACTTCTCGCAGTCGCGGAACGCGTTCGGTCAGCCCGTCGTCGTCGTCGATCCGCTCACCGGCCAGCCGTTTCCCGGCAACGTCATCCCCGCGGATCGCATCACGCCGCAGGCGGCGTCGCTGCTCGGCTACTACCCGCGGCCGAACGCCATCGGCATCGGCGCCAACTACCAGACGCCGATCGTCGTGAAGACGCGTCAGGACAGCGGCCAGACCCGGCTCACGCACGGGTTCCGGAACGGGCGCGAGCAGTTCCAGGGCGCGTTCAACTATCAGCGCACCACTCTCGAGTCCGCCAACCTGTTCTCGTTCGTCGACACGACGCAGACCACCGGCATGAACGTGGACATCAACTATTCGCACCGGCTGAATCAGTTCATGTTCCTGCGGTCGCGGTATCAGGGCGGGCGCCAGACCAACGACGTGACGCCGTTCTTCTCGAACGTCACCAACGTGTCCGGGAACGCCGGCATCCTCGGCAACGACCAGACGCCGGTGAACTGGGGGCCGCCCGCGCTCAACTTCTCGAGCGGCATCGTTGGTCTGGGCACGGGCCAATATGCCGAGAACACCAACTACACGAACGGCGCGTCCAGCGAGCTGTCCTGGTTCCGGGGGCGCCACAGCCTGACGATCGGCGGCGGCATGCGGTGGCAGGCCTACGACGTGCTGTCGCAGCAGGACGCCCGCGGGCGCTTCGGCTTCACCGGATCGGCGAGCGGCGCGGATCTGGCCGACTTCCTCCTGGGGCTGCCGCAGACCAGTTCGATCGCTTACGGCAACCCCGACAAAGCGCTGCGGCAGAACACCATCGAGGTGTATGTCAACGACGACTACCGGGTGTCCCCGGTGCTGACGTTGAACCTGGGTGTGCGGTGGGAGTTCGAGTCGCCGATCACCGAGAACCAGGGGCGGCTGGTGAACCTCGACGTCGCGTCCGGCTTTACCGCGGCGCAGCCGGTGATCGGCAGCGACCCGAACGGGCCGGTGACCGCCACCGAGTATCCGTCGTCGCTCATCCGCCGCGACCTCCGCGGCATTCAGCCGCGTCTGAGCCTCGCGTGGCGGCCGGTACCGGGATCGTCGCTGGTGGTGCGCGGCGGCTACGGCATCTACCGCAACCAGTCGGTGTACCAGTCGATCGCGCTGATGATGGCGCAACAGCCGCCGCTCTCGACGACGGCGAGCGCGCAGCGCTCACCGGACCTGCCGCTGACGCTGGCGACCGGGTTTCAGATTCTGAGCGCGTCGCCCATCAACACGTTCGCGGTGGATCCGGCGTTCCGCGTCGGCTCGGCCCACACGTGGCAAGGGTCGGTGCAGCGCGATCTCCCCTCGTCGCTCACGGTGGTCGCGACGTATTCCGGCTCGCGCGGGACCCACCTGATGCAGGAGTTCCTGCCGAACACGTATCCGATCGGCGGCGTCAATCCGTGCCCGACCTGTCCATCGGGCTTCGTGTATCTGGCGTCGAACGGCACCTCGCTGCGCAACGCCGGCCAGGTGCAGCTGCGCCGCCGGCTGCGGAACGGGTTCACGGCGTCGGGGCAGTACACGCTGGCCAAGGCGACCGACAACGCGACGGCGTTCGGCGGCGCCAGCCTCGCCGGCTCCTCGATCGCGCAGGACTGGCGCGACCTCGACGCCGAGCAGGCGCTGTCGAACTTCGATCAGCGGCACCAGTTCACCGGGCAGGCGCAGTACACCACCGGCGCCGGTATCACCGGCGGCACGCTCGTGGACGGCTGGAAGGGGCGCCTGCTCAAGGACTGGACGTTCGTCACGCAGTTCACGATCGGCAGCGGTTCGCCGCTCACGCCGGTGTATCTGGTGCCGGTGCCCGGCACCGGCTTCGTCGGCAGCGTGCGCGGCCGCCTGATCGGCGACGAGGACAACGTGCCCGACGGCTTCTATCTGAATCCGCTGGCCTACTCGGCTCCGGCGCCAGGCGAGTGGGGAACTGCGGGGAGGAACTCGGCCACGGGGCCGCGTCAGTTCGCGCTCAACGCCGGCGTGGGGCGCACGTTCCGCTGGGGCGAGCGCTTCAACATCGACTGGCGGCTCGACGCGACCAACGTGCTCAACCGGGTCGTCTACACCAGCGTCAACACCATCGTCGGCAGCGAGCAGTTCGGGCTGCCGAACCGGGCCGGCCAGATGCGCAAGATTCAAAGCAGCCTTCGGGTGAGGTTTTGATGGGGAGCCGTCAACGAGCGTCGTCGCGCCCAGGCATGTCCCGCTTCGCAAACCGGGGGACTTACGCTGTAGAGCACGGTTTGCTACGGGGACACGCCAGGGCTTTCCGTCGCTGGATCTCGGTGACGGCCGTTGTGCTGTCGGCGACAACAGTTCTCATGCGCGCGCAGCAGCAGCCGCCGGCCACGCCGGCGGATCAGCCGATCTTCCGGTCGAGCACCCGGCTCATCGTGCAGACGGTGACGGTGAAGGACAAGGACGGGCGGCCGATCGAAGGGCTGACCGCCAGCGACTTCGTCGTCACCGAGGACGGCCAGCCGCAGGACATTGCGTTCGTCGATTTCCAGCGGCTCGAGACCGAGCCGGCGCCAGCGCTTCAAGCCGCGCAAAGCGCTGACGCGCCCGCGTCCGCGCCGGCCGCTCCGCCGGTGGACTCGGTCATCCAGCCGCAGTTCGCCCCGCCGGCCGCGGGCGACACGAGATACCGCAACCGCCGGCTGATGATTCTCTACTTCGACCTGTCGGCCATGCCGCCCGGCGATCAGCTGCGCGCCTTCCAGTCGGCGATCAAATACGTGTCGTCGCAGATGACGGCCTCCGACCTCATGGCGGTCATGACATACGAGGGGGGCGCGGTCCGCATCAAGCAGGACTTTACGGCGGACCGGGCGGTGATCCGCAACGTCATCGACGTCCTGGTCTACGGCGAGGACAAGGACGGCGACGGCGTCCGCGACGAGCCCGATCAGTCGTCGGCCTTCGGCCAGGGCGACGCCGAGTTCAACATCTTCAACACCGATCGACAGCTCGCGGCGCTGCAGACGGCGGTCACGATGCTGCGGCCGTTCCCGGAGCAGAAGGCGCTCATCTACTTCGGCAGCGGCCTGCGCCTGAACGGCACGGACAACACGGCGCAGCTGCGGGCCACGACCAACGCCGCGGTGCGCGCCAACGTCACGATCAATCCGGTGGACGCGCGCGGACTCGTGGCGACGGCGCCGCTCGGCGACGCGACGCAGCGCTCGCCGGGCGGGCTCGCCATGTTCACCGGCCAGACCGCGATGAACCAGATGAACGGGTTCCAGCGGTCGCAGGACACCCTGTACTCGCTCGCCAAGGACACTGGCGGCACCGCCATGTTCGACAACAACGACCTGTCCACCGGCATCGTGCAGGCGGCGCAGGCGATGACGAGCTACTACATCATCGGCTTCTACAGTACGCATCCCGCCAACGACGGGAAGTTCCGCCGCATCCGGGTGACGCTGGCCAACAACCGCGACGGGCAGCTGGCGTACCGGCAGGGCTACTTCGCCGACAAGGAGTGGGCGAAGTTGAACGGCGTGGAGCGGGAGCGGCAGCTCGAGGAAGCGCTGATGCTCGAGAACCCGGTCACCGACATCACCATTGCGATGGAGGTGAACTATTTCCAGCTCAATCGCGCCGAGTACTTCGTGCCGGTGGCGGTAAAGATCCCGGGCAGCGAGCTGGCGCTGGCGCGGCGGCGCGGCGCGCAGCGGACGCTGCTCGACTTCATCGGCGAGGTGAAGGACAACTACGGCATCACGATCCAGAACGTCCGCGACAAGCTCGACATCCGGCTGTCCGATCAGACCGCGAACGAGCTGGCGGCGCGGCCGATTCAGTACGAGACCGGGTTCACGCTGCTGCCGGGGCAGTACGTGATCAAGTTCCTGGCGCGCGACGCGGAGGCGGGCCGCATCGGCACGTATCAGACGTCGTTCACGATCCCGAATCTGAACCGCGAGGAAGTGCGGCTGCCGATCAGCTCGGTGGTGCTGAGCAGCCAGCGCGTGACGCTCGGCGACGAACTGCACACGGTGAAGAGCTCGCTCGGCAACGAGGCGGTCGCCGCCAATCCGCTCGTGCATCAGGGCGAGAAGCTGGTGCCGAGCGTGACCCGAGTCTTCAGCACGGCGAGAGACCTCTACGTCTATCTGCAGGCGTACGAGCGGGGCGCCACCGAGACGCAGCCGCTGGTCGCGTTCGTCACCTTCTACAAGGGCGACGTGAAAGCGTTCGAGACCCAACCCATTCAGGTGACCGATGGGCTCGAGACGCGCTCGAAGGCCGTGCCGCTTCGCTTCAGTATTCCGCTCCAGGGCGTCGCGCCTGGACGCTACGACTGCCAGGTGACCGTGCTCGAGCCCGGTGGCCGCAAGGCCGCGTTCTGGCGCGCGCCGGTCGTGCTGATTCCGTGATGCAGGCCTTCGGTGGGCTCGTTGGTTTCTGACGGAAACCTTAACGTCTCGTCAGTAGACATCCTTGCCCGATCAGCACTAGACTTGCCGACGCCTTGACCGGGTCGGCGCGCCAGACACCATTTCGCCCACGCAAATTCCCTGCGAGTGCACCGAGTTCCGCCGCGATTACGCCGGCCGCGGTAAGGAGAGGTGCGGCTTGGCCGCGCCGAAAGGCTGAAACATGGATACCACGCATCTCCATCTGCTGCTGAACCACGTCCCGACGATCGGGTTCGTCGTCGCGCTCGGCTTCTACGTCGTCTCGTTCATCGGCAAGAGCGACCACATCCGGCAGGCCAGCCTCGTCATGATGGTCGGCATCGCGTTCATCACGATCCCCACCTACGTGACCGGCAACGCCGCGTGGGCGGCCATCGAGAGCATGGACGACATGCGGGCGAGCATCGCCGAGACGCACGAGGGCGCGGCGTTCCTCGCGATGGTCGCGATTCAGATCACCGGAGCGCTCGCGTTCCTCGGCCTGTGGTCGCTGCGGCGAACGGGCAAGCTGTCGAACGCGGCGGCGATGGTGATCTTCCTCTTTGGCGTGCTGTCGTTCATCCTCGTGGCCGGCGCGGCCAACCTGGGCGGCGAGCTGCGGCACACCGAGATCCGGCCGGAGCAGGAGAGCATCACCGCCATCGGACCGCTGGCGCGCACCGTGGGCAACTACGTGCGCGACACGCCGTGGACCTGGGTGACCGCCGAGACGCTGCACTTCGTCGGCCTGTCGATCCTCATCGGGGTGCTGGCGATCGTCAACCTGCGGCTGCTCGGGTTCATGAAGAACCTCTCACCCAACCTGCTGATGCGCTTGCTGCCCTGGGGGATGATGGGCTACGCCATCAACGCGATGACGGGGATGCTGTTCTTCGCGGCGTCGCCGCAGCAGTACTACGACAACCCCGCGTTCTTCTGGAAGCTGGTCTTCCTCATGCTCGGTGGCGCCAACATCGTCTACTTCACCTTCGACCACGGCTGGCAGGTGGAGGCCGGGCGCGATGTTCCGTCGCTGTCGAAGATCCTCGCCGTGTCCGCGCTCTTCCTGTGGGTCGGCGTCATGTATTGGGGCAGCATGCTGCCCTTCATCGGTAACGCCTTCTAGGCGCCGCCCCGGGACGAGGTACAGGATGCAGTTGGCCGTCACTGTCGTATCGGTGGTGCTCAGCGTCACGCTCGTCGGCGTGCTGCTCGGGTATCTGGTGCATCGCAACGCTGAGCGCCACGACCGCAAAGGAGGCCGGTAATGGCCTTCTTCGAGTGGCTCGAGATGCTGCCCCCCAGCCAGTGGATCCGGGAGTCCGGCTCGCTGTGGGCCTTCCCGATGTTTCTGTTCGCGCACACGCTCGGCATGTCGATCGTGGCCGGAGGCTCCACCTTCATCAATTTTGCGTTGCTGGGTCTGTGGCCGAAGGCGACTCCGATCAAGCCGCTCGAGCGCCTCTACCCGATCATGTGGTGGGGCTTCGGCATCAACCTCTTCACCGGCGTCGGACTCTTCTGCGCCGACGCCACCACGCGTGCGATCAATCCGGACTTCTGGATCAAGCTGGTGTTCGTCGTGATCGGAATCGTCGTGCTGGCGCGGATGCGGAAGACGGTGTTCGCCGACCCCGCGCTCGACAAGGGCACGCTGCCGTCCGGCGCCAAGACGCTGGCGTGGGTGTCGCTCGTCTGCTGGTTCGGCGCCATCTGCGCCGGCCGCCTCATCGCCTACGTCGGCCCGGTCGCCGGACTCTAGAGTCGTAGGGGCCGGCTTCAGCCGGCCCGACCACCGACCATGGGCCGCCTGAAGGCGGCCCCACGTACTTCACCCGCCCCAGAATCACCTTTACCCCCGCCGGGCTCAGGCGTATAAACCTCCCAGTAAATTCGCTCTCCGAAATACCGGCGCCAGCGTTCGCTGTATTGGCCTGCCTCGACGCGGGTCGAGGCTTTCACGTGGAGGCGATTGATGCCCAGAGTCCGCAGCGTTCGAGGGTGGCTCGTTGGAATCGCGCTCGCAGCCGGCGTGCTGCTCCTCCCGTCCCAGGTCTCCGCGCAAGCGACGATTGCCGGCCTGGTGCGCGACACCTCCGGCGCCGTGCTTCCCGGCGTCACCGTGGAAGCCGCCAGCGACGTGCTGATCGAGAAGGTCCGCACCGCGGTGACCGACAACAACGGCCGCTATCAGATCGTCGATCTGCGCGCCGGCCGCTACGTGGTGACGTTCACCCTGACCGGGTTCTCCGGCGTCAGGCGTGAAGGCATCGAGCTCACCGGCGTGGCCACGGCGGCCGTGAACGCGGAGCTGCGCGTGGGCGCCATCGAGGAGACGATCACGGTGACCGGCGAGACGCCGATCGTGGACGTCCAGAGCGTGCGCCGCCAGGCAACCATCACCGGTGAGGTGCTCAGCACGATCCCCACCGCGCGCGGCTACAGCGGCGTGATGCTGCTGGTCCCGGCGATCCAGACGCAGGGCTCGTCGCCCGCCAACGTGCAGGCGACGCCCGGCATGGTGGTGTTCGGCACCCCCGGCGGGCGCAACGGCAACGAAGGACGGCTGCAGGTGGACGGCCTTGGCGTCGGCGCCGCCCGCAACGGCGGCGGCGTGTCGGGCTACAACGCCGACATCGCCAACGCGCAGGAGATCTCGTTCACCGTGTCGGCAGGTCTGGGCGAGGCCGAGGTGTCGGGGCCCGCGCTCAGCGTCGTCCCCAAGACGGGCGGCAATGCGTTCCACGGGTCGGTCTTCCTCGCTGGCGTGACGGAAGGGATGGTGGACAACAACTACACTCCCGAGCTGCAGGCGGCCGGTCTCGGCACGCCCGGGCGGCTGCTCCAGCTCTGGGACTACACCACGGGTCTCGGCGGCCCGATTAAGAAGGATCGCCTCTGGTATTTCCTCAACCTGCGGAACCAGGGATCGCAGTCGTCGGTGTCGGGGATGTGGGCGAACCGCAACGCGGGCGATCCCACGAAGTGGACCTACCAGGCCGACACCTCGCGCCAGTCGCGCAGCGCGTCGAGCTGGACAGTGGCGAGCCTGCGGCTCACGGTGCAGGCGACGCCGAAGAACAAGTTCAACGTCTACTGGGACGAGCAGAAGCCGTGCACCGGCGCGACCTATTCGGCCAGTGAAGACGGCTGCCGGAATCAGCCCGAGGAGGGCGGCTTCGTCTACGGCGGTTCGGCCACCGCCGCGCCGGAGACCGCCACCTACGAGAACCGCTTCCAGCGCGTGCAGCAGCTCACGTGGACGTCCACGATGACCAACCGCGTCCTGCTCACCGCGGGGTTCGGCGACTACCTGACGCGGTGGGGCGGCGACGAGATGCCGGGCAATCCCACCCGCAGCCTGGTGCGAGTGACGGAGCAGTGCGCGCCGTCCTGTCCGGCGAACGGCGGCATCCCCAACCTCACCTACCGCTCGGCGAACTGGGCGTCGCACTGGATGGGGCAGCACAACTGGAACGCCTCGGCCACCTACGTCACCGGCGCGCACAACCTGAAGTTCGGTTACCAGGGCACGTTCTACGCCGACGACGAGCAGTACTTCACCAACGACGAGAAGGTGGCGTATCGCCTCAACAACGGCGTGCCGAACCTGATCACCGAGACGCTGCACTCCAACCTGCGGAAGCTGCGCACGCGCTACCACGCGGTCTACGCGCAGGAGCAGTGGTCGCTCGGGCGCATGACGCTGCAGGGTGCTGTGCGCTTCGATCACGCCTGGAGCTACTCGCCCGAGCAGATCGTCGGCCCGACGCGCTTCCTGCCGACGCCGATCGTGTTCGCCGAGACGCCGGGCGTCGTGGGCTACAACGACATCTCGCCGCGGCTCGGGCTGGCCTACGACGTGTTCGGCAACGGCAAGACCGCGATCAAGCTGAATCTCGGCCGCTACCTCGACGCCGCGAGCAACAACAACGGCAACTACTCGATCACCAATCCGACCTCACGCATGGCCGGCAGCACCGAGCTGGGACGGCCTGCGGTCACGCGGAGCTGGACCGACAACGGGAACTACGTCCCCGACTGCAATCTGAACAGCCCGGACGCGCAGGACAACCGCCCCGCGGGCGGCGACTTCTGCGGCGCGATCAGCGATCGCAACTTCGGCACCGCGACGCTGAGCCGCAACTTCGATCCCGCTGCGCTCGAAGGGTGGGGCGTGCGGCCGGCCGACTGGGAGTTCGGCGCCTCGATCCAGCAGGAGGTGCTGCCGCGCGTGTCGGTTGAAGTGGGCTACTTCCGCCGCTGGCTCGACAACTTCTTCGTCGACGACAACCTCGCCACGGTGCCGGCCGACTTCACGCCCTTCAGCGTGACGGCGCCGGTCGATCCGCGGCTGCCGGACGGCGGCGGCTACCGGATCACGGGGCTCTACGACGTCGTGCCGGCGAAGTTCGGGCAGGTCAACGACTACTACACCAAGGCCGAGAACTTCGGCGTGTGGTACCAGCACTACAACGGCATTCTGCTCAACGCGACGGCGCGGCCGTCCAACGGCCTCACGGTGCAGGGCGGTCTGCTGACCGGACAGACGGTGCGCGACCTGTGCGACATCCGCAACGCCAACCCGGAGCTCAATTACGTCACGCCCGCCAACGCCAGCGGTCCCGGCAACGTCTACGCGAGCCCGGTCTTCCCCTACTGCCACACGTCCACCGGGTTCACCACGCGCGTGACCGGGCTGGCGGCCTACACCGTGCCGAAGATCGACGTGCTCGTGAGCGGCACGTTCCGCAGCGAGCAGGGCGCGCCGCTGTCGGCCAACTTCACGGTGACCAACGCGATGGTGGCGGCGGAGCTCGGGCGCCCGCTGTCGGCGCCGGGAGGCAGCGTCGTCGTCAACCTGATCGAGCCGGGCACGGTGTACGGCGATCGGCTGAACGAAGTGGACTTCCGGGTGGCGAAGATCGTGCGCATCGGGCGCACGCGCACCAACGTCGGCGTGGACGTCTACAACCTGTTCAACGCCAACCCCGCGCTCACCTACAACGCCGCGTACAGCGCGGCGCTGCCGTTCCCGCGCCCGACCGGCGTGCTCACGCCGCGGTTCGCCAAGATCAGCGCGCAGATCGATTTCTGAGGAGATGGAGGGGGCTGGGGGGCTGGGGGGCTGAGGGGCTGCGGGGCCAGGTCTACATTCGTGGGGGCCGGCTTCAGCCGGCCCATGGTCGGGCCGCCTGAAGGCGGCCCCTACGTACTAACCTGTCGGGCCGCCTGAAGGCGGCCCCATGACTACGCAGTGCCGCGGAACATGGCCGGCTTCATCGGCAGGCTGTAGATGCGCTTGCCGGTGGCCGCGTACACGGCGTTGACGAGCGCGCCGGCCATCGCCGCGGTGCTCGGCTCGCCGATGCCGCCGGGCGCCTCGACGCTCGGCATGATGTAGACCTCGGTCTGCGGCATCTCGGGGTGGCGCAGCGGCGGGTAGTCGCCGAAGTGGTTCTGCACCACGCGCCCCTTGTTGATCGTGATCTCGCCGCGCAGCGCCGCGGTGAGCCCGTACGCCAGGCCGCCCTCCATCTGCCCCTTGATCGTGTCCGGGTGCACCACCCAGCCGCAGTCCACGACGCAGACGTTCTTGTGCACGCGCACGTTGCCGTTGGTCACCGACACTTCGCAGGCGAGGCCGATGATCGAGCCGAAGCACTCGTGCACGGCGATGCCGCGCCCGCGCCCCTGCGGGACCGGCGACTTCCAGTTGGCCTTTTCCGCCGTCATGTCGAGCACGGCGCGGTGGCGCGGGTGCTTCGCCAGCAGCGCGCGGCGGAACTCGTACGGGTCCTTGCCGGCCGTCGTGGCCATCTCGTCGATGAACGCCTCGGTGACGTAGCCGTTGACGGAGCTCCCGACCGAGCGCCAGAACCCGTAGGGCACGCCGGGGTCCGCTTCGGTGTACTCGACCTTCAGGTTGGGGATGTCGTAGGGGAGCGACGAGGCGCCCTCGACCGAGATCGGATCCACCCCGCCCATCTGCTTCAGCGAGTCGGGGTTCAGCTTGTTCATCAGCGACGACTGCACGATGCGCTGCTGCCACGCGGTGGGATTGCCGCTCGCGTCGAGCGCAGCCCACATCCGCACGTAGGTGACCGGCCGGTAGTAGTCGTGCTGGATGTCGTCCTCGCGGCTCCACATCACCTTCACCGGCGCGCCGACCTTCTTCGAAGTCTCCACGGCGTCGGCCACGAAGTCGGCCTCGCCCCGGCGCCCGAACCCGCCGCCCATGAACATCGGGTGCACGAACACCTTGTTCTGCGGCAGGCCCGACACCGCCATTGCCGCCTGTTGCGTGGACGTCTGCGACTGCGTGGACAGGTAGACGTCGCAGCGGTCCGCGGTGACGTGCGCGGTGCAGTTCATCGGCTCCATGCACGCGTGGGCGAGGTACGGCGCCTCGAACACGCGCTCGAACGTCTTGGCGCCCCTGGCGTACGCCGCGTCGAAATCGCCATCCTTGCGCGCCGACACGCCGGGCTTCGCCGCCAGCTCCGCATACTTCTTCGTGATCTCCGCCGAGCTGAGCGTGGCGAGCGGGCCTTCGTCCCATGTGATCTGCAGCGCCTTGGCGCCGTTCGACGCGGCCCAGTAGCCGTCGGCGACCACGGCGACGCCGCTCGCGATCTGCACGACGTGCTTCACGCCGGGCACCGCCTTCGCCTTGTCGGCGTTGAAGCTCGCGACCTTGCCGCCGAAGACGGGGCAGCGCACGACGCGCGCGACCAGCATGCCGGGGAGCTTGACGTCGGCGCCGAACATCGCGCTGCCGTCCACCTTGGACGGAATGTCGAGCCGCGGCACGTCCTTGCCGAGCAATGTGAACGCTTTCGGATCCTTGAGCGGCACGTTGGCGGGCACCGGCAGAGCCGCGGCCTTGTCCACCAGCGACGCGTACGTGGCGCGCCGGCCGCTGGCCTGGTGGATCACCACGCCCTTGTCGGTGCTGCAGGCGGTTTCGGCCACGCCCCAGTCCTTCGCGGCCGCCGAAACGAGCATGGCGCGCCCCGTGGCGCCGGCCTGGCGCAGGATCTTCCACATGCCGCGGGTGCTGTTGCTGCCGGCGGTCGTCTGCGCGCCGCCGAAGCCGGGATTGCCGTAGCGCGCGTCGGCGCCCACCCACTCGGTCGTGACGTTCGCCCAGTCGACGTCGAGCTCCTCGGCGAGCAGCATCGGCATCGCCGTCATCACGCCCTGGCCCATCTCGAGCATCGAGAGCATGATGCGCGCCTTGCCGTCGGCGGTGATCTTCACCCACACGTTCGGCTCGAACACGCCGGCGGCCTCCGCGGCCGGCGCGAGCCCCGGCACGAAGCCGCCGAGCATCAGCCCGCCACCGGCGGCTGCGGTGGTCTTGAGGAAGAGGCGGCGGGTGACGTTCATGTCGTGTCGCGTCATGGCCCCCTCCTATGCGCCCGCCGCGCGGGCGATGGCGCGGTGAATGCGCTGATACGTGCCGCAGCGGCAGATGTTGCCGGTCATCGCGGTGTCGATCTGCGCGTCGGTCGGTTTCGGCGTCTTCGCCAGGAGCGCGGCGGCCGACATGATCTGTCCCGACTGGCAGTAGCCGCACTGCGGCACCTGCTCGGCGACCCAAGCTTTCTGGAGCGGATGGCTCGCGTCGGGCGACAACCCCTCGATGGTCGTGATCTTCTTGCCGGCGGCCGACTGCGCCGCGGTGAGGCACGAGCGGACGGCCACGCCGTCCACGTGCACGGTGCAGGCGCCGCACTGGCCGAGCCCGCAGCCGAACTTGGTGCCGGTGAGCCCGAGGTTCTCGCGCAGCACCCACAGCAGCGGCATGTCGCCGCTCACGTCGAGGTCGTGGCGCTTGCCGTTCACGGTCAAGGCGATCATGGAGACTCCTGGCTTGGGGCTTAAGGCTTAGGGGCTTAAGCCGAACAATCCTAGCGCGACGAGCCGGCGGGCGCCAGCGGTGCGCCGGGGCGCATTGACAGCGTTACGGGTTTGCCGGATCCTTCACGCCTATGAGCGCAAAATCCTCCCCGTCGAAGGATCTCCAGGCCGTCACCCTCTTCACCGAATTCGCCTCGGGAGGCATCAGCCGCCGCGAGTTCATGAGCCGCGCCGCCGCGCTCGGCGTCGCCGGTGCCGCTGTTGCCACGGTCGGGTCGCTCGCGACAGGCAGCGCCGATGCCGCCGGCCTCGCGCAGGCCGCGGTGGCCGCCTCGAAGAAGATTCCGCTCGAGGTCGCCGAGTGGAGCTACATGTGGGTGAACGTCAAGCGCGCCGAGACGGCGCGCGGCGCCTACGTGGGCGGGCAGCAGATGTACGTCGAGTACATGATCCCCGCGCAGGTGCGGCACCCGTTCCCCGTGGTGCTGGTGCACGGCGGCGGCGGGCAGGGCACCGATTGGATGGAAACGCCTGACGGGCGTCCTGGCTGGTTCCAGTACCTCGTGCAGGAGGGATACAAGGTCTACGTCGTCGATCGCCCTGGTCACGGGCGCTCGCCGCTGCACCCCGAGCTTCACGGTGGCTTCCCGCCCACGCACATCACGCTCGAGAGCCTCGCGGGACGGTTCACGCCGCCGTCGGCCAACCCGGCGCAGGCGGCGAACGAGTATCAGAAGAATCACACGCAGTGGCCGGGGCCGGGCAATGTGGGGTCGACGGATCTCGATCAGCTCGTCGCGGGATTGGGCGGCAGCTACGTCGTGACGCCTCCGCCTCCCGGTGCCGCGCCTGGACGGCAGGGCGGCGGTGCGCCCGGGCGCGCGGGCGGAGCCGGAGGCCGCGGCGGCGCTCCGGCCGGTCCACCGCAGGCGGCGAACACGCTCCCCGCCGCACCGCTCAACGTGCAGCACGCGGCGTGGCGTCAGGCGGGCGCCGACCTGCTCGACAAGATCGGTCCCGCGATCATCATGACCCACTCGGCCGGCGGCCCGTTCGGGCTGCTCGTGGCCGAAGCGCGTCCCAACCTCGTGAAAGCCACGGTGATCATCGAAGGCGCCGGATCGGGATTTGCCGCGGGCAACCGCTGGGGGATGTCGAGCATTCCGGTCACCTACGATCCGCCGGTCGCCGATCCCGCCGAGATCAAGACGACCTACGTCGCGAGCCCCGAGCCTGGAATCGCCGGCTACTTCCTGCAGGCCGAGCCCGTGCACAAGCTGCCGAACCTGAAGAACACGAAGGTCGTGTTCGTCACGGCGGACTCCTCGTTCGCTTCTCCCGGCAATCCCGGCGGCGTGGCGTTCCTGAAGCAGGCCGGCGTGCAGGCCGAGGAGATCCGCCTCGGCGCCATCGGCATCAAGGGCAACGGCCACATGATGATGGCCGAGAAGAACAATCGCGAGGTGCTGCAGCCGCTCGTCGACTGGATGAACCGGAACGTCACCGGCGGCAACAACCAGGCGCCGGCGCCACGCCGGCAGGCGGGCGATTCGCTGGCGCTCAAGCTCGGTGACTTCAGCAGCTTCTGGGTGGGCACCGAGCACAAGACGATGCCCTACGGCACGATCGAAGTGGGTCCGATGTTCGTGCAGAAGCTCGAGCCCGCGCAGCAGCGGTATCCGCTGCCGGTGCTGCTGGTGCACGGCGGCGGCGGGCAGATGGTGCACTACATGGGGCTGGGCGGCATGTCGGGCTGGGCGCATCACTTCGTGCAGGCCGGCTACACGGTGTATCTCGTCGATCGCCCCGGCCACGGCCGCTCGGTGTATCACCCCGACGCGCTCGGCGAGATCGGTCCGCTCGTCACCTACGATCTGCTGACGCGCGACACGGTCACGTCGGCCCGGACGCCGGACAAACAGTGGCCGGGCACGACCGGCGACGTTGGTGATCCGCTGGTCGATCAGCTCGTCGCGGCCGCCAACTCGGCGCCGCGTACCGCGCAACTGGCGCAGGATCTGTGGCGGCGCCACGGCGCCGAGCTCGTCGATCGGATCGGCCCGTGCGTCGTGCTCACGCACTCGGCGGGCGGGCCGTTCGGCTGGATCGTCGCCAACGAGCGGCCGAACCTGGTGAAGGCGCTGGCGTCGTTCGAAGGCGCGACCGCGCCGCTCGTCGGGCAGGGCGGCGCCGCGGGCACGCCGCTCCCGGGGCTGAAGAACATGCCGGTGATGTACCTCCTGTCGGAGCGCGGCGGGCGTCAGGGCGGCCCGATCGTCGAGGCGCTCACGGCCTCCGGAGCGAAGGCGGAGCTCATCGATCTCAAGCAGCGCGGCATCCTCGGCAACAGCCACTTCGCGATGTTCGAGAACAACCGCCGTCAGGTGTTCGAGGTGATCAAGGGCTGGTTCGAGAAAGCCGCGCCCGCACCGACATCGACCGCGCGGGCCTGAGTCAGTCGTAGGGGCCGCCTTCAGGCGGCCCGACGTGGGGGCGGGTCTTCAGACCCGCCCGACCATCATGAGACGTGCCCTTCCTCTATTGATCGCGATTGCGTTGATCGCGCCGACCTCGGCGCAGAAGTACTCCCCCGGCCGCACGCCGTGGGGCGATCCCGATCTGCAGGGCGACTACACCAACTCCAACGAATACGCGACGCCGCTCGAGCGCCCGGAGCGCTTCGCGGGCAAGCGGATCCAGGACCTGACGCCGGAGGAGATCGCGGCGTTCCGGCGCGACGCCGAGAAGGACGCCATCGAAGGATTGGCGCCAGGCCCGCGTGGCCCCGACTACTGGTGGCTGCAGATTCTCGATCTCAACCAGCGCCGGCAGCCCTGGCTGATCGTCGATCCCTCCGACGGGCGCGTCCCGCCGCTCACCGCCAACGGCCGGCGCCGCGCGCAGGCCGCTGGCCGGCCGAAGAGCAGCTTCCTCGGCGGCCCCTTCAACAGTCCCGCGGATCTCGGCCTGCTCGAGCGCTGCATCTCGCGCGGCGTGCCGGGCTCGATGATCCCGGTGATGTACGGCAACAACTACCAGATCTTCCAGACGCCCGGCTTCGTGGTCATCACCTACGAGATCATCCACGAGACGCGTGTCATCCCGCTGGATGGCCGGCCGCACCTGCGCCCGGCCATCGCGTCGTACATGGGCGACGCGCGTGGACGTTGGGACGGGGACACGCTCGTGGTGGAGACGACGAACTTCAACGCCGCCAGCGCGTATCGTGGCGCCGATCCGCGGACGCTGCGCGTGGTGGAGCGCTTCACGAAGGTGTCGGCGGCGGCGATCGACTGGACCGCGACGATCGAGGATCCGGAAACGTGGGAGCGGGCGTGGACGATCGCCATGCCGCTCACGCACGACCCGAACCCGGTCATGGCGTTCGAGTGCCACGAGGGGAACTACGGCCTCGTGAACATCCTCAAAGCCGCCCGCGCTTCCGACGCGCGCTGACGCGGCCGCGGGCTTTCAGACCCGCCCCAGCGGAGGCACGTGCCCGCGACGGCGTGCGGCGGGGCGCCCGCGCGGCTCTGACGATCGCCTTCGGCGCTGCCCCTGCCGTCAGTTCCATTCGCTCGCAGTAGAGGCGCGCGCTCACCGTGGCCACCTTGTCCGAGCTGGCTTCGGCGCGGTCCTGGCCGATGCTGAAGATGCCTACGTTGAACAGGTCGATTCGCAGCAGTTCCTCGGTCAGGTTGGCGCCCAGCAGCACGATCGACCCGCTCTTCTCCGCCGCCTCGCCGTTGTCGCCTTTGATGACGAAGGTCTCAAACCAGTCGAACCAGCTCTTGGCCGACACCTCGGCGAGGGTGATCGTCAGGTTGGGAAACTCGAGGCGTCCCGGCTGACGCTGCGGAAGGCGCCGCTGGCCGAGCTCGCCGGCGACCGCCGTCTGCTTGACCGTGAACGAATCGACCTTGCTGATGCGGGTGCAGTCGAGGCCGTCGATCGACACCTTGAAGTTCGAGGCGAGCCACGTCTTCTGCCCCGTTTTCGCGCTCAACTTCCCCGACGCTTTCGCCGTGCGCGTCAACTCGGGCGCCAGCGTCAGCCTCAGGTAGGCGGCCTGCTTCGAGCCGCCTTCGAGCGCCGGAAACGTCGTCTCCGTGATCAGCGCCTGGCTGAATTCGCGCTGGCTCTGGGCGACCAGGTTCTGATCGGCCTGCACGACGGCGCCGTTCCTGGCGATTGCCTTGCCGCTCCACGAGGCGTTGATCCAGTTGGAGAGGTCGGCGGTCGTCGGCAGCGCGAACTCCATGACGAACGGCGAGTAGCTGATTGGTCCCAGATGCTTCTTGGCGATGAGCGACGAGCTCACCATCTCCGATATCACTTCCGCCGCGGCGCCGCCGCCTTCGACCGACTTGAGCAGGCCGGCATCGACGCCGTCGAGAACGAGCTGGAAGTGCCCGGAGACATAGGGGCGAGCTGGCATGTACGTCCTTTCGGGGCGCTCTACTGACCGCGCCTGGTCTGTTCGGCCTGGGCCTGCGCGCCGCGCACCATCCCGGTGATCTGGTGATAGTTCCCTTCGTGGCAGGCGTATTCGAACAGCGGTTCGTGCCGCTGTCGCAGCGGCATCATAGCAGTCCACGGGCGCGTCCACGTGGTGGGATCCGACACGGTGATCTCGTACTCGATCCGATCGGGCGCGGTGCGCGTGAAGCGCTCCACGACGTGCAGGCCGTCGGCGGCGCCCATGAAGAAGCTCTTGGACGAGAAGTTGGTGGTCTCGACCACGAGCGTGTTGCCTTCCCAGCGGCCGCGTGAGTCGCCGTTCCATTGGCGGATGGCGGGAGACAGTGGAGGACGGCCGTCGAGCGGGATGATCCGCGACTCGTGTCCCGCTTCTGAGGTGAGCACCACGTAGCCCGGCGCCTGCACGATCTCGTAGTAGCTGAGATCGCCGGCGCCGTAGCGCCCGCCGAGACGCGGCACGCCCCACGAGATGCAGCGCAGCGCGTTGCCCACGTCGGCCGGGGCCGCGGGCTGCGCGAACGCCGCCGCCGCGGCCGCCTGCCGGCGGCGTCCCGCGTCGGTCAGCGCCGGAATGCGTCCGTCCGCCGGATCGACGATGAGCGACGTGTGGTGGTCGAACTCGAGGTCCGTCATTTCGTCGGCGGAGTGCGTCGCGTTCGGGTTGCGATACGTCGCCGGGTTGGACAGGACCGCTTGATAGACGCCGTCGCCGACGGCGAAATCGCTGTTGCCGCTCCGGAACAAACGATCTGCGCGCCGGCGGAACTCCGCCACCTCCTCGTCGGTGAGGCGGCTGCGGCCCGCGAGGAGCGCGGGCCGTTCGAGCGGGGTCGCGCTGTTGCTCAACCAGACACCCTGGAGATCGGGCTGACCGTCACCCGTCCTTGGTGGTGTCCACGGCCGCGCGGCGCTCTGCGCCACGGCCTCGGTCGGCACGACGACCGCGAGCGCGCATCCACAGAGAAGCGCGCGGAGCAGGACGGCCGTCGCGAGAGTTCCCTCTGGCGGCGGCGGCGTCACGCGGGCGGCAGCTCCGCGAAGTCGCTGCTGAAGATGATGCCGTCGATCATCCAGGTGCCGTTCAGCTCGCGGAAGATCCACACGAACTTGCCGCGATCCCGCCGCTGAGGCCCTGACGGCGGCGCCAGCACCAGCCGGTAGTCGCCCATGGCCACCGCCAGTGCGCCCGAGCCCTTGATCTCGTTGGGTTGGAGCTCGAGGTTGGTGGCACCCTCGCCGAAACGGCCGGTGTAGTACTGCTCTACGAAGTTCCGCCCGCGCATCAGCGTCTTGTTCGGCGGCATGACGACGGCCTCGGGGGTGTACAAGGCTGCCGCCTTGGCCGCGTCCTTGGCGTTGAAGGCCTGGGTGAGCTGCTGAATCACAGTCTTGATGCGGTCCTGATCCGCGGCGTCGAAAGCGGGACCGGTGCTGCTCGAGCACGCGGCCGTCATCAGGCTGACGAAGCAGAGAGCCGTCCAAGTCGTGCGCATGGGAAGCCCCTTCATGAGCGGACCGCCGTAACGATGGCACCCGCACGCTACGCCCGTCGCGTCGAGGCGTCAAGCATTGCGGACCCGCCCACGGGTTGCAAAGCGCGGCAACCGCCGACAGAATGCCCCCCGTGACTCCAACCCCTTCCATGCGCGGTAGACGCGAGGCCTGGACGCGCACGGCGCTCGCGGCGCTCGCCGGGTGCGCCGGCGCGGTCGCCGTGGCGGCCGGTCAGGCGGGCGCTTTCGAAAGCCTGCCGGTCCACGGGCAGGTCTCCATGATCACCAACGGCCGCACCAACGTCGTGCTGCAGTCCGGGCGCCAGGGCGCGCTGATCGTGGACACGCTGTCGGAGTCCGACGGCGCCGGGCTGCTCGAGGCGGTGCGCAGCCGTGCCGGCACGCGGCCGATTCGCTACGTCGTCAACACGCACGCCGATCCCGAGTTCACGGGCGGCAACGCCGTCGTTGCGGCCGCCGGGTCGCAGCTCGTGGCCGGCAACTTCGCCGGGCAGGTCGGCCAGCGCGCGGTGGACGGCGCCGTGCCGCAGGCGTTCGTCGTCGCCCACGAGAACGTGCTGACCGCGATGAGCGCCCCCACGGGCGGACGTCCTGCCGCGCCGTTCGCCGCCTGGCCCACCGACACGTTCTTCCAGGACGAGCGCACGATGTACTTCAACGGGGAGGGGATTCAGCTGATCCACGTCCCGCACGCGAGCACCGACGGCGACGTGCTCGTCTTCTTCCGCAGCTCCGACGTGATCGCAGCGGGCGACATCTACAGCACCACGGGGTATCCGCGGATCGACGTCGCGCGCGGCGGAAGCGTCAACGGCGTCGTCGAGGGGCTCAATCGCCTGATCGATCTGGCGATCTCCGAGCAGTTCACCGAAGGGGGCACGCGGATCGTGCCCGGACGCGGCCGCGTGAGCGACGAGTTCGACGTGGTGGAATACCGCGACATGGTGACCATCGTCCGCGACCGCGTGCAGGCGCTGAAGGCGCGTGGCCAGACGCTGGCGCAGGTACAGGCCGCGCGTCCGACGCTCGATTGGGAGCCGCGCTACGGCTCGACCTCGGGACCGTGGACGACGGCGCAGTTCGTCGAGGCGGTGTATCGTAGCCTCGGCACCCGGGAGGGAAAGTAGCCGTGCGGCGCTTTGTCAGCTTGGCGCTCGTGAGTGCCGCGTTGCTCGCCGTGGGCGTGACCCCCGCCGCCGCACAGTTCGACATCAACGGCAGCTACAACGCGATCTTTCACGAGGACCAGCCGGAGCGCATCCCGGGGCCGTCGCTCGGCGATTACCTGGGGCTGCCGATCAACGACAGCGCGCGCGCCTTCGCCGAGGCGTGGGACGCGTCGCGCCTCACGGTGCCGGAGCACCAGTGCCGCGCGCACTCGGCGCCCTACATCCTGCGCGGGCCGCTCAACCTACGGGTGTGGGACGAGCGCGACGAGGAAACGCAGCAGGTGGTGGCGATTCACTTCGACATCAGCAACTTCCAGCAGCGGCGGACGGTGTGGATGGACGGGCGTCCTCATCCGTCACGATTCGCCGAGCACACATGGATGGGGTTCTCGACCGGGCGCTGGGAGGGGGAGACGCTGGTCGTGACCACGACGCACATCAAGCAGATGTGGCACCGGCGCAACGGGCTGCCGCAGAGCGACCTCGCGACGCTCACCGAGCGCTTCTCGCTCCACGGACAGGTGATGACCTACGTCTCGATGATCGAGGATCCGGTGTACCTCACCGAGCCGCTGGTCAAGACCACGAACATGCTGCGCAATCCGCGGCCGCTCGCGCCGCAACAACTGCTGTATCCGTGCACGGAGGTCGTCGAGATCGCCAGCCAGCCGCGCGGCGCGGTGCCGCACTACCTGCCGGGACAGAACCCGTTCCTGAAGGAGTTCGCGGCGTCGGCCAAGATTCCCGAAGCGGCTACGCGCGGCGGCGCCGCCACGATGTACCCCGAGTTCCGCTCGACGCTGAAATAGTGTGTCGTAGGGGCCGGCTCCAGCCGGCCCATGGTCGGGCCGTCTGAAGCCGGTCCCCACGTCGAGAATGTGGGCCCGCGTCTCAGACCCGGGCGACCGTCACTTCTTCGGCAGCTGGTCGTGGACGACCTTGCCGTCCACGACCGTCAGCGCCGAGCGCAGCGAGCGGATCATGTCGTCGGGCACGGCCTTCGGATCGAAGTAGTCGCTGCTGAGCACCACGACGTCGGCGAGCTTGCCGGTCTCGATCGTGCCGAGGTCGCCTTCTTCCTTCAGGAACCACCCGTTCTCGGCGGTGTAGAGCCGCAGCGCCTCCATGCGCGTGAGCTGCTGGCCGGCGTTGATCAAACTGCCGTCCGAACTGCGCCCCGTCACCATGTAGGAAATGATGTTCCACGGGTTCAGCGTGGAGATCTGCGCCGAATCCGACCCGGCGCCGACCTTGATGCCGCTGTCCAGAATCGTGCGCAGCGGCGGCCCTCCGCGGCCGCCGGCGAGGTACTGGAAGGGATGCACGGCGATCGCTGCCCCGATCGCCTTCAGCCTGTCGATTCCGGCGGCGTCGATCGACCCGACGTGCGCCAGCGACCAGCGCAGGTCCTTGATCGGCGTCGTCCTGTTCACGGTCTCGAACGTGCTGATCGTGAGCTCGTTCTCTGCCGGCGACAGGCTGTGCTGCTGGAACGCCCAGCCGGCTTTCGCCACCGCCTGCAGCGCGGCGGTGTAGTTGGTCGGCGCGGCCTGGCCGAAGAGCGGCCACTGCGTGGCGAACTCGCCGATGCCCGACACCTTCACCATGCCGTCGCCGAAGTCGCCGAACGTGTTGCGCAGCCGCTGCGACAGCACGGGCACGTCGGGCCGCGTGTCCATGGTGAGGAAGTAGATGCGCAGCCGCGTCGTCATCTTGCCTTCGCGAGCGACCGCCAGCACCGCGTCGTACATCCGGAACTGATCGGCGCTGGCCAGCGTGTCGGCCTCGAAAGATCCCTGCAGGTCGGGCGTGCCGGGCAGGTTGAACGCGCCCATGTCGGCGTTGGTGGTCACGCCGACGCTGGCGGAGTACGCCATCGCCTCGACCGTGCCGCGTTTGCGATCCTCGAGCGTCTGCACCGCGCGCAGCGCGTTCAGCGCCGCCATCGACGGCGCGTTGGCCGCGATCTGACCAGTGTCGCTCACGGCGACGCCCTTCGACGTGAAGAACGCTCGGCCCGGCGTGTTGGTGGCCGCGGGGCCGGTGAACCCCTGGAACACGAGCACGGGCCGGCCCGCCGCCGCCGTGTCGAGCTCGGCGAGCGTCGGCAGCCGCTTCTCGGTGAACTGCACCGGATTCCAACCCCCCATCGAGGTGATGAAGGCGTTGGCGGGAACCGTCTTCGCGCGGGCGGCGATCGTCGCCTGCACGTCGGCGATCGACCGCGCGTTCTCGAGCGGCGTGTGATAGCCGGGGCGGATGCCGAGCAGGACGATGTGGTTGTGGTTGTCGATCAGTCCAGGAACGACAGTGCGGCCGCCAAGGTCGATGGTGCGGGTGCACGTGCTCAGGCGCTGGCCCGATCGTGGACCGACGGCCGTGAACCGGCCGTTCTGAATCGTGACCTCGCGCACGGTGCTGCCGCGCGCGTCCATCGTGACGATCTTTCCGTTCGTCAACCGGAGGTCGCGGGCGCCGGCACACGGGTCAGCCGTGCTCTGCGCGGCGACGGGCGTGGATGGGTCTACCCATAGCGCGATTGCGAACGTGGCGGCGCCGAGGGCGCCAAGCAGGGCAGGCAGTCGTCGGGAAAGGGAGGTCATCGCGGACAGGATTGTACGCGGGATAATGGGCCGGGCGGAGCCTGGGAAAAACGCCCTTTCGGTCTGTGTCGTATCGCTCGATGCGCCAATTCTGGAACTCGAACACGCATTACCACGGCCTCGTGCTCGGGACGCTCTCGTCTGATGTGGCGCGCGTCCTGGATGTCGGATGCGGCGACGGGATGCTGACCGCAGATCTGGTTGATGCAGGCGTACCACATGTCGTCGGCCTCGATGTGGACGGGCCAGTGCTCGACAGAGCGCGTTCGCGCCACGCGGGCCGGCGGATCGAATGGGTGCACGGTGACGTGCTCGACGTCGCTTTCGAGCCTGAGTCGTTCGATGCTGTCGTCTCGGTGGCGGCCGTTCATCACATGGATGCCGAGCACGCCCTTGCGCGGTTCGCACAACTGGTTCGTCCTGGCGGGACGGTTGTCGTGGTTGGCCTGGCCGCCAACGCGTGGTCTGACCTGCCGTTGGCGGCGATAGCGCTCTTCTCGAGGGGCGCACTCAGTGTTGTTCACGGGCGCTGGCACCATTCAGCACCGCAATGCTGGCCGCCCCCGTTGACATACGCGGAGATGAGGCAGCTCAGTGCTCGTCTGTTGCCCGGAGTGCGCTACCGCCGTCATCTATTGAGCCGTTATTCCCTCGTCTGGCGTAAGCCTTCCCTTTCGTAATCCGTCGGTGTATCCTCGCCGGGCAATCAGGTTGCATCCCGTCCGCGGAAAGGGACAATCCCACCTGCGCTGTCGGTCGTGACATCGATTTCTCTTTTTGCCCACGGGCGGACGCTGGGCGCAAAGGAGAAGTCATGTCTCATGAACTTCCACGCCGCGCCAATATCGAGCATCTGAGGAAGCAGGCTAAAGAACGGTTGCGCGAGCTCCAGGAGAGCGACCCGCAGGCGAAGCTCACAGACGCGCAACATGCCATCGCGCGGGACTACGGATTTGCGAGTTGGCCGCGGCTGAGAGCGCAGGTCGGCGCGCAGGATCCGTCCAGCTATCCGTTCGAGCGATTCACGCCGAAGGCCAGGCAGGCGCTGTTCTTCTCGCGCTACGAAGCGGCTCAGTCCGGGAGTATCACCATCGAACCGGAACACGTCCTGTTGGGACTGGTTCGGGCCAGCAAGAGTCTGGAGAGCCGTTTGTTCGAGCGCGCGGGGCTCTCGCTCGTCGGTGCGCGGGCTGAGGTGGCACCGCGGGCGGCGGTCGGAGCGCCTTTGCCGACCTCGATCGAGATCCCGCTCAGCGATTCGACCAGGCAGGTACTGCGAGCCGCCAATGAGGAAGCGGACCGCCTGGTTCACAACAGTGTCGGGATCGCACACGTACTCCTGGGGCTCCTCGGCCAGCCAGAACGTGTAGCCGCGTCCGTTTTGATGGGACGAGGCGTAGACGCGCAGGGCGTTCGGCGAGACATCGCAGCTCTCTTGAACGAGGACTAGAGCTGCCGGCCGACAGGGAGCTGGCCGTCTATCGCCTGCGGTAGGTCGGCGGAGAAGAGCCTGGACGACCGGGGAGTGGGCAGAGTGGCGGGAGTAAACTTCCAGGCCATGACGGCACGGGCCCTCCTCGTTCTCGGATTCCTGGCGATGTCATGGCGCGTCGCCGCGCAGGAGGCGCCGGCGGCTCCGGCAAAGCCGCCGCTGCCCGACATGCCGTCGGTGGCTGCGGCCCTTGGCGTCACATGCGACTACTGCCATGGTGGCGGGCGCGGCGCGCCGCCGAGGCTCACCGCCAATGGCAAGCCGCGGCTCGACGTGGCGCGCGAGATGATCGCGATGACCCACGCGCTCAACGCCAGCGTGCAGGCCGCATCGGGGAAGACCGCGCGCGAAGCGGCGGGCGTGACGTGCGCCACCTGTCATCGCGGGGTCGCGATTCCACGTCCGCTGACCGAGATCCTGATGCTCACCGGGCTGCGCGAAGGCGCCGACGCCGCGGTGGCGCAGTATCGCGAGCTGCGCGCGCAGCACTACGGGCGCGGCGCCTACGACTTCGGCGAGGACACGCTGCTCTCGGCCGCCCGTCGTCTCGGTCAAGCGCGCCCCGAGCTGGCGATTCCGCTCGCGGACCTGAACATGGAATTCTTCCCCAAGTCGGCGAACACGCTCATCGTGAAGGCGATTGCCCAGAGCCGTCGCGACGAGGAGGGGGCGGTCACCACACTGAAACAGGCGCTCGAGATCGAGCCGAACAACGGCGAGATCCGGGGACGCTTGTATCAGCTCGAAGAGACCCTCGCCCGCCGCAAGCGGCTCGCGAACCCGCAGTGAAGGAGGACTGGCACATGCCGAACCGCCGCGAGTTCGTTCGTCGTACGGCTGGCGCAGCCGCGGGCCTGTTCATCGGCGGGAGCGCACTGGGGGACGCCGCCGCGAGCCAGGTGGGAGCCAAGCCCGGCAAGCGCCGGGAATTGTCGATTGGCGGCCGGCGCGTGAAGACGGTGGACGTGCACACGCACTGTTTCGTCCCCGAGGTGTGGGAGGTCGTCAAAAACACGCCGCTCGCGGAGCAGGCGAAGGCGAACCTCACCGGGACGATCGCGCTCGGCAATCCGCAGCGGCTGATCGACATGGACGCGCAGGGGATCGACTACCAGGCGATCAACATCAACGCCTGGGGCTATTCGGCGGATCGGGCGCTCGCGCGGGATCTCGTTGCGGTCCAGAACCAGAAGATCTCGGAGTGGTGCGCGAAGCATCCGGATCGATTCGTCGGGATGGCGTCGCTCGCGCTGCAGCATCCCGATCTCGCCGCCGAGCAGCTCGAACTGGCGGTGAAGAAGCTGGGGCTGCGGGGGGCGGCGATCGGCGGTAGTGTCGAGGGGCAGGAGCTGTCGGATCGGAAGTTCGATCCGTTCTGGGCCAAGGCCGAGGAGCTCGGCGTGCTGCTGTTCATGCACCCGCAGCCGGCGCCAGGGACGACGCAGAACATGCGCCTGCAGGGAAGGGGCGGCCTCGGCAACACCATCGGAAACCCGCTCGAGACGAGCGTGTTCCTCTCCCATCTCATCTTCGAGGGGACCCTCGACCGCTTTCCGGGGCTCAAGATCTGCGCGGCCCACGCGGGAGGCTATCTCGCGTCGTATCTGGGACGGTCTGATGCGCTCTGCGGCCGCGGCGGTGCGTTCGGCGCCGACTGCAAGGCGCTGAAGAAGAAGCCGAGCGAGTACTTCCGGCGCGAGCTGTTCGTCGACACGATGATCTTCCGCGAGGACGGACTGCGGCACCTGATCGCCGAGGCGGGCGTCGGTCAGATGGTGTACGGCACGGACTATCCATTCGATTGGCCGGTCGGGATCGACTTCGTCCTCAACGCGCCGTTCCTGAGCAACGCCGACAAGGAAGCGATTCTTGGCGGCAACGCCATGAGGTTGTTGCGGATCACCGCCTGACGGAGAGCTGCGCCCTTGGCCCGTGTTCTGAAGCCGTTCGACAACGAATGGATCTTCGAATCCTTCGCTGAGCACCGGACCTTCTTCACCAAGCGGATGTTCGGCGGCCTTGCGGCGTATCTCTTCGATCGCCTGATGCTGATCCTCGTCGAGCCCACCAAGACTGGACGCTGGCGGTGGCACGGCGTGCTCGTGGGCACCGACCACGAACATCACGCCTCGCTGCGCGCCGAGTTCCCCGCGATGGCGCCGCACGGCGTGCTGCGCAAGTGGCTGTTCGTCGATTCGACCCACCCCGCGTTCGAATCGACCATGGACGCCGTGGCGCGACGCGTCGCCCGCAACGACCCTCGATTCGGAGTTCCGCCGGGCGCTCCAAAACGAGGGCGCAAGCCTGCGACCGCACGGCGGCGCAGCGCCCCGCCTCCCTGACCCCGCGGCGAGTGGTAGGCTCCCGGCATGGCACCGGTCTGCGACGTTCTGTTCACCAACGCGACAATCCTGACCCTCGATCGCGACTTCACCATCCATCGCGCGGGAGGAGTGGCAGTTACGGGCGACAGCATCACCGCGGTCGGCCCCGACGCGCTGACGTACGCCGCAACCGAGTCGATCGATTGCGCCGGCCGCATCGTCATGCCCGGCCTCGTGAATGCCCATACGCATGTGCCGATGACGCTGCTCCGCGGGCTTGCCGACGACCTCCGGCTCGACGTGTGGCTGATGGGCTACATGATGCCGGTCGAACGGGAGTTCGTGAATCCGGATTTCGTCGGGCTCGGCACGCGGCTCGGCTGCGCGGAGATGATCCGCTCCGGCATTACCTGCTTCGCCGACATGTACTACTTCGAGGAGGCAGTCGCCACCGCGACGGCCGAGGCCGGCATGCGCGCGCTGTGCGGTCAGACCGTGCTTCGCTTCCCCTCGCCTGACGCGAGCAGTTACGAGGACTCGCTCGCTCTTGCGCGCGACTTCATCACCCGCTGGCGAGGGCACCCGCTGATCGTCCCTGCCCCTGCGCCGCACGCGCCGTACACCTGCACGCCGGAGATCCTGCGTGCGTGTGCCGAGCTTGCCGCCGAGTACGACGTGCCGCTGCACACGCACCTCGCGGAAACGACCTTCGAAGTCGAGGAGTCGCGCCGGCAGTACGGCATGCCTGTGGTTCCCTATGTCAAGAAGCAGGGTCTCTTCGGCGCCAAGGTGCTGGCCGCGCATTGCGTCCACGTGGACGAGGGCGAGATCCGCGGCCTGCAGCAGGCTGGTGCCGGCGTGGCGCACAACCCGACCAGCAACCTGAAGCTCGGCGCCGGCATTGCCCCGGCGGCGCGGATGCTCGAGCTCGGCGTGGCCGTCGGCATCGGCACCGACGGGCCTGCGTCGAACAACGACCTCGACATGTTCGAGGAAGTGCGGCTCGCGGCGCTGTTGGCGAAAGGCCATGGCGGCGACCCGACGGCACTGCCGGCCCGTGACGCAGTGCTGATGGCCACGCGCATGGGAGCCGCGGCGCTGCACATGGATCACCTGACCGGTTCGTTGGAGCCGGGGAAACGGGCCGACCTGATCGTGTTGGATCTCACGCCGCTGCACAACGTGCCGGCGTTCGAGCGCGACCGCAACGCCGTCTATGCGCAGATCGTCTACGCGGCGAAATCGACCGACGTGCTCGACGTGATGTGCAACGGACGCTGGTTGATGCGTGACCGGCGGCTGCTCACGCTGGACGAGAACGGACTGCGGGACGCCGCACGCGAGTATGGCCGGCGAATCGATGCCTTCCTGACCAGCCGGGAAGAAAGCGTGCTCCAGAAGCTGGTGGCCATCGGCGGCGCCGTGGAGCAAGAGAGCTTTGAGATTCAGGTCAAAGCGCGTATCCCATCCGCCGAACAGGCCAACGCGGTGCTGACGAGCGACGCGCTCACCGTCATCCGATCGAGCCGGTATCACCAGTTCGACACCTACTGGTCGTTCGGCGATCCCGACCAGGGCCGCCTCCGCTACCGCGAGGACGAGTTCCTCGACAAGGACGGCAAAGTGACCGACGCGCGTGCGCGGCTCACGCTGACGGGCCGCACGCGCAAGGAGAGTTTCGGCGGCGTGTTGCTCTTCCACTCACGGTATCTCGCGCCGGCCACACACTCGGCCCGTTTCTACCGCGAGTACTTCAGGCCCGCGGCGGAGCACGTCGTGGAGAAGGAGCGGCAGCGCTGGCTGATCGCGTACCGCGGCGCGGAGTTCTACGTCCACCTCGACCGGTTGATCGCTCCGCGGCGCGACGGCTGGTTCCTCGAAATCAAGTCGCGCACCTGGTCACGGCGCGACGCCCTCGACAAGGCGGCCATCATCACCGAACTGCTCGGGCTCTTCGGCACGCGACCCGACGACACGCTGCCGGACGGATACGTCGAGTTCGCGGGCGAAGGCGACTTGAAGCCGCGGTGACCACGCATCGGCCCGCGGCCCGGGACTGGCCTGTCCCGGCACCGCCGAGCCTCTGCTGGGCGCTTCGCCGGCGCTATTTGCCCGGCTTCGCGACGGTGACGACGAACTCCTGGTCGACGGTGATGCCGGCCTCCGGTACGGTCGTGCGAACCGCGATCCGGTGCGTGCCCACGCTGAGCGGCTCGATCAGCAGGAAGTAGCCGGTCGCGACCGAGTCGGACTGTGTTCCTCCCGGCAGGCCCAGGAAATTGCGATCCGCCAGGGGCCCGTACCGGAACAGCGGCGACTCCACCCGATAGTCATTCGGATTCTGGACGGGTGTGCCGTCGATCTCCGCGTACGGGTCCACCACCAGGTCGATCAGGCCGTTGGCGCAGGCGCGAAGCTCGGCCTCGCCGTGACCAGCGAACGGCGGATCCTCGGCCTCCGAGCACTCGACGGTGATGATCGGAAGGAACAGCGCCTGCCCCGGCTGGATCGTGACCGGGATCGTGAGGGTGGTTCCGCGCGGCTGCCTGCCGAGCCGCAGGAACACCACCTTCTTGTCCCCTCCGAAGGCGCCGCTGTGAACAGCGGGCTTCCGGGCTCGACCGGAAGCATGACGACCGCCTGCCACCACAGCGCCATCCATTCGCCGTAGGTCAGGCCTCTGAATTTCGCATGCGAGGGATGTGGGTTCGCCAGGGTAGCGGCTGGGAACGCGAGCAGTCCGGCGAACGCGACGACGGCGAGAACACGGGCATAGTGACGCATGGGAGTCTCCTTCCTCACTCGCGTAGGCGGAATGGAGGCAACAAAAGAGACATCGCGACGGCGGTAGAATCACGCCCATCGGAGGCCTTATGCGTCAGATCGACAGGTTGAAGTGGCTCGGTGCAGCGGCCGCGATTGTGGCGTTGCTCGGCGCTGCGGCACGGGTAGGACCGCTCCAGGCTCAGGCTCAGGCTCAGGCGCCGCCACAGGGGTTCCGCATCATCGGCAACATCTACTGGGTGGGCGGCGAGTACGGTTCATATCTGATCACGACGCCGCAGGGCCACATCCTCCTCGACACCGGCGTCAACGAGATGCACGACGTCATCGTGTCGAACGTCAAGAAGGTGGGGTTCGACGTCAAAGACATCAAGATGATGATTTCGAGCCACGCGCACTTCGATCACGTGCAGGGGCACGCGGCGATGAAGAAGGCGACCGGAGCGCAGGTCATCGCGCTCGGCGGCGACGCCACCGCGCTCGAATCCGGCCAGGACAACTCCGCCGGAGGATTCCCCGGCCTCGTGGCGGTCCACGTCGATCGCGTCATCAAGGACGGGGATACGGTGTCGCTTGGCGGCGTGACCTTGCGCGCCCTCTGGGTGCCAGGGCATACGCAAGGGGCCACCATATGGATGACCACCGTTTCCGAAGGCGGGAAGAACTATTCGGTCGCGTTCCGCGGCGGTGAGACTCCCAACGACGGGCTGCAACTCATCGGCAATCCCAGGCACCCCAGGGTGATCGAGGATACGAGGATGACCCTTCAGAGGATGAAGGCGCTGCAGCCTCCAGACCTCTTCCTCCACAATCACCGGCAGAACCTCGGTCGTCCGTTGAACCCCGCCCTTCCCGTCAATCCACTCTGCGTCACGTGCATGGACGCCGAGGCGTTCAAGACCATGGTTGCGAACGCCGACAAGTCGTTCGAATCCAGAGTCCGGGAAGCGGAGGCGCAGAAAAAATAATTAGCGCCCGCCTTGTCCGCGGCCGGTGCGAGAGGTCGAGAGCGGCGGAAGATACGATCCGGTGCCGGCCGGAGGCGCGGGCGCCGCTTCGACCTTGTGGCGCAGCGTGCCGATGCCGTCGATCGTCGCCGTGATCTCGTCACCTGCCACCAGCCACACCTGCGACCCGCGCACCGACGTGCCCATGCCGACGCCGCCGGAGGTGCCGGCGCCGATGATGTCGCCCGGCTGCAGCGTGACCAGCGACGAGGCGTACTCGATCACTTCCCCGACCGAGTGGATCATGTCGGACGCGTCGGCCTGCTGCCGCTGATCCGTGCCGACCAGCAGCGTCTGCTTCAACCTGGCCATCGGGTCGCCGTAGAACTCCTTCGGCACGATGAATGGTCCCATCGGCCCGAACGTGTCCTGGCCTTTCATGACGAACCAGTCCACGCCGGCGGAGAAGCCGCCGGGCGGACGGCCGCCGCGGTCGGAGATGTCGAGCATCACGGTGTAGCCGAAGATGTGATCCAGCGCCCGGGGCGCGGGCACGTAGCGTGCGGGCTTGCCGATGACCGTCGCCAGTTCCACTTCCCAATCGAGCTCGGTCCGCCCGTAGGGGATCAGGATCGTGTCGCCAGTCCCGATCACCGAAGACGGCGCCTTCAGGAACATGTAGGGCACGCCGCGATTCGCCTTCCGCTCGGCAATCGCCTTGGCGCGCGCCTCGGGCGGCGCGTTCTCGGCGATGTGGCTGTAGAAGTTGACCGCGGTGTTCATGATCATTCGCGGCCGCGGAATCGGCGCCAGCGTGTGCACCTGTGCCAGTTCGCGGACGTACGGGGGCCGGGTGCCGCTGAGCGCGTCGCCCTGCACGACCTCGTTCACGATGGCGTAGATGCGCGCCCGGAGGCCGTTCTCGTACTCGGCGATCGTCTCGACCATGTCGGCCGGCATTGCCCGGCGCGGGAACTTCTTCGTGCTCTCCATCGCGGCGTTCGCCGCCGCCAGATCGACGACGAAGCGGTCGCGCAGCACGAGGCCGACGAATCGCGCGGTGCCGCCCATGAAGGTCCCGAGCTTGAACGGCTCGGCGCTCTTCGCGGCGGTGCCCACCTGCCCGTAGGCGATGAGCGGGGTGACGAGAACGGCGATCAGACAGCAGACGACTGCGCGTGGCATGGCGGCTCTCCTCGTTCGACGAACCGCCCTTTTGTGCGTCAGGGGCCGCCGCTGTGTCAACCTGTAGAGACTTCCGAGATGTCAGGGGGGATCGATCGATGAGGAAGCTCGCGCTCGGTGTGATCGGGGCGCTGGTGGCCGCGGGTCCGGTGCTGGCGCACCACGACTGGCCTGTCGATCGAACCCGGCCGGTCACCGGATACGGTTATCGCTTGAGAAATGGAACGAACACGGTCCAGTTGCAGCGGATCGTGACGGCGACCGGGAAGGAGATGTACCTCTACGCGGGTCTGTTCCAGCAGTAGGGTGGGTGTAGCAGTTTTGGCCGACCCTCGTTAGACTCTCGCCATGCTCCACGAGCCGGGACGCCGGGAGTTTGTGCGGACCTTGTCCGCAGGCGCCGTCGCGCTGTTCGGGTCGCGGCTGTACGCGGGTGCCGAGGCCCCCCCGGACATCACCCGCCTGACCGGCGGGGTGGCGGTGGTTCGCGGCCCCGGCGGCGGAAACATCACCGTGGCCGAGGCCGCCGATGCGCTCCTGCTCGTGAATGGCGACGAGCGCGCCGCAGGCCAGCCCTTCCTCGATCGCCTCCGCGCGGGCTTCGGGGGCCGGCCGGTGACGACGCTGGTCAACACCGACTGGCACCCGGCGCACAGCGGGTTGAACGAGCCGCTCCGGAAATCGGGGGCCACCGTCGTGGCGCATCAATACACGAAGGAGTATCTGCAGCGCGCCGGCCTCAAGGCCGGACTCCCGACGAAGACCTTCTACACCACCGAGACGCTGACCTTCGGCGGCCAGCCAGTCGAGTGTCAGCATCTCGGGCAGGCGCACACCGACGGCGACATCTCCGTCTTCTTCCGTCGCGCCAACGTGCTCGCCGTCGGCGACATGCTGTCGCCCGGACGCTACCCGATCCCCGACGTCGCGTCGGGAGGGTGGCTGGGCGGGATGACGACGGCCACGAAGACGCTGCTCGACCTCGCCAATGACCAGACGCAGATCGTTCCGGGCACCGGTGCGGTGCAGACGCGCGCCGCGCTCGACGCGCAGCACAAGATGCTCTCGGCCGTGCGCGAACGGTTCGTGAAGATGATGCGGCAGGGGATGAGCGCCGACGACATGCTGGCCGGCAACATCACGCAGGAGTTCGACGCGCAGTGGGGCGATCCGAAAGACTTTATTCACGCCGCCTACAAGGGCATGTGGATCCACGTGCGGGAACTCGGCGGCATCGTATGAAGGGCACGACGCTGATCGCGGCCGGAGTGGTGGCGTGCGTCGCCGCCGTCGCGTCGCTGCGCGCGATGCCTCAGCAGGGGACGGCGCCCGCTGCGCCGGTGGTGAGGCCGGCGACTGCCGCCGCGGGCGCGCCGTCGCGGGCGCTCGTCGACACCTACTGCGTGGGCTGTCACAACGCGCGCGCCAAGGTGGGCGGCCTCGCGCTCGACGGGGTGGACCTGTCGCAGCCGGCGGAGCACGCCGATGTATGGGAGAAAGCCATACGCAAGCTGCGCGGCGGGCTGATGCCGCCGCCGGGGGCGAAACGCCCGGCCGCCGCGGACGTGGAGGCGTTCGTGACGTCGCTCGAGCGTGCGCTCGACGCGGCCGCCGAGGCTCATCCCGAGCCGGGTCGCGTGCCGCTGCATCGTCTCAATCGAGCGGAGTACGCCAACGCCATCGAAGATCTGCTCGGTGTGCGCGTCGATTCAGCGGCGCTGCTCCCGAAGGACGACGAGGCCGACGGGTTCGACAACGTGGCGAGCGTGCTGACGGTGTCGCCGTCGTTCCTCGACCAGTACATCTCGGCGGCGCGCATCGTGACGCTGCAGGCGCTCGGCGCGCCGGCGCCGCGCCCGGGAAGCGTCACCTATCGTCCGGCCGCGGATCAGAGCGCGCGCGTCGAGGGGCTGCCGCTCGGCACGCGCGGCGGCCTGCTGGTGGAGCACGTGTTTCCCGCCGACGGCGACTACACGCTGCACATCGGCGGCCTCGCGACGGCCGGGTACGTGCGCGGCATGGAGTATCGCCACACCCTGATCGTCACGGTGGACGGGAAGAAAGTGTTCGAGAACCACCTGGGCGGCGAGGACGATCTCCGGACCATCGACCAGCAGCAGGCGAGCGCCGTGGCGGCGATCAACGGCCGGTTCCAGAACATCCCGCTCAAGGTGACCGCCGGCCCGCACAAGGTGGGCGTGGCGTTCGTCGCGCGGACGTTCGCGGAATCGGACGACGTGCTGTACTCGTTCCGCCCCGGTGCCGGCGAGGACCGCGTGCCGCGGATCGGCAACGTCGAGGTGCGCGGGCCGTTTGCGCCCACCGGCACGAGCCTCACGCCGAGCCGCCAGCGCGTGCTCGTCTGCGCGCCGGCCACGGCTGCCGAGGAGACCGCTTGTGCCACGCGCATCCTGTCGTCGCTGGCGCGAGGCGCCTTCAGGCGGCCGGTCACGGCCGCGGACCTCGAGGCGCCGCTGGCGTTCTACCGGCAGGGGCGCGCGGAAGGGGACTTCGAAGCCGGCATCCGTGCCGCGATGCCGGCGATTCTCGCGAGCCCGAAGTTCCTCTATCGCGCCGAGCGAGCCCCGGCTGGTGCCGCGGCTGGCAGCGTGCACCGCATCACCGGTCTCGACCTTGCGTCACGGCTGTCGTTCTTCCTCACCGCCCGGCCTCCCGACGCCGAGTTGCTGAAGCTGGCCGAGCAGGGCCGCCTCACCGAAGGGCAGGTCGTGGACGCCCAGGCACGCCGGCTGCTCGCCGATCCGAAGTCGGAGTCGCTCGTCACGCAGTTCGGCGTGCAGTGGCTGAAGATGCGGGCGCTCGACGACATCGATCCGGACGCCAACATCTTCCCGAACTTCGATCCGGCGCTGCGCGAGGCGTTCGAGCGTGAGGTCGAGCTGTTCGTCGGCGCGGTCTTCCGCGAAGACCGCAGCGTGCTGGATCTGCTGCGTGCCGATTTCACCTACGTCAACGAACGGCTGGCGCTGCACTACGGCCTCGCCGGCGTACGGGGCGAGCGGTTCCGCCGGGTGACGCTGGCCGATACCACGCGTTGGGGGCTGCTCGGGAAGGGGGGTGTGCTCATGGCCACCTCCTACGCGAACCGTACCGCGCCGGTCCTGCGTGGCGCGTGGATTCTCGAGAACATCGTCGGCGCCCCGCCGGCGGCGCCGCCGCCCGACGTCGAGGGGTTCAAGGAGAACAAGGACGGCGAGAAGGCGCTGACCGTGCGCGAGATCATGGCGCAGCACCGGCGCAACCCGTCGTGCGCGTCGTGCCATGCGGTGATGGACCCGCTCGGCCTCGCGCTCGAGAACTTCGACGCGATCGGCGAGTGGCGGACCAAGGATCGGCTGGCGCTCGAAGCGATCGACGCGTCGGGCCAGCTGATAGACGGCACGCCGGTGAATGGACCGGTAGACCTGCGCAAGGCGCTGCTGCGGCGCCCCGAACAGTTCGTGCAGACGTTCACCGAGCGCCTCATGACCTACGCACTCGGCCGCAGCGTCGAGGCGCACGACATGCCGGCGGTCCGGAAGATCGTCCGCGACGCCGCCCGCGACGACTACAAGTTCTCGGCGCTGGTGCTCGGGATCGTGCGCAGCGCCCCGTTCCAGATGCGAAAGGCCGGGTAGGGCGGAAGGCACGCTGGAGACAATCATGTTCATCACCAAGAAGCACCTCTCCCGTCGCACGTTCCTCCGCGGTGCCGGTGTCGTCGTCGGCCTGCCGCTGCTCGATGCCATGGTGCCGTCGCTGACGGCGCTGGCGCAGACAGCGGCCGCGCCGAAGGCGAGGCTCGGGTTCATGTACCTGCCGCACGGCGCGATCATGGAGCACTGGACCCCGGCGGCCGAGGGCACGGCGTTCGAGTTGACGCCCATCCTCAAGCCGCTCGAGGCGTTCAAGTCGCAGTTGACGATCGTCAGCGGCCTCGAGAACAAGCCCGCGATTGCGCCGCCGGTGCACGCGCTGAATCCCGGAACCTGGCTCAGTTGCGTCACCCCGCAGGCGACCCAGGAGCCCCATGGCGGCGTCACGGTGGATCAGATCGCCGCCGCGCACATTGGCCAGGACACGCCGCTCCCGTCGCTGGAGATCGCGACCGAAGGACGCGGCGGCAGCGGAGCCTGCGACCGCAGCTACGGTTGCAGCTACGGCGCCACGATTTCGTTCCGCACGCCGACAACCCCGCTGCCGATGGAAGCCGACCCGCGCCGTCTGTTCGAGCGGCTGTTCGGCCGCGGCGACACGCCGCAGGAGCGTCAGGCGATCTCGAAGCAGTATTCGAGCATCCTCGACCTGGTGACGCGCGAGGCGGCGGACCTGCAGAAGACGCTCGACGCGGCCGATCGTTCGCGGGTGGGCGACTATCTCGAGAGCGTGCGCGAGATCGAGCGCCGCGTGCAGAAGATGGAGGCGCAGGATCTGACCAGCCTCGACCTGCCCGACGTGCCGGTGGGCACGACGTTCGACCAGCGGCTGAACCTGATGTTCGACATGGTGGCGCTGGCCTACCAGGCCAACCTGACGCGCGTCTTCAGCTTCATGATGGCCGGCGAGGGCAGCAACGTCACCTACAACCACATCGGCGTGTCCGACGCCTTCCACCCGCTTTCGCACCACCAGAACGACAAGGCGCGGAAGGATCGGCTGGTGAAGATCCAGACCTATCACACGCAGGTGTTCGCCAAGTTCCTGGCCAAGCTGCAGGCGATGCCGGACGGCGACGGGTCGATGCTCGACCACTCGGTCTTCCTCTACGGCAGCAACATGTCGAACAGCAATGCCCACGACGAGTTTCCGCTGCCGACGCTCGTGGTGGGGCGCGCCAGCGGACGCATCAAGGGCGGGCAGCACCTGAAGTATCCGGACAAGACGCCGCTCGCCAACCTGCTGCTGACGATCCTCGACCGCGCCGGCATTCCCGAGAAGGCGATCGGGAACAGCAGCGGCCTGATGTCCGAGGTCTAGCCCTCGTGCGCCGCCTTCGAGGCTTCGCGGCGTTCGGTGTGATCGCGGTGGCGCTGACGGCTGCTCCGGCGGCCGGGGCGCAGGACGCCGACGGCACCACGCCGCTGCACTGGGCCGCGCACCAGAACGATCTCGCGGCGGTTCAGCGCTTGATCAAACAGGGCGCCAACGTCAACGCGAAGAACGACTACGGCGTGACGCCGATGTCGGAGGCCGCCGTCAGCGGTAATGCGGCGCTGATCGAGGCGCTGCTCAAAGCGGGCGCCGACGTGGAGTCGCCGAACGCCGACGGGCAGACCGCATTGATGGTGGTCGCGCGGACCGGCAGCGTCGAGGCGGCGCGCGTCCTCATCGCGCACAAGGCCAACGTCAACGCCGTGGAGCGCTGGCGGGGTCAGACCGCGCTGATGTGGGCCGTGGCCCAGGGGCAGCCGGCCATGGTGCGAGAGCTGATCGCGAGGGGCGCGAACGTGAACGCGCGTTCGACGGTGAACGACTGGAGCCGGCAGGTGACCGCCGAGCCGCGCGCGATCTACCGCCCGGCCGGCGGGCTGACGCCGCTGCTCTTCGCGGCGCGCGAAGGCTGTGTGGCCTGCGCGGAGGCGTTGATCGACGGCAAAGCCGATCTCGAGCTGGCCGATCCGGAAGGTATCGGCCCGCTGCTGATGGCCGTGATCAACACGCGGTGGGACCTGGCGATGCTGCTCCTCGACAAGGGAGCCGACCCGAACACCTGGGATTACTGGGGCCGCTCGGCGCTCTATGCCGCGGTCGATCTCAACACCGTCCCGCGCGGCGGCCGTCCCGACCGTCCGTCGCTCGACGAGACCACGCCGCTGGCGGTGATCGCGCGCCTGCTCGATGGCGGCGCGAACGTGAACGCGCGCCTCAAGCTGCCGCCGCCGTTCCGCAACGTGGGCAACGATCGCGGCCTCGACGGGCTGCTCACCACCGGCACCACGCCTCTGCTGCGCGCCGCCAAGGCGCTGGACGCGCCGGCCGTGCAGTTGCTGCTGCGGCACGGCGCCGACATTTCGCTGACCAACAGCCGCGGCATCACGCCGTTCATGGCCGCGGCCGGCATGGGCTCGGTGGATGCCGACACGCGCGGCTTCTACCTGAGTGAAGACACGCAGAAGCGCGCGATCGATTCGCTGACGCTGCTGCTCGAAGCCGGCGGCGACATCAACGCCAGGGACCCGCGCGGGCTGACGCCGCTGCACGAGGCGGCGCGGTGGGGCTGGAACGATGTGGTCAAGTTCCTGGTCGCCAAGGGCGCCGACCTGAACGCCAAGGACGCCAAAGGCATGACGCCGATCGATTCCGCGATGGGGCGCGCCGGCGGCAACAGCCGCGGCGGTGCCCGCATCGACATCCACGAAGACACCGCGGCGCTCCTCAAACAGCTCGCCAGCCGGTAGGTTCCGTCGTAGGGGCCGCCTTTAGGCGGCCCGATCAATATCCCTGTTTGAGATCGACGACCGAGAGCAGCTTGTCACCGCGGATGTAGCGGCGCAGGTTCTCCGCGACCAGCGTCAGCGTGCGCTCGTTGCGGAAATCCGAGCTCGTGGCGATGTGCGGCGTGATGATCACGTTTTCCATCGCCCAGAGCGGGTGGCGCGGCGGCAGCGGCTCGGGATCGGTGACGTCGAGCCCCGCGCCGCCGATGCGTCCCGAGCGCAGCGCCGCCACCAGGGCGTCGGTCACGACGCTCTCGCCTCGTCCGATGTTGACGAACAGCGCCCCCGGCTTCACGGCGGCGAAGAACCGCGCGTCGAACATCCCGCGCGTCGCGGGCGTCAGCGGCGTGGCGTTGACGACCACGTCGGCCTGCCTGGCCAGCTCGACGTACTCGTCGGCGAGGCCGACCTGGGCGACGTAGTCGGGTCCCGAACGGCTGCTGTTGCGCGTCGCGATCACCCGCATGCCGAGACCGTGCGCGCGCCGGGCCACTTCGGTGCCGATGCCGCCCAGGCCGACCACGAGAAGGGTCTTATCTTCGATCTCGAAGGGCCGCTCGGCGCGCAGCTCGCGAAAGCCGCGCGTGAACGCGCCCGCGTGCTGCTCCGCCGCATACACCGGCAGCGCGCGCGCCAGCCCCAGCATGAGGGCGATGGCGTGCTCGGCCATGTGCGGCCCCTGAATGCGCTGGAGGTTGGTGACCAGGATCCCGCGCTCGGCGACCGCCGGAATCGTCGCGCAACTATCCGCCCCGGCGTTCAACAGCTGCACCCAACGCAGCCTTCGCGCTTTGGCGATGAGCTCGGGGGAGCAGAGGCCGACGAGCACGTCGGCGTCGGCAATCACGTCGCCCATCCCCGCGAAATTGCGCAGTCCCGCCACGCCCACCACGGCGGCGCCGCCCGCGATCGGGCGCAACGCGTCCGCGACGGCCACGTCCGCGACCACGATCTTGCGTGGCGGCGCCCACTCCGGCCGCTCACGAACCGGCGTGCTCCCCTCGCGCAGCTCGAAGCGCTCGACGAGCGCGGCGCCGGCCGCGCACAGTGCGTCGCAGTCGCGCTGCTGCGCGCGAGGCGCGGCCGCGCCCAGTGCGCCGGTCGCGACCAGCGCCCAGGCGAACGAACGGAAGCGATTCGACGTCATGAACGGCCCACGAGGTGCGGGAGGTTAGCACAGCCACAAACGCAAACGGCCGGTGGATGTCTCCACCGGCCGTTCGTGTTTCCATGGGCCGGCTGAAGCCGGCCCCTACGACTGTTACACCGGGATCTTGCTCTTGTTCGCCGCCACCCACTGATCGAAGTTCATGAGCGCCGGGTTGAGCTGACGCGCCTGATCGATGTTGCGATTGGCGTTGAACGGCCCCTCGAAGTCCCGGTAGACCTGGAACATGTTGCCCATCTCGTCGGCACCGGGGAAGCCGAAGCTGCGGTAGACGTTGGCGTCCACCGCGTTGTACTTCACCGGCCCGATGCCGAGGTGCTTGGTGAGCGCCTGCCCCATGTCGTCGACCGAGATGAACTCACCGGCAATGCCGACGGTCTTGCCGACGTAGGAGGTGCCGGCCTTGAAGATGCCGTACGCCGTCTTGCCGATGTCCTCGGCGCCGATGCCGGCCATCTTCGCGGTGCCGAGCGGGAACGTCCACTCGTACTGCCCGGCGTCGTTCTTCTTCGGCGCCAGCCCGAACATGTAGAGGTTGTCCCAGTAGAACGAGGTGCGCAGGAACGTCGTCGGCACGCCCGCGAAGTACGCGTCGGCTTCGGCCTTGGCGTCGAAGTGCGGCACCCGATACTTGTCCTGCAGCATCGGCATGCGCGTGTCGCCCGCCGGCATCCACTGGCGCGTGTCTTCGAGAGTGGACCAGACCACGTGCTGCACGCCGGCGGCCTTGGCGGCCTCGGCCACGTTCTTCGCCTGATCCTTCTCCTTCTGGCCCGAGAAGTGCTCCCAGAAGTTGGTCACCGCGTACACGCCGTAGGCGCCTGCGAACGCCTTCTTCAGGCTCTCGACGTCGTCCAGGTCGGCCGAGACCACCTCGGCGCCCGCGTCCGCCAGCGCCTTCGCCTTGTCCTTGCTGGTGTCGCGGGTAATCGCGCGGCACGAGAACCCGCCCGACGTGTCCGCGAGGATGGCGCGGCACAGGCCGCCGCCCTGCGTGCCGGTCGCGCCGAGAACTGCAATCACTTTTGCCATGTCAAATCCTCGCTATCTAGCCGCCGATTTCTTTGCGGACGATGTTGGCGCCCTCGACGAGCGCGCCCAGCTTCATTTTCGCAACCATGCGCGAGAGCGGCTTCATGCCGCAGTCGCTGCTGAGCGTGATCTTGTCCGCGGGGATGTGCTTCAGCGCCAGGCGGACGCGATCGGCAATCACGTTCGGCGTCTCGATCGCGTTGGTGCGGATGTCGAGGACGCCGAGCTGGATGCCCTGGTTCGCGGGCAGGTTCTTCAGGAAGTCCACGCCGTCCATGTGGCGGTTGGCGTAGTCGAGCACGAATTCATCCACGCCCGCCGTGCCGAAGAAGTGCGGCAGCACGGTCTGGTAGCCCTCGGGGAAGTTGGCGCTGATGATGTCGTTGCCCCAGGCGTTGCCGAAGCAGAAGTGCCAGCCGATCTTCGCGTCCACGCCGTCGGTCATGCGCTCGATGCTCTCGCGCACCCACGCGTAGTCTTCCTTCTTGTTGCCCGAGAAGAGCGGCAGCCACGCGCCGAGGTCCTCGATCTGGAAGTACTTGGCGCCCAGCTTCACCAGGTCCTTCATCTCCTGGTTGAAGAGCGGGCACAGCGCGAAGGTGAGCTCCTTGGCGCTCTTGTAGTGCGACTTTTCGTTGAAGTAGACGTGCCACGCGAGGTTGGCCGGACCGGCGCCGATGGACACCTTGACCGGCTTGTCGGTCTGGCCCTGGGCGACCTGGAACAGGTCGGTCCAGCGCAGCGCGTGCCCCTTCTGGTCCACCGGGCCGTCGTTGATCACGCCGCCCCAGTCGTCGAGGAACGCCTTGCCCACGCTCGGGCCGGCGCCGATGACCGACGGGTGCGGATTGCGCGTGTGCTCGAACCCTGGGATGCGCTCGTAGAGATACCAGCAGAACGAGCCGATGACGCCGACGTAGTCGTCGTACCACATGTTGCCGTCGGTGACGATGTCGAGGCCGGCCTTCTCCTGATCGTTGATCACGGTGGCCACGGCGTCGGTGTACGACTCTTCGTGCTCGACTTCCTTGAACGCGACGCGGACGTCTCGGCCGAGCAGCTGGTGCTTGAACCAGTGCGGCCTCGGATATGACCCGACCATGGTCGTCGGGAGAACCTTCTCTACAACCTTCTTTGGTGCCATGCAGTTCCTCGCAGATAGGCGTGTCGATGTCGGCGGCGGATGCCCGTGCGTCATCGGACGCCCAGACGAAGAGGCCAGACGAGCTGCGCGCGATCCGGCATACCGCAGCCGCCAATTATTCCTTACCTCTGTCCGCGCGATCCAGTAGGCGGATTCCCGGGGCGGCGTCGCGAGGCGGTCGCCGAGTCCCGGTGCTATAGTTTGGGGCTGCCCGCGCCGGTGCTCGGGCGAGCGTTCATATCAGGAGGTGAAGCCTATGGGCTTCTTCACACGTCGCGCGACCTTGCTGTCGGTCTTCCTGCCGGCGGCGGTTGCGCTCGCGGGCTGCAGCCAGCCCGCCTCGACGCCGGCACCGGAGGCGGCACCCGCCGCGGCCGCGATCTCGCCCGTCGAAAAGGGACGACTGCTGGTGGCCGGCGGCGGCTGCCACGACTGCCATACACCGAAGAAAATCGGTCCCAACGGCCCGGAGGCGGATCTGGACCGCACGCTCTCCGGCCATCCAGAGAAAGTGGGCGTCCTGCCGAAGTTCGTGGACGCCAAGGGGAGCCCGTACAGCACGCACACGAGCGACGACCTCACGGCTTGGAGCGGTGCGTGGGGGGTGTCGTATGCGGCGAATCTGACGCCGGACGAGACCACCGGCATCGGCCTCTGGAGCGAAGAGCAGTTCGTCAACGCGATCAAGAACGGCAAACACATGGGCGCCGGCCGGCCGATCCTGCCGCCGATGCCGTGGTTCTGGTACAACAAGCTGCCCGACGAGGACCTGAAGGCGCTCTACGCCTACCTCAAGTCGCTGCCGCCGATCATGAACAAGGTGCCGGGGCCGACGGACCCCGCGGGCAAGCCGATCTCGTAGCGAACCTGGCGGCCTTGGACCTTAGGCCTTGGACCTTGGGGCTCGACTGACCCAAGGCCCACACGCCCTAAGGCCCAAGGTCGAAGGCCAAAGGCCTTCCCCTCTCCATCAACTCCCGCAATATCCGCTATTTGTAACTCCTCCGTCTTGTGGTCGCGCGGGGCCGGTGTCAGAATGCCGCCCCGATGCACTATTTCGGCACCTTTGACGACGGTGCGCTCGCCAGCGCCGAGGTGTACGCCGGCCACGGCGAGGGCTACAGCCAGGCGCCGCTCATCGGCCGGCCCAGCGGGTCCGTGCACACCGGGCTCAGCCTCGCGCAGCTCGATCGCGGCGGGCATCTCGCGCCGCACGTGCACTCGTTCGAAGAGGGGTTCTACATCCTCGAAGGCGAGGCGGTGGTCGCGATCGGCGACACCGCGGTGCAACTGCGCCCCGGCGACTACGGCGCCCTGAAGGTCGGCACGGTGCACGGCTGGCGGAACGTCGGGAGCGGCCGGCTCCGCTGGCTGCAGATGCAGGCGCCGCAACCCAAGCCCGCTGGCGCCGAGCGCGATACGTTCTTCCCGAAAGGCGCCGCCGTGCCAGGAAGCGGCCCCGCGCCCGGAGCGATCGTGCCGCCGGGGGCCATCCTCGGGCACTTCGACGCGTCCGACATTCCGCCGGTCCACGAGCGGCAGAACGTGCTCAAGGGGCTCGAGGGCGTGTTCCTGAAGTGGCTGATCGACGAGAACGTCGGCGCCGCCCACCATCGCCTCCTGTTCATCGAATATCAGCCCGGCGTCGGCATCGGCCTGCACGACCACACGTTCGAGGAGGGCTATTTCATCCTCAGCGGCGAGGTCGAAGCGACGATGGACGGCCAGGTGTACCGTGCCGCGCCCGGCAACGTCCTGTGGACGGGAGTCGGCTGCGTGCACGCGTTCCGGAACGCCGGCTCGGTACCGGTCTTGTGGCTCGAAACGTTCGCTCCGCAGCCGCCAAAGGAAAACGCGTTCCGCTTCATGGCGGAATGGGAAACCAGGGCGCGGGAGCTGGAGGGGTAGGGCATGACGACAGCGACGACACAGACATCCAGCCGCACTCGTCCGTACACCGGCGCGGAGTATCTCGAGAGCCTGCGCGATGGACGCGAAATCTGGATCTACGGCGAGCGGGTGAAGGACGTCACCACCCACCCGGCATTCCGCAACACCGCGCGGATGCTGGCCCGCCTCTACGACGCGCTGCACGACCCGAAGAAGCAGGACGTGCTCACGACCCCCACCGATACCGGCACCGGCGGCTTCACGCACCGGTTCTACAAGGCCACGAAGAACTCCGAGGAACTGGTAGCGGCGCGCGACGCGATTGCCGAGTGGGCCAGGCTCACCTACGGGTGGGTGGGGCGCAGCCCGGACTACAAGGCGGCGTTCCTGGCCACGCTCGGCGCCAACTCCGACTACTACGCGCCGTACGCCGACAATGCCCGGCGCTGGTACAAGAAGGTGAACGACGAGGTGTCGTTCGTCAACCACGCCATCGTCAACCCGCCGGTCGATCGTGACAAGCCGCTCGACGAGGTGAAAGACGTCTACATGCACGTGGTGGCGGAGAAGGACAACGGCCTGGTCGTGAGCGGCGCCAAGGTCGTGGCCACGACGTCGAGCCTCACGCACTTCAACTTCATCGCCAACAACGGCGCGCTGCCGATCAAGACCAAGCCGTTCGCGTTCGTCTGCATGGTGCCGACCAACGCGAAGGGCGTGAAACTGCTGTGCCGCCCATCCTACGAGATGACCGCGGCGGTGATGGGCACGCCGTTCGACTATCCGCTCTCGAGCCGGATGGACGAGAACGACTCGATCCTGATCTTCGACAACGTGTTCGTGCCCTACGAGGACGTGTTCGCCTACGGCGACATCGAGAAGGTCAACAACTTCTTCCCCCGTTCGGGGTTCCTGCCGCGCTTCATGTTCCAGGGGTGCACCCGCCTCGCGGTGAAGCTCGATTTCCTCGCCGGCCTGCTCCTCAAGGCAGTGGAGGCGACCGGCGCCAAGGATTTCCGCGGCGTGCAGGCAAATGTCGGCGAAGTGATCGCGTGGCGCAACTGCTTCTGGGGGCTCACCGACGCGATGGCACGCACGACGACGCCGTGGACGCCCGGCTACGTGCTGCCGAACCTGGAATACGGGCTGGCCTACCGGGTGATGGCCAGCATCGCCTATCCGAAGATCAAGGAGATCATCGAGAACTCGCTCGCCAGCGCGCTCATCTACCTGCCGTCGAGCGCCCTCGACTTCAAGGTGCCGGAGCTGCGCCCCTATCTCGACCAGTTCGTGCGCGGATCGAACGGCTACACCGCCGTCGACCGTGTGAAGCTCATGAAGCTGATGTGGGATGCGATCGGCTCGGAGTTCGGCGGCCGGCACGAGCTGTACGAGCGCAACTACTTCGGGAACCACGAGAGCATCCGCTTCGAGACGCTGCTCGTGGCCGACGTCACCGGGGCCTCGGCGCGCATGAAGGGGTTTGCCGAGCAGTGCATGGCCGAATACGATCTGGACGGCTGGACGGCGCCGGATCTGGTGCAGAACGACGACGTCAGCTCACTGATGGAGAGGCTCAAGGGACGTTGATCGACACGCGCGGGTTCCGTCAGACGGTCGGTCAGTTCGCGACCGGGGTGACGGTGATTGCGACCGAGATCGAGGGGACGGTGCACGCGCTCACCGCCAACTCGTTCACGTCGCTGTCGCTCGACCCGCCGCTGGTGCTCTTCTGCGTCGGCAGGGGCACCCGGACCGGGCAGCTGATTCACGTCGGCTCCCGGTTCTGCGTCAGCATCCTCCACGAAGGGCAGCGCGACCTCTCCACCTACTTCGGCGGGTCGTGGAAGCACGACGAGCCACCGCCGTTCGCGTTCGTGAACTGGCACGACAGCCCGCGTCTCGACGGCAGCGCCGCGGCGCTCAGCTGTCTGGTGGACGCGATCCACGAGGGCGGCGACCACTGGATCGTCGTCGGCCGCGTGGCCGCCTTCCAGCGCCGCGAAGATGGTGTCGCCCCGCTCGTTTTCCACAGCGGGCGGTACGTGGGGTTGGCGCAGGAGGCCCCACAGGCGTAGGGGCCGGCTTCAGACCGGCCCGATGTAGAGGCGCACCCTCAGGTGCGCCTGCCTCGTTCCAGACTGACAATTGGATCTCATGACGTCGCTGCGGGCTCGAATAGTTCTCGCCGATTGTGAGGTTGCGTTGGCCGACTTCAACGCAAGCGTAGATGCGAACGCGCCGATGCGATCGCGTTGGGTCGCTCTCATCGCACTACTTCGCGCTGTTGGCCACGTGCTGCAGAAGGCCGATTCGCCCCGGGCGGACCAAGAAATTCAGAAGCGGATTCTTGCCGCGTGGGAGCAGCTTGGCGAAGAGACGCGCCCCAACATCTTTCACGACTTTGTCGAGGCCGAGCGGAACGACACTCTGAAGCTGTACGAAATCGGCGCGGCGCCCAACCCGAAGATTCACGGCGCGTGGACCGCACAAGGGGCCGCGCTCTACGTAAGTGATGTTCCCGGCAGGGTCACGCTGGCTGCACTCTCGATGACCGATGGCCCCTACAAAGGGCGGGATCCGCGGCAACTCGCGCGTGAGGCTATCGAGTTTTGGCGGAACTACCTCGATACCATCGAGCTGCAGCCCCAAAGCGACCGGGCCTGAACGTCCGCCTCTTGGAACAGCGACCCGTGGGCGGCCAGAGGTTCTGGCGGGCCGACTATCACCGGCGGGAACGCCAGCGGAAGATGAAAAACGACGAGGCGCGGCCTTCCCCGGAGGCCGCGCGCGAGGAGTTTTTCCCCGCCGTGTGATCGGAGGCGCCGCCAGAATCCTCTGGCCGCCCGCGGGTCGGAAGATGCAGGCGGACCTGAAGGTCCGCCTCTACGGCCCTTGCCGCGTTATCCTTACGCATGGCCTCCCGCCGCTCGTTCTTGACCGCCGCCGGATTAGGCGCCCTCACGCCGCTGGCGCTTGCGTCCAACGCGTCAGCCGCCGAATGGAGCGACGCCGAGAAGGCCAACGTCAAGCTGGTCACCGACTTCTGCGCGTCGTGGTCCACACGCGACCTGCAGCAGGTGAATCCACGGTTCGCCACGACAGGCGTCTATCGCATGAGCGAGACGACGCCACCCGTCACCGGCCACGGCGGCCTCAACGAGCGCCTGGGCTCCTGGATGCAGTCGTCGGACCGCATCGTGTTCGAGATCCTCGACACCTTCGCCAAGGGGCCGATGGTGATCAATCACCGCATCGACCGCTTCGAGTCGAAGACGCGGCCGCTCACCTGGGAAGGCGTCGGCGTCTTCTTCGTCAAGGACGGCAAGATCCAGGAGTGGTCCGACTACACGATCCGAGTGGTCAGGCCCGGTCAGTAGCACTCTCCGTTGAAACCCCTCATCCTCGCCGCGGCGTGTGCCGCGCTCGTTGCCGCTCTGTCCGTGGACGTGGCGGCGCAGGAAACTGACGCCCCGAGGAAGCGAGCCTCCGCGGTACGCGTGCCGAACGGCCGCATCACCATCGACGGCGCGCTGAAGGAAGAGGAGTGGCAGCTCGCCGCGCCAGCCACCAACTTCGTGCAGCAGCAGCCGGTGGAGAACGGCACGCCCACCGAAGCGTCGGACGTGCGATTCCTCTACGACGACGACAACCTCTACGTCGGCGCGATGCTGCACGACAGCGAACCCGATCGCCTGATCACCAACGAGCTGAAACGCGACTTCCAGGCGCGCGACGGCGACCTGTTCGTGCTGGTGCTCGACACCTTCAACGACCTGCGCAATTCCTACGGGTTCCAGACCAATCCCGGCGGCGCCTGGCGCGACACGCAGTCGTTCGACGAAGGGCGCACCACGAATCAGAACTGGGACGGCGTGTGGAGCGTGAAGACGTCCACGGGCGACGGCGGCTGGATCGTCGAGTACGCCATCCCGTTCAAGACGCTGCGATTCCCGCGCGACGACGATCAGCTGTGGGGCCTCAGCATGATGCGCCTCATCCGTCGCAAGAACGAAGTCACGATGTGGACGCCGATTCCGCGGCAGTTCAACCAGTTCCGCATGTCGTACGGCGGGCTGCTCGACGGCATCTCGGGCGTGAAGCCCGGACTGAACCTGCGCGTCAAGCCGTTCGCCACCGGCGGCGTGGCGCGGCGGCCCGACGGCACCACGAGCGACGGCGACGGCGGCTTCGACCTGAAGCTCGGTGTCGGCACCGGCTTCGTGCTCGATGCGACCTATCGCACCGACTTCTCGCAGGTGGAGGCCGACGCGCAGCAGGTCAATCTGACCCGCTTCAGCCTGTTCTTCCCCGAGAAGCGCGAGTTCTTTCTCGAGAACCAGGGCTCGTTCCAGATCGGGCGCACCTACGAGGTGAACGATCTGGTGCCGTTCTTCAGTCGATCGATCGGCCTCGAGAACGGCGCCCCGGAGCCGATCGAAGGCGGCCTGCGCCTGAGCGGGCGGGCCGGCAGCAACGACCTGGGGCTGCTCAACATCCAGACCGAGGACGACAACTTCTCCGTGCTGCGTTATGGCCGTCAGTTCATGGGCAGCAGCACGGCCAACGTCTTCTATCTGGGCAAAGAGGGCGGCGCCGACTTCAACCGCGTGGCCGGCGCCGACGTGCGGCTGACGCCGCACCGGCTGCTCTCGGTGGACTTCCTCGCCATGGGGAGCGAAGAGGACAGGGCTGGCGGCGGCGGCGCGTGGCGCGCGGGCGGCATTTTCGATTCGAACCGCACCCAGGTGGAGCTCAGTGTCACGGCGCTCGGCACCGCGTTCCGCGACGAGCTCGGGTTCATTCCGCGCACCGGCGTGGACATCGCCCACGCGACGGTCATGCAGCGGTTCCGCCCCGAGCGCTTCGAAGGGATGCTGCGGGAGCTGCGGCCCGAACTCGCCTACGACCGCTATTACCGCGCCGGCTTCGGCGTCGAGACCGAGACGCTGCGCCCGGGTGTCACCGCCGAATTCCAGGACGGCTCGACGATCACGGCGAACGTGCGCGACAACGAGGAAGGCACGCTCACGCCGTTCCGCGTCCGTCCGAACTACTCGATTGCCCCCGGCCGCTACGCCTTCGTGGATGCCGACGTGTCGTTCGCCACTTCGCGCGCGCGTGCGCTGTCGTGGACCGGCGGCTACCGCACCGGCGGATTCTGGGACGGCTCGCGCGACGGCGTCAGCGGCGGCGTGCGCGTGCGTCTGAACGAGAAGGTGGCGGCCAGCGCCACCATGAGCCGCGATGTCGTGAAGCTGGAGGGGCAGTCGTTCACCAGCGACCTGCTGCAGCTGCGTCTCGACACCTCGTTCTCCACCCGCATGTTCCTCAACGCGTTCGTGCAGTACAACGGCGTCACCCGCGACGTCAGCTCCAACGTGCGCTTCGACTTCATCCACCACCCGTTGAGCGATCTCTTCGTCGTCTACAACGAGACCCGCCCCACGGGCTCATCGCTCCAGCCGTCGCGGTCCGTCGTCGTGAAGCTCACGCATCTCATGAGCTTTTGAGACTGTCGTAGGGGCCGGCTTCAGCCGGCCCGCGGGCGGTCCGCCTGAAGGCGGACCCCACGACTACGGCGCCGGAGTATTCTTCCGCCATGCTTCAGGGCGTCGAACGTCTCATCGATCTCGTTGGATTCCAGGCGTCCGCGGACGTGATGCCGGCGCGCGACGTCGTGCTGAGCGCCATCCGCGCGGGCGACACGGCAACGCTCGCGGCCACGGGCGGGCAGTTCGCCGGCACGGTGCGCGAGGGGCAGACAGTGCGGCTGGCGCGCACGATCGGCGTGCCGCTGCGCTACTTCGTGGCGAAGATGTACCACGGGCCGTTCCTCGTGGTCTCCGACCGCATCGACACGATCTTCGACTGGCTCGAGCGGCAGCGCATCGGCTGGCAGTTCGATCCGTCGTACACGCGCATGATTCCGGCGCACTACCTGGTGGAACTGGACCAGGTGGGATGCCCCGACCCGATGCCGCGCTACCGCCGCTTTTTCGAGCCGGCCGTCGGGCAGGGGCCGGCGGATCCGGAGGAAGCCGGTGCGGCATACGTCCGCGCCGCGTCTGCCGCCCTCACCGCGTGGATGGCCGCCGTGCCGGCGGGGCAGCCGATCGGCGTCGCCTTCTCGGGCGGCGTGGACAGCACGTCCGTGTGGCTGCTGGCACGGCACGCCGCGGCGGGGCTCGGCCGCAACCCCGACGACGTGCGCGCGTTCACGCTCGACTTCGGCGGCGGCGCCGATGCGGTGCAGGCCGCCGACGTGGCGCATGCGCTGGGACTCGAAGCCACGTGGGAACGCGTGGACGTGGACGAATCGCAGTACGACCTGCTCGACGCGATCCGCACCATCGAGGACTACCACCCGCTCGACGTGGAGTGCGCGGCCGCGTCGCTCTGTCTTCTCCGCGGCATCCGCGAGCGCTACCCGTCGCTCCGCTATCTCGTGGACGGCGACGGCGGCGACGAGAACCTGAAGGCCTATCCGCTCGAGGACTCGGACCTGACGCTGTCGAGCATCCTGCGCAACCCGCTCCTCTACCAGGAAGGCTGGGGCATCGACGCGATCAAGCACAGCCTCGTCTACTCGGGCGGCCTGTCGCGCGGCTACGTCCGCACCTTCGCCCCGGCGGCGCGCTACGGCTTCACCGCGTGCTCGCCGTACTCCGCGCGCGACGCGATTGCGGCGGCGGTGGCGCTGCCGTTCGAGACCGTGCTCGGCGGCGATCCCGCGCGGCTCATGACGCTCAAGCAGGACGTGGTGCGAGCGGGCGTCAAGGCGGTGACCGGCATCGACATGCCGGTGCGCGCCAAGCGCCGGTTCCAGGACGGAGCGCAGGCACAACCACGCGCGCGCATCACCAAGGCCTGGTGTCAGCGCGCCTTCAACGCGTTGTGGCAGGAGCGCCTGCGCGAGGCCGACGCTGACGCCAACACGCGGCGCTCGGGCAACGAGATGACCGTGCCCGTGAGCGCCCACGGCCGTTGATCGATTCCGGCGCCGCGGCGGCGCGCGACCGCTGGGTGCTGGACCTGCGCGGTCCCAAGGCGGCGCTCGATCCGCAGCGTGCCTACGCCGCGGTGTGGGAAGAGGAGCGCGACGACACCGGTGCGCTGGCGCCGACCGCCGTCGTGTTCCTCACCAACCGCGAGTGCCCGTTCCGCTGCGTGATGTGCGACCTGTGGGTGAACACGCTCGACGCGCCGGTGCCGAGCGGCGCGATCGCCCGGCAGATTCGTGACGCGCTGGCCACGCTTCCGCCGGCGCGGCAGATCAAGCTCTACAACGCCGGCAGCTTCTTCGATCCGCAGGCGATCCCCGCGGACGACTACGAAGAGATCGCGGCCGCGGTGGCCGGGTTCGACCGCGTGATCGTCGAGTCGCATCCCGCGTTCCTGCGCGGGCGATACGGCGAGGCCTGCCTGCGCTTTCGCGATCTCGTCCAGGGCCGCCTCGAAGTGGCCGTGGGGCTCGAGACGGTGCACCGCGACGCGCTGGCGGCGCTCAACAAACGGATGACGGTCGAGGACTTTGCCGAAGCGGCGGCGTTCCTGTCGCGCCACTCGATCGCCGTGCGCGTCTTCGTGCTCCTCGATCCACCGTTCGTGCCGCACCACGAGGCGGCGGATTGGGCGCTCAGCTCGGTCCGCACCGCCGCGTCCGTGGGAGCGGCGGTGTGCGTCGTGATCCCCACGCGCGGCGGGAACGGGGCGATCGATGCGCTTCCGGCCGAGTCGCGGCCCCGGCTCGGGCTCCGCGACCTCGAATGGGTCGTGCAGGAGTCGCTGTCAGGCGCACCTGAAGGTGCGCCTCTACGAACGAGCCGCCCCTTCATGCGCGTATTCGCCGACCTCTGGGACGTCGAGCGGCTGTTCGACTGCGGTTGTTCGCACGCGCGCGCCGCCCGGCTGGCCGAGATGAATCGCGAGCAGAGGGTGCCGCCGCCGGTGGGATGCGCCTGTGCCGGACGTTGACCTGGCGATCGTCGGTTCCGGTTTCGGCGGCTCGATTCTCGCGATGATCGCGCGGCGCCTCGGCCTCCGGGTTGCGCTGATCGAGCGCGGCCGGCATCCTCGTTTTGCCATCGGCGAGTCGTCGTCGCCGCTCGCCGGCATCCTGATCGAGCAGCTTGCCGACCGCTACGATCTGCCGCGTCTCAAACCGCTGGCCGCGTTCGGTCCGTGGCGGCGTGCATATTCCGACGTTGTCTGCGGCCTCAAGCGCGGCTTCACCTACTTCAAGCACGAGACCGGGCGTCCCTTTACTGCCGCCGCGGATCGCTCGAACCAGCTGCTGGTGGCGGCGAGCCCGCACGACGAGATCGCCGACACGCACTGGCTGCGGTCCGACGTCGACGCCTTTCTGATGTGCGAGGCAGTCGCGCTCGGCGCCGACTATGCCGACGACGTGCAGTTGGAGTCGGTCGAATGGAACACGTCAGGGCCGGTGCTGCGCGGCACTCGTCGCGGCGAGCCGTTCTGCGTACGCGCCCGCGGCGTGGTCGACGCCACCGGACCACGCGGCTTCCTCAGCCGGGCGCTCTCGCTGCCGGCGCCGGGCTTTGACCGCTATCCCGCCACTCAGGCGCTCTTCTCGCACTTCACCGGTGTCGGCCGCTGTGACGGGATGCCGGAGTATGCGGAAGCCGGCGCGCGTGGGGAATCGCCCCCGTATCCGGTGGACGACGCGGCGCTGCACCACGTGTTCGATGGCGGCTGGATGTGGGTGCTGCGTTTCGGCAACGGCGTGACGAGCGCGGGCGTTGCGGTGATGGATGCACTGGCGGGGGAACTGCGGCTCGCCGATGGCGAACCGGCGTGGCGCCGTCTGCTCGATCGCTTCCCGACGGTGCGGGCGCAGTTCGCGGACGCGACGCCGATCCGCCAGTTCGACTACATGCCGCGTCTCAGCTACCGCGCGGCCTCGGCGGCAGGGCCGCGATGGGCGCTCCTGCCGTCGGCGGCTGCCTTCGTCGATCCGCTGTTCTCCACCGGCTTTCCGTTGACGCTGTTGGGGATCGAGCGGCTGTCGGCGCTCCTCGAGTCGGGCGCGTTTTTCCGTGAGGCTGTCCGTGGCCGCGAGTCTTCAGACCCGCCTTCGTCATCGCTCGACTCTTACAGCGCCGCGACGCTGACCGAAGCCGATCACACGGCGGCGTTCGTGGCCGGCTGCTACGGCGGGTTCCCGCGCTTCGACGACTTCGTCCACTACTCGATGTTCTACTTCGCCGCCGCCAGCTACGCGGAGATGGCGCGCCGCGTGTCGCCCGAGCGGGCGGGGGCCGGCTTCCTGCGGGTCGCCGATCCGGCGTTTGCGTCCGCGGTTCACGCGCTGTCGCCAGCGTGCGGCGACGCACCCGCACGTGGCGATCTCGCCGCACGCGTGGGCGCAGCGGTCGAGCGGGTGAACATCGCCGGGCTATGCGATCCGGGAAAGCGGAACTGGTATGGCGCCGACGCGGCAGACGCCATCGCGGGTGCGGAGAAACTGGGAGTGCCGCCGCAGGCCGTGGCGGCGGCATTGGCGGCTTTGGGTTTCTGACGTAGGGGCCGGGCTTTCAGCCGGCCCATGGCGGGCCGCCTGAAGGCGGCCCCCACGTCTGCTAGCGCGTCACTTCGTAGACCGTGCCCGCGCCTCCCCCGATCGCGGCGCCGATGAGCGCGCCCTTCTTGCCGCCGACGAGCGCGCCGATGCCAGCTCCCGCGCCGCTCGACCCGCCGATCACGAGCGCGCGCTTCTGCCACGACCGCTTCGGACGGCTCGCGACGGCTTCGTCATCGTTGACAGCCGCGCGCCGCGCCACAGCCGGGCGCACCACCGGTTGTGGCGCGTAGTAGGCCTGGGCTGGTTGATAGCGCACCGGCGCCGCGAGGCTGCTCACGCAATCGATCGCGGTGACCGCGCCGCCCGCAACCGACGACGTGTTGACCACCGCGTGCTGGCCCGCTTCACAGCGGATCGTCGTCTGGCCGGCCGCGAGGTTCGCGGCGCCGTTCAGACCCAACGGCGTCGCCGCCTGGGTGCCGCACGCCGCCGCGCCCGCTGCTGCCGCTGTCAGAGTACCGAGAAGAATCCACGCACGCATCGTCTGCCTCCATCGCGCCCGCGGCTGGGGACCGCGGTCGCTGCGGGGGTATTCATCAACGGGCGTGCCAGGGCAGTCACGGCCAGGAAGTGATTGATACGAAACAAGAAGGCGGGCCAGCAGAGCGATAGCCCGCCGCGAGAATGTCCCTGTTGGAGGTCAGGCGTGCCCTGCGGCTTAAGGCTTAAGGCTTAGGGCGTGGAAGAGCTTAAGCCCGCCGGCCTTGGGCCTCCGGCTTAAGCCTTAAGCCGTAAGCCTTAAGCCTATGAGTGCGCCAGCACCCTCGCTCGCTCGCGCACGAGCGCCATCATGCTCGAGGCGGCCGGCGTGAGATAGCGGCCGGGCAGCGTGATCAAACCGAACGACAGCGCGAGCGCGGGTTCGCTGAGGGCCAGCGCGTCGAACTCCTTCCACGGCTTCGGCGGAAGGACGCCTTCCGGCACGACCGCGATCCCGACGCCGGCGCGAACGTGGCCCAGGATACTCATGAGGCGCTCGACGGTGACGCCGTAGCGCAGGGAAATACCGCCGTTCGACGCCGCGCCATCCACGAGCCGGCGCAGCATGGTGTCGACCGGCCCCGAGATCAGCGTCTCCTCTTGCAGGTCCTCGAGCCGCACCTTCGTCCGCTTCTTGGTGGCAAACGGATGCGTGGTGGGAAACACCGCGTAGAGCGGCTCGCGCAGGAGCAGTTCGCTCGACAGCGTGTCGGGCAGCGAATCGATCGGGCCGATCCCGAAGTCGGCCAGGCCGCTGCGGACGTCCTCGATGATCTCGGTCTGGCGCCCCTCGCGGATCCGGACTTCGATCGACGGCCGGGTTTCGCGGAATTTGCGGACGAGCTGGGGCAGCTCGTTGCCGGCGAATGCCGAGTGGGTGGAGATGGTCACCCGCCCGCGCTGTTCCTTGGGCACCTCGCTCAGGCCGCGCGCCGTGATCTCGAGGTCGCCGAGGATGCGCTCGGCCGCGGTCACCAGCTCGCGCCCCGCCGCCGTGATTTCCACCCGCCGGGTGTTCCTGAAGAAGAGCGTGACGCCGAGCACGCGTTCGAGCCGCTTCACCGTGCGGGTGAGCGCTGGCTGCGAGGTTTTCAGATAGGCGGCCGCCGCCACGAAACTTCCGTATTCGGACAGGGCGATGACGGTCAGGAGCTCGCGGGCGCGGATGTCGGGGATATCGAATGAGCGCATGCGTCAGTTATGTCGGGCGCGGAATTGTAGCAGGTATCCACAACCAAATGGTATTTCTGAGGGGTTGAAAACGACTCGTCCCTAGAGGGATGATCTGGTGCTTCGCAGGCCGGCATCCGGCTCGAACCGGAGGCGCAGTCTAACCGCCAGGCAGCGGCCCACAGTGAGGGAATACACACAAATGACAAGAATTTGCGCACTCCCGGCCGTGCTCGGGCTGGTGGCGTTGAGCTGGGCCGTTCCGGCTCATGCGCAGGCCGACATGGACGGCACGTGGCAGCCGCGCTACCACGAGGATCAGCCGGAGCGCATTCCGGGTCCGGAGCTCCGCGACTACCTCGGCCTCCCGATCAACGACGCCGCACGCCAGTTCGCGGATAGCTGGGATCCGGGCCGCATCACGCTGCCCGAGGAGCAGTGCCGCGTGCACGTGTCGCCCTACATTTACCGGGGCCCGACAAACCTCCGGATCTGGGAAGAGAAGCACCCCAAGACGCAGGAAGTGATCGCGCTCAAGCACTATCACTCCACCTACGAGCAGACGCGGACGATCTACATGGACGGCAGGCCGCATCCCGGGCCGAACGCGGCGCACACCTGGATGGGCTTTTCCACCGGCCGGTGGGACGGCGACATGCTGATCATCGAGACGACGCACCTCAAGCAGGGCTGGGTACGCCGCAACGGCCTGCCGATGAGCGACCGCGCGCACATGACGGAGTACTGGGTGCGCAACGGTGATCTGCTCACGCAGATCTTCATGCTGTTCGACCCCGTCTACCTCACCGAGCCGCTGGTGAAGAGCACCGAGTTCGTACGCAGCCCGCGCGATCTTCCGGCGGGGACATGGCTGTGGGTCTGTGATCCGGTCGTGGAGATCGCGACGCGCGAGGACGGCGCCGTTCCGGCCTACCTGCCCGGCGAGCATCCCTTCAAGGACGAGTTCGCGCGGCGTTGGGGCATTCCGGAAATCGCCAACAACGGCGGCGCCGCCACCATGTATCCCGAGTTTCAGGAGGTCGTGAAGCAGGCGCCGAAGCCGGCGCCGCTGCCGCCTCCGTCACGCGGGGCGGCCAGGGTCACCGGGCCCGGCCAGCAACAGCAGGGCCGCTAGGATGGACATGCATATTCGTCTCAACTCCCGCGCCTGGCGCGGCGTGATGGTCGCGGCCGCAATCGCAACGGGCGGCGCGCTCGCCGTGGCCGGCCGCGCCGTGGCACAGCAGCAGAACTTCGACGCCGTCCAGATCGACACCGTCAAGGTGCGCGACAACGTCTACATGCTCGTCGGCGCCGGCGGCAACACCACCGTCTTCACCGGCGATGAAGGCATTCTGGTGGTGGACACGCAGTTCGCGCCGCTCAGCACCAAGATCATCGCTGCCATCCGGGCGATCAGCCAGGGGCCGATTCGCTACGTGGTCAGCACCCACATGCACGGCGACCACATCGGCGGCAACGAGGCGATCTCGAAGGCCGGGCGCACGCGAGCCGGCGGCAACGTGGTGGGCGACCTGGGCGCGGGCGCCACCGGCCAGGCGGCGATCATCGCGCACGAGAACGTGCTCAACCGTCTGAGCGCACCGCCAGCGGCGGGGCAGCAGGCCGTGCCGTTCGCGCTGTGGCCGACCGAGACCTTCTTCGGCAAGAAGCGCGAGTTCCTGTTCAATGGCGAGGCGGTGCAGATCATCCACGAGCCCAAGGCGCACACCGACGGCGACAGCCTCGTGTTCTTCCGCAAGAGCGACGTCGTCGCCACCGGCGACCTCTTCACCACCGTGATGTACCCGTTCCTCGACGTCGCCAACGGCGGCTCGATCACCGGCGAGATCGACGCGCTCAACGCCATTCTCGACATCACGGTGCCGAGCAACGTCAACGAGGGCGGCACGATGGTCATCCCGGGCCACGGCCGGTTGTCCGACGAGCAGGACGTGATCGAGTACCGGGATATGGCCACCATCGTCCGCGACCGCATCAAGGAGTACGTGAAGCGGGGGATGACGCTCGATCAGGTCAAGGCGAAGAAGCCGACGCTCGATTTCGATCCGCGCTACGGCACCGACACCGGGTTCTGGACCACCTCGATGTTCATCGAGACCATCTACAAGGAGATGGTGGCCATGAATCCTCCGGCGCCTGCGCCCGCGTCTCGCGGCAAGGGCCGGAACCAGACTCAGAAGGGGAGCGGCGAATGAGCGGGGGACAGGGTTCGATCGCGTGGGCGCTCAAGCCGGCGCTGGCCATTGCGGTGTGCGGCGTGACGTTCGCGGTGACGATGCCGATGTCCGCGCAGCAGGCGCCAGCATCGCCGCAGGTAGCCGATCAGCAGGGCCCGCAGACGCCGGGCGCTCAAGGCCAGCGCGGCCGCGGCCGCGGGCCGGCTGGCCCGGTCGGTCCGCCGCGCCAGACTGCTCCGGTCGATCTGACTGGCAACTGGGTGACGGTCGTGACCGAAGACTGGCAGTGGCGCATGGTCACGCCGAAGAAGGGCGACTACTCCAGCGTGCCGCTCACCCCGGCCGGCCGCGCGGAGGCGGACAAATGGGTGGAGGCGAACGACGGCTCGTGCCTGGCCTACGGCGTCGGCGGCGTGATGCGCATGCCGCTGCGGGTGCGAATCAGCTGGCAGGACGACTACACGCTGAAGATCGAGACCGACGCCGGTGAGCAGACCCGCCTGCTGCGGTTTGCGCAGCCTGCGGCTCCGGGCGGCCCGCCCGTGCCGGTGAGCGCGCAAGGGCCCCGCACACTGCAGGGCACGTCGGTCGCCGAATGGCAGCGGCCGGGCGGCGCGTTCGACGCGTTCCTCGAGCGTGGCGGCGGGCCCGGCGGGCCGGCACGACGCTGGGGATCGCTGAAGGTGGTGACGACCAATCACAGCGGCGGCTGGCTCCGCCGCAACGGCGTGCCCTACAGCCAGAACGCCGTGGTGACCGAGTACTACACGCGCATCAGCAACCCCGAGGGGGGCGACTGGTTCGTGGTCACCACGGTGGTCGAGGATCCGCAGTATCTCGGGCAGCCGTTCATCACCAGCTCGAACTTCAAGAAGGAAGCGGACGGCGCGAAGTTCAAACCCGCGCCGTGCAAGCCGGCTTAAGGCTTAAGGCTTAGGGACTGGCAGACGTAGAGGGCGGCCTTCCATGCCGCCCTTTTTCATTCACGCCGAGATGCTGGCCTCGAGATCGCGGGGCAGGATGCGCCAGTGGCGGTGCGGCTCCCGCGCCATGTCGTGATGCAGGCGGGTGAGCCGCGTCTGCAGGCCGCGCATGATCACGGCGCCTCGAGAATCGAGCGCGACGTGGCTCGCGTCGTTCATCAGCCGGTTGGTCGCCGACGAAATGAGGAGCTCGAAGTTGACCACCGCCTGAACCTCGCCCACCGACTGGCCGCGGCCGTCCGCGCGCACCGTGGCCGGCAGGAACATCGCGTAGTTCCACATCGTGTTGTCTTCGTGCTCCACCGACACGGTGTAGAGGAAGAGCGCGCACAGCCGGATCAGGCTGTCGCGTGTCAGCGCCGGCACGTAACCGGTGATCCCGCCAATCACATGGCGGTCGAGCGTGTCGAACCACACCTGCAGGTGCCGATCCCCGGAGAACGAGCGATCGTCCGGGTAGTAGTGACGGATGTACTCGGTGACGTAGTCGACGAACAGATCGAAGTAGCGTCCCGACTGTCCGAGATACGGGTAGTCGAGATCAGGGGCGACCTCGCGCCGCGCCGTGTCCTCGCGCGGATCGAGCCGGCGCAGGTCGAAGTAGCGGGCGCCGTCGTCGTAGTAGCGGAGGATCGTGTCGTAGTCGAAGCTGAAGCCGGTCACGTCGAAGCCGTTGCGTCGCAGCGTCAGGTGCGTGTGGTGGTTGGTCGAGAGCGTGTCGGCGATGTGCGGCGCGAGCAGGCGCGCCAGCGGGTGCGCCGGCGGCAGCGCGTGCGTGGCGGTGGCGAATGGCGCCACCCCACCGACGTGATACTGCATGCCGTGCCGCCACACGGTGGTGTGCGTCGCCAGTGAGCACAGGGCGATGCGCTCGGCCAGCGGCCAGCGCGTGTCGCCGGGCGTCACGAGCCGGCCGTCCACTTCGATGCCGCTCAGCGCGACGTCAGTGGCCGACTCTACGTAGCGGATGCGGCAGCCGAGGCGCTGCAGGCCGTCGCGCACCTTGTAGTTCCGCAGGTAGTCGAGGTCGATCTGGTACTCGCGTGTTCCCGAGCGTTCGAGCAGCTTGGCGAAGGGCCCGCCGACGGCGAGCACGTCGAGCAGGCGCCCGTGCCGCTGCGCGTTGGCGAGCTCGGGATGCCAGACCGGCGGCGTGCGCACCAGCCGGAACAGCCAGGGATAGGCTCGCGCCACGCGCTCGGCCGGATCGGCGGCCGCCTCGGGCTGATGTGAACTGACCACCGGATAGAGGTCCTGCAGGACGTGCAGCGCCTGCACGATCATCGCGCCTGGCAGCGACATCTCGGCCCGTGGCATGTCGGATGGAACCACGAGCGCCGGGCTCTGAAAATCGCGGTAGGTGTCGGGCGCCGGCACGAGCCGAACCGGCACGTCGTCGCCGGGCACCGGCGCGCGGCGCGGCCACAGGCGGCTCACGACGATGAAGGACCACACTGCCGCCCAGACGTGCTGACGGACGAACCACGCCAGGCGCTGGAGGCCCGGGCGATCGCGTAGCATCGCCGCGCGGAGGCGGGCGATCCACGCCAGCATGCCGCGCAGGCGCTGTGCGGCCGGCAGGCTGTCGCGGGTGAGCGCCGTGCTGATGCGGGTCGCCAGCCCCTGTAGCGGAGCCGGTGCCCACCGCCGCGGCGTCATCAACGCGTCGAGCCATGCCAGCGGCCACATCAGCCACGGCATCCGTTCCTGCAAGGACTGGATCGTCACCTCGGCATCTTAGTCGAGCGGATCTCCTGCTCAGTGTCGGTATTGGCAACTCTGTCTTGACCACACGACAGCGCGGTGCTTACATACGCGCGTCATGCCACGGCTCCATGTCTGTGCCCTGGTTCTCGCCGCGCTTGCCGCCGCGGCGCCCGCACACGCGCAAGGTCGGTATTCGCCCGACGACGTCAAAACCGGCGCCGTGATGTTCGGGCAGCTGTGCGTCACGTGTCACGGGTTCAACGGCACCGGAGGCGCGGGCCCCCCGCTCAACCGTGCGAAGCTCCTGGCGGCGCCCGACGACGACGCGCTGCGCGCCGTCATCAACGACGGCATTGCCGGAACCGGCATGCCTCGCGTGCGGCGCACGACGCCCGACGAACTGCGGCAGCTCGTCGCCTACGTGCGGTCGCTCGGCACGACGGCCGCGGCGCCGATCAAGGGCAATCCTGCGAAGGGCGCGCAGATCTACGCGTCGTCCGGCTGCGCCGGCTGCCACGTGATCAACGGCCAGGGTGGGGTGCTGGGTCCGGTGCTCACCGATGTCGGCCACCTGCGCGGCGCGGCGTATCTGCGGCAGGCGCTCGTCGATCCGGGGGCGGTCCTGCCGACGGGCACGCTGCCGTTTCCGTCGCGCGGCTACCGCGAATTCCTGCCGGTCCGCGTGATCAAGAGCGACGGCTCGGTCGTGCGCGGCGTCCGCCTCAACGAAGACGTGTTCACGCTGCAGGTGCGCGACCAGGGGGGCCGCATGCATTCGTTCCGCAAGAGCGAGACGAAGGCGATCCAGAAGGAGGACGGGGTCAGCCTGATGCCGGCCTACGGCGACCGCATCAAGGGCGACGATCTCGACGATCTCGTGGCCTACCTGGCCAGCCTGGGAGGGACTCGATGAGGATCCGCTTCGCCCGCGCGGCGCTGCTCGCGGTCGGCGTGGCCGCCGGCGTCTGTACCGCGTCGGCGATTCTCGTCGCGCAAGTGCCCTATCAGCGGCTGCTGCGAGCGGCGAGCGAACCGCAGAACTGGCTCACGTTCGCCGGCGATTACAAGTCGCAGCGCTACTCGGCGCTGGACCAGATCAACCGCCAGACGGTGTCGCGCCTCAAAGTGGCGTGGGCCTATCAGGTGAAGCCCGGCGTCGTCGAGACGTCGCCGATCGTCGCCGACGGCGTCATGTACGTCACCGAACCGCCGAGCACGGTGACGGCGCTCGACGTGCGCTCCGGCCGCCCGGTGTGGAGCTACACGCCGGCGATCCCGCCGGACGTGATCATCATCGGCTCGCCGCCGGTGAATCGCGGTGTCGCCATCCTCGACGACACGGTGTACCTCGGCACTGTGCACGGACACCTGGTCGCGCTCGACGCGAGGTCGGGCGCGGTGCGCTGGGACATCACCGTGCAGGACAACAAGTCGGGGTATTACCTGACGCTCGCGCCGCTCGCGCTCGACGGCAAGGTGATCGTCGGCGTGTCGGGCGCCGAGACCGGCATCCGCGGCTTCGTCGACGCCTACGACGCGAAGTCGGGGAAACTCCTGTGGCGCACTTACACCATTCCCGCGCCGGGCGAGCCCGGGTTCGAGACGTGGGGCCCTGGCAACGGCTGGCAGACCGGCGGCGGTTCCACATGGCTCACCGGTTCGTACGATCCCGATCTCAGGCTGCTGTACTGGACCACCGGCAACCCGGCGCCCGACTGGAACGCCGACAACCGGCCTGGCGACAACCTCTACACCGACGCCGTGCTCGCGCTCGATCCCGACACGGGCAGGTTGAAGTGGCACTTCCAGTTCACGCCGGAGGACGTGCACGACTGGGACGCGAACCAGACGGTGATCCTGTTCGAGGCGACGGTTGGCGGCCGCGAGCGCAAGCTCCTCGGACAGGCGAACCGCAACGGGTTCTACTACGTACTCGATCGCGAGACGGGCGCGTTCGTCACCGGCGTGCCGTACGCGAAACAGACGTGGGCCGACGGCCTCGACCCGAAGGGGCGGCCGATCCGGAAGAAGGGAATCGCGCCCAGCCTCGAAGGCACTCTTGTGTTCCCGAATATCCAGGGCGCGGCGAACTGGTACGGTCCCAGCTACAGTCCGCAGACGAAGCTGTTCTACCAGCACGCCCGCGAGATGGGCACCATCTACTACAAGGGCGACGCGGTGTACAAGCCGGGCACCGCGTTCACCGGCGGCGGCGGGCGCTACGTGAACGGCGACGACGCCTCCGGGGCGATTCGAGCGCTGGATGCCGTGACCGGCAAGCTGCGCTGGGAGTTCCCGCTGCTCTCGCCGGGCTTCACCAGCCTGCTGTCCACCGCCGGCGGACTGGTGTTCGGCGGCACCGAGGAAGGGAACTTCATCGCGCTCGACGCGGAGAACGGCAAGCCGCTGTGGGATCTGCAGCTTGGCGGCGCCGTGAGAGGGTTCCCGATTTCGTACGCCGTGGACGGCAAGCAGTACGTCGCGATTGCCGCCGGCAATGCTCTGTTCTCGTTCGCATTGGGATCGTAGGGGCCGGCTTCAGCCGGCCCGACCAGGGGCTACGTGCGGAGCGTCATCACCAACACCTCCGTTGACAGCGTGACGTCGAGCACTCCGAGTGCTTCGACGCGCGCGGCGGCGCTCGTGCGGGCGCCGCGATAGGTGCCGTGCAGCAGATCGCGCAGCGGTTCACCCTGCAGCCGGTGATGCTCGCGCACCGTGAACCGTTCCTCGATGGCGAAGCGCGAGCCGTGCGCGGCGACGACGGCTTCGGCCCGCTCGCGCGCGATCCCTTCCCCCTGTACTTCCGCGCGCAACTCGATGAGGTCGTCGGCCGCGGGCACGGCGACGATCAGCGTGCCGCGCGGGACGAGGACGCGCGCGCATTCTTCGGGATTGCGGCGGCCGTTGAGAGAGAGCACCAGATGCACGCTGGCATCGAGCAGCGGCAACCGGCGATCGGCGTTGGCCACGACCCACGTGAGCGCGGGGTAGCGGCGCGCTGCGCGTTCCACGGCGGCCGTGGAAAGATCGATTCCAACCCCGCACACCTCGCGCACGCCAGCCAGCGTGCGGAGTAGCTCGCCGGAGCCACAGCCGAGGTCCACGGCGACCAGGGCCCCGTCGCTCGAGGGCGCGCGAGAGGCGATAGCCTCGATGGCGCTCCGGCCGATTCCCGCCTCGATCAGACGAGCGCGCGCCGCGACCGCGTTCTTGGCGTCGCCCGGGATATGAGAGCGTCGATCCTGCGGCTGCAACAGGCTGAGGTAGCCGCTGCGCGCCACGTCGAACGAGTGGCCCGCCGCGCACACGAACCGCGAGCCGTCGCGGACCAGGGGCCGTCCGCAGGAGCGAACGCTGCACGCAAGCGGTGGGGGCACCATCGCGCATCGTACCGGAGTACGATGCGCCCCCATGGCGTTCGAGCTCCCCACGCTGACACAGGGCGCCGGACCGGACGTGATCCTGGTGCATGGCGCGCTGGGCGATCGCCGGCAGTGGGATCCGGTGGCCACGGCCCTGGCGTCGCGCTTCCGCACGCACGCGGTGAGCCGCCGCTACCACTGGCCCGGTCCGATGCCGGCCGCCCGCGAACGCTACTCCTACGAACTGCATCGCGACGACGTCCTTGCGTTGACCGAGTCGTTGCCCGGGCCGGCCCACCTGGTCGGGCACTCGTATGGCGCGGGCGTGGTTCTGCTCGCGGCGCTGCAGGCGCCCGAGCGCGTGCGGAGCCTCACGTTGATCGAGCCCGCATTCGGGAGCCTGCTGCCCGAAGCGGGCGCCGGCCTGGCCGACGAAAAGGTGAGCCGCTCGGCCGCGCTGGCCACGGTGCGCGCCCTCGTCGACGCGGAACGGCACGACGACGCGGCGGTGGCCTTCATCGACTGGGTGCAGGGGGGCACGGGCGGCTTCGCCCGGCTGCCGGAGTCCACGCAGGCGGGGCTGCGCGAGAACGCGCGCACGCTCGGCCCGACCATTGCCGGCTCGCAGCCGGACGTTTCGCCGGCGAGCCTTCGCGCGCTCCGCGTCCCGACGCTCGTGGTCAATGGCGCCCAGACCCGCGCCTTCTACCGCCTGATCGGCGAGGTCACGACAGCCAGCATTCCCGGCGCGAAGCTCACGCGGATGACCGGCTGCGGCCACATGACGATCGTCGAAAACCCGGCCGCGACCACAGCGCTCCTGGAGCAGTTCTTGCCCGAGTGACGCCTCCCTGCCCCGCCTCCGCGCGCCGGCGAACCTGCTAAAATTCGCGGTAATTCCCAGAGGAGTTCCCATGTCGATACGCTTGCCGTCCTCGCTGACGCTGCCGATTCTCACCGTCGCCCTCTCGCTGTTCGTGCCCGGCGTGCTGCAGGCCCAGCAGGCCGCTCCGGCGGCCAAGAGCCCGGGCAAATTCAGTGTCCCGCGCACCCCGTGGGGCGACCCCGACCTGCAGGGCAGCTTCAGCAACAAGGACGAGAACGGCACGCCGTTCGAGCGGCCCGCCGAGCTGGCAGGCAAGAGCCTGTCGGACTTCGGCGAAAAGGAGATGGCGGATCTGCGCAAGCAGCGCCAGGCCCGGGCGCAGGCGGGCGCCGGCCGCATCGGCGGCAGCGAGGAAGAGGACACGGGCGCCGGCCCGTCGCACTGGTATGAACACCTGGATGCGAACAACGCGCAGCCGTGGTTCGTGTTCGAGCCCGCGGACGGCAGGATTCCGCCGACCACCGCGGAGGCCCGCCAGCGCGCCTCCGCGCGTCAGGCCGCGCGGAAGGGGCGCGGGCCGGCCGATTCGTGGACCGATCGCAGCCTCTACGATCGCTGCATCACCCGCGGGATTCCCGGCTCGATGATGCCGGCGATCTACGGCAACGCCTACGACATCACGCAGGGGCCCGGGTTCGTCGCGATCCGCTACGAGATGATTCACGAGACGCGCATCATCCCACTCGACAACAGCAAGCCGCTGCCCGGCTCGTTCCGCTTTTACGCCGGCGACGCGCGCGGGCACTGGGAAGGCGACACGCTGGTGGTCGAGACCACGAACTTCAACGAGGCGTCGGCGTATCGAGGCGCCAGCGGCAAGCTGAAGATGACCGAGCGCTTCACCCTCACGGGTCCTGACACGATCAAGTGGGAGGGGCGCTTCGAGGACCCGTCCACGTGGGAGCGCCCCTGGGCGATGACGATGCCGCTCAAGCGCGACACCGAAGACGGCGGGCTGTTCGAGTATGCGTGCCACGAAGGCAACCGTGGGCTGCAGAACATCCTGAGCGCGGCGCGGGCCGAAGAGCGGGCCGAGAAGAAGTGATGACGCGTTCCGGTCTGCTCGCGCTCGGTCTCGTCGCGTTCACCGTCCCTCTCATCGCCGGTAGTGGCGGCCTGTCGAGCGGCAAGCCGGAAGACCTCGGGTTCTCGGCGGAACGGCTCGCCCGGGTCCGCGAGGCGGTGCAGCGGCACGTGGACGCCGGTCAGGTGTCGGGCGCGGTGACGCTGGTCGCCCGCCGCGGCAGGATCGCGCAGTTCGAATCCTACGGCGTGATGGATCTCGAGTCGAAGAAGCCGATGCCGAAGGACGGCATCTTCCGGCTCGCGTCGATGTCGAAGCCGATCACGGCCGTGGCCGTGATGATGATGGTGGAAGAAGGGAAGGTGCGGCTCACCGATCCGGTGTCGCGTTTCATCCCCGAGTTCCGCGGCGCGAAGGTGGCGGTGGCGAGGCCGGGCGCGCGTGCCGGCGGAGCGCCGGGCGGCCCCGGTGGCCCTGGCGGCGGCCCTGTTGGAGCACGGAGTGCGGCGCCCGAGTTCGACACCGTGTCGGCCACGCGCGACATCACCATTCGCGATCTGCTCACGCACGGCTCGGGGTTGATGAGCGGCGGGCTTGGCAACGCTGCCGCGCCGCAGCGTGGGCCGAACGACACGCTGGCGACCTACATCCCGAAGCTGGGCGCCGTGCCGCTGGATTTCCAGCCCGGCACGCTATGGCGCTACAGCGGCCAGGCGGGCTTCGACGTGCTGAGCCGGGTCGTCGAGATTGCGTCGGGCCAGCCGTTCGATCAGTTCCTGAAGCAGCGGCTCTTCGATCCGCTCGGCATGAAGGACACCGGCTTCTCCGCGCGTCCCGACAACCAGGCGCGGCTGGTCACGCTCTATCAGCGGAATCCGGCCGGGACGCTCGACAAGGCCGCCAACCAGGTGGCCCTCAGCAGCACGACCTACTTCGCCGGTTCTGGCGGCATGGTCAGCACCGCCGAGGACTACGCGCAGTTCGCGCAGATGCTCGTCAACGGTGGTGAGCTGAATGGCCGCCGCTACCTGGGCACGCGCACGGTTCAGTTGATGGCGACGAACCACACCGGCGACCTGGTGAACGGCCAGTTCGGACGCCCGGCGGCCGGCATGGGCTTCGGCCTCGGGGTGCAGGTCGTCGAAGACCCCGCGATGGCCGCGTTGCGGCAGTCGAAGGGGAGCTGGGGCTGGGCCGGCGCCTACGGCACCAACGTCAACATCGAGCCGGCCGAGAAGATGGTCACGATCATCATGATGCAGACGTCCACCGGGGCGTTGCAGCGCGATTTCGAGAACGCCGTCTTCCAGGCGATCGTGGAGTAGCGCGTTGCCCTCGCGCCGCGGGCTGATCAAGATGGGGCTCGCCGCGGCCGGCGGCGCCGCCGTCGCGGGCCCCGGCACGCTGGGCGCGTCACCGCAGCAGGGGCGCTCGGCGGCGGTCGTCATCGGACGGCGCTTCAAGGGCTGGGTCTCGCGCGGCACCGGTCCCGGCCGCACGACGCTCGAGGAACTCACGCTCCGGCCGATCGGCGGCCGCCAGGTGCTCGTCCGCACCGAATCCACCAATCTCTGTTACTCCAACACCGGCGCGGTGCTCGGTCTCGGACCGGGGGGCGGCGGGTTCGGGCGGCTCGGCTCGATGGCGCTCATCCAGGGGCACGGCGGCGTCGGCGTCGTCGAAGCGGTCGGGCCCGAGGTGCGGCGCGTCCAGGCGGGCGACCGGGTGTGCGTATCCGGCACGCCGCACTGCGGCGCGTGCTATCAGTGTCTGCGCGGCCGCAGCGACATGTGCCAGTTCCTCGGCCGTCAGGGGCCCGACGACCTGGTGGCGATGGCCGACATGCGCGACGGCACGCCGGTGTACGCCAACTCGCACATCGGCGGCCTCGCGGACGTGATGGTCACGTTCGAGGAGTGGGTGGTGCCGGTCGTCACGAAGGCGTCCGCCGCGGACCTCGGAATGGTCTGCAGCTGCGTCGCGGTGGCGGGGCTGGGTGCGACCACGTCGCAGGGAACCGGCATCCTCCAGCCGGGATCGACGGTGGCGGTCGTCGGCTGCGGTCCGCTCGGGCTCAGCGCGGTGCAGGGCGCCCGCATCTCGGGGGCGTCCACCATCATCGCCATCGAACCGATCCGCGCGCGCCGTGAGCTGGCGCTGAAGGTCGGCGCGACGCACGTGCTCGACCCGAACGCCGAAGGGGACGGGCTGGTCGCAAAGGTGCGCGAGCTCACGAAAGGCCCTCACAACCGCCTCTGGGCCGGCGGCCGCGATGCGGGTGGCCTGCTCGGCGGCGCGGGCGCCGACTTCGTCGTCGAGGCGGTGGGTGCCGACACGGTGCCGCCGCGCGCCGAGAGCGGCCCGGACCCGACCGGCATCGTGCCGCTGCGGCAGGCCTACGAGATGTGCGCGGCGGGCGGCGACATCGTCACCACCAGCCTGCCGCGCGGCAACATCACGCTGCCGGCGGTGATGTTCACGATCGGCGGCCGTACCCATCACGCCGGCCAGGCCGGCGGGTGCAGCCCGATGCGCGACATCCCCCGCTTCGTCGCCATGCTCGACCGCGGGCAGTACGACGCCAAGGCGCTGGCCACGACCGTCGTGCCGATCGAGCGTATGCGCGAGGCCTACGAGGAGGTCGTGTATCGGACGACGGCCACGGCTATCATGACGGCGTGAGCGGCGCGAGGCGTACGTGGGGCCAGGTCTGCAGACCCGTCCTCGCGTTCGTGCTCGTGTCTGCGTGCTCGGGCGGATCTGAAGGTCCGCCGCAACGAACGGCCGCAGCAGGCGCACCTGAAGGTGCGCCTCTGCACAAAGCGGATTGGTTCGTCGATCGCGCCCGCGAGTCCGGACTGGACCTCGTTCACGTCAACGGCATGTCTGGGCATTTCTACATGCCTGAGGTGCTCGCGCCGGGAGTCGCGCTCTTCGACTACGACCAGGACGCCGATCTCGACGTGTACCTGGTGCAGGGGCAGCCGCTCGGCCCCGGCGCGCCGGCGACGCGCGCGGGCACTCCGCTCACGGATCGTTTGTACCGCAACGACCTGCAGGTGGCGGCCGACGGCACGCGCCGTCTGCGATTCACCGATGTGACGGCGCAGAGCGGCATCAAGCCGTCCGGCTACGGCATGGGCGTCGCGGCCGGCGACATCGACAACGACGGCCGGCCCGATCTCTATCTCACCAAGTTCAACGCGCCCAACCAGCTCCTGCGCAACAACGGCGACGGCACCTTCACCGACATCTCGAAGACGAGCGGCACCGACATTTCGGCGTGGAGCGTGTCGGCTTCGTTCGTGGACATCGATCGCGACGGCTGGCTCGATCTCTTCGTCGGCAACTACCTGCGCTACACGCTCGAGGGGCACACGCAGTGCACGAGCCCGGCGGGCTCGCCCGACTACTGCACCCCCGACAGCTATCAGCCGCTGCCCGATCGCCTGTTCCGCAACCAGCGCAACGGCACGTTCGCCGACGTCAGCGCGCGGTCGCAGATCGCCCGCGCGTTCGGCCCGGCGCTCGGCGTCTCGACCGCCGACTTCGATCGCGACGGCTGGATGGACATCTACGTCGCCAACGACGGCAAGGAGAACCAGCTCTGGATGAACCGGCACGACGGGACGTTCCAGAACGCGGCGCTTCTCGCCGGTGTGGCGCTGCCGCTCACCGGCAAGGCCGAAGCGAGCATGGGCGTGGACGCCGGCGACCTGGACGACGACGGCGATGACGACCTGGTGATCACCGAGCTCACCGGCGAGGGGACCAACCTGTTCGTCAACGACGGCTCGGGCACCTTCGAGGATCGCAGCACGAGCACGGGCGTCGGCCCCGCAAGCACCGGCTTCACCGGCTTTGGCACCGGCTGGTTCGACTACGACAACGACGGGCGGCTCGATCTGATGGCGGTGAACGGCACCGTGCAGGTGATCGAAGCGCTGCGCCAGGCGGGCGATCCGTTCCCGGTCCACCAGCGCAAGCTGCTGTTCCACAACAGCGGCGGCGGCCGCCTCGACGACGTGAGCGCCCGGGCCGGTGCGGCGTTCGCGTTGTCGGAGGTCGGGCGCGGCGCCGCCTTCGGCGACGTCGACAACGACGGCGACGTGGACGTGCTCGTGGGCAACAACAACGGGCCGGTGCGGTTGCTGATCAACGAGGCGGCGCAGGGTCGCCACTGGATCGGGCTGCGCCTCGTGGGCGTGGGCGGGCGCGACATGCTCGGGGCGCGGCTCGAGGTGAAGAGCGCGCAGGGTGTGAAGTACCGCCGCGCGCGGTCGGACGGCAGCTACGCGTCGGCAAGCGATCCGCGCGTGCACGTCGGCCTCGGCCCCTCGTCCGCGCCGGTGGACATCGTGGTGCACTGGCCGGACGGGCGCACCGAAACGTTTCCGGCGGTGGCCGCGGATGGCTACACCACGCTGGTGCAGGGGAGCGGGCGGTGACGCGAATCGGGCGATCCGTCGTCGCTGCCACCGTTATTCTTACCGCCGCGTGCGGCCGGCAGGCGGCTCCCGGCGGGGCTCCCGCC
>JADMIO011678461.1_pt1 | contig 71690 bp, 62 predicted proteins | sample 8958161 | NCBI WGS metagenome assembly JADMIO01 (sample SAMN16585339, study PRJNA669376) | soil metagenome | isolation source: Crop rotation soil | place: USA: Cullars Rotation, Alabama | collected 2011 | reverse complement strand
CACCCGAAGGTGAGCCAGTGTGATTACATTTGCGGCCTAACTGTGGCCAGTCCAGTTACGCTGGAGTCACTAGTATTTAGGTGACACTATAGAAGCGGCCGCGACAACTTGTCCACGTGGAATTCTAAGCTTAGGATCCCAATGTGCTGGAAAGCACTATCGCCGCACCGACGACGGCTACCGCATCGGCTTCGGCTGGCTGACGGACCACAAACCTGAAGAAAACGTTAGGCTGCATCACCAGTTCGTGCTCGACGTGATCGAAAAACTGGCGGACGAAGGTTTGATCGATCGCAAACGCGTGTTCCTTTTCGGCTTTTCACAAGCCTGCGCTCTCAATTTCCGCTTTGCTTTTACCTATCCCGAAACGCTTCGCGGCGTCATCGGCGTCTGCGGAGGCATTCCCGGTGATCTCGAAACAAACGAGATCTACAAACCTTTTCCCGCCAAAACGTTTTACCTCTACGGCGACGACGACGAATTCTACACACAGGAACAATTCGCCACCTTTAACGAAAAGCTTGCAGCAAAGCTCCCGAATTACCGCTCAAAACACTACACTGCAAAACACGAGATAACCAATGAAATGCGGGCTGATATGCGGAATTTTCTGAACGAATTTTGACGCAACCACGTGACTTTCGACGCCAGTTACCGTTTAACCAGTTCCATTTGTTGATTGTCAGACCTTCGGATGGCGCAAGCATGCCGTGAGAATCGCGCTGTTTTTTGACCACGTTTGCCCTGGATGATGTTGACAATCATCATCTCGCGCGCACGCGTTCACCAGAACGTTTTATACCAGCGATCATGCCTCTTACCACTATCTTGATAGCCGCGGTAAACGGCGGACTAAATTGACTTTCTTGCGGCCTTTGCGTCTTGCATGAAATCATCTCACGCCAAGCCGCAAAGAAGAAAAATAAGAGGACTCTAAAATTACAATACCACCCAGACTTGACAAATTGTTCTATCTGTGCAACACTATTGCATTATGAAAGCAAATTGGCAACAAGTTCCAAAGGGCGACATGAGCCCGCAGACCTCAGGAATATACGTAACGATGAATCCAATGGGCGAGATCGCGATGAGCCGCGGCACTTATCGGCTGCTTGATGAGCCGCCGGCCTTCCTCGTTTTTTATGACAAGGCAAACAATCGCGTCGGCCTGCAGCCCGCCCAGCTCTCAACCAAAGACGCCTACCGCGCCTGCGCTCACAACCAATGCGGCGGCAAGGCCGTCCACTGCTACCGCCTGACCCGCGAACACCGCATCGACCTCCCGCAAACCGTCCGCTTCTTCGACGCTGACATCGACGAAGACGGGATCTTGGTATTGGACCTCCGCACCGCCCGCGTCCCCAACCGCGTCTTAAACCACCCAGCCAACCGAAAAAAGAAGGTCGGTGGCGAACCTGTATGATTATTTTTGCGAATTGGCGAAGGTTCTATGTTACCTTGGGTTGATTTACCTTGGATGTGATGTCACACGAGTTTGGAAATATTGATGCGTGGACGAGAGATAAGCTCGCAAGAGTTGAAGCCTATCTCGATGCATATTTAACGGCTCTAAAGAACCAGAATTTTCGATTGGAGTATATAGATGCGTTTGCCGGAACGGGTCTTGTCAACCGTTCTGTCGAGATGCCTGCTCAGTCTCTTTTTGAACCAGAAGAAACGGTCAGGCTCAGAGATTTTATTGATGGATCGGCTAGAGTCGCACTTCAAACGACACCCCCGTTCAATAGATATACGTTTATCGAGAAACACCGAAAACGCTGCAATGACCTTGAAGGTTTGAAAACGGATTTTCCGAATCTTGCTGACTCCATAGACGTTATTTGTGGTGAAGCAAATGTTGAGGTTCAACGGCTGTGTGCGGATGATTGGATCGGCCAGCGCAGGCGTGGCGTTATGTTCCTGGATCCTTATGGAACTCAGGTTTCGTGGGAAACCATTGAGGCAATTGCGGCGACAGAGGCGATTGATCTGTGGATTCTGTTCCCGATCGGCACGGTTAATCGGCTGCTCAACCGCGATGGAAGAATCATCGAAGCGCGCAAGCGACGATTGACAATTATGTTTGGAGAACAAGAGTGGTTTAACCGCTTATATTACAAGGAAGAGCGGGAATCACTTTTTTCTGATGGACCAACGACAAAACTGATCAAGGTTGGCGATCCGTTCGATGTAATAACCTCTTATTTTGTCGAAAGACTTTCAACGGTATTCGCTGAAGTAGCTCCGAATCCGTTGGTTATGAGAAATTCAACAAATTCTCCAATATTCTTGTTGTGCTTCGCGGCTGGCAATCCTAATGGTGCTCCAATTGCAGTGCGAATCGCAAAACATATTCTTGGGAAATGATATGAGTAAATCGACGATTGAATGGACCGAAGCAACCTGGAATCCTGTAACCGGCTGTAACAAACTCAGCCCTGGTTGTAAGAATTGCTATGCCGAACGGATGGCGAAGCGTTTGAAGGCGATGGGACAGCGGAATTATCGAAATGGTTTTAAGCTGACATTGCAGCCGCACATGCTCGAATTGCCCCTTCGATGGAAAAAGCCACAGACGATCTTTGTGAATTCGATGAGCGATCTTTTTCATAAAGATGTTCCTCTCGATTACATTCAGCAGGTGTTCGATGTGATGAGCCGTGCACATTGGCATCGCTTCCAAGTGCTGACGAAGCGTGCTGACAGGTTGGAAGAACTTTCGCCTTATCTGAATTGGGCGCCGAATATCTGGATGGGCGTTTCAGTCGAGTCCGAAAAATATGTAGATCGAATCGATTACCTAAGGCGAACGGGCGCGAAAACAAAATTCCTTTCATTGGAACCATTACTGGGGCCACTTAACGATCTTGATCTTTCGGGAATTGATTGGGCGATCGTTGGCGGGGAAAGCGGTTTTGGTGCGCGTCCCATGCTTGTAGATTGGGTAACAAGCATTCGCGATCAATGTCTCGATGCAGGTGTTGCTTTCTTCTTCAAACAATGGGGCGGCGTCCAAAAAAAGCGAAACGGCAGGACATTAGACAATCGCACTTGGGATGACATGCCGATTGCGGCTTAGAGCAAACGAAAAACGAATGACACTTCTAAAATCCTGTCCCACCTGTCACCGCACCTATAGCGATCCGACATTTTCTTTTTGCTTTGATGATGGTGCGCTGTTATCCACCGCGTTTGAATATACATCGGAGGACGATACGGAAGTTGAAACAGTAATCGCCTCAGGGAAGGCATTGCAAGGAGACCATGCGGTTGCGGACATTACTGAACCTGTCATTCTGATAACGGTAAATCGCTTGTACAAACCCGATATTAGCCCGCAGCTGTTATATGAGATTACGCGAGGTATTTGGCGGATAAGCGAACGTCGAAACAACGCGAAATACGCGTTTGCGGTTTACAAGGGGATAATCCGCGAGGTTTATAAGATTGATAGCTGGCATCCTGCTAAGGCTGATTCCGATGCGCGAAAAAAATGGATCGACGACAAGGGAATCAAGGTTGACAAGGTAACTCGCCAGCGCTGGCAATTCGACGGCCGGGTCTCGGCAGAGCTTCAGCACTACGTCGGACAAAGCACGGCGAAGTATCAGGTTCGTGGTGCTCAAAATCCGATCAAATATGTAAATTGTTAGGAGCGATGAATATTGATCGCATTCCAACACTTCTTATCGCGGCGGTTTGGTTTGTGAATGGGTTGATTTGCAAGGTGCTGGGGTTGGTGCCGAGGCATCGGGAGATCGTGGGGCGGATCTTGGGTGAGGAACATGCGGATGTGATCGTGGTGTTGATCGGGGTGGCTGAGGTTGGGATGGCGGTTTGGGTGTTGAGCGGGATCGCGCGGCGGGTGAATGTGGTCGTGCAGATCTTGGTGATCGCGTCGATGAATGTGCTTGAGTTTTTTCTGGCTCCGGACCTGCTGCTGTGGGGACGGATGAATTCGGTTTTTGCGTTTCTGTTCATACTTTTGATCTGCTACTGGGAATTTCGGCGCGAAAGGGTTTAAGCTTACGCCAACGAATGCTTTCCTTTCTAAAAGACCATCCATTTGCCGTCGAGGCGTTTTTTGAAAGGTCGCTGGTGGTTACCTACGCGGCTCCAAAGTTCGAGGTCGAGCGGCTCGTGCCTGATTGCCTGGAGGTCGATACATTCGATGACAACTGGGCTTTCGTCGCGGTGGCGATGGTGCGGACACGGGCCTTAAGGCCAAAAGGTTTTCCTTCCGTTTTCGGCAGCGATTTTTTCCTGATCGGTTATCGCGTTTTTGTGCGCTTTACCGATGTAGAAGGAAAGCGTTCGCGAGGGCTTTATATTCTAGGTTCGGCGACGGACAAGCGGAAGATGGAGTTTTTTGGCAATCTGTTTACGCACTACAACTATGCGACGACGGACATTAATGAGACTCGGCACGACGGCGTGGTTGAGATCAGTTCGGAAGGGTCCCGATTTAAGATCGCGTATGCGAGACCGAACGGTGAGGAAATTCCGTTGCCGGATCGTTCGCCGTTTGCGACATGGAAAGAAGCACGCAGATTCGCGGGGCCGCTGCCGTTTACTTTTACGTATGAACGAGGAGCAAAAACCGTCTTGGTGATCGAGGGCGTGAGGCAAAACTGGACTCCGGAACCTGTCAGGATCATCGACGCGAGGTTTTCGTTCATCGACGAATTGAAATTAACCGACGTCAGGCTCGCAAACGCATTTCTCGTTGCGAACGTGCCGTATCATTGGAAACGAGGCCGCCGCGAGCGAATTGCATGATGAAGCGAGGGCCGTTTCAAGGCGTGTGGAATATTGTGCGGTTCAACTGGCCGTTCTATGTGCTGTCGGTCGGGTTTGTTGCTCTTTTTGTTTGTGGCTCGCAGTTATTTGAGCGCCTTTATGATCGTGATCGATGTCGTGCTTTTTCTGGTAATCGGTTTGACGCTTGTGTCGCTGATCGTCTCGTTTTACGTTTACGATCTCTCGGGGTTTTATGAACTGCGATGGCTGGACGGCGTAACTGACGATGATGGTGAGGGAATCGCAAACATCAACGCGGGGTTTGATGAAACCAGCGCTCTGTTAGGCGAGCGGTTTAAGAATTCGCAGTTACGAGTGTGCGATTTCTACGATGCGTCACGGCATACCGAGCCGTCGATAATGCGTGCACGAAAAGCCTATCCGCCGTTTCCCGGAACGCAGAACATTTCGACGCGAGCATTGCCATTCGAAACGGCTTCAATGGGAAAGGTGTTCGCGATAATGTCAGCGCATGAGATACGAGACGCGAAGGAACGCAGTGCATTTTTTTCCGAGATCAACCGGTCACTATCACGTGACGGGCACGCGATCGTCGTCGAACATCTCAGAGACGCTGCAAATTTATTGGCATACAACATCGGGGCTTTTCATTTTTATTCACGAGCGACGTGGCTCAAAACATTCGACACCGCAAAGTTAACCGTCGTTAATGAGAAAAAAATAACGCCCTTTCTAACGGCATTTTTCTTGATCAAGAATGGAACTCAATCTTAAGGTCGCAGGCATTCTACAGATCGGTTTAGCGCTGCTGCACGCCGGTTTTCCGAGACGCTTTGGCTGGAAAGCGGAACTCGCTCCGCTAAGCCTGTTGAGTCGTCAGGTCATGTACGTGCACACGTTCTTTATTGCACTCACCGTTTTTCTGATGGGCGTTCTTTGTGTCAGCTCGTCGGGTGATCTCGTCAACAGCAAGTTTGGCCGGCGGGTGTGTTTAGGGTTGGCGATATTTTGGATCTGTAGATTATTTGTTCAGTTCTTTGGCTACTCGTCCGAGCTTTGGCGAGGTAAGGGATTTGAGACGAGCGTCCACATCGTATTTTCAATTCTGTGGGTTTACCTAAGCGCGACATTTATTGCGGCGGCATTAGGATGAGTCGGAGGCGTTATGCGAAAGGTGATATTTGGTGGGGCGTGTAGTTTGGATGGGTTTTTTGCGCGGGAGGATGGGGCGGTTGATTGGCTGCGGTGGAGTGATGATGTGCAGCGGATAATGGCGGAGATGTGGCCGCGGTTTGATGTGATGTTGATGGGGCGGCGGACTTGGGAGACTTCGATGGAGCAGTTTTCTGAGGAGGATCTGGAAAAGGCCCGCTCGGCTCATAAGGGCATGAAGGAATATGTTTTTTCGCGAACTTTGCCTGCGGGAGTTGCGAAGGGCGGTTATGAGATCGTTAATTCCGATCCGGGCGAATTTGTGCGTGAGCTTCAACAACAACCGGGAAAAGACATCATGGTGATGGGCGGCGGCGACCTTGCTTGTTCTCTATTCGAAGCGGGCGTGATCGATGAGGTCGGGTTTAATATTCAGCCGGTGATGCTTGGGTCCGGAATACCCGTTTTTCACAAGATGTCGCGGCAGATCGATCTGGAGTTGGTCGAGTGCCGGCAGTTGAAGCTTGGGTGTGTTTATGTTTATTACAAAGTCAGAACCGCCTGAGTGAGCGGGCGGTCAGTTGGATAATCGTTGAGTAGGTTTGATTGACGTTCGCAATGTCCGGCGAACTGACCGCCCGCTCACGCAGGCGATTCTGACTACCGCCTTATGTGACCACGATAGGTGATCGTTTCGCCGGGTTTCATTTCGTAGAACGGCACCTTTAATTTTTTTAATGCGGCGGCGAAGGTTTCGGCGGTTGGCGTCGTGCCTTCCTGGCCGAAGTGCATCGGAATGGCGAGTTTGGCTCGGACGCTTTGCGCCGCACGCGCTGCCATCGGAGCTTCCATTCCATAATGCCCGCCGATGTTTAAGAGCGCGGCGTCGATCGAATATTGTTCGCCGATGGTTTGCATATCGCGGAAGTAGGCGGTGTCGCCGGAGTGGTAAAAGGTCGGGCCATTTTTGACGATGATGACGAAGCCGGCGGGATTGCCTCCGTAGGCGCGTTCGGGTTCGTTGGGACCGGCGCCCGAGTTGTAGACGCTGCTTGAATGCACGGCGGGCGACATCGCGATCTTGACCTCACCATCAGCGATCGTGATCTCGCCGCCGATGCCCATGATGTTATCCGTCTGCGCGGACTTGGCGGGAAAGCCGGCGAGCTTGACGAGATTGCCGGCGAGTTCCGGATTGCAGACGAGAACAGCGCCGGTTCGTTTAGCGATCTCGGCCGCTTCGCCGACGTGGTCGCGATGGCCGTGTGTGAGGAGGATGTAATCGACCTTTGGAACGGCAGCGAGCGGGTCTTTGCCGTCTTTGGCTTCGGGATTACGCGGGTTGCTGAGCCACGGGTCGATGAGGATCACTTTGCCCTTCGGCGTTGTGATCGAAAACGCCGCGTGTCCGTGCCATTTTAATTTTGTATCCTGCGCTGCTGCAGCTGTTGCTAGCAGAAGAAGCAAAGTTAGGAGAAGTGTTGATTTGTTTATTATCTTCATGCTGGTTACATCATGTTGAATGTTACGCCCTTACTAATGTGCGGGCTTCTGCAACAAAAGAACCCAGTCGCTATCGCTCCCGGTTCTGACTTCCATCGCCACCGGCCTTCATTTTGATATTTTTTATCTCGACAACGTCCCGGAGATCTAATGGGACATCGATGTGTGGCGTCTCTTCACCGTCTGTCATTGAGATCATTTCCGCTTTAAATACTTCCGGCTTTGTCTTATTAAGCAGAGTTTTCGGACCATACGCTATGAAAGAAACGGTTTTGTTGGAGGCTCCGGAAAGGGCAATTGTAAAACTACGTTCTATGCGTTTCTCGCCGATCTTGAAAACAACATCAACGAAGGTATTCAGGACCGCAGCCTTAGGATTTGGTGCGACGACAGGTACCTGTTTAGCGGTGAACTCTTCTTTTTTTCCAGTGAGGTCAATCTTGTCGGTTTGAACATATTCGAGTGTTCGAACGATGCTCGCCGGACCGCGAACGCGAACGCTGGGCGGCAGAACGGTACTCGTGTAAACCTCATAACCCACGGCGGGCTGGCCGACCGTAACGGTTTCGACTTCCAAGTCTTTTTCGTCGACGGCTTCGAGATTGATAGCGATTCGGCTGGGTGCGACCTCGACGAGCTTTACGCCTTGCGGCAGTGGAACGCCCACGCTCTCAGGTGAAAGCAAAATGACGCTGTTGCCCGGCTGAAGGTCGGTCAGATCAACTGAGGCTTCGAGTTCGGTGCGGTTGATCTGTTCGACCTTACGTTTGTCGCCGCTTACCTCGATCTCGATCTCCTGTAAGGGTGAATTCACTATCTGAGCATTGCTTGAAATGCTTAGATTGAGCGGAATATGGAAACGCTTTGTCGTAGGCGTGCTCAAGCCGGTCACTCCAAACCACAGAGCAAGAGTGATCACGAGTGCGATCAGCTTTAGGCCCCAGTCTTCAAGAAAGAGCTTGCGGACGATCTGTTTTGCGAAGAGTTTTTTCACCACAAAGGACACAAGAATCTTATCAAATTATCTCGGTGTTCTCTGTGTTCTCTGTGGCAAATTGCCTTTCGCGGCGTGGCTCGATCAGTGGGATCTCGAGAGCGTCGAGCATTAGTTTGCGCAGCTGTGTAGTGTCGAGATTTCGACGGACCTCGCCGGCCTCGACGTAAGTGATGAGGCCGGTTTCTTCTGAGACGACGAGGGATATCGCGTCGGAGCCTTCGGTAACGCCAATCGCGGCGCGATGGCGTGTGCCGAGTTCGCGTGAGACTTCGGGATTTTTTGTAAGCGGCAGAAATACCGATGCGGCTGCGAGCCGTTCGTTTTGTATAACCACGGCACCATCGTGAAGCGGTGACGAAGGATTAAAGATCGAGACAAGTAAATCGTAGCCGATCTTCGCATCAAGCTGCACGCCGGCGTCAATAAAATTTCGGAGGCCGACATTGCGTTCGATCACGATCAGAGCGCCGGTCTTTTCGGATGCGAGCGTTGTTACGGCGAGCACTATCTCATCATAAACGCTGCCGCCAAATTGGCCGCGTTGCCGTTTTAAGATCGGAAAACGAAAACGATTGGCAAAATATATCAGCGCCTGCCGGATCTCTGATTGAAAAAGAACGATGATCGCGATGCCGATAAAACCAACGGCGTATCGAAGTACAAATTCTAATGTCGAAAGATCTTGCGTAATCGCTAGCCAATATAGCAGAGCAAGAATGACCATTCCGATCACTGTCGGAACGGCCCGCGTACCTCGCAGCAGCTTGAGAACGACATAGACGATTATGAAAACGAGCGCGATGTCGAGGACATTTCGCAGCGTGTTTATCGTTGGAATGTAGTTCGTGACCTGCATTCAGACGCCATCCTTTGCCATAAGAATAGCACAACACTCCAAATGGGCCGGCAGGTCGAAAATCTACGTTGAGTGTTACGCCCTTACTTACGTGCGGGGCTTCTGCATTTCGCTATGCTTCGAAGGGAATTTCCGCGTTTTGCAGGACGCCTAACTCGTTGCGCGACACGCGTTCGAGGAGCTTTTCATCGTCGAACATTTTTACAAGGCCGTTGACTATGGCATATCGCGGCTCGTCCGGAATGGTAACAGGCAGGTTGAGGAAGCCGCGCATATACTGGTCGATGCCATCGAGCAACGCGCCGCCCCCGGTCAGGATGACGCCGCGGTCGTAGATGTCTGCGGCGACCTCGGGACGGAGTTCGGTGAGTGTGTCTTTTACACGCAAAGCTATGCGACGGACGATGCCTTCGACGATGGGATAGACTTCGCCGGAAGTAACTTCTACGGCGCCGGGACTGCCTGTTTGAACGTCGCGGCCGCGGACCTGAATGATCTTTGAAATATCGTCAGGCAGGAATGCCGAGGCAAAGGTTGTCTTGATGTGTTCTATAGTTTCCACGCCGACCTGAAGACCGCGGTGACGACGGAAGTGTGTGGCGAGACTTTCGTTGATCTGATTGCTGCCGTAGCGCTCGGACGTAGAATGAACGATAGAACCTTTGGCGACGATGGCGATGTTGGTTGTAGCCGCGCCGATATCAACCACAGCCGAAGCTCGTTTGTCGGTTGCCAAGACGCCCGCTCCGAACGCCGCGGCAAGGCCTTCCTCCATCATGAAAACTCGGCCTATGTGGGCATCTTCGGCGGCATTAAAGAGCGCGCGCTGCTCGACGTGAGTTACATCTGAGACCATGCTCATTACGGCCTGAATGGAAATGTTAGAACCGCCAGTTTTTGCCTTCTTTACAAAATGGGCGAGCATTTTTTTGGTGCGTTCAAAATCACCAACGACGCCGCCGCTTAACGGCGCAAGGACTGAGATGTAGCGGCCTTCGCGGCCGCTCATTTCGCCGGCTTCGGCGCCGAATGCGACGATCTCTTCGGTTGTCTCGTTGATGGCGACCAGCGATGGTTCGTCAACGACAACGCCGCGGCCCTTGACCGCGATGATCGTGCTGGCCGTGCCGAGATCGATCGCCATCGAGTCGGTCACGAGCTTTTTTAATGATGAGATCTTCAGCATAAACATATCGGTTTTGCCTCGAATAGTTTAGATGCTTATTCGGCAAAACTTTCCAACAAACTTAGTCCCATTTTACTTCAAATAACTCCACAGGTTGCAAGCGATTTTTTACCACAAGCGGTTCGCGTTTTGTCATCAGGAGAATATCGCCGACTGCTTTGGCCGTCGCCTCACTAATAAGTATCTGTCCGCCTGCCGCGTTTGACTGTAATCGGGATGCGAGATTGACCGTGTCACCGATCGCAGTATACTCCGAGCGCTTTTCGGAGCCGATGTAGCCGACAGTTGCCTCACCCGTATGAAGACCGATGCCGACGGCTATCTCGGAAAAACCGAGGTCGACAAGCTCGAGGTTTAAGGTTAGCAGACGTTTCTGCATTGCAGCCGCGGCCATGACGGCATTTTTTGCATCGTCGGCGGTGGCTGTCGGCGCACCGAATAGCGCCATCAACTCGTCACCGACGTATTTGTCGAGCGTTCCGCCATGGCCAAAAATGATCTCGGTCATGGCGGAAAAGTAATGATTCAGCAAACCGACGACCTTTTCAGGATTCTCATTTTCCGAAAATGCCGTGAATCCGCGAATATCGGCAAACAGAACCGTGATCGTTTGATTCGCTCCGCCCAGACGAAACGAATTGGGATTTTCGAGAAGCTGTTTCACGACATACTCGGGCATGAAGCGGCTATAATTTGCGCGCGCGACTTCTTCACGAGCGAGACGTTTGTGCGCTTTTACAGTTTCCACTGTGACGGCCGTCTGCGCCGCCACGGCGCTGATAAGATCCAGATGGTCCGGCGAAAACGCGGCAAACGGATCAAGGCGGTCGGCATAAAGAACGCCGTGTACGCTAGATTGCGTTATCAGCGGCGCGCAGATCGTCGAGCGAACGCCCTGCGTGACGATCGATTCCGCTCCCTGAAATTGTTCATCCGTTTTTGCGTCCTGCGAGAGGATCGCGACGCGGTCGCGCATAACTTTTTGGGTTATCGTGCGGCTGACTGTAAGCTTGTCGGTCAATTTTTCGATGCTTTTCTCACGCGTCTTCGCACCTATCTGGTAGAGGCTGTGCTCGACCGTACCCGAGCCATCTTCCTCCGTTAAAAGGGCTACAACACGATCGGCCGGTGTGCCGCGAAATATGAGATCGGTTGCGCGTTCAAATATCTCAGTGAGATCGAAAACCGTCCCGAGTGTTTTGCTCATTTCGAACAATAAACCGAGTATTTTTGCCTTTCTCCTTAGATCTTTGATCTCCGCAGGCGTTGCCGGTGTGGCCTCGATCGTCAGGCTCGATTGCCTGCCGATAAATTCGTTTACGGAGATCTGCACCTGCGTATGGCCGAGCGGTGCGTCGTCGTAGTTTATTGTCGACTTAGATTCCGAACCGGCATCGCGTTCGGCGACAACCGCTAGCTGTGGTATAGGGTCGAGAGCCGGAATAGCGTTTGGCTCGGGTACGACTGACAGAAATTTCAGCTTGCTTTCCCCGATCGTAATTACATCATCTGCCTGAAGCGGATACTGTATCTGAATGTTGCCATTGACGAAAACGTGATTTACGCTGCGGATCAGTTGGCCGTTCTCGAGATGGCCGTCGATGATTTTGAATACCTTACCGTCGCCAAAGATAAAAGCGTGCTTCCGCGAGACGCGGCGGTCGTCGAGAACGATATCGTTCTCTCTCGCGCGCCCGATAGAATAAGTCGTACCGTGGACAAGCCGCGTTTCCCACGTCCGTCCGGTCGGTTCAGTTATCTTTAATATCGCGTCCACTCGTCCGTATTGTAATGGCTAGCCCTCAAATGGTAAATTGAGCACGTCCTTTTATGATCTATTTCGACAACAATGCTACTACGCAGGTCGTCACGGAAGTGTTTGATGCAATGACGCCCTATCTCGGTTCGTTGTTTGGTAATCCGTCATCCGCACATTCCGCCGGACTTGAAGCCAGCAAGGCCGTAACGCGCGCACGTGAAATCGTGGCCGATCTGCTGGGAGCGCGGAATTCGGATGAGATAGTTTTCACCTCCTGCGGAACCGAAAGCGACAACTGGGCCATCCTTGGCGCGCTAAAAGCTTTGCCAGAAAAGGATCACATCATTACCACACGCGTCGAACATGAGGCGATCCGTAAACTTTGCCAAAGCCTCGAAGGTCAGTATCGCGTTACCTGGATCGACGTCGACGAAGAGGGCAGCCTCGATATCGACGCTTTAAGCTCCGAGCTAGATGAAAAGACTGCAGTTGTTTCCGTAATGCTAGCGAACAACGAAACGGGCATAATCTTCCCGATCGCCGAGATCGGCAAGATCATTAAAGAAAGATCAAACGCCCTCTTTCACGTAGACGGTGTCACTGCGGCGGGCAAGATCCCGATCGACCTGAAAAATACCGAGGTAGACCTATTCTCGATCTCGGCCCATAAATTCTACGCTCCAAAAGGCATCGGCGCATTATACATTCGCGAAGGCCTCAAACTGCCGCCGTTCCTTACCGGAGCCGGACAGGAAAACGGCAGACGGGCGGGCACTCAAGCCGTTCACCAGATCGCCGGCCTCGGAGCGGCGGCCGAATACGTTAAAGATATGACGCCGATGCGGAAGGTAGGCGAGCTTCGCGACCGCCTCGAAACCACGATTCTCAAAAGCATTCCAAACGCCCGCCTTAACGGCACGAGAGACACGACAATACGCTTACCGAACACGTCGAATATCTCATTCGAAAATACCAACGGCGAAATGATAATGCACCAGCTCGACGAAGTCGGTATTTGCGTCTCGACCGGCTCAGCCTGTCACTCACCGGATCACTCCGCCTCGGCTGTCCTTACAGCGATGAATATTCCCTATTCCTATGCTATGGGTTCGATACGGTTTTCGCTTGGCAGGCACAACACCGATGCGGAGGTCGACCACGTGCTAGCCGTCCTTCCGGAGATCGTAAATGGATTGAGGGTAATGGCTGCTAGTTAGCCTTTTTCGATCCCGTACCTGGACAGTTTCAGATAGAGACCTCGGCGCGTTAGGCCTAGTTCATTGGCGACGCGTGAGATGTTCCAGCGGTGGCGAGTGAGTGAGGCGCGAATGAGCTGCATTTCTAGCTCGGAGACGGCGTCTTCGAGAGTGCCGCCTTCGGGAATGCTCGTGAATGGGGAAAAAACGCCATCGTAAGATGCGATCGGTTTAGCGTTCGAGGTGTCGAAACGTGTCAACGGCTGTGCACTGCGTTTTAACTCGGGCGAAAGGTGATCGGGCGTGATGACTTCACTGTCGACTGCGCGGGCGACGATGCGTTGGATCTCGTTTGTGAGCTGACGGACATTGCCCTGCCAGTTGCAGACCATCATCAGGTCGATCGTTTGCGGCGTGAAAGTGATATCGTGCTTTCCGAACCGCGACGAGTATTTATCGACATAATAATGTACCATCGGCGGTATCTCGGAGCGGCGCTCGCGCAGCGGCGGAACACGCAGGCGAATGACATTGAGGCGGTAATAAAGGTCCTCGCGAAACGTGCCGTCGGCGACCTTTTCTTCGAGCGGCATATTTGTCGCGGCGATAATGCGAACATCGACCTTTATCGGTTTTTTATCGCCAAGCGGCTGAATTTCGCCTTCCTGAAGGAATCGAAGAAGCTTTGGCTGAACGTCGAGCGGTAGGTCGCCGACCTCGTCGAGAAAAAGCGTTCCACCGTCGGCGGTGCGGATCATACCGGGCGAATCTTCGACTGCTCCGGTGAACGCGCCTTTTTTGTAACCGAACAAATGTCCTTCTGCAAGCTCTTTTGGAACGGCCGTACAGTTGAACGGAACAAAGGTCTTGTCTTTACGATTCGACAGTGTGTGTATTGCACGCGATACAAGTTCCTTACCGGTACCCGATTCGCCGGTTACGAGAACCGTTACGTCGGACGAGCGTATCTTATGGATCTCATCGACAAGCGCGTTCATCGCCGGCGACGAGTGAATGAAGCCGGGCATTACATTATTTGACGTGTAAGGAGAAGCTTCGTGCTCGGCCGGCGCACTCTTTCCTTTTTCGCGAAGAGCGATCACATCCATTCCGAGCTCGACAACACGAAGCAGCGGGGCGAGCGAACTGTTATCGCTCAGAACGGCACCGGATGACGGTCCTATTAGAAGAAACGCCGGAGTTGCAGCAGAACCGTGGAGCGGAAAGACCGCTACATTCTTGGTCCGCGCAAATGTTTTTTCATCGCCCGCCAGGCGAGCGGTGTTAAATTTCGCAATTAGTTCGTTACTTTCCTGCGGCGATAGTCCGTGCGTAATAAATGGATACAAACGCTTTTCGTCATTAAACTGGGCGATCACGATCTTCGATGCGTTGCTGTCCTGCTGCAGCACAGCGACAAGCTCGCGAAACATTAGCTCGCGCGACGCCGTTGCTTCGGCAAGGCGGACGGTAAGCAACTGCGAGACTACGGAGTTTGACCGCTTTTCGGGCGCCGCCCCGGTCGATGATGATGAGGTTTTTCCGACGCGTTCGAGTTCCTTTTTCGTCCGTGTGATGTAGGATCCGACACCAAGTTTCTTAAAAATATCGAGTGCGGATCCGAGGTGTCGTTTGGCTCGTGGTGCGTTCGACGTATCGAGGTTTGCGCCGATCAAAAAATGGAGGATCGCCGTGTGATAGATGTCCTCCGCTGCTTCAAATATTGTCAAGCCGCGGCTGAAATGGTGGATCGCAAGCTCTTTGTCCTCGTCGGTGAGCGCCATTAGCCCTCTTATACGTTGAATGTTACCGAGGACAAAAAAATCGATCGACGGATCGCCTTCTTCTATCCTGAGCAGCGCATCTTCGCATTCGCCGAGCTTGCCCTGGTTCAACGAGCCCTCGGCGATAAGCAGGCTGGCGAGATCTTCATATGTCTTGTTCCCTATCTCAACTGAATAGTCCAGCGTTTCTCTCGCCTTTTCGACCGCTTTTTTGAATTTGCCTTGTGCGAGGTAACAGCGCGCCAAGGTACGCATCGGCTGAACCGTGTACCAGGAATGTTTGCGTTCGCGTGCAAGATCGAGGGCCTTCTGCGACCATTTTTCGGCTTCGTCGATGTTACCGCGCAGAATGTTCAGTTCGGCGAGCGAGTCATAAATGCCCGCGGAGTGAACGTAGTTTTCTCGCTCCGCGATTTCGAGTGAGCGGTTGATCATCTCCTCCGCCTTTTTCCATTCGCCGACCAGGACCAAGCTCATTCCGATGTTGTTGTAGGCGATGACACTGTTCAGCGCGTGATCTGTCTGATCAAAAAAGGCGATCGACTTCTCGAGACACGCAATGCCGTCTTGCGGGCGGCGAAGAAACCAAAGCGCGCCGGACATATCGGTGTAGAGCTTGCCGAGCATAAAAGGAGCCGAGTTTTCGCCAATAATATTGATACCAAGTTCGAAATTCTCAAGCGATTTCTCGCTGTTGCCTTCAGAGTGATAGCTATTCGCGATCTCGCGATACGATTCCGCCATGCCAAGCCAATCGCCACCAGCGCGGAAATGGTCGAGGGCTTTGTGAGCATAGTCGCGGCAGATCGGAGATTCGTTCAATTTGCGGTAAACGCGAGCCAGCGCGATCTCGATGTTTCCCGCCAGGTGCTTAAGTTCACTCTGCTCCACCACCTTTGCGCGGTTCTCTTTGAGCAACGTGACTGCCTTCGGTTGGTCGCCCGTGTTGCTGTAGGCAATGGCGAGCTGGGTCGTTACTCTAACCTGTGTTTCGGGCCGGAGATATGAAAGGCTGTCGTCCTCGGCAAACGGTTTGATCGTCTCGAGCGATTCTTTGTATCGGCCGATAGTCTCAAGCGTGAATGAGAGCAGGCGCTTTAGGTTTGCAAGATTATCGGGCGTGTGGTCATACCCGTCAATCGTTTTGACAAGTATCTTTTCGGCATCGCCGGAAAGGCCTTCGCGCAGCTTTTGCCCCACGCTGCGAAAAACGCCGTCGATACTCTCGAACGAAATCGCCCTTGCGGCCGCAGAGGCCCCGCGCTGCGTTCCAGTCCGTCCTGACGACGAAGTTGTGTTCTGACCCTTTTTCATTTTTCTGAGCGAAGGACAAAAACGACGAATTATTGTCCGATTTCCATCAAAATGACCAAAATTGAATACTAAGTAAACAGCGCAGTTGAATTTAGCAGAAAAAAAGCCGTGCGTCCAGAGTTTTTCTGCGACTAGCTGCATCCAAAGACGTTAGTTGCGATATATGGCGAGAACTGAAGGCCGAAAACCGGTATTTTTTGACGATAAGGGCAGGCGCGGATGGCTTACATCGTTTTCGGGGCTTGCATTAGGCACGATTCTGACGCTTCTGCTAGGACTTTTTGTGGTCAGCGTGCTTATTAATCCATTCCTGCCGCACATACGCCTCCTTCCGCAACGGTCGGATATCAACTTCCACACGCCGGAAATGCCCACATTGACCAAACGAGAAACGATCGCAAAGCAAACCGGTGAAAAAGCCAAGCTCGAAAAGAAAAAGCGTGATGAAGCCAAAAACGAGCGCGCAAAGGACGCAGAATCGCTTCGCCGAGCAGACCCCATCGTCCAAAAGCCAAATGATGGCGAGCCGCTTTCGATAGGTTTCTATGTAAATTGGGACGATTCCAGCCTTGCCTCGCTTAAGCAAAATTTCAACAGCCTCGATTGGATCGTACCGGAATGGATACGTCTCTCGGGCGACGACAAAGATCCGCTTGCTCTCGACATCGACGAAGATGCGACTCAATTCTTACTGTCCGCCAAGCCCGAGATGCCAGTGCTTCCGCTGCTGCAGAATTATAAGAACGAACAATGGAATTCGGACATACTCATTCGATCGATTAGTCGCGAGGCTGCGCGGCGTCGGCTGATCGATGCGTTGCTGCAGACGATCGCGAGATACAAATTTGGCGGACTGACGATCGATATCGAGGAAATTCCGTCGTCTTCGCAAACGGACCTTTTCACTTTCATCAAGGAACTACACGTGGAATTTCAAACGCGCCGACTTATCCTTGCACAGGCAGTTCCTTTTGATAACCCGGACTGGAATTACAAAGCATATGCCAGCGTCACCGATTACCTGATGCTTATGGCGTACGACGAGCATTGGTCGACTGGCGAAGCTGGTCCGATCGCCGGACAGGATTGGTACGACACAATATTAAAGAAACGAATGGCCGAGCTGTCGCCGGCGAAGACCATCGTTTGCTTCGGCAATTACGGCTATAATTGGTCGGGCGACAACTCGGAAGCCGAAACGGTCTCGTTCCAGGAATCGCTCCTTGTCGCAAAAGAATCGCTCGATTCTCCCGAACAAATAAAGTTCGATCCGGTCTCAAAAAATCCCTATTTTTCTTATGCCGAGGAAGACGGCGTTGATCACACGGTCTGGTTTCTCGACGCGTCGACGGCATATAACGAATTGCAAAGCGCTCGGTCCTACAAGCCTGCCGGTTTTGCGCTTTGGCGTTTAGGCAGCGAAGACCCTTCGTTGTGGAAGGTTTTTGGTTCAGCGAGCAAATCGGGGACAGTCGACGACCTCAAAACGATAAAGTACGGCTACGCCGTGGACTTTCAGGGAACCGGCGAGATCTTACAGGTCATCGCCCAGCCGCAGGACGGAACACGTGAACTGCGCACTGACGCCAGCGGCGAGATAACAAATCAGGTTTACGAGCAAATACCTTCGTCCTATGTCATCCAGCGCGCAGGCGATAAACCGGGTAAGATCGTACTCACTTTCGACGATGGACCGGACGCTGTCTGGACACCGAATATACTCGACATCTTAAAGCAGGAAAATGTAAAAGCTGCGTTCTTCATAGTCGGCCAAAACGGGCAGACAAACCCGGACATCATAAAGCGGATTTACACAGAAGGCCATGAGATCGGCAATCACTCATTCACGCACCCGAATCTAGGCGAAGTTCCACGGCAGATCACCGACCTCGAACTCAACGCCACACAGAGGCTGATCGAATCGCTGACGGCACACTCGACCCGATTATTCCGCGCGCCGTATTTTGGCGACGCCGAGCCGCGAACGCCGGATGAGGTCATACCAACCGTGTTGGCGCAGGATCTCGGTTACATTTCGGTCGGGCTACATCTCGATCCCGATGACTGGAAGCTGCGGAACGAGGACGGTTCGCCGCACACCGCCGACCAGATGGTTGAGGACGTTCTGAAACAAGTCGCCATCACGACACCGGAAGAACGCGGCAACATTATCCTGATGCACGACAGCGGCGGCGACCGTTCGGCGACGATCGAGGCGCTGCCGAAGATAATTCACGAGTTGCGAAATCGGGGTTACGAATTCACAACGATCGGCGATCTGGCAAACATGACGGCGAGCGAGACAATGCCGGTCGTACCTGAAGACCAGACGTTTTATGCGAAGGCAGACGCATATGTTTTCTACGGATTGTCGATTGGCGGCTGGTTGATGCGATGGATATTTTTTTTCGGGATAATACTCGGCTTGGGCAGGATGGCGTTCATCGGAATCTTGGCTTTTGCTCAGTTCATTCGGTCAAAGCTACGTGAGTCGTGGCATTTTGGCGAAGAGCATCGGCCGCTGGTATCGGTCGTCGTACCCGCATATAACGAAGAAAAAGTCATCAGTCGGACGATTGACAGCCTTCTTAAGTCACAGTATCCAAATTTCGAGATCGTCGTTGTCGATGACGGTTCGACCGACAGAACATTTGAAACCGTGAAAGCGCAATTTGGCGATCTTGACAATGTTTCGGTCTACACAAAAGAAAATGGGGGCAAAGCCGAGGCACTCAACTTCGGTTGGCGAAAAGCTCAGGGTGAGGTTGTAATCGCGCTGGACGCCGATACGCTATTCTCTACGGAAACTCTCGCCGCACTGGCACATCGCTTTGCCGATCCGACCATCGGTGCCGTCGCCGGAAACGCAAAGGTCGGCAATCGCATAAATATCGTCACCAAATGGCAGGCACTCGAATACGTAACGTCGCAAAATTTTGATCGTCGAGCGTTTGCCTCGCTTAATTGTATTACGGTTGTGCCAGGCTCCGTCGGAGCTTGGCGGCGTTCAGTGCTTGAGGAAACTGGAGGCTTTTCGCCTGACACTCTGGCAGAAGATCAGGACCTGACAATTCAGGTTCGAAAGCTGGGCTACCGGATCGGCTACGAAGAAAATGCGATCGGCTTGACTGAGGCTCCCGATTCTTTGCGAAATCTCGCAAAGCAACGCTTCCGGTGGTCATTCGGCACGCTTCAGTGCATTTGGAAACACAAAAGCGCTCTGCTCAATCCGAAATACGGCACACTCGGATTCGTCGCGATGCCAAATGTCTGGATATTCCAGGTACTGTTTCCGCTGATCTCGCCCGTAATGGACCTACTCTTTGTTTGGACGATGGCCGGAGCATTGATAACGTCGCTCGAGCATCAGCAGGAATATGCCCACACACCAACCAACATCAACGAAGTCCTTTTCTACTACGCTCTCTTTCTCGCCGTCGATTGGTTCGGCGCATTCGCAGCCTTCCTTATGGAAAAGGCTGAAGACAAAAAACTGCTTGGCTGGCTGCTGATACAACGGTTCGGCTATCGCCAGGTTATGTACTGGGTAATGGTCAAATCTGTCTACACCGCCATTCGCGGAGCCGTCGTCGGCTGGGGCAAACTCGAACGTAAAGCCACCGTCGAAGCAAGAATCTAGCCACCGAGTTCACAGAGTACACAGAGAAATAATTTTTCTTCCTCTCAGTGGTCTCTGTGTCCTCTGTGGCTATAATCAGACTATGCCTGAGTTTCCCGACATTGAAGGCGGCGGCGAGATTTTGGTCGAGAACAAAACCAAGCTCGAAAAGCCGAAACTCTTTAAGGTCATACTCCATAACGACGATTTCACGACGATGGATTTTGTCGTTTTTGTCCTGCAGTACGTCTTTAACCGCTCGGAATCGGAGGCGTTTTCCGTCATGCTCAGAGTCCACCGCGAAGGCATCGGCGTCGCCGGCATCTACCCATACGAGATTGCCAATATGAAAAGCGAAAAAGTGACGAACCTCGCCCGAGCCCGAGAGTATCCGCTGCTTTGTACCGTGGAGGAGGAATAGTGTAGTCTATTTGTTCGAATTATGAGGAGGCCATCGCCCATTATCATCGACATTAGAGGGACCTGCTTGGACTAACGTCCGAGCGATGGCGCAATTTGCCTGACGAGTCCCAAGCCGACAAGAGGCTTGGGACTTTTTGATTTTTATAGATGAGTGAACAATTAGACCTGAAGAAAACTGTAAACCTGCCGAAAACCGACTTTTCGCAAAAAGCAAACCTCGGCCAGTCCGAACCTGCTCGTTTGAAGAAGTGGCAGGAAATGGGCCTGTATGAAAAGATCGCCGACGCGCGAAAGGGCCGTGAAAAGTTTATTCTTCACGACGGCCCGCCATATGCAAATGCCGACATTCACATCGGCACGGCGCTCAATAAGATCCTTAAGGATTTCGTCGTCAAGACCCGTTCGATGATGGGCTACGACGCGCCGTATGTGCCCGGATACGATTGCCACGGCCTGCCGATCGAAACCATCGTCGAAAAGAAGCTGGCGGAAAAGGGAAAGAATAAGAACGACATACCTGTCGCCTCCTTTCGGCGCATTTGCCGCGAACATGCTTCGACGGCGATGAACAACCAAACGCGCGATTTTCAGCGGCTGGGAATTCTTGGCGAATGGAAAGATCCATACCTGACGATGTCTCCCGAATACGAATCATCGACCGCGCGATTGTTCGGCAAGTTCCTCGAACGTGGGTTTGTTTACAAAGGACTGCGGCCCGTATATTGGTGCATTCACGATCAAACGGCGCTCGCAGAGGCCGAGGTCGAATACCGCGAGCATACTTCACCGTCCGTCTATGTAAAATTTCCGCTAAAGACCGATCCTGCCGAGATCGATCCGGCTCTTGCAGGCAAGAATGTCATCGTTGTTATCTGGACAACGACGCCGTGGACTTTGCCGGCAAATCTCGGCATCACCGTTCATCCGGATTTTGATTATTCGGCGATAGAGGCTTCGGATGCCGAAGTTTTCATTGTTGCGTCGGAGCTTGCAACCGCATTCGCCGAAACTTGTGGGTTTGCGGAGTATGAAGAGATCGCTCGCTTCAAAGGCTCAAAGCTCGACCGAATGGAGGCAAAACACGCCTGGCTCGACCGAACTTCGCTGATAATGAATGGCGATCATGTCACGCTCGGCGAGGCTGATGCCGAGGTCGAGCTCGACGTGCGTTTTGAAAATAAGTCCGCAGGAAAATCCGGAACTGGATGCGTTCACACTGCGCCGGGACATGGTGCCGACGATTTTATTGTTGCAAAAAGCTATGGACTCGATATCTATGCTCCGGTCGATGCGGGTGGAAAATTCATAGCTGAGGTCGAGCATTTCGCCGGGATGAGTGTTTTCGACGCAAATCCGAAGATCGTTGATTTTCTTCGCGCTTCAGGTGCGCTTGTTCACAGCGAGAAATATGCGCATCGTTATCCGCATTGCTGGCGATGCAAAAATCCGGTCATCTTTCGCGCGACTCCTCAGTGGTTTATTTCCATGGATGAGTCGGTCGGCGGCAGCAGCTTGCGGCAACGCGCGCTTGAAGAAATTGACAAAGTTAAATGGCATCCGGCCTGGGGCGAGGGACGCATGTCGAACATGTTCAAAGGCCGGCCGGACTGGTGTGTCTCGCGCCAACGGTCGTGGGGTGTGCCGATACCGGTGTTCTATTGTCAGGGTTGCGAAGCTGAGGTTGCCGATCCTAAGATCGTCGATCACGTCGCCGATATATTCGCAAAAGAAACCGCCGACGCATGGTACGCCCGTCCGGAAAGTGAATTGCTTCCCGACGGCTATAAATGCGCAAAATGCGGCGGCAGTGATTTTCGCAAAGAAACCGACATTCTCGACGTCTGGTTCGATTCTGGGTCAAGCTGTGTTGCCGTTCTCGAAACTCGCCGCGACACGCTCCATTTTCCGGCAGACGTCTATCTCGAAGGCGGGGATCAATACCGCGGATGGTTCAACTCATCCCTGAGCTGCGGTATCGCGGCACACGACGCCGCTCCGTACAAACAGATCATCACCCACGGCTGGGTCGTCGACGGCGAGGGCAAAAAACAGTCGAAATCGCTCGGCAACGTAACTGCTCCACAAGAGATCATCGACAAATCGGGCGCGGAGATTCTGCGTCTATGGGCAGCGGCGGTCGACTACACAGAAGACGTTCGCTGCTCGGACGAGATACTTTCGCGCGTCGTGGATGCGTACCGCAAGATGCGCAACACGCTAAGATATGCGCTTGGGAATCTCGACGGATTTGATCCGGCGAAAGATGCAGTGGCTTCAAAAGATATGCTCGAGATCGATCGCTGGGCGCTTGCCGGACTCAATGATGTGACGGGGAAGGTACTTGCGGCTTATAAAGCGTACGACTTTCAGGCTGCCTATAATGCTCTCTATCATTTCTGCACTGTTACGCTGTCGGCTCGATATTTCGATATCATCAAGGACCGTCTTTACATTTTCGCGCCGCGTTCAGTTGAGCGGCGTTCGGTACAAACGGCTTTGCATAAGGTCGCAGACAGTTTATGTCGTTTGCTGTCGCCGATATTAGTTTTTACGTCGGACGAAGCGTGGGAAAATCTGCCTGGGCAACTCGTGTTGTCGGTGCATTTGGCTGAGTTTCCGGTGGCGGACGGAGTCGATAATTCGCAGCTCAGCGAGAATTGGGAAAAGATCTTTTCACTGCGGGATGAAGTTCTAAAAGCCCTTGAAGAAGCGCGAAACGAAAAACGCATCGGCTCATCGCTCGAAGCAAAAGTCATCCTGACGACCGATTCGACAACTACGCGGTTCTTGTTGGATTACTTCGACCAGTTACGGTATGTTTTCATCGTCTCGCAGGTTGAGGTTCATGAAGGCGACAGATTCAGCGTCGAGATCCAACGTGCAGACGGTGAAAAATGCGAACGGTGTTGGAACTATTCTGTTCGCGTGGGTGAGTTTGTCGAGTATCCTACTGTTTGTGAAAGGTGCAACGATGCCCTGAAGGATATCGTATAAGGGAATTATGAAAAGTACTTTTATGCTGATCGCACTGGTTTTGGGATTTGCTGTAGCTGCTTCTGGGCAAACATCCGAAAAGGATGCTGTCCGCATTCCGCTTGAAAATTATCTCAAAGGCCATGCGACTGGCGATGGCGAATATTTCAAAAAGGCATTTCATACCGAGGGCAACCTGATCTTTATTCGCGACGGCAAATACACCACGCGCAGCTTTGCAGATTACATTGCAGGTGCAAACGGCAAACCTACCGAGGACGAGGCCAAACGTAAGCGCTGGATCGAGAGCATCGACGTTGTCGGAAACGCGGCCACAGCAAAGATAATCCTTGACTATCCAACGGCAAAGCTGACTGACTATATGTCGCTACTCAAGATCAACGGCGAGTGGAAGATCGTCAACAAGATCTTCACCTCTGAGCCAAAACCGCCTGCCGACGCTAAAAAGCCCTGATGGAAAAGCGCCATTTTGCGTGGAAATTTGCCTATCTCGCGATCGCGGGCGGCGTGTTTCTCATTGACCAAACGACGAAGGCTTGGGCGACTCGCGTGTTGCGATTTGAAGGCGATCGTCCGATCATTTCAGACTTCCTGAATCTTATCTACGCGCAAAATACCGGTGTAGCATTTTCAATGCTCGACGATCACGGCGACACAGGCCGTTGGGGGCTTTCGGTGGTGGCATTCGTCGCCGCGACTCTCGTATTGTATTTCTTTTGGCGGACGCCGCGGACCGACGATCGCATGATGGGTGCCCTTGCATTGCTGCTCGCCGGCATTGCCGGCAATCTAACCGATCGTATGCGGCTTGGTTTTGTCGTTGACTTTATCGATGTTCAATTCGGAAACTGGCATTACCCGACATTCAACGTAGCCGATTCCGCTATATGTGTTGGAGCGGGTTTGCTCATCATAGATATGTTTCTTAGTAAGCGAAAAGCAATCGAAACCGTGGGCGATCCAAAATCAAACCTGCAGAATCCAAAATCGGCAGATGTATCCTGAACTTTTCCGCATCGGCAATTTTCCAATAACGACCTATGGCATTTTTTTGGCGTTGGGGATGCTGCTTGCGCTTTTCGTGGCGTCGCGGCTCGGAGCAAGAGACGGATTACCCCGCGAGCGTATATACGATCTCGGACTTTGGACGCTGGTCGGCGGGCTTGTGGGGTCAAAGGTATTGATGTTCTTCGTCGAGGACAACGTCAATATCTTTTCGCTCGATTTTCTTCGCTCCGGCGGGGTTTATTATGGTGGTCTGATCGGGGGATTTCTCGCTGTTGTTCTCCTTGTTCATCTATATAAGCTGCCGTTCTGGAAAGTCGCCGATGCATTTGCGCCGGGCGTGGCGCTCGGCCAGGCCTTTGGCCGGCAAGGTTGTTTTTCGGCCGGCTGCTGCTGGGGCAAACCGACTACGTTGCCATGGGGAGTGCATTTTACCGAGCTTGGGCATGAATACACCGGTGTTCCGATCTACGGCCCCGACGGCAACGACATTCATCTGCATCCGACTCAGCTTTACGAATCGTTCGTAATGTTTGCAGTCTTCGCTTTCTTGATCTATCTGCATCGCCGGAAGAAATTTGACGGGCAAGTGTTCATCGTTTACGGAATAATCTATTCCATCGTCAGATTTTCGATCGAGTTCATCCGCGACGACCCGCGCGGCGATCTTCTTGGGTTCACGACGCTCACCGGCCTTTCAACTTCCCAGGGTATTAGCCTGATCGTCGCGGCTGCCGCGATCGTATTTATGATCGTCCGCCTTAGATCAGTCAAAATGGTTCGTGACATTGATTCATCTGAAAATTAATTAATAATTAGGTAATTAATAATTACTGATTAGTTTCAGAACATCACGCTCTTGTTTGGACAACAGGAAACAATCCAAAGTCGAATATCTGCCACGGATGCGGGTAAACGCCTCGATGCCTACCTTGCTGAAAAGGTCGACGGCTGGTCGCGCTCGCGGCTGAAGCGGCTGATCGACGACGGTGATGTGCTGGTTAATGAAAGGGAAGTAAAAGCTTCGTACAAGGTCCGCGAAAACGACGAGATCGAAGTCGAGTTGACTGAACTGCCCGCAACTCTTTTCGAGCCCGAAAACATTCCGCTCGACATCATCTACGAAGACGAGTATCTCGCAGTCGTAAATAAACCCGCCGGATTGGTGGTCCATCCCGGCGCCGGCGTGTCGGGCGGCACACTTGCGAATGCGATCGCCTGGCATTTCAAATTTCAAATCTCAAATTTCAAATCTGAAGATCGCATCGGCATTGTTCATCGCCTCGACAAAAACACTTCGGGTCTCATGGTGGTTGCCAAGAATGAGCAGATAGCAGAGGAGTTGGCGCGTCAATTCCACGATCGTGAAGTGGAAAAATCTTATATTGCATTAGTCCACGGTCAGATAGAGCAGAGCAACGGCACTATCGACGCCCCGATCGCCCGCGACAAACACAACCGGCTAAAAATGCGCGTTTCACAAACCGGCCGAAATGCGTTAAGCCTCTGGAAGGTAAAACAGCGTTTCGAAAAATTTACACTGCTCGACGTTGAGATAAAAACCGGCCGCACGCATCAGATACGCGTGCATTTGGCTTCAATAAATCACCCTGTTGTCGGCGACGCGACATATAATGAGGGCCGCGACAACACTGTCGCCGAAACACGAGTCCGCAATGCCATCAGATCGCTGGAAAGATTTTTTCTTCACGCCAAGAGATTGTCGTTTACTCATCCGGTCACAAAGGAACGACAGATGTTTACCGTCAAGCTCGCTCCGGAATTGTCGGACTTTTTGGAAAGGCTTAAGCAAAATTCTTAGCAGAATATCCAAGGGCGCGAGATACTTTTATTCCGGCAATTTTTACAAGCTCGACAATTTGCGGCAAACGCGTCTCATCGATCTGCAGGATGATGCTTGAAGTCCCGACCGCAGCGACGACTTTTCCCAGAGCGTCATGTATCGGCGCGGCGATGCAGCGAACTCCCTCTGCATTTTCCTCATCATCCACCGCAAATCCATATTTCCGGACGCGTGCGGCTTCGCGCAGGAATTTTTTTGGGTCTGTAATAGAACGCCTTGTTTGTTTTTCCATGCCGTGCAGCTTTAGGATCGCCAGTATTTCAGCCTCAGGCAGGAACGAAACGAGGACCTTGCCGATGGCCGTAGTGTGAACCGGCAATCGATGGCCGACCCAAATGTCCATTTTGATAAAGCTCTTTTCACCCTCCATCTTTTCGACATAAACGGCGCGGCCATTGTCGAGCACGGCAACATGGGCCTCGGGCAACCGGCTTTTTTGCAAGAATTCCATGAGAACGGGCCTTGCGGCTTCACGAACGTCTTGTTTTGGAATGGCGCTTCTTGAGAGGTCCATGATCTTCAGGCCGAGTCGATATTTACCCTCGTCGTCACGCCGCAGGTAGCCACGTCCGACCAGCACACGCAGGATATAGCTGGCAGAGCTTTTTGGCATACTCAATTTTCGGCTTAGATCGGCGTTGCTCAGACCAATGCGGCTTGCGGCGACCATTTCCATTATCGACAGCGCTCGTTCAACGGCGGTTGACGTTGTTGTTTCCGACATAAAAAGCATTGTTCCATAATCTGAAAGAATGTTCAATATATTGAACGATTGTTGTTTTTACTATTTACACGGTGGCTGCAGCAACTTACTCTCTCAGAAACAACAGGAATAACGAGTCTGTTCGTAATTTAGAACACTCGAAGGTTCAATGACACAAGCAACAAAGGAGAGAAAGGTTGATCTGCGCACAAATACGGCACCGGCGGATTTTGCGGCTAAAACCGATCTACCCGAAGGTTTTTACGACCTTCTGGTAGAACTGCACGAAAAATTCACTCCTCGACAGCAGCAACTGGTAAAAAAACGTCTCCACGTTTTGGCCGAGGCCCATAACGGAAATTTGCCTGACTACCTTGCTCATTCCGAAGCCACGCGTGGCGAGTGGTGTATCTCGATCCCCGGTTTTTGCAGCGATCAGCGCAATCAGATGACCGGCCCCGCGGATGACGCGGAACTGGTCGTCAAGATGCTCAATTCCGGAGCGCCTGGTGTGATGATCGACTTAGAAGATTCGATGGCGAACGCCTGGGCAAATCTCAAGTGTGGCATTTCCAATTCTCTGGCCGCATTGCACGGCAAATTGAACTATTTCGACAAAAAACGCGAGCGCGAGGTTGCGATCGACGAAAGCCCGACCGTGATCTGGGTTCGTGTTCGTGGTTTGCATCTGAATCAAGCAGGCATTTTCGATGATCTGATGTCAGCTTCGGTTTACGACGCTGCAAGGATCGCGTTTGGTGTCGATCGCTCGAAGGTAAAACACAACCTTTGCTTTTACATTCCCAAATCGGAGTCTGCCGAGGAAGCACTGTTCTGGCGTGACCTGTTTCAAACGCTGGAAGCAAAACTTGGCTGGGAACGCGGCTACATCAAATGCATGGCACTGGTCGAATCGCATCCGCTTGCCTTTCAGACCGAGGAATTTATCTACAACCTCCGTGACCATATCGTAGGGCTGAATCTTGGCCGTTGGGACTACATGGCGAGCCTGATTCACTTCAATCTGCATGACCCGAATTGGGTTTTGCCGGACAGGAATACTATTCCATCGGATGTGCCGTTCTTTCAAAATCTTCGCGGACTTCTTGTCGAGGTCTGCCATAGACGAGGCATTTTAGCCATTGGCGGCATGACAGCGCTGTTTCCAAATCGACAAGATGCCGAATTGAACGAACGGGCATTGAAAACTCTCGAGGCCGACAAACGAAATGAAGCTAGTGTCGGGATGGACGGCGCCTGGACCGGGCACCCTGATCAGAACGGAATCGCGGTGGAGCAGTTTCCGTCCCCAAATCAGAATTTCATTCGCTTTGACGGACAATCGCTTTCGCCCGATCTACGACCGTTACCAACGGGCATCGGCAAACACACTTTGGACGGAACACGGGCAGCCGTCAAAACTGTGATCCGCTATCGGCACGGAGTGTTGAGCGACAAAGGAGCATCTCTGCTCGACGGATATATGGAAGACCTTGCGACCGACCGCATTTATCGCCTGATGATTGCCCAGCGGATGACGCATCGCAACACGGTAAAAATTCTGGATGGCGATGTGACAGTCGAGCATACACCGGAACTTATCAGCAGAATTTTTGATGAAGAGCTTTCAAAAATACTCAACGACGTGCCGGGGGCTTCTTCAGACAAGGAGCGTTACGCAGAGGCGCGGCGTATCAGCGAAGAAATGATATTGAACGAGGAATTCGATCCGAGCTAATGCCCCTAGCACGAGACAGATAGTAGAACAAGGGAATTTAATTTCGGAGGGAACTATGAAAAACAAAGAACAGATCAAGGCAATGGAACAGGATTGGGCGACGAATCCGCGATGGAAAGGCGTCGTTCGCAATTACACTGCGGACGACGTTATGAAGCTTCGCGGTTCGGTAAAGATCGAATACACGATAGCGCAGCTTGGAGCAAAACGTCTCTGGGATCAGATGAAAACCACGGATTTCGTCAACGCTCTCGGCGCGATGACCGGCGGACAGGCCGTGCAGCAGGTGCAGGCCGGTTTGCAGGCGATCTACTGCAGCGGCTGGCAGGTTGCGGCGGATGCGAACACCGTCGGCCAAACATACCCTGACCAGAGCCTTTACCCGTCGAACAGCGTTCCCGAGCTTGTCAAAAAGATCAACAATTCTCTGCAGCGCACCGACCAGATCTATTCGACCGAAGGCAAGAACGGCATCAATTGGTTCGCGCCGATCGTCGCCGACGCCGAGGCCGGATTCGGCGGCAACCTCAATGCATTCGAGCTGATGAAATCGATGATCGAGGCCGGTGCGGCCGGCGTTCATTTCGAAGACCAGCTTTCCTCCGCGAAGAAATGCGGCCACATGGGCGGCAAAGTTCTCGTGCCGACCGGCGAAGCCGTTCAGAAACTAATTGCGGCGCGGCTCGCAGCCGACGTTTGCGGCGTGCCGACGATCATTGTTGCCCGAACCGACGCCAACGGAGCTAATCTGCTCACATCGGACATCGACGACAACGACAAACCGTTTTGCACGGGCGAGCGAACAGTCGAAGGCTTTTTCCGCGTCAATGCCGGTATCGAACAAGCGATCTCTCGCGGGCTTGCTTACGCTCCGTATGCCGATCTCGTCTGGTGCGAAACGTCGCATCCCGACCTCGACGAGGCTCGTCAGTTTGCAGAAGCGATCCACGCAAAATATCCGGGCAAGATGCTCGCTTATAACTGTTCGCCGTCCTTCAACTGGAAAAAGAAACTCGACGACGAGACGATCGCAACATTCCAGCGAGAGCTCGGCGCTATGGGCTACAAATTCCAGTTCATCACGCTCGCCGGTTTTCACTCGCTCAACTTTGCGATGTTCGAGCTTGCTTCTGCTTATCGCGACCGACAGATGTCGGCATACGCCGAGCTGCAAGAGCTCGAATTTGCATCAGAGATCGACGGCTATCGCGCGACAAAGCATCAGGCTTTTGTCGGCACAGGCTATTTCGACGCACTGACGCAAGTCATATCGAGCGGCGCGTCTTCGACGACCGCGTTGGCCGGCTCGACAGAGGAAGAGCAGTTCGATGATGTTGTTATCGATGAAAAGACATCGGCATCGGTGCGGAATTTTGTCTCACGCAAAGCCGCAAAGATCGCAAAGTAGATCGGATTAACCGCTTGGAACGACCGCGGATCGCCCTTTTAATAAGGGCGATCTTTTACATCCCGATGTTGCATAGATAACATATCTTGCAATCGACAAGAATTTCTGATAGCATTATTGCTACGTGAAACTGCTTTTTGAAAACGCGGTTTTTGTAGAATTTTTTATTTTTACGACTGAACGGTACAAGCGAAATAAACTCTGTAAATGCAATAAGTTGCTTGTCCCGGACTCGTTTCATGGTAGTAAATAGTAGGAACATATCCTACCACGGTAGGAAGGAGTACGATTTGTCCCAGCGTTGAAAAGCCGGATAGGATATTAAGGAAACACGAGATCGAAAAAAAATGCCGTTGAATAGGGCCCCTAAAAAGCTATTGTATTTCGGCAGTTTGTTTTTACTGCTTGCCGCATTTTGTTTGCCGCTCGCGGCTCAGATAAAGGACTACACACGCTGGGTCGATCCGTTTATCGGCACCGGCGGACACGGACACACATTTCCCGGCGCCGTCGTGCCGTTTGGAATGGTCCAAGTCTCGCCCGACACTCGCGAAGCCAACTGGGACGGCTCATCAGGCTATCACTATAGCGACGATATAATCTACGGCTTTTCGCACACACACCTGAGCGGAACAGGCATTCCCGACGGTTGCGATATTTTGTTCATGCCGGTGGCCGGTGATGTACGCTTTTCCGGTGACGCAAAGCCGATAGTAATGCCGACCGCCAACTTCTCCCATACCAACGAAATGTCCGAACCGGGTTATTACTCGGTAAAGCTCGACAACGGAATTTCCGCAGAGGTTACTGGCACAAAGCGCGTCGGATTTCATCGGTATACTTTCCCCGGCAACGAGAAGGCAAACATATGGCTCGATCTCAAGTGGCGAGATGCGGTGCTCGATTCATCTCTGACATTTGTTAGTTCCACGCGAATCGAAGGCTTCCGACGCTCCCTTTCCTGGGCTCATGACCAGACCGTCTATTTTGTCGCAGAGTTTTCAAAGCCTTTTGAGTATTGGGGCGTTTATGAGGGTCCGTACCTGGTGCGTACTGATCGAGGCTATCCGTATGACAGTAAAGAAGAATTGCGAGCAATGATCAATGGTTTTCCCACGAATACTAAACAACTCATCGTAAAAGTTGCGATTTCGTCCGTCTCGATCGAAGGTGCACGGCAAAATCTCAGAGCGGAATTGCCCGGATGGGATTTTGACAAGGTTCGCTCCGAAGCAAAAGCGGCGTGGAACAAAGAGTTGTCGAAGATAGAAGTCTCGGGCGGAACCGATGCGCAGACGAAGACGTTTTACACGGCGTTGTATCACACGATGATACATCCGAGCATCTTCAACGACGTTGATGGCAACTATCGCGGGCTGGACGGGAAAATTCACAACATCGCGGACGACAAGTTGCAGAAGCCCGCACGAAGTAAGGGCACCGACCAGTCCAGACGCAACATTAAACCACCCGCTACAGCAGGTGGTTCTGACCAGTACACCGTCTTCTCGCTATGGGACACTTTCCGCGCGGCGCATCCGCTCTACACGATCATCGACCAGAAACGCACGATCGATTTTATCAATAGCTTTATCCGAATGTACGAGCAGGGCGGGCGGCTGCCGGTTTGGGAGCTTTGGGGCAACGAAACCGATTGCATGATCGGCCATCACGCCGTTTCGGTGATCGCCGACGCAATGGCAAAGGGTATAAAGGGCTTCGATTACGAAAAAGCATACGAGGCCGCCAAACACAGCGCGATGCTCGACCGCGCCGGCCTCGCCGCCTACAAAAAACGCGGCTACATCTCGATGGAAGACGAAAACGAGTCTGTATCGAAAACCCTCGAATACGCCTATGACGACTGGTGCATAATGAGCATGGCCGCGACGCTTTACAATATGCGCGAATTCGAAAAACCTCAAAAGCGCGATGCTAAAGCTAATGCCGAATACCTTAACAGACTGAAGGCGGACATCGAAAAATACCGCGCTCGGTCGCGCAATTTCGAAAATCTCTTTGACACCGAAACCGCTTTTTTCCGGCCAAAACAGAACGGCGGTTTCGTCAAACCGTTCGCGGCTCAGGACGTGACGTTTCACTTTACCGAGGGCAACTCGTGGCAATATTCGTTCTTCGTGCCGCACGACGTTACGCGATTGATCGAGCTTATGGGTGGCAGCACGAAATTCGCGCAAAAACTCGACGAGTTATTTAATACGCAAACCAAGCTATCGGGCCGCGAGCAGCCCGACATCACGGGACTCATGGGACAGTACGCACATGGCAACGAACCGTCGCACCACATCGCCTACCTTTACAATTACGCCGGAACTCCATCAAAAACGCAGCAACGCGTCCGGCGGATAATGGACGAATTCTACAAGCCGACGTCCGACGGGCTGATCGGGAACGAAGACTGCGGCCAGATGTCCGCGTGGTACGTCCTGAGCGCGAGCGGCTTTTATCCGGTGCTTCCCGGCGACCAGCGTTATGATCTCGGAACGCCGCTTTTCAAGCAGATCACTTTCAACCTCGAAAACGGGAGAAAGTTCATCGTAAAGGCACCGAAGGTTTCGCCCTCGAATATCTATATCAAATCAGCCAAATGGAACGGCGGCACCCAATTTACGCCGTATATTACGCAGGATCACATCATGGCCGGCGGCGTGCTGGAACTCAATATGAGCAGCACGCCGAACGATAAGGCCTTCGAATCGGTTTCCACAGCCTCGGTTTTTCAAGACATCTCAGCCGTCCCCGTCATCGATGGCGTCGGGCGTGTTTTCGACTCGCAAACGACCGTGAAGCTGAGTTCGACTTCACGAAACGTGACGATCAATTACACTCTCGACGGCACCGAGCCTGGATCGAATTCGGCCGTTTACACCGCACCTTTTACGGTTCACGAGACGACAACCGTAAAAGCCGTCGTCGTTCGCGGCGGCATCGTCCGTTCTCTCGCGGCGGCGGCGACGTTTTTTAAGAAGCCCAACGACTGGACTGTCCGGATCGATTCAAAATACAACCGCCAATACACCGGCGGCGGCGACAATGGTTTGATCGACGGCATTCGCGGCACCACGAATTTTGCGAGCGGCGAGTGGCAGGGTTATCAGGGGCAGGATTTTGTCGCGACGATCGACCTGCAGCGAGAGACGGAAATCAAAAAGCTCGGCGGCGGATTTTTGCAGGTTGCTCAATCGTGGATATGGATGCCGACGCATATTGAGTTTGAAGTCTCATCGGACAACGTAAATTTCACAAAGGTTGCCGATATCAGGACTGACATCGATCCAAAAGACATGGAATCGAAGATCCGGAATTACACACAGACGATCTCACCCGTTCGCGCGCGGTACATTCGCGTGCACGCTTACAATCTCGGCAAGATACCCGCATGGCATCCGGGCGCAGGTGATGAGGCGTTTATATTCGTGGACGAGGTGGTAATCCAGTGAAGGCGGAAACACGACCAGTAGGGAGTGTGCTCGATGGTCGGAGGAGGCGCATAGGGCACACTCGCTACCGCTTGTGTTTCCGCCTTCTTATCCGACCTTTTTGGAAATGGCTGCGTCTAAGAATTGCGGAGGTCACTTATGGACAGACGATATTTTCTGAAATCGAGCGGTATCGGATTGGCGAGCTTTGGCTTGATGGCCGCGGCACCGGAGTTTTTGCATGAGTTTGCGAATGCGGCGACGGTTAGTGGCGGATATGGAAAGAAAAAGGTTTTGGTCACGATATTCCAGCGCGGTGCGGTTGATGGGCTGAATATGGTTGTGCCGCACGGCGAAGGCGAATATTACAATTTACGTCCAACGATAGCCGTGCCAAGGCCGGGCAAGACAGACGGTGCGGTCGATCTCGACGGACATTTCGGATTGCATCCGAGCCTCAAACCTTTCGAACAATTTTGGAAAGATAAAAGCCTCGCGATAGTTGACGCTGTCGGCTCGCCTGACAATACGCGGTCGCATTTTGACGCGCAGGATTATATGGAATCGGGCACACCGGGCAACAAGGGCACTAAAGACGGCTGGCTCAATCGTGTCTTGCAAGGAGCTGCATCAAGGGGTGGATCGCCTTTTCGCGCCGTGTCGATGACACAGCAGTTACCGCGTTCACTCTATGGCCGCGCGCCTTCCGTGGCAATGACAAATCTCGCAGATTTTTCGGTAAAGGCGGGTATTTATTCGCAATCGATGAAAGGCGGTTTTGAAGGTCTGTATGAGCAGAATGCAAGAGATACGCTTGGCGAAACGGGCAAGGAAACTTTCGAGGCAGTCAACTTTTTGAAAGAAGCAAATCCTTCGCAGTACAAGCCTGAAAACGGCGCGGTTTATCCGAATTCCGCTTTGGGACGTTCCTTGATGCAGATCGCACAGCTTATCAAAGCGGGCGTTGGCCTTGAGGTCGCGTTTGCCGAGGCCGGCGGCTGGGACACGCATGTTAACGAAGGCAGTGCTCGCGGACAGCTTGCAAATTTATTGAGAGATTTTGGTCAGTCGATCGCGGCCTTCGCGACCGATCTTGGCAAACGTATGGACGATGTCGTTCTTATGACAATGTCAGAATTTGGCCGTACAGCTCGCGAAAACGGCTCGCGCGGGACCGACCACGGCCACGCAAATGCGATGTTCATCCTCGGCAACTCCGTAAAAGGGGGGAAAGTCTACGGCGACTGGCGCGGCCTTAAATCAGACAAACTCTACGAAGGCCGCGACCTCGACGTCACGACCGATTTCCGCGACGTCTTTGCCGAGGCCGCCTATAAGCACGTCGGCAACAAAGACCTCTCGAAGCTGTTTCCAAATTACTCGGCGAGCGTTTCTAAGTTCCGAGGTTATTTAAATTGAAAACGCTAGCGTTACTGACCCCCCGCTTACGCAGGCGGTTCTGACTAGCCTGGAATATCAGCTTCCACCAACAACGCAAGTAGGTTTAAAGATTCCTGCCAGCCGAGATAGCACGCTTCGGCGGGAATCATTGCCGGAACGCCGTCTTGGACGATATTGACCTCGGTGCCGACGAGCACTTTTTTGAAGGTGACCATGGTGGTCATTTCGCCCGGCATGTTCGGGTCGTCGAAGCGGTCGGTGTGACGGATGAGCTCGCCGGGCACGAGCTCGAGATACTCGCCGCCGAATGAATGTGCGACGCCGTTTCCAAAATTGGTGAATGACATTTTGTACGTTCCGCCGACGCGCGCGTCGACGTGATCGACCTTGCCGGTGAAGCCGTTCGGCGGCAGCCATTTGACCATCGCTTCGGGATCGAGGAACGCGTTGTAAACCTTTTCCGGATCCGTCCGGAATACCCTGTGAAGTGTTATTGTGTTTGTTTCCATAATTCTATTTTTCGCACTTTGAATGGACGAGGTCAATCGAAGTCGAGATCGTTAAGATAGAATTCACATATGGACAAGACCGAACTTTTCCGAAAAACTGCTGAGAACGAGCTGATGAACTTTCTCGGCGTCAAGATCGAAGTCGCGACCGCCGAACGCGTCGTCCTGACGATGGAAGTGACGCCAAAGGTGCATCAATATGTCGGCATAATGAATGGCGGCGTCTCGATGTATCTATGCGAAACCGCTGCATCGATCGGCGTAGTCGCGGGTGCCGATCTGACGAAGGTCACACCTGTCGGTATCGAGATCAATGCCAATCACCTGCGAGCCGTGAGCAAGGGCGTAATTACCGTCGAAGCAAAACCGATCCATTCAGGTCGTACGATGGGCGTTTGGGGAATTAATATTACGAATGACAAAGGGAAGCTCATCTGCACGGCGCGATTGACGATGCTCATTCAAAAGCGGGCGGCTTATCAGCCGGACAGACTATAATCCTCCTAAATGCACAAGTTTGTCTGCAATTTGATCACTGAGTGGCGGCGGCTCGAACTGCCGGTCAAGAATGCGACAGTCGTTGTCGCGGTTTCGGGCGGTGCCGATTCGGTGAGCTTGCTGCTTGCGCTGAATGAGCTTAAGAAAATTGCGAAGCTGGATATTCGCATCGTCGCCGCGCACCTCAATCATCAACTGCGCGGCGTTGAGAGCGACGTAGACGAACAGTTCGTAAAACATCTAACGACCGAATTAGGCATCGGCCTCGATCTGCATCGCGCGAAGATCGCATCGAATGGAAATCTCGAGCAAAACGCTCGTGATGCCCGGTACAAATTTCTCGCCGAATCAGCAAACAATCTCAAGGCTTTTGCCGTCCTCGCAGGGCACACGATGAACGATCAGGCAGAAACATTCCTGCTGAACCTGATCCGCGGAAGCGGGCCTGAAGGCTTGAGCGGCATGCAGATCGTTAGGGAATTAGAAAGTGCGAGTCGGGAGAGCGAGCAGTCGCCATTTCTACCTTTTTCCGCGTCCGGCCTACTTCTCATTCGACCGCTTCTTCGCTGGGCAAAGCGAATCGATACCGAGGCCTTTTGCCACGAACTGGGAATCGAATACCGCTACGACACCATGAATGACGACACGGCGTTCAAGCGTGTGCAGATCAGAAAGATCCTTTTGCCGATGCTCGAGGATATGAATCCAAACATCATTGAGACACTGTCGAATACTGCCTCGCTGATGCAGGGTGTGACCGGACAATCGGCAGCAAACAACGTAGGAGATCAAGCCAGTCTTAATTTAGCCGAGCTGAAAACACTGCCAAAAACAGAGCTTTATGAGATTCTCCGCTCATGGCTTGCTCATCGCCGCGGAAATACGCGTGGATTGCAACTGAAACATATTCAGGCCATAGAACGTTTGGTTTTTAGTGAGAAAAGCGGCAAGACGGCGGAATTGCCCGGCGGCAAAGTCGTTAAGAGCGGCGGCCGGCTTGTGTATGAAGAAAATAAGGTTGAAAATTGAGGTTTCGGCATCTAAAATTAAAGATTGGGGCGTCCTGTCGGCGCGCCGATGCGGTTTGAAACCAACGCTTGAGCAGTGCGTTTCATCATACGTCATTAAGCGATTATCAAGGGGGAAAGTTAGTTTGGAGGCTATAAATTGAGTTCTAAGGCAAAACAAGTTCTATTGTGGCTGATGATAATTTCGAGCGCGTTGGTGTTCGTCTGGTATTTGCAGAAAAATCAGGCGGCACCGTCCAAGGAATTGTCCTTTGACGCAGCTCTGACCCAGATCAAAAATAAAGACATAAAGGAAGCCACTGTAAAACAGGACACGCTGGAACTGACCAGCAAGAATAACGATAAACTGACCGCTAAGCTTGACGCGAGCGATTCGACCCGAGACCAGATCTATAAGGCGGCCGAGGGCACCGACACACAGATCAAGCTCGAGCAGCCGTCGAGCGGTTTGGGTTGGCTAATGCTAATCCAGGCGTTGCCGTTCATTTTGCTGATGGGTTTTTTGGCGTTCACGCTGCGCCAAATGCAGGCTGGCGGAAATAAAGCGCTGAGCTTTGGTAAATCGAAGGCAAAGCTACTGAACAACCAGCAAAAGCGGGTGACCTTTAAGGACGTCGCTGGCGTTGATGAGGCTAAAGAGGAGCTTCAGGAGATCATCGAGTTTCTTAAAGATCCGCAAAAGTTTCAAAAGCTTGGCGGCAAAATCCCGAAGGGCGTTTTGATGGTCGGGCCTCCGGGAACCGGCAAGACCTTGCTTGCAAAAGCTGTTGCAGGTGAGGCGAACGTTCCATTCTTTTCTATATCGGGTTCGGATTTCGTCGAGATGTTCGTCGGTGTCGGCGCTTCGCGTGTTCGCGATCTATTTGAACAGGGCAAGAAAAATGCTCCGTGCATAATCTTTATCGACGAGATCGACGCCGTCGGCCGTCATCGCGGTGCGGGCCTGGGCGGCGGACATGATGAACGCGAACAGACCCTCAACCAGTTGCTTGTCGAGATGGACGGTTTTGAATCCAATGACGGCGTCATCCTCGTTGCTTCCACAAACCGGCCTGACGTTCTCGATCCGGCACTCCTTCGTCCGGGAAGATTTGACCGTCGCGTTGTCGTCGGTCGTCCGGACGTTCGCGGACGCGAGGGCATTCTAAAAGTTCATACGCGCAAGATACCGCTTGACGAAGGCGTCGATGTAAACGTGATCGCTCGCGGTACGCCCGGCTTTACCGGGGCTGACCTTGCAAATATCGTCAACGAAGCTGCCCTCAATGCCGCCCGTTACAACCAGAAGGTCGTGACGATGGCCGATTTTGAGGTCGCGAAAGACAAGGTAATGATGGGTGCCGAGCGCAAGTCGATGGTCATCTCACCCGAAGAGAAGAAAATAACCGCCTATCACGAAGCCGGCCACACACTGGTCGGACTCAAGGTGCCAAACGGCGATCCTGTTCACAAGGTTACGATCATTCCACGTGGTATGGCATTAGGCGTGACGATGTACCTGCCCGAAAAAGACAGGCTCAGTGCAAATAAAGAATTTTTGCTCGGTAACATCGCGATGGCTATGGGCGGACGTATTGCCGAGGATCTGTTTATCGGCAGCATCACGACGGGCGCGGCAAACGACATTGAGAAAGCGACGGAGATCGCCCGGGCTATGGTTTGCGAATACGGAATGTCCGATCTCGGTCCGCTGACTTTCGGGAAGAAGGAAGAGCAGATATTCCTCGGCCGTGAGATAGCTCAGCACCGCGATTATTCCGAGGACACGGCGATCAAGATTGACAAGGAAGTCCAACGGATCATCAGCGAGCAATATGATCGTGCTAAGACGATCCTCGGCGAGAATCGCGATACGCTGATTCGTCTTGCCGAGGCGCTGCTTGAGTTTGAAACGCTCGACAGCGTCCAGATCCGACGCGTTGTCGCTGGCCTGCCGCTTGACGGCGACAGCCCCAGCACCGAGGACGACGGTTCAGAATCGGAAGAGAAGTCGACAAATCCGTTCAAGAAACCCATACTGCCGCCGATCACCGGCAACAATCCGGCAACGGCATAACGGGGTGTCATTTTGGTATGGGTCCTATAGGTCGTATAAGACCTATAGGACCCATTAGTTTATGGAATGGAAAACTAGCCGTCGCCTTATCTCGATGGATCGTCCATTAGTGATGGCGATATTGAATGTCACGCCCGACAGTTTTTCCGATGGCGGCGAGTATCTGTCCGTCGATGATGCACTCAAACGGGCGGAAAACATGATCGACGAGGGAGCCGACATTATTGACGTCGGCGGCGAATCGACACGGCCGGGCGGCAACGTGCTCGATGCGGAACAGGAGATCGACAGGGTTATTCCGGTTATCGCAGAGATCTCAAAACGCTTTGAAACGCCTATTTCGATCGACACGACAAAATCCGAAGTCGTAGAGCAAGCGATCCAATCGGGTGCGGAGATCATCAACGACATTTCGGGGCTTAGATTTGACGTGCGAATAGCTGACGCAGCCGCTCGTAACAACGCCGGCCTTATCCTGATGCACTCGCGCGGAACGCGAGAGACGCTTCACTCCGAGCCGCCGGTTGATGATATTTTTTTGGACATCCAAACTGATCTTAAACGGGCCGTCGGCGTTGCGCATTCCTATGACGTAAAAGATGAACAGATCGCTCTCGATGTCGGCATCGGTTTTGGCAAGACGCTGGAGCAGAACTTAGAGTTGATCGCGAAACTTGATAGACTTGTAGACGAATTCTCAGAGTATCCGATACTTGTCGGCGCGTCTCGAAAGTCCTTTATCGGAAAGGTTCTTGGCGATCTCATCGTCGGAAAGGCTCGGCGGCAGCATAGCGGCTGCGTTAATAGCCGTAAAAAACGGTGCAAAGATCGTCCGCGTGCACGATGTAAAGGAAACAGTCGCAGCAATAAAAGTCGCCGCGAAACTCGGGTAAGAGATAATGAAATATCTACGTCTGTCATTGGTCGTATCGGCCCTCCTTTTGCTGTCAGGCTTTACGGACTGCTATAAACCTGTCACAAATTCCGGCCTTCCGAAACACATCAAAACTGTTGCTGTCCCAGCCTTTCAGTTCGAGCCTAAAGGACTGCGTTATCGTGTCGAATCGCGGTTCACGGATGCGGTTACTCACGAGGTCATCCGTCGCGGAAATGGCCTTAAGGTCCAAGGCAGTCGCACAGGCGCCGATGCGGTCCTCGAGGGCACGATCCGCGATTTCAATTTTTCCGGCGTTTTGCTCGACAGCGAAGGCCGTGCACGCGTTTATGAAGTCACCATTGTCACTGCCGTTACGATCCGTGACCTAAAAGAAAACAAGATACTCTACGATAACCAGAATTTTGTTTTCCGCGATTCTTTTGAATTCTCCTCTGATCCCCGATCATTTTTCAACGAAGAAGACCCTGCCGTCGAACGCATGGCCCGCTCTTTTGCCGAAGCAGCTGTGTCCGCGTTCATCAACGGCATCGGCGTTAAGGAAGATAAAAAATAGGAATAGCCGCAAAAAGGCGCAGTTGGTATGCCAAGCGGTCACCGCCGCAGGCACCATGTCAAGCACCATGACGCAGCCAAGCACAGCTTCGGGCGGAGAGATAGGCGATTACTCTCAACGAGGAAATAAAGTCCACATAGAGCTGGGTGTTGCCCGTTGTTGACCTCGTTCGCAACAACAATGTTCTTTCGGGCCAATGGGTTTGCCGAGATTCCTCTAAAGGGTAAAATCGACTGGATTATGAAACTTTCGGGCGGCGCCTGGAACACGGTCGAGTCGAAGCTTGAGGAAAATTCATCTCCTCCGTCCATGTCGGATTCGGAAAGTCAAAATGAGAATCGTCTGGGGATTGCAGACGATTTATGCCGGCGAGACGGCTTGATGATGCTCCTTTATGACCAATCATTTATTCATCTCAAAATCTATCTTCATCCAAGAGCAAGGAGATCGAAGGTTAAATTTGAGTTGCCCGATCGGGATCTAACTACCAATTACAAGTTCTTCCAGCTGGTGGCGGCGGCCAGGATCGTCCCGTTGCGGCCGATTATGACGGTGATGATAAGACGGATGCTGCGGTTGATTTTATTTCGACGGGAACATGGTTCATTCGCTACAGCGCCACAAATACGACCGCGGCGATCAGAGGGGAAACTCTACCGATATTCCCGTTCCAGGTGATTATGATAACGACGGCAAGGCGGACATAGCAGTTTATCGCGACGGTACGTGGTACATCATGCAGAGCAGCGGTGGGATCGTTTATGGTTTCTTCGGGGTCAGCGGCGATACACCAATTCCGAACCGTTATCTACCGTAACCTCGAATTTGAGATTTGAAATTTGAAATGGTGGAGGCGGCGGGAATCGAACCCGCATCCAAAGGTTGCGACCAGTGAAATCTACACGTTTAGTTTATTCACTTAAGTTTCGCCAAGCGTGAGCAGATGAACAAACAAGACCTCACATTCAGCTAACCTGACTAATATTTAAAGCGCGTTCGCAGGTGGTGAACGAGCCCGAGCTTCTACTGAGTTATGCCTCGGCCGGTCGCAAGAAGCCGACTTCCGGTGAGACACTTGTGGTTAGTATTTAAACTAAGCAGCAAGAGCTAATTCTTGATTAGCATTTGTTTCGCATCAAGTGTTTTTAACGAGCTCACCTGTGCAAAGCCCGACGTGCATTCAAAGATCTATACAAGCCCCTGTCGAAGCCTGTCGCCCCCACGCGTGAGGAAGGTCAGTTTACGCTAATTTGATGAAAAATGGAAGAAACGCGTTGTCGCTAAGAGGGCGCCAGCCCGCCGCGTACTGTGTCGATCGTATCGCCCTTGCTAACGCGCGGGCTTGTGCAAACTATAGATCGATCTTTTTGTTTTCGCCCCAGTCAGCTTCATGTCCCGTGGCGAGCGCCTTTACGAAACCCAGCAGTTGAACGATCCTGCCGGAAGTCGCTTCCCAGTATTCGGCTTGTTCGACTTCGACGTTTAGCAGTGCAAGATCAGGATCATCCAGTCCGTCGGGAAACCAGGCCTTTAGGATCGGACTCCAAAGCTCTTTCATCTTTGCCTTGTCGTTGACCAGCTCGCCGCGGCCCGAGACGGAAATATACGTGCTGTCATCGGGTTTTGCGTAAGAAAGGTTTACTCGGTTGTCTTTTTCAAGTTCGCCGACCTTGTGAGAACGGCTGCTTGTGAAAAACCATATTTCGCCATTCTCCTCGAATTGTTGCGTCGACATGGGACGGCTGCGCAGATGCCCGCCGTCGATCGTCGTCAGCATGCAAAAATCGATATCTTCGGTCAAGTCGTTGAGTTTTGCTATTGACTCTGATCGTGGTTTATCCATGAGGAAATTATCGCAGGCGATGAGATGCATTGAAGTATGGCAGGCTACAATTACGGTTATTGATCGCAGTCTATTCGAGCGGCGCTTACCCAGAGCGTCTCATTATCATATCTGACTTGGACCCATGAGAAATGGTCTGTAACGATTGGCTGGTGATCAGTCGCCTCGACATGTGTGCCGGGATCGACCTGGATGTACAACGTCGTCGGGTCGGTCGAGCAGTCACGCGTATCGCAATAACGTCGAAGGTTGACGCTGCCGCCCTCAGGATTGATGATGTCACACCCTCGAAGTTTGGTTATGAAATGAACGTCATTTTCAATTGGGGTTTCTGTGGGCGTTGGGGACGGTTTGCGGGTCGGCGTTGCCGTAGGCGTCTGGGGCGTCGGGCTACTTGTCCCGACACTCTTATTGTTCGCCGGCGGAGCATTTCCCTTCGGGTCGTTCTGGAGGGCCGCGATCATAAAAACTCCGACGATCAGCAAGGCTATGACCAAACCGGCTCCGAGCAGAATGCCGAGTATCAAATACACCGCGCCACCTCTACGTCTGGCGGCTGGCTGCGGGACCGGATCGACGATCGGAAGCGGCTCAACAGGCTTAGGCTCAACCGGCCACGGATCGAACGGCTTTGGCCGAACGACCGTGTCTTCCTCAAGAACTTCGGGAACGTCGAGCGGTTTGCCGCATTGCAGACAAAACACAACGTTGTCCGGTAAGTCGGCACCGCAGTTGAAACAGTGGAGCATTTGCTAACTTTTACATCAAACCGCAGGACTATTGCAATTCAGATCTTTCGCAAATAGCAATGAAGCAAAGCCTGTCCCCACGACTCGGACGCTAATGTTTTGTAGTGAGTAATGTTATTGCTGAAATTCAAATGACAACGTAAAGGGATTTGTTGCATCAAACTTCTCTTTCGGGAAAAATATGTGTGCTTGGCCGGTCGTTCAAACCCAGACCATCCGCTGCCCCTTCTTGCGCAACGACTTTCTCTAAGAGAACGTGTCACATGTAGACAACGAACGAGGAATTAATAACGGTTATGAAAATAACGATTTTGTTGTTTGCCATATTCTATTTGTATGTGGGGATTTCACCCGGACAAAGTCTTGCGATCCAAGATACGCACCAAACCGGCCAACATACAATAACTCCCGAGGATATCGTCTCGATAAGGGAACCCCGAGAGCTGCAGATCTCACCCGACGGCAAGCGAGTTGCCTTTAGAATCAAGGAGCCGGCCGACCCCAGGTTTCCACTGCTGCCGCGTGCGGTGAACATTTGGACGGTGCCAACAGACGGAGGCGAGTCGCCGCGTCCCGTAATACCAGACCTTAAGAACGCCGCATCTCCGCTTTGGTCGCCCGACGGCCTCTGGCTGGCATTTCTTTCCGACCGTGGGGAACCGGCCATCCAGGATCAAAGTGGCACCATACAGGTCTATGTGCTTCCGAGCAAGGGAGGCAAAGCTCAACGACTGACATCCGTCGCGGGCGGAGTGGAAAGTTACTTGTGGTCGCCGGACAGCAAGATGATCGCATTTATCGCCCGCGACCAGCCGTCTGACGAAGAGAGGCAGAAGCAAGCGGCCGGTGACGACGCTGTCCAAGTCGATCATGATTTCAGGTATTCGCGATTGTGGATAGCAAACCTTTCGGACCGGACGTCGGTACAGATCACAAAGCAAGATTTCGAGATAAACGAATTTGCGTGGTCGCCCAATGGCCGGGAGATCGCCGTAGTAGCTGCGAAGACGCAAAAGCCGGAAGACTCGCTTTTACTTTCTTTGCACATTATCGATCGATCGACCGGGGGGATCACCAGAACCCTCAGCCCCAATGTTTCGTCGATTCGAGGATTGCTCAAATGGTCTCCGGACGGCGCATGGATCACTTTTCTGGAGAGTCCGCCGACAAAAGAATTCGCTGCATGGTTGTCGGTAGTTTCGGCTAATGGGCGCGGGACTGTTCGCTCTCTTACAAAAGACTACCTGGGAACCATTATTGCCCTTGGTTGGACCAATGACTCCAAAGGCCTCTTTGCCCAGGGTATCGAGGGCACGCGACAGGTTTTGCTAAGGATCGATGCCTTTACCGGAGCCATAACCAAGCTTACCGATATCCTGCAAACGACTTGGGAATATAGTTTCAGCAGTAATGGGGCGGCAATTGCATATACCGCTCAGACCGAGGGCTCACCGAGTGATGTTTGGGCGTGGACCGCAGAAAACGGACCTCGAAAAATTACAGACCTCAATCCCCAGACAAAGCTCTGGCGGCAGGGAAAGGTGCGCGAGGTGGCGTGGAAAAACTCGAAGGATGGTCTGAACCGTAAAGGCATAGTGATAACGCCTCCCTACTATAAGGCCGGCACGCGTTATCCGACAGTTGTCAATACTCATCCGGGAGATACGGCCTGGTGGGTCGGCCTGCATGCCAAATCTTGGGCTTGGGGCCAGCTATTGGCCTCGAATGGATATGTAGTTTTCCTTCCAAACACTCGCGGCATAGACGGGGAAGGCTGGCGACTTCATGCAACTACTGCGGACTGGGGTGGAATGGCCTATCAGGACCTGATTGACGGCGTAGATTACCTCGTCGCCCAGGGCATTGCCGATCCTAATCGCCTAGGTATCGGCGGCTGGAGCAATGGTGGATTTATGACGGAATATGCGATAACTCGGACGTCGAGGTTCAAGGCGGCCGTTGCGCAATCCGGACATGCAAATTTTTTTAGTTTGCATGGCACTTCACCCGGTATGCACGCGTCCCATCATGTATCGACATCATCGGATCCATATCATGATCGTACGTGGTACGACGAGCATTCGCCGATCACCCTTATCAAGAATTGCCGAACTCCGACCCTCTTGCTCCATGGCGTAAATGATCGGGGCGTGCCGGTCGGCCAGGCATATGAATTCTATACCGGCCTGAAAGATGTCGGAGTCGAAGCGGAGCTTGTGTTATATCCACGAGAGGGACACAACATTCAGGAATACACGCACCAACTCGATCTCCAAAAACGCGTGCTTGCATGGTTTGACAAGTACCTTAAACCCAATGCCCGCAGAGCTCGACTATCGCGCTGACTAGATCTTGCGTGAATCGTACGCCCAGTGAAGCAAAGCTTGCCGCTGGCGCGGACGGCAATCGAGAGCTTTTACCGGACAGTTTTTTTCTATCTGCGCGATGTGGCGGCGGACGGCGCACCAGCGTTTGATCTGACGTTCGTCATCGATCGATCGGCGGCCGTAATAGTAGCGACAATACCACTGGAACCAACCGCGAGGATCTTCCTCATAGATCCATCCTTTTTTTCGCCACACCGAAAGCGGTTGCGAGGCATTTATCCCAAAGAGGTTAAGTTTGGGATCGTGTTTTTCCGGGCAGAGCTTTGCTTTTTCGAACCAGTCATCGGGAAACTCATGCGCGCAGTCGGTCATATATTTGCCACCGAAGATGCCAAGTTTGAGCATTTGTTTTGGTGTTAGTTCCGGACGAAAATCGCGATGAAAATTGCTTCCGGTCGGTTCGACCAAAAGGTAAGCATAATTATCCTGCATCTTATCGCTGACCTCTATCCAACGCTCTTTCATCATCTTTATTATCTCAGCCAAGACAAAAAAGCGGAAGATCATCTCAGGTCCCCCGCTTAAACTAGTTTCGTCTTTGGCGTAAATTACTGTCTCGCGCTCATATCGACACTGGTAAGTTGACCGGTTACGCTGACCGTTACAGGTGTAAACGTACTTGCTCGCGAAGCGACCGTGATCGTATAGGTCTGACGGACTTGCAGGCCGCCGAAGCGATAATATCCGAAGCCGTTCGACATAAGAAAACGACTCCGATCGCAGGCATCGGTCAAGGTCACACGGACATTTGAAATGCCTTGTCCCACTCCGGTCAACACACGTCCTGCGATCTCGGCTTGACTCGGAGCGGCCGCGGAAAGTTTAACTTGTCCGTCGGTCGCAAGCACACTTGGTTTGCGTTCGTTGAGCAGAGATAGATATATTTTTTTCGATCGAACTTGAAGTAGTTAGAATTGCGAGAGAAAGTGATGACACTGACTGATTAGGCCGAGAGTTCAAGCCTAAATCCATCATAAAATTAACCTATTTCGCTAAAATATGTCAATGATTTTCTGGTCTAGAGCCGATCTGCCGGCCAGCGTGAGCAGAGTTTAAGCTGCCCTCGCCTCGGCTACAAGTGTCGGGTACTTTCCGGTCCAGCATGCGGTACACGACGAGGCAGCGTCGATGCCGATGGCCTCAAGCATTCCTTCGAGCGAGAGATAACCAAGGCTGTCGGCTCCAATATATTTCCGTACGTCATCAACCACCATTTTTGAAGCGATAAGATCATCGCGACAGGGGGTGTCGACCCCGTAATAGCACGAATGCTCCGTTGGTGGGCAGGAGACACGCATGTGTACCTCCGACGCGCCCGCTTCGCGCACCATCGAGACGATCTTCTTGCTCGTCGTGCCGCGCACGATCGAATCGTCGACGAGCACAACTCGACGACCGTTTATTAGGTCCTTTATCGGGTTGAGTTTTAGCCTGACGCCGAACGATCTGATCGACTGAGTTGGCTCAATAAATGTGCGACCGACGTAATGGTTGCGAATAATAGCCTGGCGAAAATTGATGCCCGACCGATGAGCATAACCGATCGCAGCCGCGACACCGCTGTCAGGCACAGGTACGACAAGATCGGCATCACATGGGTGTTCGATGGCAAGACGCTTGCCCATTTTGTGCCGAGATTCATTGACCGAGCGGCCAAAGATAATTGAATCGGGGCGGGAAAAGTAAACGTGCTCAAATGTACACACGGAAAATGGCTTCGGCTCGAATGGTTTTCTTGAACTAAGGCCGCTCTTGTCGACGATCAGCATCTCGCCGGGCTCGATCTCGCGAATGTATTCAGCGTCGATAAGATCGAAGGCACAAGTCTCGGATGCGACACAATACGCATCTTGAAATTTGCCCAGTACCAAAGGACGAAAGCCGCGCGGATCGCGAACCGCAACCAGCGAGTCCGGTGTCAAAAACAGCAGCGAAAACGCGCCTTCAGTTTGCCGAAGCACTTTTTCCAACGCATCGACCGCATTCTTAGCAGTCGTCCGAGCAACGCCGTGAAGGATGGTTTCAGTGTCCGACGTCGATGAAAAAATAGCTCCTTCGCGCTCGAGTTCGACACGGCGAGCTTCGGCAAAGGGCAGGTTGCCGTTGTGACACAGAGCGATGCGGCCGTGCTGGCATGTAACTGAAAACGGCTGGACCTCTTCGATAGTATTCTTGCCGGCCGTCGAATAACGTGTGTGGCCGATCGCGCTTGTTCCCGGCAATTTTCTGAGAGCGTCTTCGTTGAGGACATCTGCGACCAGGCCGACCTCGCGATATTGATGCAACTGTTCACCGTCCGCCGAAACAATCCCGCAAGCCTCTTGCCCACGATGCTGCAGCGCAAATAGCCCTAGTTGCGTCAGCGTCGAAGCTTCCGGATGGCCGAAAATGCCAAAAATACCGCACTCTTCGTGGAATTTGTCGAGCGAAAGATCCATTATTCTTCTATTTTAACCGGCGCAGAGACGAGAACTTAAATGCTTGCAGGATAATTAGTACGTTGCGTGGGAAATATCGCTATTACCTGCTTATACAAAGATCAGTTTGAAGCCTGCGAACAGCAGTACGGCGGCAAGTACGCGTCGCATTGTTAGTGAATCGAACCTTTTCGCTCCGAGCATTGAACCAAGCAAACCGCCGATCATGGCAGCGATGATCCATAACCAAACTTCCTGCGGCAACGTCGATAACGTCGTGCCCTTGCCCAGCAGCCAGTTGCCGAGCAGGCCCGATGCGGAATTTACAAAAATAAAGGCCGCCGACACGCCCGCGGCCGTTTTTGTCTCAGACCAGTTCATCAGCAACAGGATCGGCGTCAAAAAAATGCCGCCGCCGACGCCTACGAGACCCGAGAGCAACCCGATCACAGCACCGATCGCAAGCGCGACCAATATGTTGGGAGTTTTGCTGTCGGTGCCGCTAGTGAGCTTCCATGCAAGCCGGAATGCTGCGAGCATCAGCACAACACCGAGAATCATCTTGTAAACATTCGTCGGTAAGCTGATCATTCCTCCGATGAATGCGGCCGGGACTGACGTCACAGCAAAGGGCCAGAGCGTTCTCCAGGAGAAATAACCAGCACGCCAGAACTGAAATGTCGCGATCGACGCGACAAAAAGATTCAGCACCAGCGCCGTAGGCCTGGTAACATCCTGAATCAGACCAAACAAAGCCATCACCGCCAAATACCCCGACGCACCGCCGTGACCGACCGACGAATACATCACGGCAACGATAAAGATCGCGAGGATTATGAAAATGGCTGTTGGGTCCATATGGGGAATTGTTCTGGTATGCCAATAAAGCGGTGTTTCAGGAAACGCCCCGCGACGAATCCCAGCTGCCCTGCAGTTTTCTAAGCAGCACGATCTGGCCGATGTGGTATGCATTATGGATGTTCTGTTGCGCGAGCGGTGAGTACCATGGCGCGGTGTATTGGTCGTTGACCGGTGAGTTTAATTTTTCGTCGGTGATCTCATTTAGTATCTCTCGCCATTCGTCCATAACGGCGTATAGTTTTTCGCAAGTCGCCTTCCAGTCCGATTCATCAGACTTAAACGTACCCGTGTTTTCGATGTCTTCCGGATAAGTCAACAGTCCGCGATTACGCTGAATCCAGCGCTCGTTCCAAAAGATGAGATGATTAACCTCTTCCCAGATCGAGTTGTCAGCTCCGTCGGGTTTCCACGTTGCCTCGTCTGCGGTCAGACCGGCGATCGCATTTTTTACTGCAACGAACCAATTGTTCTCGTCATAACACGCATTGTGTTGTTCTGTCAGGATATCTTTTATGGCCATTATTTATCAGCCTCCACCGTCAGCATATAACGAGATGGGAATAAACTGGGAGTAACGCGAAAAATCGCGATCCGTCGTGAGAATCGGCAATTTTCGGCGCGCGGCGACCGCGCAAATAAGGAAATCTGTATTCGAGCCTTGGATTTCGTGTTTCCGACAGTCGTTATAAAAACCCGCCGCTTCTTCGTGATCTTCAGTTCGCAATTCGATATCCGGAAAAGAGCGTAGTCTTTCCTTTAACGATTCGAACTGCGAAGCGATCTTCACAGCTGAAAGCAACTCCTGCCGGATCGGGCCGATTATTGCAGCTTGGCCATGAAGAATAAGCTGCGCAAGCTGGCGCGCCGAGGGATGAGCGGACTTCGCGCGGCGCAGGGCGAGCGACCACACAGAGGTATCGACAAGGACGTTCATTTCCGTCGACGTTGCTTCTTATAATCATAGGCTGGATCAAAGTCGATCTTGCCGAACAACTTAAGGATGTCTGCCTGACGGCGTTTTTGGATATATTCCTCGAGGGCTTCGGTAACGGCCGCCTTTTTCGTTCGGTGGCCGCCCACTTTTTTGGCCTGTTGAAGAAGCCGATCTTCTATTGCAAGGTTGGTCGCCATTGTGTAAAGTGTTACACATAGAGATGTGTAAATCAACTCGGAGTTAATTATGATGAAATTATTTTCCAAATTCACGTTTATTTTGTTCGCGTTCTTTTTTTATTCAACGGCTCTTGCACAAGTTACCGCAATAAAAGCGGGCCGACTAGTCGATCCAGAGTCAGGCACGGTGAAAACGAATCAGGTATTGCTCGTCGAAAACGGCAAGATAAAGTCTATCGGCGAAAACACCAGTATTCCGGCCGGCGCGACCACGATCGATCTTTCAAAGTCGACCATTTTGCCCGGTTTGTTCGACATGCACACGCATCTTTGCATGGATATCATAAAGGAACGCGATAACGGAGATAATTATTTCTTCACCACTCTGCTCGATCCGGATTCGTATCGCGCTATTCAGGGAGTGGTAAATGCCCGGACTATGCTCGAGTCGGGCTTTACTTCGGCTCGAGACGTCGGTAACGAGGGCAACTACGCATGCGTCAGCGTCCGCAGAGCGATAGCGCGCGGATTGGTTCCCGGACCGACGTTTTATACGGCGGGCAGGATAATCGCTCCATACGGCGGACAGTTTCACCTGCAGCCCGACAAACAAAAATTGGCGGAACCGGAATATTTCTTCGCCGACACTCGCGACGAAATGATGAAGGCGATACGCGAAAACATTCATTACGGCGCTCTGGTGATAAAGATCGTCGTCGACGATCAACGGTATATCTACTCGGCGGAAGACATCAAATTCATCGTCGACGAAGCCGCACGTCATGGTTTAAAGGTCGCTGCACACGCCTGGACGCAGGCCGGCTCCCATAATGCGGCGGTGGCCGGAGTCGCGTCGATAGAACATGGCTTTGACATGGTGGACGAAGATATGGTGCTGGCAAAAAAGAACGGAGTGGTCCTTGTAGGGACAGAGTATGTCGCCCTTGACTCGCCGGACGAACACGCTCATTGGATCGACCGGCTCAAACGTGCGTATAAAAGCGGAATTATAATGGCATACGGCACCGACGCTGCGTCGGAACATAAGGGACAGACGCGAGGGACCGAGGCGATCTCCGGTATCGATCCGTGGGTCGAGGCAGGCATTCCTCCGAAAGTGCTGCTTCAGGCAATGACGATCAATGCGGCGAGACTTTTAGGCGTTGAAAAAACCCGGGGCTCCCTGCGCGAAGGCCTCGCGGCAGATATTATCGCCGTGCCCGAGAATCCGTTGGAGAATATCAATACATTGAAAAAAGTTTCGTTCGTGATGAAGAACGGTCGTGTCATTAAACAGTAAGGTTTCGAATATATATGATTACTTACTTGGACAAAACCGGACAATCAGGTGTTGAAGCATTCGAGATCCGCGACGAATCCATTGTTGTCAAATTCAAGCGTGACGGAAAATACCTCTACAATTACCAGGTGCCGGGCAAACAGCATGTTGAAAAAATGAAGCGTCTGGCAACTGCCGGGCGCGGCCTTTCGACCTATATAAGCCGGAATGTTCAAAAAAAATTTGCGCGAAAAATCTAGAACGTTATAGAAGTGCCTTTGCCTTCCTGACCGCGTTCTCAACGGTAAAGCCGTAATCCCTAAACACATCCTCCGCCGGTGCTGAGGCACCGAAGCGATCGACGCATAGATAACCGCCCTTATCGCCCGCATACTTCGACCAACCTTGCGAAACGCCGGCTTCGATCACGAGACGTGCCGTGACACGTTCGGGCAGAACGCTTTCCCGGTATTTTGCCGGTTGCGCATCGAAAAATTCCCAGCACGGCATCGAAACTACGCGGGTCGGCGTGCCTTGACCGTTGAGCTGCTCGCGTGCATCAAACGCTAGGCTTATTTCGGAGCCCGTGGCTATGATGATGAGCTTTGGTGTGGCCGGTTTGCCGGTCTTTGTTTCCGCTTCGGCAAGGATGTACGCACCTTTGTGCAGTCCTTTTGCGTCGGCAAATTTTTTGCGATCGATGAGTGCGACTTTTTGACGAGACAATGCCAGCGATGTCGGCGCGTGCGCGCGTTTCAGTGCCGCGACCCATGCTTCGCGAACCTCGTGGGCATCACACGGACGGATCACAGCTAGATTCGGAATAGCACGTAATGCCGCGAGATGCTCGACCGACTGGTGAGTCGGCCCATCCTCGCCGAGACCTATCGAATCATGCGTGAACACGTAAACGACCTGAACGTGTGATAACGCGGCAAGTCGTATCGCCGGTCGCATATAGTCGGAAAAAGTCTGAAACGTCCCTCCAAAGGGAATCGTCGAGCCGAACAGCGCCATGCCGTTCATCGTCGAGCCCATCGCGTGTTCGCGTATGCCGAAGTGAATATTGCGATTTTCATAACGGCCCGCCTGAAAATCCGCCGAGTCCTTTATGTATGTGTTGTTCGATGGCGTAAGGTCGGCCGAGCCACCGATCAGGCCCGGAATGGTGTCGGCGATCGCATTGATCACATCGCCGGAGTAAGCACGCGTCGCCTTAGCTTCAGCACCGTCGAATTTCGGCAGTTTTTTCTCCCAGTCGTTGGGCAATTGATTTTTCCGTATCTGCTTGAACTGCTCACCCAGCGTGCCATATTTTTTCTCGTAAGCTTTGGCGAGCGCATTCCAGTCCTTTTCAAACTTTGCCCCGTTCTTTACGGCTTTGCGGAAATGTGCCGCAGCTTCTTTCGGAACAAAAAAGCTTTTATTCTCCGGCCAGCCAAGATTGCGCTTTGTCTCTTTCACGGCGTCTACGCCGGGTGCGTCGGAGTGCGCTTTGCTTGTGCCCTGCTTCGGCATTCCGTAACCGATGATCGTATGAACGCGAATGAGCGAAGGACGGTCTTTCACATTCTGTGCTTCGCGAATAGCGTCTTCGATATTAACGAGGTCATTGCCGTCGAGCACTTCCTGCACATGCCAACCTTGAGATTCAAATCGCTTTGTTCGATCTTCCGTAAAAGCAAGGTCCGTCGAACCATCGATCGTGATGCGGTTATCGTCGTATAGATAAATTAGATTGCCAAGTCCGAGATGGCCCGCAAGCGAGGCCGACTCGTAGCTGACACCCTCCATCAGATCGCCGTCGGAGCAGATGCAGTAGATATAGTTATCGACGACCTTATGGCGCGGTTTATTGAATTTCGCCGCAAGATGCGCCGACGCGATACCCATGCCGACGCCGTTCGCAAAACCTTGTCCTAATGGACCGGTCGTGATCTCGACGCCGGGCGTAAGAATGTTCTCGGGATGTCCCGGCGTCTTTGAATGCAGTTGACGAAAATTCTTGATCTCCTCCATCGACAGCCCGTAACCCGTTAGGTGAAGCAGGCTGTAGATGAGCATCGAGCCGTGGCCGCCGGAAAGCAAAAACCGGTCGCGTCCGAACCATTTCGGATTTTTCGGATTATGTCGCAGAAACTTTGTCCACAACACATAAGCGGCCGGCGCCATTCCAAGCGGCAAACCCGGATGCCCGGAATTCGCCTTCTGTATAGCATCAAGTGAAAGCGCCCGGATCGTGTTGATGCAGAGTTGATCGATGTCAGTTTTTCTTGTCGTTTTGGAACCTGTTTTCCGCGTCGGCGTCGGATCTTTTTTCATTTGGGTTGCGGCTATGGACGTCATGGTTTTTTATCAACTGTCGGTGCGGTTTTTTTATTTATTATAGACCCGATCTGTTCGAGCGCAAAAATGACGGCTCCGCGAAGAGATGATTCCTCGGTCGTGTTCATTGTTAGATCACGGCCAAGAACGTTTGCAATTATCTGCATCCAAACGGGCGATTCGCGCAAAGCTCCGCCGGAGGCTACAACCGTGTCGAACTTCGCGACCTTTCTTAAACTCTCGGAGATTGCCGCGAGCCGAAACGCAACGCCCTCCATCGCCGCGTGAAGAACGTCAATGCCATCGTGTGTTGGCTTGAGACCGATGATCGCTCCGCTGGCCATTTCATTGTAACCGGTGCTGCGCTCGCCGAAGAAGAAGGGCATAACGATCAGATCGTCAGGCACTTCGCCGCGGCGGAGAATGATCTCGTCGGTGTTTGCTGGAAGGTTAAATTTTGCTTTTATTAGTTGATAAAGACTACCGCCATCGGACAAGGCACCACCGACAATTACCCGTTTTCGATCAATGCGATAGCACCATAAGCCGCCCGGAACTTGTTTTGGCGGTTTACCTGCGAGAGCCACACGCATTGCTGCGGAGGTGCCGACCATCAACGCAGCTTTATTTTTAGTAACACAATCCGCGCCGATGTTGTCAGCCATGCCGTCGCCTATCGCCGGAAACCATTCTGCATCTTTTAGTCTCGGCCAACGTTTTGCAAAAGTTTTGGTGAGCCGATAAGTTGTCGAATCACGCTCTGGAATCGCCGGTAACGCAGAAACCTTGATCATTAAGAATTTCAAAAGCTCGCCGTCCCAAGTACATTTTCGTATATCGAAAACACCAGTCGCCGAGGCCATCGATACGCTCGTCGCGGCCTCGCCAAAAAGCCTCAATGCAACAAAGTCGCTGAATGACAGCCATTTTGCTGTTTTTGCAAATACATCAGGAAATTCTTTGCGTAGCCACAGCAATTTCGCAGGCCAAAAACTGGAATGAAAATGAGCGCCAGTTCGGTTATGGATAGAGCGCTCATCAAAACGCTTTTTTAATATTGCAGAATATTCACGACTGCGGGTATCGGCCCAGCCGAAAACTTTTGTGGTCGGCTTTCCCTTCATGTCAGCGCCGACAAGGCTGTGCAGAAACGAACATAAGGCGACGTACTGTATAGGACTTTTTAGTTTTGACGATCTTTTTAGAATCGCGTCGATCGCGGCGGCGACTTGTGAGAAGGCTTCGTAGGCGTCCATCTCGGAACCGCCATCGCGCGTTTCGGCGAAAGAACGCTCAATTCGAACCGACATTTTCGGCAGAGGCTGAGCATTGCCGTCAAACAGCGAGGCTCGAACGCTGGATGAGCCGATGTCGAGAGCCAGGATAAGCGGTTGTTCCACTTGTTTGAATTAATCAGAAATTGCGGCGAACTAAAGACTAAAAAACCTTCTTAAACCACCAACGCAGTCCGACAAGCAAGAATCTGCGATCCTTTAGAAACTCAGGTGGTTTGCCTTCGAAAAAGTGCCCGATAAATTGCAAAGCCCAACCTATCACGAATAGTTCGACTATTATCCTCCACATCGCAAACTCGATGAACAGCGTCGGTAACAACACGATCGATGCGGCGATCATGGGTATACCGAGAATGTGCATTGCCTCATTGACAGTGTTTTGATGAGTTTCAGAGTACTCATCGATCCAAATGTCCCATGTTCGTCCGCCCATCATAGATGCTTCTTGCAACGATTTTACACCAGATCTGTTACGAACGAGCGTTTTGACCTGCAGGCCGTCGCTGAGATCTTTAGTGTCGGTCACTGTGAAACCACCGAGAAAATTTTCAGGCATGAACGTGTCCGCGCCATCAATGGTTTCTGGAATATATGTCACTATCCACTTCTCGATCACATCGGCGAAGGATTCAAAAACCTTTGCTCCGCCGATGATAAAAACATCGTTAGTGAGCGTTCTTGAAAGCTCAAGAACCTCGTTGACGCTGCGGAGTTTCTTGACCTCAGTCGGCGTTTCGATGTCGCTTCGCGTCAGGACTACGTTTAGACGGTTTGGCAGCGGCTTGCCGATGGGACGCCAGGTATTTGCGCCCATTACGATCGTCTTACCTGTCGTCATTTCCTTAAAAAACCTCAGATCGGCGCTGTAGTGCCACGGCAATTTGCCGTCCTTGCCGATCGCGTAGTTTTTTGAAATTGCGACAATGCCGATGATCATCTAGCTGATACGTCCGCCTTTGTAAACAGAGATTTCCGAGCCCTTTGCCAACAGAATCGAGTATGGCTTTCTGTCTCTGAGAAAGGCAAACTCTGCTCCGTCGGTTGTGCCGAAATCCACGTCAATACGCGCATCCCCGACCGAGAAAAGTTCCCATTTCGGATGTTCGACCTTGTACTCGTCAACACGACCTCCGTGACGTTTTGTATAGCCCCAATAGTGTTCGATTATGAATTCGCCGTGCGAGCCAACAGCGGGAACACCTTCGTTCTCTTCGATCTGCACACTGATGAAGTTGTCGCCACTGTTTTTTGACCATTCATAGGCAACTGAGCGATGTGTTTTCGAGTGTGACATCTGCCAGCATTCGTATGGCTCGCCGTACAAATTCCTTGCGACAGCCACAATCGCAAATCGCGGAACGATCTCTTTCATAAAACAGACGGCCCGACGAGTTTCACCGTCGACTTCGCGTTTGAGATAAAAGCGAAGATTTACTTCTTCAAAATTGATGTGAAACGGTATCGGAACTCCTAGCACACGCGTATCGCGAAACATGAATCCGACGAGACTGACAAAACACTTGCCTTCAAACAGATCGAGCTCGGTGCCGGCGGGAATGCGAGACGACAGCAACGCTGGATCGACCTCGTAATTTATCATTATCAAGTCCTGCCACCGGGCTGTGAGAAATCGTCGCATTACAATATCACTCGTTTGTCGCCCGCGCGGCTCGTTACGTGTTCGCGGTCAAAATATTCGAGCAAAGGGATCGCGTATTTGCGCGAAATGCCGGCGAGGTCTTTGAATCTTGGTACGTCGATCAGGCGATCTTTTGTCCCTGCGGCGAACTTTCGCAGTTGATCGGTCAATGAAACCAGCGTGTTTTTCGCAAAATAGAATTCATCAGTTACCTTAATGACCTCGCCCGAATCGAGAAGCATTTGAAAAAGTTTCCGTGCCTGCGCGGTCTGCAAACTCGTTCCTGTCATGGCTGTGACCAGAACCTCGTCAAATTTCTGAACTTCGAGTCCGGCCAGCCTATATGTTGCCAAAATCTTTTCGCTAAAAGCTGCCTCGGCGGGAGAGAGTTTTTGTTCGTACCTTGTCGATCGGATCGTTTCTTTGTCAAGGATGATCAATTTTGACGATTCCAATGATTCGATCACTGACTGAAAAATTTCCGATGGCAAAAATGCGAACAGCTTTTCACGCAAAGCCTCTCGCGGCATTCCTTTTGCCAAAGGTTCGCGTACGTGAAAGTCTTCTATAGCCGTCTCAACGGATCTTGCCAACCATTGAAACTCATCCATGGAGACATATCGTCCGTCTCCATTCACGATCGATCGCGATTCGAGGCCGGCAGTGATCGCTGACATAAGAATTTCTTTCCTGAATGCTGTGCGCGCCTGTATGTCACCGAAGCTTAATCCAGACGCTCTCGATGCACTAACGAGCGATCTAACAGTTTCAGCAATGTTTTCGGAGGCAGAGCGCAGTTCGGAAAGATATTCTCGCGCGGTGCCGAGCTCCCTTGCGCGGTGTTTTTCCGCAAAGGCGTCGATCACGCTGCCGCCCGCAATCGTTGACTGCGGCGAATAGCTGCGAATAATAAATCTCTCACCCGGAACAGCCAAAACAGGCGTTTCGAGCCGTAACTGCGCAAGATCCTTGCCTCCAGATTGGATCTCACTTGACACATTTAAGATCTGCACGCGGGCCAATGCCTCTCTTGTTCCGATGTGAACACGAACGCGTTGCCGGGAGCGCAGCAGTCCTGCTGCGTCGGACAAAACCTCAACAACGGCATCGAATATTTGCGTCGGATACAAAGTCTCAATCGGAACAAGCGTCATTCCGCGCGTGACCTGTGAATGATCGATGCCGCCAAGATTAACTGCAACGCGTTGTCCGGCAGTGACGGTTTTTACAGCGTGACCGTGCGTTTGCAAACCGCGAACGCGCACTTTTATTTTGTCGGGCAGTAATTCAAGTTCGTCGCCTTCGCGGATCTCGCCTGACGCGAGCGTGCCAGTGACAACGGAGCCAAAGCCCTTCATCGAAAAGCTGCGGTCAATGGGCAGGCGAAGCACAAGTTGGTCTTGTCGAACGGGTAAAGTTGTCGCTACTTGCTGAATCGCGGTTCTTAGCTGATCGATTCCTTCACTTGTACGAGAGCTAACGCTGATTATCGGAGTATTTTCCAGAAACGAGCCAGCGACCAACTCGACCACATCAAGCATTGCCAGTTCCAGCGCGTCCGCATCGACGAGATCGGATTTTGTAAGCACGACAACGCCTGCGTTTACGCCTAACAGACGGCAAATATCGAAATGCTCGCGCGTCTGCGGCATTACGCCTTCGTCAGCAGCGATGACGAGCATGACGATATCGATGCCGTTCGCGCCGGCAAGCATGTTTTTTACAAAACGCTCATGACCAGGTACGTCGACAAAACCGCAATGCACATCGCCGACGGTCATTTCGGCAAAACCAAGATCGACTGTAATTCCACGCCGTTTTTCCTCGGGCAAGCGATCTGCATCGACACCGGTCAACGCCTTTATCAGTGAGGTCTTGCCATGGTCTATATGTCCGGCGGTTCCGATTATTACGTCCATTGCGGAATGGTGAGGTTAATTTTCTGCGTCGAATTGTTCGAGCTTGCGATAGAGCGTTTTGCGGCCAATATTCAACAGACGGGCGGCGCGTGATTTGTCGCCCTCGGTGTAGTCGAGCGTGGCCTCGATGACCTGTTTCTCGATCTCGTCCATGGCGGATGGAAGCTCTATTTCGATGCCGATCGCCCGGCCCTCGCCAGCGGCAACGGCTCGTTCCTGACGAGCGTAGGCAAAGGCTTCGGATGCTTTTCGGCTGATCGCTTCGGGAAGGTCTTCGAGTTCGATCTGTCGTCCCGAAGCGATGATGACCGCGCGTTCGATCGCATTCTCAAGCTCGCGGACGTTGCCGGGCCAATCGTAATTCACCAGCGCACGCATTGCTTCCTTTGAAATGCCAGAGACGAACCGGCCCGACTTTTTCTTGTACTCTTCGAGAAAGTGATAGACAAGAAGATTAACGTCCTCCATACGTTCCCGAAGCGGAGGAACTGCGATCGGAAATACCGAAAGACGGTAATACAGGTCTTTTCTAAACGTCCCTTCTTCCACGGCTTTTTCGAGATCGATATTCGTCGCGGCGATCACACGTACATCCGTTTTTATGACCTGCTTTCCGCCAACCCGTGTCAATTCGCCGTCTTGCAAAACACGAAGCAACCCAACCTGGGCCTGAAGAGACATCTCGCCTATTTCGTCCAAAAAAAGTGTTCCACCGTTCGCTTCTTCAAATCGTCCTTGTCGCTGAGCGCGAGCATCGGTAAATGCACCCTTTTCGTGGCCGAAAAGCTCGGATTCAAGCAAGGTTTCGGGGATCGCGCCACAGTTGATCTTTACAAACGGTTTATTTTCGCGGCCTGAGTTGTAGTGGATGAGATTTGCGATCAACTCTTTACCTGTACCGGACTCGCCGAGAACCAAAACAGTCGTGTTGGTGTTAGCAACGTTCAATCCAAGCTCGATCGCTCGGCGGATCGCGGGTGCCTGGCCGACAATCTCGCTTTGCCGCTGATGCAGTTCACTGCGAAGACGCATTACCTCGGTTGAGAGCTGATCGCGTTCTAATGCAGTTCCTATTTGATCAGCGATGCCTTCGACAAGCGCGATGTCGTGCTGTTCGAATTTGTTTTCCCTGCTCCAAACAAAACCCAACAGTCCGAACGCAGTACCGGCGACCTTGACCGGCGCAACTAGGGCAGAATTTCCGCGGAGCTGCGTATTAAAGAATAAACGGATGGCAAAAGGCATTTGCGAATCGACTAGGCTAAGTGTCTTGCCATCGCGTAAAAGATCGCTGAGCACCGCGAACGTATCTATCTCGACAGATTTATTATGCTGCTCGATGAATTTGAGCACGCGGCCGAGTTTTATTCCGTCGGCCGATTTGAATGATGCGAGTGAGATGCGTTTTCCCGATTGGTCAAGCACTCCGAGAGCGCCGTAGTCGGCACCGACAAGGCCGATCGCGCGTTCCAGAACACGCTCAGAGACTTCCTTGAAATCCGAATGTGAGTTTAACGTGTTGGCGATCTCGAGCAACGCGTTTGTCCGGCGCGCTTCCTGCTCCTGCGTTACATAGAGGCTCGTGTATTGATAACCGATCGCGAGTTGCCGAGCGATCGATTCGAGAAACGCGACTTCTTCATCGAGCCATTCGCGGGCTTTGTGCGTGTCATGCAGGCCTAACAGAGCAAGAACGCGTCCGCTCATAATTATCGGGATAATCAGCAGCGAACGTGTCTCGAGCGCCTTTGCAAAAAACTTGAGCGTTTCGTCTTTGATCTTTGTTATGTCATTGAAGCGGATCGGTTTTGAGATATCGAACCGTTCGGTGAGCTTATTGGCATCAAATGGAATCTTCGTGCCTTGGCTTTTTGGAACTGATTTGTCGCGTCGCCATTCGTGACTGATAACGAGCTCTTTAGGATCGGTAAGCTGAAGAAGGTCGCAGCGGTCTGCCTCGAGCATGCGGCCAATCTCGGAAACGACCACATTCAGAAACCTTTCGAGCTCAATATTTGTCGGTAAGTCGCGCGCGAGGCGGTCAATGATGCCTTCGCGCGCCTCGTGCATTTTGATCTTGCGTTCGAGCGACAATGCTGGCTCCGTCGTCATAAAATAACTTTGCTGCACGTGATTTTGGATGTCAAGTTGACACACATAAATCAGAATGTGTGTTTTTTCGCGTCATTTTTGCTGTGTCTAATCGGGTCGATTGACCGGCGAGAGCGGTTTCTTAGTCTCTTCCTTTTTCGGTTTGATGTTCGCGTCTAGTGGCCGATGGGCGGAATTTGAGTTGGAATTTGAATTGGCGACGGCGTTCACATTCGCGTTCGCCGTCATATTTGCATTTGAGGTATTTGTGTTCTTTGGAGCAACGAAGCTAAGCCGCTGGCGGCCTGCCTCGGCATCCTCTAGCAGATCGGCCGCACGAGAATTCGATTCATCGAGTTCGATGGCTTTCTTTAGCGGGTCGATCGCCTCGGAGTAACGAGCAAGTTTTATCAGGATGGCGCCAAGTTCTGTTTGGTATTCCGTGTCATCGGGCTTTAGCTTGACCGCTTGGCGAAATGCTTCCAAAGCGTCTTCGTCCTTGTTGAGCTTTGCGTATGTGCGGCCGAGATTGAAATGTGCCGCGTGGTCATCCTGATTTATCTTGAGCAATTTCTTGTAAGCTTCGACGGCTTTGTCAAATGCTTTTTCGGACGCGGGTTTGATCCGTTCTTTTGAATTAGACGCAGGCTCTGTGTATTCACCAGAGCGTTGCATTTGCAATTCGTAAAGTGAGTACGCAATGCCAAGCTGGAACCAGGCGTCCGCGAGGTCGGGATCAAGGCTTACCGCTTGCCGTAAAGCTGCGATAGCCTTTTCCGTGTCGTTCTCATCAAGAAGCCGATTGCCTTCGGCAAGAGCCTCGCGTGCGTCGGTTATATATGCGAAAGGATTTTCGGCCGCCGTATTTGCATTCGCCTGATCGGCATTTACGCCATTCCGGCCGCACGATGAACACGCGCTCATCAGCGATACAAAGAGGGCAAATATGAGCACACGCTTCATGATTAGCCTGGCGGAAACGTAAATGGCCGACCGGCGAGCAAATGTACGTGAAGATGAAAGATCGTCTGTCCGCCGTCAGCGTTCGTATTGATCACAACCCGATAACCATCGTGGGCGAAATGTTTTTCGCGGGCGATCTGGGCGGCGGTGTGAAGCAAATGGCCGAGCATTTTTTTCTGGTCCCGATCGGCATGATCGAGCGAATCAAGGTGCTCGCGTGGAATTATCAGTATATGTGTCGGCGCCTGCGGGCTGAGATCGTTAAACGCGATGCAGGTTTCGTCGTCGTAAACTTTAGTCGCTGGAATCTCGCCCGAGGCGATCTTGCAAAAAATACAATCTCTGGCACTCATATAACTGCGTTTATTTCGCCGTTTCGTCTGCTGCGACGGCAATACTTTCCGTGATCCTCTGTATGTCCGCTCCTAGCGATTTGAATTTTCGGACGATCGTTTCGTAACCGCGATCGATATGATAAACGCGGTCGATAAGCGTCTCGCCCTCCGCGCACAAAGCCGCTAGAACAAGAGATGCGGAAGCACGAAGATCGGATGCAAGCAGCTTGGCACCCATCAATTTTGTTTTGCCGCGAACGATCGCGGTGTTGCCGGAAATGTGAATGTCCGCCCCCATTCGGATCATTTCCGACGCATGCATGAAGCGATTTTCAAAGATCGTCTCGACTATCTTCGATTCACCCTCAGCCTGCGTCATCAAAGCCATATACTGCGCCTGCATGTCGGTCGGAAAATCAGGATGCGGCTCGGTGGTAACGTCTTTGGCCTTTAGGCCGCCAGACGAGCAGCGCACGAGCAAGGTGCTTTGGTTCAGTTCTTCGATCTCGACGCCCGCCTCGCGCAGTTTATTAATGACAGCGATGATATGTTCAGGACGGCAGCTTTTTATCTCGAGCTCACCTTGAGTGATCGCGGCAGCGACCATGAATGTTCCCGTTTCGATGCGATCCGGAATAATGGTGTGCTCGGCGGAGCCGAGAGCTTCGACGCCATCGATCTCCATCAACGATGTTCCGGCACCTTTGATACGGGCGCCCATTTTGTTGAGAAGCTCGGCTAGATCTTCGATCTCCGGTTCCTGAGCGGCGTTCTTGATCGTCGTCTTGCCGGATGCCAATGCCGCGGCCATCATTACGTTCTCCGTGCCGGTGACGGTGACTTTTTCAAACTCGATATTGTTGCCGACAAGCCGCCCTTTTGGCGCACGAGCAACGACGTCGCCTGACTCAAGTGAGACAGTAGCGCCGAGTTGTTCGAATGCTTTCAGATGCAGATCGATCGGCCGCGTGCCGATCGCGCAGCCGCCGGGCAGACTCACTTTTGCCTGGCCGAAACGCGCGAGAAGCGGTCCAAGTGCCAAAACGCTTGCCCGCATCGTCTTAACCAGTTCGTAGGGTGCCTCAAAGATCTGCACATTTCGTGCCGTAACCTTGTGCGTCCTCAATTCAGGCGTCAACACGGTTGCGCCGAGGTCTTCCAATAATCGTCTCTGTGTGATCAGGTCTTTGACGTAAGGGACGTTGTGAAGAGTGACGGTTTCCGACGTCAATAACGTGGCAGCTAGACACGGCAGTGCGGAATTCTTCGCACCGCCGATCTCGATTTTTCCCTTTAGCGGGTTGCCGCCGCGAACCAAGAATTTATCCATACAAGCCGTTACGCCAGAAAGGCCGCTGGCGTTCTATCTAAGACTATCTATCTGAAAGAAAATCTTATCATACGCGGAGAATCGGACAATAGCGATCGAGCCAGCCGGCTAAAATTACTCTTTTTTTATTTTTTAGGCGATAGTATTATAATTTCGCCTACTATAAAGACCGTATTCCTTAGATAAGCGACCGGTCGATCGATGCGGAACCGGCGTGGTTTGGGATGCAACAGGCGGAACGTTCAATGATCGCATTTATTGGTCTATACAGAGAACACTGATAAGGAAATATACGTGCGCACATCGGACACGGACCGAGCTAGCTGGAGTCCGCCCGTTCGTGTAAATGACAACTCGACGACGAGAAGCCAGTTCCTGCTTATATTTCTCTCGATCGTACAAGCGGGAAGGTCGCGGTTGGATTTCACGATCCGCGGAATGACAACGGAACTGTAGGCGCAGGCGGAATCAATGCAACGGTCAACGACGATGTCGAATACTGGGCTACTTACAGCACGAATGGCGGTCTGAGTGAGCGGTCTTACTGTCGGTCAGACTTATTCGATCGGAATCGAGTCGCGCGGCCATAAATTTGCTACAGTTTTAGCCGCTGTGACCGATCAACTACAAAATTTGGACTTTATTGCGGAGCGTTAAGCTTGCCGCCCTTTTTTTGCAACGCGCCCGTGCGCAGGCTACATCATAAAACTGACTTCAAATGCGTCGAATGGTCGGGAAGCTGTTACGAGGCCGTTTGAAGTCATTTGCCCCGGCTGAACATCCCCTCCTTTTGGCCGGGGCCTTTTGTCCTTTATTTTCTTATCTTTGCGAGTAATCTTTCGATCTGAGCGGTATGACGGGCTTCGTGGCCGCTAGCGACGATCAGCCATTCTACGGCCGTCATATCGCCGAAATATGGGTGCGGGAATTTCGGTTCGGAAACATCGAAACTTTCGAGGTCGGAGCGTAATGCCTCAAAAGCCGGACGGTTTGCGTCCAGCCTTTCCAACGCCTCAGCAATGGACATGTTGCCGGACGGTTTGACCCTATCCGGAGCTTCCATTTTCCCCTTGGCGGCAGCCATTTTGAAGAAATCAGCCGATACTGCGACGGCGCCACCAGAAGGTTTGCCGGCCGCTTTGGCTCCTTCCAGCAGGTTTGCGCAGATCCGAGAAATGCCAGTATCTACAATAGAAATATGCTCGACGATCTGCTGGATCGTCCATTTTTCATCGTCGGGTAATGTCACGGCTTCCTGCTCGGAAATATTCGTGACTGTGGACGTGAGACTATCGCGTGCTTGTTCTTTTGCCGAGTAGATATCGGCGATCGTTTCATATCTCATATTATTTTGCCGGTACTGAAGGCTGGATCGACAATGGAAGCCGGTGCCAGCGAGCAAAGCTCGTCACGTTGTCGGCTTCATTTTTCATCCGTTTGACATAAGCGGTTTTCAGATAGACCATGCTGTCCTCGCGCCATAAAAGAGCGACGATCGGATTGTACGAAACCAACAGCTTTTCGTCCGGCAAGGTCGACAGCTGATCGGGGGTAGCAGTATTCGCCAAAGTGCCGACGTCGGAATTTGAACCTTCTGCTGCTTGCCGCTGTTGTGCGCGATCGTAAGCCTGAGACGAAATAAGAAGTTGATTACGAAGCGGTATCGCCGCCTGCGTTGGATTAGCGCCGCCTGCATCGTAAATGCGAACTTGCGTTTCGAATGCCGCCGCGACCTTTGTAGAATCGGGCGACCAGACAGGCCGCACGCCTGTTAGATTGTCGTCAAGCCGTCGCTCGCGCCCATTTCTCTCGATGATCCGCAGCCGTCCAAGCGGGAATATCGCTTCGCCTTTGCTCGCGGAGACTATCTCAGCATATTTCCACTCTCGCGACGTTGTCGCCAGCGCTGCGAGCATCGAACTATCGGGCGACCAGGTGTAATAGAAATAGATCAGCCCTTCATTCTCCGTGACCGGCTTCAAGTTGTTGCCGTCAGCGCCGCAGATATAGATCTGTTCCGTGCGAAATGTAAGAATTCCCGTCGGCGCGGTCGGTGTAGGAGCGGATGCCGTTGCCGATGTTGCAGGTTTCGCGTTCGATTCTTCGACCACGATATTTGAATTTTCAACCGCTGACGACGATTCGCGCGGAGCAGTCGATGACGAGATCGGATTTATGGCATTTTGCGATCTGATCATCGCCACAAATGCTAATGATGCCGAGTCAGGAGACCACACAATGGTGTCGGGAAAATGAACGGCCATTGTATCCGACGTTAGTTTCTTCTCAAACTTGCCATCGGGCGAATACATATCAAGACGATATTCGTCGATCGTGTCGGCGATGTTTCGATACACCGCCAGAACATGTTTCTTGTCGGGCGAGGGAATCGTACGTTCCAAAAGCTCGTCGACCGGCCGATTTGTATCAAAATCGGATTGCACGGCACGATCTCTTTCCGCAACGGCAGTGTTGGTATCCGTCACCGGCGCCGGAACGTCCGCTTCGTATTTGTAATTCAAACGAACGGCAGGGACACTTTTCATGACCGGCGGCGCTGCCGGTTCGGGCTGAAAGATATTTTTCTCGCAGCCAAAACCCAACGACACCCAAACCAACAGGCCCGCTATCGGCAATTTCGACAGAAACGTGCAATTAGAGGTCCGCATCCAGGTACTGTTTGTATAAGCTTTTTTGTTCGTCAGACGGTTGCTCCACCGGAGCAAAATTATATTCTTTTCGGTCGTCGTTTCCGAGTGTGATCGGAATTTCGCGCAACTTATCGAACCTGAAGATCGTAAGGTTTATCGTATCGTTCGGTTTTTTCTCGCCTACATAACTTTGCAGGAATGTCTGACTCGCGCGATTTCCGTCGACAGCGATGATCTGGTCGCCCGTGTTCAGTCCTTGCTCAAATGCCGGAGTTCCTGCAGCGATCGATTTGATAGTCAGGCGATCGTTATTTTGTGTCATCTCAGCGCCGATATACGCCTTGCCACTGTTTGTTTCCTTGGCCGATAACTGCAAACCGATGCCGTTCACGATCCCTGAATAATCGATCTCTGCGGTTCCGCGAACGTACTTGTCAAAGAAATCGTTGAGGCTTGCTCCGGCGGCCAATTCGGTTGCTTTTTGGAAATCCTCAGGCGCGTAGTTTCTTCCTTTTTTATAATATTCCGTATACAAATATCGCAGAACGTCGTCGTACGACTTCGTTCCCTTCGACGCCGTGCGGATCGCGATATCGAGCATCATATTCACGACTTCGCCTTTGTCGTAATACGAGATCTGATTGTTCACGGCGTTCTCGTCCTTCCGATAGTATTTTATCCACGCGTCAAAGCTTGCTTCCTCGAGACTTGTCTCAAACCTGCCCGGAGTTTCCTGCAATTGTTTGATCTGCTCGGCCTTGCCCTCGAGAAATTCCTTGTCCGTGATCAAACCGGCGCGGCGAAGAAGGATCGACTCGTAATACGCGGTCATGCCCTCCGCAACCCAAAGGAGCTTTGTATAATTCTCATTCTCGTAATCAAAAGGTCCAAGCGCATCGGGGCGAATGCGTTTTACATTCCACGCATGGAAGAATTCGTGCGCAACCAAAGCTAGAAATTTTTTGTATTTCGAGTCGGTCTTGAATCCGAATCTATCGAATTGCAGAGCAGTCGAATTGAGATGCTCCAGTCCGCCACCGCCGCGAAGATTTACGATAAAGGTGTAATCACTGTAAGGCAGGTCACCAAAGATCTTGTACGCGGCGTCCACGATCTTCGCCGTATCGGTGGAAAGTTTTTTTAGATCGTAATTTCCCTCACCTGAAATTACAATGCGATGTTTCTTTCCCGCGATATCAAATGATGTTTCGTGAAAATCGCTGACTTCGAACGGCGAATCATAAAGCACGTCAAAGCTTTCAGCCGCAAAAGTATTCGGTGCTCCGGCAACCGCCGGCAAACCGGTCGCGACTTTCCAGTTGCCGTATGGCGACACCTTCACAGTAGATTTAGCCTTTAATTGATCCTTTACGAAAAGCAGTGTTCCGGCATTGTTCCAAAAGGCATGATGGTCGTTTAGTTCGTTCGTCCTGACTGTGAGTTCGTTCGCATATACGCGATAGGTCGCGGTCGTTTCTTTTATACCCTTACTATCGACTTGCCACGTATTTTTGTTGATCTTGCGCCAAGACAGTTTATTTCCGGCGGCGTCCTTTACGGCAAAATCCTGCAGGTGCCGCGCAAACTCGCGTACCAGATAACTGCCCGGCGTCCAGACCGGCATTTTCAATTCGAGCTTGTCGGGCATCTGCGTCCATTTAACACGCATTTCGACCTCGAGCATGTGCGTCCAGGGCTTTGGCATCGAGATCGTGTAGCCGATCTCTGGTGTGGACGATTTTGATTCCACTGCTGGTTTCGACTGCGATACTTGTGCCGGTGTTTCCTGGTACATAGAAGAAAGGAAGACAAAGGTCACGATTATTATAGCTTTCAAGCGGTACTTCTCTAACATTACTTTATTGTTTATTCCTTGCTATTTTACTATAGACAGCGAATTGCATGAACGAGTTACAACCCACAGAAAACAAAGCGAACAACGGCGAAGAGAAATTCTTCACGACACCGCTCATAATTATTTTTACGACGGTGTTCATCGACCTTATCGGCTTTGGCATGGTCATACCGATCCTGCCTTACTACGCCAACACGCCGCCGTTCAACGCGACGCCGCGCGAGATCGGTTTCCTCGTCGCGTCCTATTCATTGATGCAATTTTTCTGCTCGCCTTTGCTCGGACGTCTCTCAGATAGATACGGGCGCAGGCCGATTTTGTTCATCAGCCTGCTGGGATCGGCTCTCGGTTACTTTGTTCTTGGAGCGGCTAACACGCTTTGGCTCGTCTTTGCGGGACGGATAATCGCCGGTATCACAGGCGGCAACATTGCGGCCGCTCAGGCATATATTGCCGACGTAACGTCGAAAAAGAACCGTGCAAAAGGGATGGGTTTGTTTGGCGCGGCGTTCGGCCTTGGTTTTATCCTCGGGCCTGCGATCGCCGGAATTCTGAGCAAATACGGCGTTCAGATCCCGTTCTATTTTGCCGCCGCTCTTTCTTTCGTTAATGCTATCGCCCTTTTTGCGATCCTGCCTGAATCGCTAAAACCCGGCGTGAGAGCACTCGTTTCAGAGCGAAAAAATCGAATTCTCGAACTATTCGAATCGCTTACACATAAAGAGTTTCGCGATATCAATATTGTTTATTTTTTGCTAGTTACGTCGTTTTCGATAATGACCTATGCGTTCGTTCTCTATACGGCGTACCGGTTTGGATACACGCCGGAACAGAATGGGTATCTCTTTGCATATGTCGGGCTCGTATCGATCATCGGACAGGGATTCCTGTTCGGTCGGCTTGAAAACAAATTTGGAGAGTCACCTTTGGTTATCGTCGGCTGCTTGTTAATGGTTATAAGTTTGTTTGCAGTGCCGCTGGTCGGGCCCGAGTCCGGCGGTCTTCTTGGGCTGTTGATCGGCTCGGCGTTCTTGTCATTTGGCAACGCCCTCGCATCGCCGGGCCTGACAAGTCTTGCTTCAAGAGCCGCACATGAAGATGAACAAGGACGCGCGCTGGGAATAATGCAGTCAGCGGCAAGTCTTGCCCGGGCGATCGGTCCCATGCTTGGCGGCCTACTTCTGAACAACGCGATGAATGCGATGGACGACATTACGCTGAAGCGCACGTTTTGGACGGCGTCAGCGATAATGTTCGTCGCTTTTTTGGTTGCGATCTATTTTGCGAGGAATTATAGGGGAACGAATGCAATCGAACAGTCGAACTAGGGTCAGCTGGTCGCAACTCGTCGTCCATTCTTTTGAGTAGCTGGAAAAACCAATTTGAATGTGCTGCCAACGCCCTGCTCGCTTCGCACGTCGATGGAGCCGGCATGTTCCTGAACGATCCCGTATGTCACCGCGAGGCCAAGACCGGTACCGGTTCCGACCTCTTTTGTCGTAAAGAACGGATCAAATACCTTTTTAAGATTTTCCGCCGGTATTCCCTCTCCAGTGTCCGCGACTTCGACGACCGCATCGCCTATATCGTCAACGACAGTCTTTAGCGTGATCGTTCCGCCGCTGAACATCGCATCGCGTGCATTAAGAATGAGATTGGTAAACACCTGCTGTAACTTTCCGGCGCTGCCTAAGATCATCGGCGGCGTTGCAGCGTAGTCTTTAACGATCTCGATGTTGGATTTTCTGATCTGCGGTTCGAGCAGCTGAAGCGTGTCGTTCAAGAGCTTATTGAGATCGACATGCGCAAATTCTTCGGAGCTGCCCGTGCGCGAAAAGTTTAGAAGGTTCCCGACGATGTTGGAGGCGCGATCGGTCTGCCGCTGCATTTTCTGCAATAACGCATGTTTTGGATCGGTTTCCGGTATCATGCCGAGCAACATCTGTGTGTAGCTCGATACACCAGTCAACGGCGTATTTACTTCATGTGCGACGCCGGCTGCGAGAAGGCCGATGCTCGAAAGTTTTTCGCTTTGCTGCAGTGTCTCTTCAAATTTGACACGCGAGGAAACATTCTCGAGAACGATGATCGCGCCCGTTTGCTGATTCGATATTGAGCGAAGCGGCGCAACGGCGACGTTCAATATGAGCGAACGGCCTGCCGCGTCGTATGTGTGCAGTTTGTAAGCATTCCGCACCTCAGTCAGATGCCAGCGTGATTTTCCAAGTATGTTTTCGAGATTGAGAGCAAAGCTCTCGTCAAAAACCTCCTCTACCAATTTGCCGACCGCCGACGCGCGGCCGAGGCCCATCATCTCCTCGAACGGCGAATTACAACGCGTGATGCGCCCCGATTCATCGACGGCCAACAAACCGACATTGACCGATTCGACTATCGACTCATTAAATTCCTTTAGTAACGCAAGCTCTTCCGCATGCTGTCGTTGCTGGCCGTAGAGTTGGCTGTTCTCAATAGCGACTGCGACGTAGCCCGAGATCGTTTTCAATATCTCAAGGTCTTCCGATGAAAGCAGTGAACCGTCACTCGCTCGTCCGAGACCGATCACAGCAACCATCTTGCCGCCAACAACGCATGGCACAAAATAATGCAGTTCTTGACGGACGGGCTTTTTGCTTGTGCCGTTTCCATTCGAGCCGGCTTGGATCGTCTCAAGGTCCTGACGGTCAAATTCGTCGGCTCTTACGACACCGTTCAGCATTGATTTGTGCCGGATCATCATCCGAAAATCCGCGGGTATTTTGTACTCCTCGGTAAAGCCAACGGATTTTGCAATGCGGAAATGCTCAATGACCTTTTCATCCTCGACAAAAACAGCAACCTTCTGCACATCGAGAACCTGGCAAATGCGCGTTGTCAGATCGTCAAGCAACGGCCCGAGAGCCGTCGTTGCCGAAAGCGTTTTGCCAAAATCGAGCAAACCTTCGCGCAGATCGTATCGTTCGCCATAAAAGAAACGGTCGGCCCGCTCCTGCAGAAATTTTTTCAGCGGCTCGCTCAGCAAAACAATAGCGGCCATCGCGATCAGCGCGATCAAGGCACGCAATGTGATCTCGGTTGTCGATAGAGTGTTGCCAACGGCCAGGAAAACAAGGCCAAGAGCGACACCTCCAATCATCATCGCGATCGCGATGGTTGTTATTGCGTAAACCAGGGCACGTCGAACGACAACGTCGACATCCATCAAACGATATCGAACGACCGAGTGACCAAAGCTCAACGGGATCAATGCAAGCGGCAGAGTTGTGATCGCCGTACTGAAATTATCGTCAGGAATTGGAAATCCGAGGCGCTCAACAAACTGCATCAGAACGACCGGAACTATAGCCGCAACCGTTCCCCACATCGTCCACTTCAATCGCTGGCGAACGATAGCCTGACGAGACCTGAAGAAGCGCCAGACAAGAACACTCGCTCCAGCCGAAACACCGATCACAAAATGGTAGAAATTTGCTTTGTATAGCTTGCCGAAAAGATCACCCCGGTCGGTGAGCAATGCAATATTCTCTGCCAGGGCCGATTCGGGCCAAAATTGCGGAACCAAAGCCACAAATAACAAAAGAACCGAGAAGACTGTTGCCGGGATATAGAGAAAATACGTTTTCCATCGGCGAACAGTAAATATCGCGCTGCGAACCGGATAGCGAATGCAAAAGTGGACAAAGAGCGGAACAAAGAACGCCAGAGCGATGTTGTCGAGAAGGTCGACCGCAAGGTCAAAATCCTTTCCGATGCCAATCGCCTTGTAGGTATGAAAGATGAAGGCGGCGAGACAAACGGTTGCGACTTTCCAGCACAGTGGGATCCGAAGCTTGGAATTCACGTGACTTGAAGTCGCGGCCGCACTGACCCTATAGTGAGTCGTATTAATTTAAATCATACCAACATGGTCAAATAAAACGAAAGGCTCAGTCGAAAGACTGGGCCTTTCGTTTTAATCTGATCGGCACGTAAGAGGTTCCAACTTTCACCATA
>JADMIO011200104.1_pt1 | contig 71691 bp, 71 predicted proteins | sample 8958161 | NCBI WGS metagenome assembly JADMIO01 (sample SAMN16585339, study PRJNA669376) | soil metagenome | isolation source: Crop rotation soil | place: USA: Cullars Rotation, Alabama | collected 2011 | reverse complement strand
GCCGCGACTTCAAGTCACGTGAATTCCAAGCTTCGGATCCCACTGTGCTGGAAAGTGGCTACGGCTGCCAGGAAAAAAGATCCGGGCAATGTAATCCTCGACATTACATCATCAATAAAGTCTGCTGTTTGCCTTCCCGGTTTCACACCTGGAATAAAGCCGTTATTTCTCTTCATGTCTTCAGCCATCTGTGTTGGGTTCACTGCAATGGCGGTATAGAAATAAGTAAAGAGAATAATCAATACGGCGAATGTAAAGTTGTAGGCGAATGAAGTCAGGTTTCCAAACGCAGCAAGTATTCCCTGCGAGGCATTCGACTCAGGAAAAAACTGGGCAATAGTTGCGGGGATAAACATGATCGCCTGGGCAAAGATGATCGGCATTACACCGGCAGCATTTACTTTCAGCGGAATGTACTGGCGAACTCCGCCGTATTGTTTGTTACCAACAATTTTCTTGGCAAAGTTTACCGGGATTCTCCGCGTCCCCTGCACCAGCAATATCACAAATGCCACTACAGCGGCGAGCGCGACAAGTTCAAGCAGGAATACAACCAATCCGCCACCCTGGTTAAGACGTGACAGCAACTCATCACGAAGTGAGATCGGGAGACGCGCAACAATACCCACCATGATGATGAGTGAAATACCATTCCCTATTCCTTTGTCTGTAATCCTTTCGCCAAGCCACATCACGAAGATGGTACCGGCAATTAATATCATAATAGACGTGAACCAGAAGGTGAACGGGGAAACCACGTCAGGATTTGTAACGGAAATAATCGCACCCGGCACCTGTGAGCGTAAGTTTACTATATAACCCGGAGCCTGGAAAGCTGTGATGATCACGGTTAACCAGCGTGTAATCTGGTTGATTCTTTTTCTTCCGCTTTCGCCTTCTTTTTGTAATTTCTGGAAATATGGAATTGCAATGCTCAATAGCTGCACTACGATAGATGCAGAGATGTAAGGCATGATTCCCAAAGCGAAGATGGATGAATGCGAAAACGCCCCGCCGGAGAACATATCCAGCAGGCCCAATACCCCGCCGGCAGTCTGGTTCTGAAGTGCAGCAAGCTGCTCAGGATCCACACCAGGCAACACGATGTGTGTTCCAAGGCGATAGATTACAAGAAAGAAGAGTGTGTTGAGAATACGAATCCTCAGATCTTCGATCTTGAAAATATTTCTTAATGTCTGGATGAAATTCTTCATTTATCTGTATTAAGAATAGAAATTATTTTTTTTCTTTATTACCACTTGGCGTTCTCGGGTTACCGATTACTTCAGTTGTTCCGCCCTGTGCTTCAATGGCTGCCTTTGCCGATGCTGAAAATGCATGCACCTTCACATCCAGCTTTGACTTTAATTCTCCCCTGCCGAGAATTTTTATTTTATCTTTTTTTGCAGCGAGACCGTTTTCCACCAATGCTTTCACATCGATTGAAGAAAGTTTTTTATTTTCAGCAAGTGTCTGCAAGGTGTCCAGGTTAATTCCATGATACTCGATGCGGAACAGGTTGACAAATCCGAACTTCGGAACACGTCTCTGCAAAGGCATCTGGCCTCCTTCAAAACCTTTCTTGCTGCTGTAGCCTGAACGTGACTGTGCTCCTTTGTGACCACGCGTGGATGTACCACCACGGCCGGAGCCGGTTCCGCGGCCAAGACGTTTATTTTTTCTTACTGAACCTTCTGCAGGTTTTAGGTTACTTAAGTTCATTTCGATTCTTGTTCTTACGTGATGAAAATTAAATTTCAGTTACTTCTACCAGGTGCTGGACTTTTGTCAGCATTCCCTGTATCTGCGGGGTAGATTCATGCTCTACCGAGTTATGCAGTTTCCGCAAACCCAGTGCTGCCAGTGTTCTTTTCTGACGCTCTGACCTGTCGATTCCGCTTTTTACTAATTTGATTTTGAGCTTTGCCATTTCTGATTCTTTGTTTTTGATTTACTGTTGGAAACAGCAAACCGGAAACTGTAAACTATTTTTAACCGTTAAACACTCTTGCCATTTTAATTCCCCTGTGTTGAGCCACAGTAGCCGGATCGCGCATCTTTGCAAGCGCATCGATGGTTGCTTTCACTACGTTATGCGGATTCGAGCTGCCTTTTGATTTCGCCAACACGTCATGAACACCAACACTCTCAAGTACCGCGCGCATCGCACCACCTGCAATTACTCCTGTTCCGGCAGCAGCCGGCTTCAGCAACACATAAGCGCCGCCGAATTTTCCGTATTGCTCATGAGGAACTGTGCCTTTCATGATCGGAACCTTCACGAGATTTTTCTTTGCATCATCCACACCTTTAGACACAGCATCCGTTACTTCCTTCGCTTTACCAAGTCCATAACCGACAACACCGTGTTCATCACCAACAACTACAATCGCCGCAAATGTGAATGCACGACCTCCCTTGGTTACCTTGGTAACACGTTTTACTTTCACGAGGCGGTCTTTCAGTTCGATCTCGCTTGTCTTCACACGCTTTATATTTGCTTCTGACATATCTTTTTCTTTCAGTTAATTATGATTAAAACTCAAGTCCACCTTCACGTGCTCCTTCAGCAAGTGATTTCACACGGCCATGGTACAGGTAGCCGCCGCGATCAAACACAACAGCCTTGATTCCCGACTGTGTTGCTTTTTCAGCAATTGCTTTACCTACGGCTTTTGCAATCTCCACTTTATTTCCTTTTACACCCTCCATGTCTTTTGAAGCTGATGAAGCCGCGGCAATCGTAACACCTGAAATGTCATCGATCAGCTGTGCATAGATCTGCTTGTTGCTTCTGTAGACAGAAAGGCGTGGACGCTCAGACGTTCCCTTGTTGAGGGCTTTGCGGATCCGCTCGCGGATGCTGTTTCTTCTTAATTGTTTCCTTAACATTTTATTTTCAGATTTAAGATTCGAGATTTCTTACTTCTCTTATCCTGATTCTATATTCTGTTCTTAACTCTTATTATTTCTTAGCTGCAGACTTACCTGCTTTTCTTCTCAGCACTTCGCCGGTGAACTTGATTCCTTTGCCTTTGTAAGGTTCAGGTGTACGCAGTGAGCGGATCTTTGCTGAAACTGCACCAAGCAGCTGCTTGTCCGCGCTTTCAAGAATGATAGTCGGGTTGCTTCCCTTTTCAGTCTTCGTGGTTACCTTTATTTCCTTCGGAAGTTCAAATATAAAGTGGTGGGAATATCCAAGCACCATGTCGAGCAATTGTCCCTGGTTCGATGCTTTGTAACCGACACCAACAAGCTCCTGCTGCTTTGTGAATCCTTCTGACACACCAACCACCATGTTGTTGATGAGTGCGCGGTACAATCCATGCAATGCACGGTGACGTTTTTGTTCCGTTGCACGTTCAACATTGATCGTGTTTCCGTCAACTTTAACGGTAACACCGTCTTCAATCTTCTGGGTTAATTCTCCTTTCGGGCCTTTAACTTGGACCATGTTGCCGCTGACCTTCACTTCAACCTTTGCAGGAATTGTTATCGGTAATTTTCCTATTCGTGACATCTTAGATTTGAGATTTGAGATTTAAGATTTGAGAAATCTTTTATCTCTGTTAATATTTTATTCTATACTTATTACTACGTATTTAATATCTCTTAATAAACATAACACAATACTTCCCCGCCGATCTTCTGCTCTTTTGCTTCCTTGTTGGTCATTACACCTTTTGATGTGGAAAGAATTGCAATTCCCAAACCGTTAAGTACACGCGGCATTTTGCTCATGCCTGCATACTTACGAAGTCCCGGCTTGCTGATTCTTGAAATGTTATGAATCGCAGGAGCTTTTGTTACAGGATGATATTTCAATGCAATCTTGATGACTCCCTGGATTTCATTGTCCTCGAATTTATAGTCAAGGATGTATCCTTTCTCTTTCAGGATTTTTGTCATTTCTTTTTTCAGGTTGGAAGAAGGAATCTCCACGATGCGGTGATTCGCTGCTACTGCATTCCTGATTCTGGTTAAGAAATCTGCGATTGTATCTGTCATTGGGAATTATAAATTTTAAATTCTGTATTTTAAATTGATGTGAATTACCAGCTTGCTTTTGTTACACCCGGAATCTTTCCTTCAAGCGCCATTTTGCGGAACATGTTTCTCGACAATCCGAAGGTGCGCATGTATCCACGTGGACGGCCGGTGAGCTTGCAACGGTTGTGCTGGCGTACAGGAGAAGCATTACGCGGTAACTTATCGAGTGCTGCGTAGTCGCCTGCTTTTTTCAAAGCTTTTCTCTTCGCTGCATAACGGGCCACCATTTGTGCACGTTTTACTTCTCTTGCTTTCATTGATTCTTTTGCCATGTTGTATCTTGGTTTCTGGTTGATCAGTTAGAGGTTGTTGCTGCTTTGAACGGGAAGCCGAACTCTTTTAAAAGCTCCATTGCTTCTTCATCTGTTTTTGCTGTGGTCACAAAAGTGATATCCATTCCTGTCACTTTGTTCACTTTGTCGATGTCAATTTCCGGGAAGATGATCTGCTCTGTTACACCTAATGTGTAGTTTCCTCTTCCGTCAAAACCTTTCGGGTTGATTCCCCTGAAGTCGCGGATACGCGGAAGCGCAACAGCAATCAGGCGGTCAAGAAATTCATACATGTTATTATCACGGAGCGTTACACGCACGCCGATAGGAACATTCACCCTCAGTTTGAAGTTTGAAATATCTTTTTTAGATTTTGTCGGAACCGGCTTCTGGCCTGTCACCATCGTCATTTCGGCGATAGCGGAGTCGATGAGCTTTTTATCACTCACTGCATCACCCACACCCTGGTTTACACAAATCTTTGTAATGCGAGGAACCTGCATTACGCTTTTGTAGTTAAATTTTTTCTGAAGTGCAGGAGCTACTTCCTCCCTGTACTTTGCTTTAAGTCTTGGTACGTATGTCATTTGATGATCTCCCCTGATTGTTTAGAGTAACGAACTATTTTACCTTCTTCATCTCTTCTTCCCACGCGTGTTGCATTGCCTTTGCCATCAACGAGCATGAGGTTTGAAATATGAACGGTAGCTTCTTTTTTTACGATTCCGCCCTGCGTGTTTTTTGCATTCGGCTTTGTGTGCTTGCTCACCAGGTTCACGCCTTCCACCAGCGCTCTTCTTTTATCGAGAAGCACTTCAAGAATTCTTCCCTGCTGACCTTTTGAATCGCCGGCAATCACCTTCACGATGTCTCCCTTTCTGAGCTTCAGCTTGGGTTGTTTATTTTTCTTTCTTTCCATTTTAAAATACTTTTTTCAGTTTACTGTTTCCTATTATAACACTTCAGGTGCCAGGGAAACAATTTTCATGAATTGTTTTTCGCGAAGTTCCCGTGCAACCGGTCCGAAGATACGTGTGCCGCGCAACTCATCCTGCGCAGTAAGCAACACCACAGCATTGTCGTCGAAACGGATATACGATCCATCCTGTCTTTTTACTTCTTTCTTTGTGCGCACCACCACAGCTTTTGTAACTGTTCCTTTTTTAATGTTACCTGAAGGTAACGCATGCTTAACAGTTACCACAATCTTATCACCAAGTGATGCATATTTTTTTCTTGTACCGCCCAACACACGTATACAAAGAACTTCTTTGGCTCCGCTGTTATCGGCTACTGTGAGTCTTGACTCTTGCTGTATCATTTTCGAATTTCGAATTTCGAATTTCGAATTCCGCCGCCAACATTACCGGGGCGAAAAACGATTTTCTGTTTTAAAATTATTTTGCCTTCTCAAGGATCGTTTTCAATCTCCAGTTTTTGTTTTTGCTGAGCGGGCGTGTTTCAGTGATCGTTACCAGGTCGCCGATTCCGCACTCATTCTTTTCGTCATGAGCCATGAACTTGGTCGTCTTCTTGATAAACTTCCCGTATATCGGGTGCTTTACCTTCCGCTCAACAGCCACCACGATGCTTTTGCTCATCTTGTTGCTGACTACTGTCCCGGTTCTTTCTTTTCTTAAGCCTCTTTTAACTGCAGCCTGTTCTGTCGTCTGTTCCATTGTCAATTCTTATAACCTGGTTATTGTTTAACGGTTTGTTCTTCTTTCACACGACGGGTAAGCTCCGTGTGTATCATTGCGATTCCTTTCCGTGTAACCCGGATCTTCAACGGGTTTTCAATCGGCGAGATCGCATGATTCATTTTCAATTTTGCATACTGGGTTTTCTCTTCCGCCAGGCGTAACCGGAGTTCATCTGTTGTAAGTTCCCTGATATCTTCTCTTTTCATTTTCTTTTACTTTCTTTTTTATTATTGAGCTGCTGCGTAATCTCTCCTGACAATAAATTTTGTACTCACTGAAAGTTTTTGTGCAGCGAGACGTAACGCTTCTTTTGCCGTTGCTTCAGAAACTCCTTCAGCTTCGAAAATAATCGTTCCCGGTTTTACAACTGCCACCCAATATTCAGGCGCACCTTTTCCTTTTCCCATCCGCACTTCAGCAGGTTTTTTTGTGATCGGCTTGTCAGGAAATATCCTGCACCAGATCTGTCCTTCACGTTTCATGAAACGGGTAACGGCAACCCTGGCTGCTTCTATCTGCTTACTCGGAATCCATGCAGTGTCCATTGACTTAATGCCAAACGACCCGAACGAAAGCATATGCCCGCGTGTAGCGTTCCCTTTCGCTTTCATCTTATGCTGTTTCCTGAACTTCGTTTTCTTCGGCTGTAACATTTCTTATTGTAGATTGTGAATTGAATACTGTATTATTAAAATTATTATCGTCTTCCCCCGCTGCCGCCGCCGCCTCTGCGATCTCCGCCGCCACCGCCGCCTCTTCTTTCACCACCACCACCGCCGCTTCTGCGGTCTCCGCCACCTCTGCGGTCACGATCTCCGCCGCCTCTTCTCTCGCCACGACCTTCTCCGCCTCTCCTGTCATCTCCCTGTCCTTTCGGGCCGCCGCCAGAAACAGTTCCTGTTCCGACATTCGGAGACAGATCGCGCTTACCGAAAACTTCTCCTTTGCATATCCACACCTTCACTCCTATTTTCCCATACGAAGTCTGTGCTTCACCGATTGCAAAATCAATGTCAGCCCTGAATGTATGGAGAGGAATACGTCCTTCCTTATACTGTTCTGTCCTGGCCATCTCGGCTCCGCCCAGTCGTCCTGAAGTCATTACTTTGATTCCTTCTGCACCCATTCTCATGGTTGAAGCAATTGCCATCTTGGTTGCGCGACGGAATGAAATCCGTGCTTCCAGCTGACGTGCTACACCTTCAGCAACAAGCTGTGCATCCAGTTCAGGCCGTTTTATTTCGTAGATGTTGATCTGCACATCTTTTTTTGTAAGCTTTTTTAATTCTTCTTTCAGCTTATCAACTTCAGCTCCGCCTTTACCGATTACAATCCCGGGACGTGCAGTATGAATCGTAACAGTGACGAGCTTCAGCGTTCGTTCGATCACAATCTTTGATACCCCGCCTTTGATAAGGCGCGCCATCACATACTTGCGGATCTTGTCATCTTCTAACAGCTTGTCGCCATAATTTTTTCCGCCATACCAGTTTGAATCCCATCCTTTGATGATTCCTAGCCTGTTACCGATCGGGTTGCATTTTTGTCCCATGCTTTTTCTTGACGTTTGGTATTGTTGATGTTGAAATTATTTTCAGTTTATTTTTCTTCTTCCGGTTCCGCTGCAGCCGCTTCAGGCGCAACATAGCTGTCGAGTAAAATGGTCACATGATTGGAGCGCTTGCGAACCCTGTAAGCTCTTCCCTGCGGTGCAGGCTTAAGACGCTTCAGCATACGGCCGCTGTCAACATTGATTGTCTTCACAAATGCTTTGCCTTCATCGATCTTCTCTCCTGTTTTAGCTTCCCAGTTCGAGATGGCCGATTGCAACAATGTTTCAAGTCGTGCCGACGATGCTTTCGCATTGTATTTTAATATGTTCATTGCTGCCATCACTTCTTTTCCCCTGATGAGGTCTGCAACAGATCTCATCTTACGAGGCGAAGTCGGAACATTTACCAATTTCGCAACGGCAGAAGTTTTCAATGCTTCTTTGCGGTTTTCTGCAGCTTGTCTTTTCCTGATTCCCATGATTAATGTCTGATATCAATTATTATTTTGCAGGCTCAGCTTTATTTCCGCTGTGACCTCTGAATGTTCGTGTAGGTGCAAACTCACCAAGCTTATGGCCAACCATGTTTTCAGTGATATACACAGGGATAAATTTATTTCCGTTGTGCACAGCAAAGGTGTTACCCACAAATTCCGGGGAGATCATTGAAGAACGCGCCCATGTTTTGATTGCTGTCTTTTTTTTGCTTTCAATCATCTTTGTCACCTTTTTCTCAAGATGATAAGCGATGTAAGGACCTTTTTTTAGAGAACGAGCCATGTTATTTTTAATTTGCAATTTGCAATCTGCAATTTGCAAACTGCAAACTGCGAACTGCGAACTTATTTTTTATTTCTTTCTTCTTTCTATAATGTATTTATTCGACGGATTCTTCGGCCTGCGTGTTTTATAACCTTTGGCAAGCAATCCTTTTCTTGATCTTGGATGGCCTCCGGAAGCACGGCCTTCTCCTCCGCCCATCGGGTGATCAACCGGGTTCATCGCAACACCTCTTACTCTCGGCCTGCGGCCCATCCAGCGTGAACGGCCTGCTTTACCAAGGCTTTCCTGGATATGATCAGCATTGGAAACAGTTCCGATAGTTGCCAGGCAGGTTGTAAGAATCATTCTTGTTTCACCGCTAGGCATTTTAATCACAGCATATTTTCCATCACGTGCTGCAAGCTGTGCAAATGATCCTGCGCTTCTTGCAATCTCTCCGCCTTGTCCCGGGCGCAATTCGATGTTGTGAACCAATGTTCCGAGTGGAATATCTTTTAACAACAAGGCATTCCCGATTTCAGGAGTTGCTTTTTCACCTGCCATTACTTTCTGGCCGACCTTCAACCCGTTCGGAGCAACGATGTAACGTTTCTCACCATCTTTGTAATGCACAAGTGCAATACGCGCAGTCCGGTTCGGATCGTACTCAATAGTTTTCACAGTTCCTTCGATGCCTGATTTATCTCTTTTGAAATCGATCTGGCGATATTGTTTTTTATGTCCGCCGCCAATGTAGCGCATGGTCATCTTTCCGCTGTCGTTGCGACCACCTGAGCGCTTCTTTGCAGAAGTCAGGCTTTTCTCCGGACTTGAAGACGTAACCGTAATATCATCGTAAGAGTCAACGATCATGTGTCGCTGGCTCGGTGTCATTGGTCTGAGTTTCCTGACTGCCATTTTATTTCAGTTTGCAATTTTCAATCCTGATAGTTATCGGGATTGCGAATTATAATTAAATGTTACTGTAGAAATCAATTGTTTCACCCTTCTTCAACACGATCACTGCCTTTTTGAAGACGCCTTTGCTGCCGCTGATTGCACCGGCTTTTGTGTTACGCGATTTCACCTTGCCATAATATCTCATGGTGTTCACACGCTCCACAGTCACACTGTACATCTTCTCAATTTCATTCTTGATCTGAATTTTGTTTGCATTTTTATCTACAACAAAACCATACATGCCAAGCTTTTCGCCGGCCTTGGTCATCTTTTCAGTGATGATCGGTTTTTTCAGGATGCTCATTTTGTAAGTCTGTTTTCTATTGCGGAAACAGAACTCTGTACCAGCACAAGGTTTTGAGCATTCAAAACATCGTAGGTGTTAAGCTCTGACGCAGTTGTTACTTTATTGTTTTCTAAATTCCGTGACGACAGGTAAATATTCTTGTCGTGTTTTTCCAATACCATCAATGTCTTTTTATCCGACAGGTTGAGATTTTTCAGGATCTCAGTGTATGATTTTGTTTTCGGCGCATCGATATTGAAATCTTCAACAACGATGATGTTGTTATCCTTTGCTTTGTATGATAGCGCTGAAAGGCATGCGATATGCTTTAATTTTTTATTCAGCTTGAAGGAATAATCTCTCGGGCGCGGACCAAATACACGACCACCTCCAACAAACAATGGCGACTTCATGGAACCTGCACGCGCTCCGCCTGTTCCCTTTTGTCTCTTCAGCTTTTTTGTTGTGCGGTTAATCTCTGCACGCTCCTTTGATTTATGAGTTCCCTGGCGCTGGTTAGCGAGGTACTGTTTCACATCCAGATAAATTGCATGATCATTCGGTTCTATACCGAAAACTTTTGCGCTGAGCTTTACTTTCTTCCCGGTTTCTTTCCCGGTTATATTTACTAATGTTACTTCCATGATTATTTCTCCATGATTACAAATGAACCGATATGTCCCGGCACAGATCCTTTGATAAGGATCAGGTTCTGCTCGGGAATTACTTTAAGCACTTCAAGATTCTGCATTTTCACACGGTCAACACCCATGTGGCCGCCGAGGCGTTTTCCTTTGAAAACGCGTGAAGGCCATGAAGAAGCACCCATTGAACCGGGAGCTCTCAGACGGTTATGCTGTCCGTGCGTGGTACCGCCCACACCCTGGAAATGATGTCTTCTTACAACACCCTGGAAACCTTTTCCCTTTGATGTTCCGATCACATCCACGAAATCACCTTCAACGAAAAGTTCCGCTTTAATTTCAGAACCAAGTGAAGGTAATTCAGGGAAATGCCTGAACTCAACTAATTTCCTCTTCGGAGTTGTATTTGATTTTTTGAAATGCCCTTTTAAAGGAGCAGTTGTATGCTTTTCTTTTTTCTCACCGAAAGCAAGCTGCACGGCATTGTAGCCGTCACTTTCAACTGTCTTTACCTGCGTTACAACACAAGGGCCTGCTTCTACAACAGTGCATGGAATGTATTTGCCGTCAGCAGCAAATATGCTGGTCATTCCGATCTTCTTTCCAATAATTCCGGACATTTTCTTTCGTTTTTAAGCCAGAGGTTTCTCCCGATAACTTCGGGAAAACATTCACTTTGTATTAATAAATTATTATGACGCCTTAATTTCTACTTCAACACCGCTCGGTAATTCAAGCTTCATTAATGCATCCACAGTCTTAGCTGATGAATTGTAAATGTCGAGCAAACGCTTGTAAGCGCACAGTTGAAACTGCTCACGCGCTTTCTTGTTCACGTGTGGCGAGCGAAGAACAGTGAAGATTTTTTTGTCGGTTGGAAGCGGAATAGGTCCGTTAACAACTGCACCTGTGATCTTCACAGTTTTCACGATCTTCTCGGCTGACTTGTCAACGAGGTTGTGATCGTAAGACTTTAATTTGATGCGGATTCGCTGTGACATTTTACTTTAGTATAAAGAACGTTTATTTATTTACTGTTTCTGCTTTTGTCTTGCCTTTCACTTTTGCAATTACTTCTTCCGACATCGACTTCGGAGTTTCTGCATAGTGAGAGAATTCCATAGTTGATGAAGCACGTCCTGATGTGATTGTACGCAACGTAGTCACGTAACCGAACATTTCAGAGAGAGGCACTTTCGCACGGATCACCTGCGCTCCTGCACGTGTATCCATTCCTTCGAGATGACCTCTTCTCTTATTCAGGTCACCCATCACATCACCCATATATAAATCAGGAGTAACAACTTCAACCTTCATGATCGGCTCCATCAACACCGGCTTTGCTTTCGGCGCCGCTTCGCGGAATGCAACTTTAGCACAGATTTCGAATGACAATGCATCCGAGTCAACGCTGTGGTATGAACCGTCGAACAGGCGGATCTTCATGCTGTCGTTTGCATAACCTGCAAGAACTCCGTTGGTCATTGCTGCAGCAAAACCTTTCTGAACAGCAGGAATAAATTCACGCGGGATATTTCCACCTGTGATTTCATTCTCAAACTGCAGGCCGGTATGGCCTTTTTCAAGCCACTCTTTATCGGCAGGACCGATTTCAAACTGGATGTCGGCGAACTTACCGCGACCACCTGTTTGTTTCTTATACACTTCACGATGTGTAGCATTCTTCGTGAGTGCTTCTTTATAGTTAACCTGGGGAGCCCCCTGGTTTGCTTCCACTTTAAACTCGCGCTTCAAACGGTCAACGATAATTTCAAGGTGAAGCTCACCCATACCGCTGATCACAGTTTGTCCTGTGTCGTCATCCGTATGAACACGGAAAGTAGGATCTTCTTCTGCAAGCTTCGCCAATGCCATTCCGAGCTTGTCAACGTCTGCCTGCGTCTTCGGCTCGATCGCAAGACCAATAACCGGTGTAGGGAATGTCATGGACTCAAGCACAATCGGTGCAGCAGGATCGCATAACGTATCTCCTGTTTTGATTTCCTTGAAACCAACAGCAGCGGCGATATCGCCTGCTTCAATGCTGTCGATAGGACTCTGCTTGTTTGCATGCATCCGGATGATACGGGAGATCCGCTCATTTTTTCCTGTACGTGCATTCAATACATATGAACCTGCATCCAGCTTACCTGAGTAAACTCGGAAAAATGCAAGACGGCCTACGAAAGGATCGGTTGCTATTTTAAATGCCAGTGCTGCAAACTTATCATTTGCATCAGGCTTTCTTGTTTCTTCTTTTTCTGTATCGGGATTGATACCGGTAACACCCGGTGTATCCATCGGTGAAGGCAGATACTGGATCACTGCGTCAAGCATGGCCTGAACGCCTTTGTTCTTAAATGCTGAACCGCATAAAAGAGGAGTGATCTTCATGGCAATCGTTGCCTTGCGGATAGCAGTACGTAATTCATCAACAGTGATGGAATCAGGATTTTCGAAAAACTTTTCCATCAGGTGATCATCGAATTCAGCAACCGACTCAACAAGCTGTGCTCTCCAGTGCATCACGTCAGCCTTCATATCCATAGGAACCGGAACTTCGTCGAACGTAGCACCCTGTGTTTCATCATGCCAGATAATGGCTCTGTTGCTGATAAGATCCACAACACCTTTGAACATGTCTTCAGCTCCGATAGGAAGCTGCAGAGGAACCGGGTTTCCGTGAAGTCTTTCCTTAACCTGTGCAACAACAGTTAAAAAGTCAGCGCCGGCACGATCCATTTTGTTAACGAAACCGATACGAGGCACATGATATTTATTCATCTGTCTCCACACTGTTTCCGACTGCGGCTCAACACCACCAACTGCACAGAATAAAGCAACAGCTCCATCCAGGATACGCAGTGAACGCTCCACCTCAACGGTGAAATCCACGTGACCCGGGGTATCAATGATGTTTACTTTGTATTGTGTAGTCTGCGGAGTAGTCTTCCCGTTATCGGTAGGATAATTCCAGAATGTAGTCGTAGCTGCTGAAGTAATGGTAATACCACGCTCCTGCTCCTGGACCATCCAGTCCATCGTAGCAGCGCCTTCGTGAACCTCACCGATCTTGTGAACTTTCCCTGTATAATAAAGGACGCGTTCAGTCGTAGTGGTCTTACCCGCATCAATGTGTGCAGAGATTCCGATGTTTCGCGTGTATATTAGATCCTTACTCATAATCTGGTATTGGGTATTGTGTTGTTAGTATTGGTATTAAACTTTAAAGTGACTGAATGCCTTATTCGCTTCTGCCATCTTATGTGTATCTTCTTTTTTCTTTACTGCTGAACCTTCATTTTTTGACGCTGCGATAATTTCACCGGCAAGTCTTTCTGCCATTGATTTCTCATTGCGGTTTCTTGAATAGCTGATCAGCCATTTGATTGTCAATGCAATTTTCCTGTCGGGACGAATCTCGCTTGGAATCTGGAATGTTGCTCCACCCACCCTGCGGCTTTTTACTTCCACTGTAGGCATTACATTCGTCATTGCTTTCTTCCATGTATCCAGCCCGCTTTCCTTTGTTTTATCTTCAACCTTGGCAATTGCAGAATAAAAGATGCCATAGGCCGTACTTTTCTTGCCGCCATACATCAGGTTATTCACAAAGCGTGTTACCAAAGTATCATTGAACTTCGGATCAGGTAACAGGATTCTTTTTTTTGGTTTCGACTTACGCATTTATGTTTGGTGTTTCTGCTATTACTTTTTTATTTACTTCTTCGCTTCTTTCGGTCTCTTCGCTCCGTATTTGCTTCGTTGTTGTTTTCTTCCGTCAACGCCTGCAGTATCGAGCGTACCGCGGATGATGTGATAACGAACTCCCGGAAGATCCTTCACCCTGCCACCGCGGATCATCACGATGCTGTGTTCCTGGAGGTTATGACCTTCACCCGGAATGTAAGCAGTTACTTCATATTTGTTAGTCAGACGCACACGGGCTACTTTTCTCATTGCTGAATTCGGCTTCTTGGGAGTTGTGGTGTACACACGTGTGCAAACACCTCTTCGCTGCGGACATGACGTCAATGCAGGCGACTTACTTTTATCCATGAGCTTAGAGCGTCCTTTTCGAACTAACTGCTGTATTGTAGGCATTCTATTGTCTTTGAATTAGTTTACGTTCAGTAATTTATGCGGTTTTTACCCTATTTTTGGGGAACGCAAAGGTAAATCATTTTTCTTATTAACCAAGTTTGTTGATAAAATTTTTCAAACAAAGAGAACTCCGAAATACTCCTCTGAAAACCGGGTAAGAAAAAGTCACAAAAAGAGGTTTAAAACGGGTTTCAAAAGTAATATGAAAAGGAGGTGCTCGCAAAGGCGTAAGGATTCCTCTAAACTTTTCTCACGGAGCGCTAAAATCAAAACTCATCGACAATGAATTCATAAGCACAGGATCTTTGCTCCAGGGTTCGATTGCATTTCTGTGTTTCACAGCCATATAGTAATTATCTCTATGTTCTCTGCTCCTCTGCGGCCTCGGCGTGAAACATTTATCTTTCCTCAACATAATTGTTTGCAATCCTTTTTAACCCATCAACCAGCTTCTCAACATTAAAATTTATCAGCAAACCTATTTGAATTCCTGTCAATCGAAGATATGTGAGTACCTGCATCTCTGAGACTTTGGCTACTATTTCCTGGGATTTAATTTCCACCAGAACTTTTGTTTCAACGATAAGATCTGAACGAAACCCGATATTCATTCGCACTTCCTCAAAAATTACCGGAACTCCAACTTGCCGTTCAACACGAAGCCCGCGTTTAATTAACCTGTAAGACAGCACTTCTTCATACACAGACTCAAAGAGTCCGGGTCCAAGTGCTTTATGAATGTAGATACTTTCTTCGATAATGATTGATGAAATCTCGTTTGTTTTCATGATACAAAAAAATTATTTCACGCAGAGGACGCGGAGGTGCAGAGGACGCTGAGCGCGTGATCTGTGTTCACATCTCATTTCAGACTTTTTAAAAACAACAAGGAAATTATTACTAAAAATAAATTACAGGTAATTTCAAAACACTAAAATTTTTAAAACGGTACGTTAAGAAAGTTTTCTAAAAAAATTCTACATCTGAAAGATAGAAAATAGTTCTTAATCTGAAAAAGTTGATCTACTCAGCGTCCTCTGCACCTCCGCGTCCTCTGCGTGAAACCTTTCACAAACTCCCTATACAAATTTAATCTTCCTCGCCGCAAACAAACACATCCGTAATAAGATCAGTCCGTGCTTGAAGCGCGAGATGTTTGTTTCGCCATACGTGCGTTCGCGGTAACGGATGGGCAGCTCCACAATTTTCAGGTTAAGCTTAAAAGCACCGAACAACAAATCATAATCACCGAACGGATCGAACTCACCGAAAAATTTACGGTTGGTGACAAGTTTATGATAGTCGCTCCGGAAAATAACCTTCGTGCCGCAAAGCGTATCCTTGAACGGCTGATCGAGCAGCCATGAAAAAGCAATTCCAAAAAATTTATTTCCAAGCATGTTCAGGAAACGCATCGCCTGCTTTTCCATCTGGTACACAAGACGGCAGCCGTTGATGAAATCACCTTTGCCTGTTGCAATGGCATCGTAAAATTTCGGAAGATCTTCAGGCGGCACTGTAAGATCTGCATCGAGTATCATCAGGATGTCGCCTTCCGCCATACCGAAACCTTTGCGCACTGCATCGGCTTTTCCTTTTCCATCCTGCTTTGCAATTTTAATACGATGCGTTACATCGTACTTTTCTTTTATCTCGTTGATCTTTGCCCACGTATCGTCTGTTGAATTTCCTTCCACGAAAATTACTTCCTGCCATTTTCCGAATTTGGGAATTCTCAAAAGCCCGTTTTCAATGTTTCCACTTTCATTGCGCGCAGGAATGACGATTGTTACTGAATATTTTTCAGCAACGTCTTGCGGTTCACTTACAGGCGCAGGTGTTGCGAAAGAATAATTGTTCATCGCAAGCAGACGGATAAGCGGAAGCTTTCCGAGAACTTTATTAAAGAAGGGAGAGATGAGCGGAATGTAAACCGGGAAAATCATACGCCTGGTTTCACGGTACACGTCAAAGCCACCAAGCATCAGCAGGTTGTTGATGTCATGCTGTGTAAGCCAGTTCTGGTTGGGGGTTTTTGTTTTTAAGCCCAGCTTCTCGGCAAGCTTCAGCAAAGGCTCCCAGAAGTGATTGTAGTATGTAACGATTATCTTGGTATTCTGGTGACTCACTTTATGCAGCTGCTCAAAAATTGCCTGTACATCATCCACGAAACCTATCAGGTTCGAAAGAATGATGAGGTCAAACTTTTCATCGAGTTCGATATTCTCGGCAGACATCAAACGCAGATCGAGTTCGGGATATTCAGCTTTCCCTCTTTCAATCATCACAGGACTGAAATCAATGCCGACCTTTCTTTTTCCTTTTACCTGGTGAAGCAGATCACCTGTTCCGCATCCGACTTCAAGAACCGACAGTGTTTCGTGTGAAAAATAATCGATGAATTCCGTAATCTCGTTCCAGTAGTATGCATGCTTTTTCCTGGTAGCAATTCTTGTCTCCGCCACCTTGTTGAAATATGCAATTGTATTATCGTTATTATTTTTCAGCACCTGTTATCTTTTTAACTTTTATTGTTTCAAACATACCAATATATTTCATTACCGGTGAAAGAAGCTTTTCAAATCCGCGGATAAAACTAAAGCTGCCGTCAGGCACCAGCGTTCTGCGGGAAACACCGCCGCTTAAGATATAGCTGAACGGGGTGTGGTATTTAACCGAGACAACTTTCAGTTGCGGAAACAACTCATCGAAAACTTTCCTGTCGCGTTCAAACACAATCCACGGCAATGCCTGGTTGGAATCCGACAACGGTCCTTTCGACTGCAGCTCCCAACCTGCGCCGGGTTCAAAAGGTTCGTGATGAAAATTGCGGTAAATCATTTTGCTGAAAACGCTGTGTGCTGTTTCCACCATGATAATCATTCCGCCCGGCTTCAGTTTTCTTTGCGCTTCTGCAAAGAATTTTTTCGGTTCCGGAATATGATGTAATACGTTTACCATAAAAATTGCACTCAGTTCATTGTCTGCAAAAGGAAGATTTTCTGCAGAGAATGTCATATCGCAATTGCTGAGGGGAAGAATGTCTGACGTAATTACTTCCGGCATTATTTCTTTCAGGAAACCGCCGCCGCTGCCGATCTCAATCATCTTTCCCGGGGGCAGGTCTTTTACGGCATCCGCAAAATTGCTGTACCAGTCAACATACAATTTTTTCAGGAATGGTTTTGATTTAATGATGTCAGCATGCTGCATCGTCCTGCGCGGATCATCCAGGTCATATTTTGAATCGTACTTCAGGCCCATGACAATTTCCTTTCGCGGATACATGAATACTCACCGTTCAATTTATAGTTTCCTCCTACCAGAAATATTTTATGAAGCATGACGTGTTGTAAATGAAGATAACTCTGCGATAAACGAGAATTAATAATTGATCCTGTACAGGTAGGCAGGTTCCGTTTCCCCGATTTGCTTGATGAGCGTAAACTGGTTCGGATATTTCTGAATAACAGGCTGTACAAGCCGGTGAATGGTGTTGATGATGTACCCGTCGTTGGTTTTCGGATTTCGCCTGAGGCTTGCCAGGATAAAATGTGTAACGTTATTTTTTTTGAATGTGTTCATCACTGTATCCGGGTCGGTACTGAATACATTGTAAATGCCATAGAATTGTTTTCCATGACCATATACAAATGACATGGGGGCCTTGCGTGAAGCAACATAGCTGGTTGGCGGCAGGCTGTCGGCACAGTACTCGCTCATCTTTAAAAAATTAGTCCAGTCGGCTGTATATCCATAGTATTTATCGCCGGCAAGATTTTTCTTGACTATAGGATAGTTCTTGACCGATAAACCCATCGTGCTGAAAAATCCGCTCAGGAAAACGATACCGACAAAAGCTATGTAGAGAAAATTCATAAAAGAACCTTTCTTAATAACCAATGCAAAGATTCCGTAGAAAACCACAATGAGAATAAGAGGAAGATAAACCATGATCATACGAGGCTGGTCCCAGCGTGTCTGCAAAGCGACAAACATGATTGACATCATGATAAAAAAGTAAATCCAGACGAACTTCAGGAGCTTATGCCTGTTCTTTAAAATCCAGAAGGCAGCAATGGCGATAAAAACCAAAAAGAGAAAATTAAGTCCTGCACGGATCTTCACATCATCGGGGGAGAGAAACCCGAGTATCTGGTATGTTCTTTTCGAAATGTAAAGATTGAAGTTGGCGAAATACCGCGTTACAAATCCCGAGAAATCTTCCTGCCCTTTGCTTATATCATATGGATCTTTTCGTGAAAGAATATCGAGCTGACTGCTAAACTGGCTGCCACCGCTTCCCCACAATAATTTCCTGACAAACTCGAATGGAATCCTCACGAGCACAAAGCCGACAATGGAATAAAGTGCATGTAAAAACTTTTTTTCTAGGACAAAAAACAGGGCTACGGCAATCAGCGCGCCCAATGCAATATTTTTGCAGAAGCTAAGAACAAAAATAAAAAAACCGAGCAGCAGCCATTGTTTCCAGGTATCCTTCAGCGAAGTTTTATCTTTCACATGATCATATACCCTGAAGAAATAATAGATAAAGAGCGCCTGCAAAAACATAAACAGGGATTCTGTAAATGTCATGCTGGCGAAGTACTGGAAGTAAGAATTTGTTGCAACAATAAATAAAATGGGGATCAGGATCACAAACGGAATCCTCTTTCGGAAAGCGAGGTATAGAAATAAGATGTGAAGCAATGTAAAAATAATGGAGATAGACTTCAGCAGGATTACATTGATACCCCAGATTTTCACCGGGATGCTCAGCAAGAGCGGATATAGAGGGGCATTTTCCGTAAAAGCATGATGAATGTCCTGGGAAAAATTAAATGCGCCTTCAATATAAAGTGAGTCATCATTTGAATAACTGATCTTTACATCAAAAAGCAGCAGAGAAAAAATAAATGAAACAATAAGCGATACAGGCAGGATGATTCGCTGATGAGCAGCAAACCAGTTTTCCAGTTGCTGAAGCATCGGGATACCTGGCGGCCTGGTCGTTTTTTTTACAACAGGCTGCGGCTGTTTGCTTTTCGGAATATTTTTTGCCTTTTGCTTTGACATTTTTTTAACGTCTGAAAATTACATTATAGAAATCATTTTCTGTTTTTCCCAGGGTTGAAAGCTGGTCTGCAGAAAGTGGCTGTGTTTTTTTTCCGACAATAAGATATCCTGAATATCCGAAACCATTCATGAAAGTCAATACCTCGGCTGGAGATGATCCTGCGCTTTCCAAACCATGGGGCCAGAACTCTGTGAGGATCTTTAAACTTTTATTTTCAGAAATAGTTTTTTGCATTCCTTTTAAAGCAAACATTTCGGCACCTTGTATATCCATCTTGATAAAATCCACATGTCTTGAATTAGACAGGTAGTCGTCAACACTGATAGTGTCCACAAGGTAAGACGTATCATATTTCTCAGGGCGGTACATCCTGTGATCCACATTTAACCTGTGTGATGTAAATATTTCAAGCTTCCCTGTTTTTTCAGAAACGGCTTTGTTATTCAACACTACATTCGGTCGTTTACCAAGCTTATCTTCCAGGTGTGCGAAGTTCTTTCTATCGGGTTCAAAGCAGTGTACTTTTCCTTTTTCACCTACAACATCGCTGATAATCGCAGAATAAAATCCGATGTTGGAGCCGATATCCAGAACAATATCTCCTTCATGAACCAATTCCTTCACCAGCTCAATTTCATGAGCATCCTGTCGCAGTTTAAAATTCTTATACAGGATGTTATATAAAGGGAAAGAATAATTGTAAAGGAATGATGCTATTCTGAAGCTGAGTTTATTTTCCATTTCAATGTAATATGCCTTGCAAAAACGCCCAAAAGTAGTAAACCCCCTTGATTTGCCAATTGTTTTCCTTAGTAAAACAAATAATTGCAGGAGAGGGAATGCATCAGTTATTTCTCTTTTAATATTATAATTTTGACAGAATTTAAAAAGCGATCCGTCCTTTAATCCACACGATATGTCACCATTCATGAAAACAATATTGAATTACGGAGCAATGAGCGGAATCGGCTGCTTCGTGGTTTTTTTGATTTTATATTATTCTGGTATTCATCCTTTAGGCAATGCATCATGGCTTTCAATCTGGATCCCTGTTGTTTTCATCTGCCTGAGTACATCCCATTACCGCGAACATGAGCTGGAAGGATTTATAACTTATGGAGCTGCTTACAAAACAGGGTTTCTTACCGCAATGGCCGGAGGAGTTATGTATGCTCTCCTTATTTATCTATTCGGAACATTCATAGATGCTACACTGGCAGAAACTTACAAGACTTACATGGCTGAACAACTGGAAAACACAAAAGGACTGCTCAGCGAGAGCAGGTACGAGGACACAACGGAAAACCTTGGTCATTCGACAATGTCTTCAATTGCCTTCGGAGATTTTTTTACAAAAACCCTCGGTGGATTTATCGTGTCATTTGTTACTGCGGCCGTATATAAAAAATATCCTCCTGTATTTAAAGACACAGTTGATCATCAATAAAAAAAAGCGTCCCGGAATCCAGGACGCTTTAATTTTTTCGGGGAGTTAATATTACTCAGCGATCACTTCAAAATTCACTTTCACCTTCACATCTTTGTGAAGATTTACAGTTGCTGTGTAACTTCCTAATGCTTTGATATGTTCACCGTCAATGTGAATTTTCTTACGGTCAACATTCACTCCGTGCTTTGAAAGTGCATCAGCAATCTGGAGGGCAGTTACAGATCCGTAGATCTTTCCGCTCTCGCCTACCTTTGCACCGATCTTCAATGTCATTTTTTCAAGCTGCGTTGCAACTGATTCAGCATCGCCTTTCAGCTTCTGAGCCTTGTGCGCACGTTGCTTTACTGTTTCAGCAAGCATTTTCCTGTTCGGCTCATTGGCAATGGTGGCAAGTCCGCGGGGAATTAAAAAATTCCGTGCATAGCCGGGACGAACTTTTACCACTTCATCGGCATAACCGAGGTTATCGAGGTCTTGTTTGAGAATTACTTCCATGTGTTGATTTCAATTTCGGGGTTCGTCCGACATATTGCGGGACAATCTCCTAGTAAATATTTTTCTTATTTCATCAGATCTGACACGTAAGGCATCAACGCAAGATGACGGGCGCGTTTGATAGCCTGTCCTACTTTGCGCTGGTACTTCAGCGAAGTTCCTGTAAGCCTGCGTGGCAGAACTTTTCCCTGCTCGTTTACAAACTTCAACAGGAAGTTTGCATCCTTGTAATCAATATACTTGATTCCGTTTTTTAAGAAACGGCAATATTTTTTTCTTGACACATCAACCGAAGGCGGGTTGAGATAACGTACTTCATTAGGTGTAGCCATGTTTGTGAGTTTTTAAGCGACTGCTGTTTCTTCTTCTTTTTTAATTGCAGCGTTCCTGCGTTTCTTTTCGTTGTATGCGATCGCATGTCGGTCAAGAGCAATCGTAAGGAAACGCATGATGCGCTCATCACGCTTGAATTCTGTTTCCACTTTGCCGATAAGTTCGCCGGGAGCTTTGTACTCAACAAGGTAATAAAATCCTGTGTTTTTTTTCTGGATAGGATAAGCCAGCTTACGCAACCCCCAGTTGTTCTCATGAACAATTTCGGAACCGTTATCGGTGAGGATTTTCTTGAATTTAGCAACAGTTTCCAACATCTGCTCTTCCGAAAGAACGGGAGTCATGATGAATACTGTTTCATACTGGTTTGACATGTTGTTGAATTGAGTTTTACAATTTTAATTTAAGGGACGCAAATGTATAAAAACTATTCAAATGGAGCAAGGACGCACTGAAATTTACTCCCGGTGCGACAATTCCGGCAATTATCGTAGTTCTCTTTATTTTTTTGCCTCCACGCTGAATGTGATTTTAGCTTCATCTCCGAGGAAAGGAAGCGCTCCGCCGATGTTATAGTCAAGGCGGTTTATCAGAATTTCGCCATCAAATGTGTAAACCATTTGTCCGTGCTTTGTATCTGTTTCACCGAGGTAATTAAACGGAAGAGAAACTTTTTTGGTGACTCCTTTAATGGTAAGGTCTCCTTCCGCAATGTAACGATACGGCCCTGATGACTGTTCTTTAATGGTTGATGATTTGAAAACGATCTTTGGATTTTTTTCGACATCAAACCAGTCGGCGCCTTTCATTTCCTCATCCCGGTCAGTGTTATTTGTATTGAAGGAAGCTGAATTCAGCCACAGGTCGATACCAGACGTAGCCGGGTCGCCGGTGATATTAATGTTTCCTGAATCCACCTGCATTGTTCCGCGTGCATTTCCCATCCAGTGGCGGATTGAAAACTGCACGAATGAATGCCCCCGGTCAACAGGATAAGCTCCATTCAAGGTTTTGAGATCAGCCGACTGAGGAGTCATTGACTGGATCGATTCAACCGTAGTGCCTTCCGTTGTATTTGCCACGGGCTTGTGCAGCAGCGGAGCAATTACCAGTGATACGATCGCTGTAAGTTTGATGAGGATGTTCATCGATGGACCGGAAGTATCTTTAAACGGATCACCAACTGTATCACCTGTTACAGCAGCTTTATGCGGCTCGCTTCCTTTGTAATACATCTTCCCGTCGATCTCAACACCTTTCTCAAAACTTTTCTTCGCATTGTCCCATGCGCCTCCTGCATTACTCTGGAAAAGTGCCATCAACACACCACTGACTGCCACACCGGCCATCACAGAAGCCAGTACCTGTGCACCATCATCTCCAAATCCAAAACCGATAATGATCGGTGTAACGATTGCGAGAATACCCGGAAGCAACATCAAACGTAAAGCTGCCTTCGTTGAAATCTGGATGCATTTATCATAGTCAGCCACAACGCCTTCTTTGCCTTCAAGCAAACCTTTGATCTCTTTGAACTGTCTGCGGACTTCCACCACCATTGCATTCGCTGCGCGGCCAACAGCCCTCATGGCAAGTGCAGAAAAAAGGAACGGAACCATTCCCCCGATAAATAAACCGGCAAGCACTTTTGCATTTGAGATATCGATGACTTCAACGCCAGTGATTTCTTTAAAGGCAGCAAAAAGAGCAAGTGACGTTAATGCCGCAGATGCAATTGCAAAGCCTTTACCGATTGCTGCCGTGGTGTTTCCTACTGAATCAAGCACATCTGTTTTTTCGCGGACTTCTTTCGGAAGGTGACTCATCTCTGCAATACCACCTGCATTGTCAGCGATAGGACCAAATGCATCAATTGCCAGTTGAATTCCTGTTGTCGCCATCATTCCTGATGCAGCGATTGCAACACCATAAATTCCGGCAACTGCAAATGAAGCAATGATACCGCCCGCCAAAACGAGGATCGGCAGAGCTGTTGAAATCATACCAACACTTAAACCGCTGATAATATTTGTAGCAGCACCGGAAATAGATTGACGGGCTATCGTGTTCACAGGATTTTTTCCCATTGAACAATAGAACTCTGTAATAACACTCATAAGTGCCCCTACCACCAAACCGATAACTACCGTATAAAAAACATCGAGGTTAGTATATTCAACGCCTTTGATACTGAATGTAGAAGGTAAAATCCTCATCACGGCAAAATAGCAGGCAGCAGCTGTTAATATAATAGCGCCCCAGTTTCCGCGGTTCAATGCTGCCTGTGGATTCCCGTTTTCTCCTATCCTTACAAACCATGATCCTACTACTGAAAATATCAAACCAATAATGGCAATGATAAGAGGTAGCAGAACGGCTGACATTCCATCAAACTGGTCCTGGTTATCTTTACTCATGATCACTGATGCACCGAGTACCATTGTTGCAAGCACTGTGCTCACATATGAGCCGAACAAATCGGCCCCCATACCGGCAACATCACCTACGTTATCACCTACGTTATCAGCAATTACGGCAGGGTTACGGGGATCGTCCTCAGGAATTCCTGCTTCAACCTTTCCGGATAAATCAGCTCCTACATCAGCTGCTTTAGTGAAAATACCTCCGCCAACACGGGCGAAGAGTGCAATACTTTCGGCTCCAAGAGAGAAACCCGTAAGCACTTCGAGAACTTTTCTCAATGGCGCTCCCAGCTCATTATTCCCATTAAACATGTGTTGGAATAAAATAAAGAGTAAGCTCAGGCCTAAGATTCCGAGTGCAGCAACGCTGATTCCCATAACTGCTCCGCCGGAAAAAGAAATGCTGAGAGCTTTGGATAAACTGGTACGGGCTGCATTTGTGGTTCTCACATTTGCTTTGGTCGCAACCCGCATGCCGATGTACCCGGCGAAGGCGGATAAAAATGCTCCCGTTACAAATGCAACAACAATTAACGGTGAAGAGGTGACGGAATCGGCCGATATAGCAAGCAATGCACCTACGATAACTACAAAAACAGCGAGGATTTTATATTCGGCTTTCAGGAAAGACATTGCACCGGTAGCGATATAGCCGGCAATCTGTTTCATCCGGTCGGTTCCTGCATCATACCTTGAAATCCGGGCTGTGACAATACCGGAATAGATCAGTGCTAAAATTGCAATTGCAGGTACAAGATAAATCATCATCTCCATAAATATTCAGTTTTAATTTATTTTTAAAGGGACGCAAAGGTAATTTAATAAAGAAAAAAAGCAAAAGCGGTGGATTTAACCCCGAAGAGGTTCTTTATTTCAAGTTGAAATTTAGATTAAAGTGATATGCTTTCTTTAAAACCTCTTCAAGGTTCTTCAATGAACTAAAAGCTCTCTGCTACAAATACATGACTTCCTTAACAGCCTTAATAACGCGCTCAGGATTCGGAAGATAGGCTTCAATTAAAGTTGGTGCATAAGGAAGAGGAACATCACCGCCCATTACCCTCAGGATAGGTGAATCTAAATAATCAAAAGCTTTCTTCTGAACCATAAAAGTTATCTCCGAAGCAATCGCTCCCAGTGGCCAGGATTCTTCAACGATTACAAGCCGGTTGGTTTTTTTTACCGAGTTAATTACTGTGTCATAATCAATCGGGCGCAACGTACGCAGGTCAATCACTTCCGCATTGATGTTGTCCTTTGCAAGCTCTTCGGCGGCTTTCAATGCAACCTTCATCATTTTTCCGAATGAAACAATAGTAACATCGGTGCCTTCTCTCTTGATATCTGCAACACCGATTGGGATTAAGTATTCGCTTTCAGGAACAAGGCCTTTGTCGCCATACATCTGCTCGCTTTCCATAAAGATCACAGGGTCGTTATCACGGATAGCAGATTTCAATAATCCTTTCGCATCAGCTGGGTTTGAAGGGACAACCACTTTCAGCCCCGGACAATTCGCATACCAGTTCTCAAATGCCTGTGAATGCTGCGAGCTTAACATACCTGCAGAAGCAGTAGGTCCGCGAAAAACAATAGGAACGGTAAACTGCCCGCCACTCATGCTCATCATCTTGGCAGCGTTATTAATCACCTGGTCGATTGCAACCAATGAAAAATTAAATGTCATGAACTCAATGATTGGCCGCAATCCATTCATGGCAGCACCTACTCCGATTCCTGTAAATCCAAGCTCTGCAATGGGTGTATCAATCACTCTTTTCGGTCCGAACTCATCCAGCATTCCTTGGCTCACCTTGTAAGCGCCATTGTATTCGGCAACTTCTTCCCCCATCAGGAACACACGTTCATCACGTCTCATCTCTTCGTTCATGGCTTCGCGAAGGGCTTCTCTGAATTGTATTTCTTTCATAACTGGATTACACAGATTTTAAAATTATTACACCGATTTATAAATCGGGACAAGAGACGAGGGACGTAAAATTCCAGGGATCACCATTCGTATATTCGTAGTTCAGCAAAAGTAAAAATAATCATTCATCATCATCCAATGAATCGACTGCGCTTCTTAACTCACTTACTGTTTTCTGATTTCCCAGCCGGATTCCAACCGGGATGCCTCTTTTATAGGTCCGGCGCGCATCTTCAATCCTTGAAATTTTTTCATACGCTTTTCCAAGCTGGTAATATGCAGCAAGATAGTTTTCATCTTTTCTGAGAATTCCTTCAAGCATATCCACTGCAAGCTGATCCTGGTTATCATTCATATATTCCAATGCCAGCGCATAATTTGAAAAAGAATCCTCAGGATCCTCTTTCAAATATGATTTGAGAATTTCAATTCGTGTATTGTGACTATTATTCACCTGTTTGTTTCTTCATTGAATTGTGTAAATTCGCGGCTCTTTTAGAAATAACAATGAAAATCCTCGTCTGCATATCCCACGTCCCCGACACTACGGCAAAAATAAATTTTACTCCCGACAATAAAGAATTTGTTGATGCCGGGGTTACATTTATTATCAACCCTTATGATGAAATTGCGTTAGCCAGGGCGATTGAGCTTACCGAAGGAAGCGGCGGCAGTGTTACTGCCATCAATGTAGGAATGGCTGGCACAGAGCCAACTGTCCGGAAGGCGCTGGCAATCGGTGCTGCGGATGCAATACGCATCAATGCTGCCCCGCGGGATAGTTATTTTGTTGCAAAGCAGATTGCTGAACACATCCGTCAGAACAGCTACGATTTAATTCTTTGCGGCCGCGAATCCAGCGACTACAACGGTTCTTCTGTTCCGATGATGATTGCAGAAATGCTGGAATTGCCTTCTGTTTCTTCCGTAAAAAAAATAACTGTCGAGGGAAATTCGGCAACTGTTGAACGTGAAATAGAAGGCGGCAAAGAAGTGCTCGTTGTTCCTATGCCGTTTGTGGCCGGGGCATCTGAAGGCATGGCTGAACCGAAAATTCCGAATATGCGCGGTATCATGTCGGCACGCACAAAACCATTGAAGGTCGTAGAACCGGTTTCAGTTGCTGAACTTTCAAAAGTCGTTTCCTATGATAAGCCGGCTCCCCGCAGCGCTGTGAAAATGATTTCAACGGATGATGCAGGGAAGTTGTGGGAGATGCTGAGGGAAGAGAAGAAGGTTATTTGAAAGTGAGAAGAGGAGAAAATGGGCGCTGGCAATTGTAGTCGGCAATAATGGAAAATGGGTATTTCATTGGAATCAAAAAAATAAAAAAACATGTCAGTTTTAGTTTTCGCAGAGAATACACAAGGCAGGTTCAAAAAGTCAACGTTTGAAATTGTATCCTATGCAAATGCCATTGCAAAACAATTGAATACTTCTGTCACGGCTCTTTCAATCGGTGAAGTAACTGATGAAGAGTTGAACAAGCTTGCAAAATATGGTGCCGGGAAAATCCTGTCTGCTACAGGTGACCGTTTGAAGGCATTTAATGTGCAACCGTATGCTTCGGTGATTGCACAGGCTGCAAAATCAGAATCTGCAAAGGTTGTTGTGATGTCGGCCAGCTTTTCAGGAAAAGGACTTGCGCCACGCGTTGCGGTGAAACTTGAAGCGGGTATTGCAGAAAATGCTGTCGATCTTCCTAAGACTGAACAGGGATTTGTGGTGAAGAAAGGAGCATTCTCAGGAAAAGCGTTTGCTTACGTTGACCTGGTCTCTGATGTGAAAGTGGTGAGCGTAATGCCTAACTCATACAAGGTCATAGAAAATCCTGCCACGCCGCAGATCAGCAAATTCGATGCACAATTAACTGATAAAGAATTCGCAGTCGTTGTTAAAGATACTGTTCGTGCGTCCGACAAAATTTCTTTACCTGATGCTGAACTTGTTGTCTCAGGTGGAAGAGGAATGAAAGGACCTGAGAACTGGGGAATGATTGAAGAGCTTGCAAAAATCCTGGGGGCGGCAACTGCCTGTTCAAAACCTGTTTCGGATGCAGGATGGCGTCCGCATTCGGAACACGTAGGACAAACGGGAATTGCAATCAGCCCGAATCTTTATCTTGCAATCGGAATCTCCGGCGCCATTCAGCATCTTGCAGGTGTAAGCTCTTCAAAAGTGATTGTGGTGATAAACAAAGATCCTGAAGCGCCTTTCTTCAAAGCTGCAGACTATGGAATCGCAGGCGATGCATTTGAGATACTTCCAAAGCTGATTGAATCGGCAAAAGCATTTGCTGCAGGACAACATTGATGCGTTGAAAAGAATATTTAATTCATTTAAAGAGATAACTGGTTACAAATATCTTTACGCATTAGAATCTTAAAAGAAAAAAAAATCCTTATTTTCGATAACTAATTTTTCCAGGCCGGAATTTGTATGAAGAAAATTAAACTTGAAATCATCGGACTTTCATACAGCCAGACACAGTCGGGCGCCTATGCTCTTGTACTCGGTGAGGAAAAAGGAAAGCGAAGATTGCCGATCATCATCGGCGCTTTTGAAGCACAGGCAATTGCCATTGAACTGGAGAACATGACTCCTACCCGACCGCTTACCCACGATTTATTTAAGAGCCTTGCCGGTTCATTTGACATCGAAGTAGAGGAAGTGATCATTTTCAATCTCCTTGAAGGCGTCTTTTATGCGAAGCTGGTTTGTAACAACGGGGAAAAAAAGATGGAGATCGATGCACGAACGTCCGATGCCATCGCTATAGCCGTCAGGTTCGGCTGCCCTATTTATACCTATGAATTTATCCTTTCAACTGCAGGGATTGTATTGGAAGAAAATACTCCCTTGGATGCAATCGAAGAAAAAATAGAACGGCCTGTTTCCACCAAGCTTTCCGAAAGCGAACTTTCTGCAGCAAGCACTGAAGAGTTAAAAGAGCTTCTCAAAAAAGCATTGGACGAAGAGGCATACGAGCGGGCATCACGTATCCGCGATGAGCTGAACCGCAGGAAACAATCCTGATAGGGAATTAGTTCATTGGTTCAATAGTTTATTAGTTGAAAGCTACTTTTCTTTTCTATATACTTGTCCCGCGTTACGAGTGAACAACTGAACAACCACAGCTTATGGAAAGATTTTCAGGACTTATCGGAGTCGTTTTGATTCTTGGGGTAGCATTTTTAATGTCGAACAATAAAAAAGCAATCAACCTTCGGCTGGTTTTAAGCGGACTTGCCTTGCAACTTGGGCTGGCGTTATTTATTTTAAAAACTTCTGTCGGGCAGAGCATCTTTGAATTTATTGCACGCATCATTACGCGCTTATTAGACTTTTCGATGAACGGTGCTGAATTCGTATTCGGACTGCTTGTAAAAAAAGAATTGCTTGATAAAGTTTTCGGCCCGGGTAACAGTTTTATTTTCATGTTCAAGATTATGCCGACGATCATTTTCGTTGCCGTGCTTGTAAGCATTGCCTACCACATCGGCCTCATGCAGCGCATTGTTGCCGTTTTTGCAAAAGGCATGAAATGGATCATGAATGTAAGCGGTGCAGAAGCATTGTCGAATGTTTCAAGTGCATTTGTAGGACAGGTGGAAGCACAGATCCTGATCAAGCCATACATTTCCGGGATGACGATGAGCGAATTGCTTGCGTCAATGGCAGGGAGCATGGCCTGCATTGCCGGCGGTGTGATGGCCGTGTATATTTCAATGGGTGTTCCAGCGCAATATCTTCTCGCAGCCAGTGTGATGGCAGCGCCCGCAGCACTTGTTATTTCCAAAATTGTTTATCCGGAGACAATGGAATCCGAAACCAAAGGTTCGGTAAAGCTTGAAGTAAAAAAAGCCCACAGCAACCTGATGGATGCTGTCAGCCATGGCGCAGGCGACGGATTAAAAGTTTCCCTTAACGTAATTGCAATGTTGATCGGTGTTATCGCCTTAATTGCACTTATTGATTTTGTATTAGGAAAGCTTGGGATGTTTTTTTACAACCATGGAGCTTATGCTTCTGTTTTAGGAATGAACCTGCAGCAGCTTAGCCTGAAGGAAATTCTAGGAAGTCTTTTTTCAGTATTTGCATGGGCGATGGGAGTTCCTTCGAAGGATATTCACATAGCCGGGCAATTACTTGGAACAAAGCTGGCAGTAAACGAATTTGTAGCCTACCTGGACCTTGCACAGGTGAAATCACAACTTAGCCCAAAAGCACTTACGATCATCAGCATGGCGTGTTGCGGCTTTGCGAATTTCAGCTCAATTGCAATACAGGTGGGTGGTATTGGTGAGCTTGCACCAAACAGGAGAGCTGATTTAGCCAAGCTTGGTTTCAAAGCGCTTATCTGTGGAACACTTGCTTCTTATTTATCAGGGACGCTGGCGGGGATTTTAATGTGAGGATTTAAAACTGGATATTGACCAGGAATTATTTTTTCCTATCTTTACTTTACAACTCTCTCCCAAATGAAAAAGCTTTTTTTCATTTTCATTTATTCAATATTTATTATTCATCCTTCCTTTTCTCAGGCTCCTGTTGTTAAACAATGGGATGCAAGGTTTGGTGGCACCAAGTCAGATTATTTTTCATCTTTTAGCCAAACCACTGATGGCGGATTTATTTTAGGAGGAACGTCATGGTCAGACAGCAGCGGAGAGAAAACACAACATAACTGGGGTCCCGGATTAACATATTCCGATTACTGGATTGTAAAAATCGATTCCATTGGCATTAAACAATGGGACAAACGATTTGGAGGTACACAATCTGATGCGCTTACTTCTATACATCAAACAAGGGATGGAGGTTATATTCTTGGAGGATTTTCTAATTCAGATAGTAGCGGAGATAAAACGCAGCCTAATTGGGATACTTTGTCAGGATCAAACAATGATTATTGGGTAGTAAAAACGGATTCGCTTGGTAACAAACTATGGGATAAAAGGTTTGGTGGAACTGGGGGAGAAACCCTGTCTTCAATAGAGCAAACAATTGATGGGGGTTATATTTTGGGAGGATCTTCATATTCAGACAGCAGTGGTGATAAAACACAAAATAATTGGTCAGGCTTGGGAGTTAATGATGATTACTGGATAGTTAAAATTGATTCAATGGGCAATAAAGAATGGGATAAACGGTATGGGGGAACCTGGATGGATTGGCTTTATTCAATTCTTCAAACTACAGACAAGGGATACATTTTAGGAGGTCACTCCAAGTCGGATATCAGCGGAGATAAAACACAGGACAATTGGGATCCTACAGGAAATACGTTTGATTACTGGATTGTTAAAATAGATTCACTTGGTAATAAGCAGTGGGACAGGCGGTTGGGTGGAACAAGAGATGATCGGATGTTTTCTTTGAAACAAGTCAGAGATGGTGGTTATGTTATGGTGGGGTATTCCAGCTCTGACAGCACCGGAGACAAAACACAGGCATGTTGGGATACTGCCCTCACTAACCGTGCGGATTATTGGGTTGTAAAAATAGATTCACAGGGCAACAGGCAATGGGATAAACGTTTAGGCGGATTAAGTGATGACGTGGGATACAGTATGGCAGAAGTGTCGGATGGAGGTTATTTATTTGCAGGTATTTCAGAATCACCTGCTAATGGAGATAAAACGGAAAACAATCTTGGCCCCGGACAGGAATGGGTGGTAAAAACGGATTCACTTGGCAATAAGATTTGGGATAAAACAATTTTCACTTCCTATTATGAACACCTGGTTGATATATTCATTCAGGATGGATGTTTTACTTTAGGAACTGGTTCTTTTTCAAGAATAGGCGGATATAAAACACAAGATAACTGGGATACAGCCACAATAAATCCTACTGTGGATTACTGGATTGTCAAATTCTGCGATACAATTTTCATTACCACAGGCATTATTCCAGCTCTGAATAAACCTGTTGAAGGAATTAATATTTTTCCAAATCCAACACGCGATGAGTTAACCGTTAATTGTTTTTCACTGACCGGAAATCCTTTATTGAGAGTGTTGAATATATTAGGGGAAGAAATTTTTTCATCTTACATCTCTTCGTCAGGATTCAAACTTCCGACTTCCCATCTGCAACCGGGAATTTATTTTCTGGAAGTACGCACTGAGCAGAAAAAATTCTTTGCGAAGTTTGTCAAGGAGTAAAGAATTATAGATATTCTCCGTTTCACCGATTCTCCCTTTCCCCGGTTCATTTTTTTTATTTCACTCCGATATTCTTAATCTTCCCATCCTTCAGATATTTTTCCAATTCCCTTAAAGCATCCGCAGCAATCCATTTTGACGATGCATCACCCTTCGCATGAATTTCTTTTGCAACCCTAATTGCCTTTTTACAAAGCTTTTCATTTCGTTTCCCGATTTGCCGCAGCGCCCAATTGATTGCTTTCTTAACAAAGTTTCGTTCATCATCTGATTCTTTGATGATGTAAGGAAAAAACTGTTCGAACTTCTCGTCTCCTGATTTCTTATCGTGTACAGCAAGTGTTGCCATCATTGCAAAACCAGCTCTTTTCTCAAATTCTTTTTTTCGCTTTGACCATTCCATTGCTTTATCATATGCTAATGGAGTTTTCTCAAAGAGCGTTCCGCAGCAGTTGTCAACGATATCCCAGGAATTAAAATCTTTCAGCCATGATTCTATTAATTTTTCATCGAACTGCTTTGGATCGGCAATAAAGATTGCAATATGCTTGGCCTCATGAATCCCTGTCTTCCATAGTTCAAGCGCCAGCTTCTGATTTTTCCCGATCTGTTTTGCAACTGCGCGCATTTGAGGGGTAGTAAGTCCAAAATTATTCACTCCTGTAACTCCGAAATATTCCTGGGATGTTCTCGCTTTTGGCGAAGCAAGTTTTTTCATTTCCTTTAGTACATCTTCAACGCTGTTCATTTAAGCTCTTAGTTTGAAAAGCAAAGTAAGTAAGAATTAAAATAGCTTGTTTGGCTTCTTCGTGTCTTAGTGCCTTAGTGGCAAAAAATCATCAGGAATAAGAAACTATTTCTTTGTTAACTTTGTCCTTTACCTGATAAAATGAAACAATACCTCGATTTATTAAAGCACGTCATGGAAACCGGCGCCGAGAAAAGCGATCGGACCGGGACAGGAACAGTGAGTGTATTCGGTTACCAGATGCGCTTCAACCTTGCAGAAGGATTTCCATTGCTCACAACAAAAAAACTCCACACCAAATCAATTATTCATGAACTGCTTTGGTTTCTGAAAGGGGAGACAAATATAAAATACCTCAAAGAAAACGGCGTAAGCATCTGGGACGACTGGGCAGATGAAAACGGTGAGCTCGGACCTGTTTACGGTTCCCAGTGGAGAAGCTGGAAAACAACAGATGGAAAAACCATTGACCAGATCACACATGTAATTACCCAGATCAAAAACAATCCTGACTCGAGACGTTTAATTGTAAGCGCATGGAATGTCGGTGAAATTGATAAGATGAAATTACCTCCATGCCACGCTTTTTTTCAGTTCTATGTTGCAAACGGAAAACTAAGCTGCCAGTTATATCAAAGGAGTGCTGATATTTTTCTCGGTGTTCCTTTCAACATTGCATCCTATGCTTTGTTAACGATGATGGTTGCACAGGTATGCGGACTAAAACCCGGCGAATTTGTTCATACACTTGGCGATGCTCACATTTATTCCAATCATATGGAACAAGTGAATCTTCAACTTTCGCGGACACCAAGACAATTACCGACAATGAAAATAAACCCTGCCGTCAAAAATATTTTCGACTTTACGTTTGAAGATTTTATATTGGAAAATTACGATCCGCATCCACACATTAAAGCAGCCGTAGCAGTATAGCTAATTAGTCAATTGGTTCAATAGTTCATTGGTTTAGAAGTAATAAATTATTTTTCTTTTATTTGACATTCATCTTTTAGATTTTTTCAATATGAAAAATTATAAATTAGAAGATTTAGAAACGTATCAGTTGCAATTACTTTAGCAAACCTCCAGGTACTGACAACAAATGAACTAATGAACCAATGACTATTTCACTTATTGTCGCGGCTTCAGAAAATAATGTCATCGGGAAGAACAACACGCTCCCCTGGCATCTCCCCGAAGACATGAAATTTTTTAAAGACACCACCATGGGTCATTGCGTAATCATGGGGAGAAAAAATTTTGACAGCATTCCTGACAGGTTTCGCCCGCTTTCAGGAAGAACGAATATTATTGTGACACGTCAAAAAGATTTTCATGCTGACGGAATCGTAATTGCATATTCAATTGAAGAAGCGCTGAAAGTTGCAGAAAAGAATAATGATCAGGAATGCTTTATTATAGGTGGTGGTGAGATCTTTAAACAATCCATGAATCTGTGTGATAAAATTTATCTAACACGCATTCATAAATATATTGAGGGCGATATTTTCTTTCCTGAAATTGATATGAATGAATGGAAAGAAACCTTAAGAAGAGATATGAAAGCGGATGAAAAAAACCCGCATGATTATTCTTTCATTGAATACGAAAAAGTAAAATAGTAAGAGCTGACAACTAGTATTGGGAGATGCTGACATGCGTCAGCATGACTGAAATCTGATTACGCTACTTTCAGCCTGTTAATGTTGGCCTTGCTGAATTTCTCTTTTGCATACGTCAGCGTAATATGAAAGTCTTTTTGCGTTTTGGTTGCGGAAGGAACTTCAAACATCGCATCCAGCAATATTGCTTCACAGATGGAACGCAGACCGCGCGCACCAAGCTTGAATTCCACTGCTTTCTCAACAATGAAATCAAGAACATTTTTATCTAAGGTGAGTTCGATATTCTCGAGATGGAAAAGCTTTTCGTATTGCTTCATGATTGCATTCTTAGGTTCAGTAAGAATAGCACGAAGTGCAACTTTATCAAGGGGTTCAAGATGTGTTATTACCGGTAAACGACCGATCAGTTCGGGAATCAACCCGAATGCTTTCAGATCAAGCGGACTGAGGTACTGAAGGAAATTTGTTTTATCAACAGAGTCGTTGTCCTTACCGGCCTTAAACCCGATAGCATTGGTTTGAAGACGTTTTGAAATTTTCTTTTCAATGCCGTCAAAAGCACCGCCGCAGATAAAGAGAATGTTCTGGGTATCGATCGAAATCATTTTCTGCTCGGGATGTTTTCTGCCGCCCTGCGGAGGAACATTCACTATTGAGCCTTCAAGCAATTTCAACAAAGCCTGCTGAACACCCTCACCGCTTACATCACGTGTAATGCTTGGGTTGTCGCTTTTGCGTGCAATCTTATCGATTTCATCAATATAAACAATACCGCGCTCGGCAGCCGATACATCATAATCGGCAGACTGGAGGAGACGCGTGAGGATACTTTCAACATCTTCCCCTACATAACCCGCTTCCGTAAGAACAGTGGCATCAGCAATACAGAAAGGCACATTCAGCATTTTCGCAATGGTACGTGCAAGCAACGTTTTACCGGTACCTGTTTCGCCAACCAGGATGATGTTTGATTTTTCAATCTCAACATCCTCCCCTTTTTTCATCTTATGGGAAATTCTTTTGTAGTGATTGTAAACAGCGACAGCCAGAACCTTTTTAGCGTCATCCTGACCAATGACATACTGATCGAGGAATTTTTTAATCTCCACCGGCTTCAGCAAAGTAAGATGCCCTGTAAGTGAAGTCTTCAGGCGATTATTCATCTCATCACTGAGAATATTCTGCGCCTGTTGAATACACTGGTCACAAATGTGTCCTGTAATGCCGGCAATCAGCACATAGGTTTCACTTTTGTCACGGCCACAAAACGAGCATTTTATTTCTTTGGGATTCTTCATAAAAATAAAGAAGATTGGAAATTAAACGCAAGCTAAAGATTTAGGTTATATAAGTCAACTAAAATCCGCGAATACCTTACGTTATCGTCGAATTCCGGACAGGAAACAGGAAAATTATTTTTTTCTTGAAAGCACCTCGTCAATCATGCCATATTCCTTTGCTTCTTCAGCTGTCATCCAGTGATCGCGATCGGAATCGGACCATACTTTTTCATACGTCTGGCCGCTATGACTTGCAATGATCTCATACAATTCTTTTTTCAGCTTCTGGATTTCACGTGCAGTGATTTCAATATCGGAAGCCTGACCTTCTGCTCCACCCATTGGCTGGTGAATCATCACGCGTGCATGTTTTAAAGCGGCTCTTTTTCCTTTATCACCTGCACACATTAAAACCGCACCCATCGAAGCAGCCATTCCTGTACAAATCGTGGCAATGCTTGGCTGCACGAACTGCATTGTATCATATATACCCAGCCCTGCATACACTGAGCCTCCCGGACTGTTCAGGTAAATCTGGATATCCTTTTTTGCATCCACAGATTCAAGAAAAAGAAGCTGTGCCTGGATGATGTTTGACACATAGTCATTGATTCCCACACCGAGGAAGATAATCCTGTCCATCATAAGACGCGAGAACACATCCATTGTGGCAATATTCAGCTGGCGCTCTTCAATGATGGTCGGAGAAATATAATCTGCACGAACGGAAGACATGAAAGTGTCAACCGTAAGCCCGTTGATGCCTTTGTGTTTTACTGCGTATTTGCGGAATTCATCTGAGAAATTCATAGGTTATTTTATCGGTTAATTGTTATCGATTGATATCAGGTATTTTAACAAGACGTTCGGATGCAGGAATTATTTTGGCATCATAAATTTAGCAGGATTCAAAAGTAATTACAGCAAAAGAAGCAATACAGCCGCCAGAAAATAGTTTTCAACAGATCAGCCTTGCTTTTGTCGGCAGTGAATTGCTGCCGTGGCTGTTAATGATGGTGCTCCAGTTCGTGCTCCGTCTTCTCATTCAGCTTTTTCACGAGCTCTTCGTAGGGAAGCTCCGTCACATCAAGCTTAAGCTGCGGTTTCACAAAATCAAAAACTTTCTGATCGAGGATGCTTCGTTCAATACGCTCGCGGTTATTTTCTTCGGCGAGGTAACGTTTTGCAAGATCATCCAGTTTGGCAGGATCCATATCATATACGCCATAGTTCGCAAACTGCTGGTGCAACACCTGCTTGGCAACAGTTGTAACTTCCTCTTCTGAAATTTCAAGGCTGTTGCTCTTTGCAATTTTCCCGTTGATCAGGTTCCAGCGAAGGTCTTCAGAAAGATGCATATATTCATGCTCGAACGCATGGTCATCCAATGCCTTGTCTTTATCCTGGCTGGCCTTCAGCATGCGTTTCAGGAAATCATCGGGAAGAGGAACATTTAATTCTTCAAGCATTTTATGGCGAATATCCTTCTTCAGCTTCCGGTCACTTTCACGCTCAAAGTAAGAAGCAATGCCGGCGCGGATTTTCTCCCTGAATTCATCTTCCGTTTTCACTACACCTTCTCCATAAATCTTATCATAAAATTCCTGGTTCAATTCTGCTTTTTCAATCTTATTAATAGTCATGACAGTAAAACGGTAGTCTGATTGCAGTGCCGGTGAATCTTTTTCAACTTTCAGCATGGCAGCCACTTCCGTTTCATTCTTAAACACATTCAAAGGATTGAAATTAACTGTATCACTTTTCTTCAAACCAATAAAAGGTTTCCTCTCATTAACTTCCTTTATCATCTCAATGGAAATAGTAGTAGTGGTTTTATTTCCACCCTCTTTTATATTTCCTTCGGCATCCAGTTCATTAAATTCACCATACAGGATATTCCCTTCATCCGACACTTCCGGATTTGAAAACTTTCCGTAACGCCTTCTAAGATCACTGATATCGCTTTCCACCATTTTCTCATCGATCTTTACGAGGTAATAAGGAATTTTATCTTTCGGGAATGTGATTTCCACCTCCGGCGCTATTCCAAGTTCGTACAGGAATTCAAAGTTCTGACCTTCTTCAAACACCTGCTCCTTCTCACTTTTCTTAGGAAGCGGGTTACCAATCACATCGATCTTATTATCGTAAATATATTTCCCAAGAGTTTCTGAAAGGAGGCTGTTCAGCTCCTCCACCAAAACTGATTTACCATACATTTTCTTAATAACGCCGACTGGAACCATTCCCGCTCTGAAGCCGGGAATGTTTGCTGTCTTCTGGTATTTCTTAATGACAGCATCTACTCTCGGCTTATAATCTTCCGGGGTAATGTGGATTTTTACAACTGCGTTCAAAGCATCGATTTGTTCTTTCGTGATATCCATCTTTTTCAAAAGTTTGGAGTTGGTAGTTCGGGTTTGGAGACAGAGTCCGGAGTTTCAATGGTGAACTCCGGACTCCTGGCTCCTGATTTTCCAGTGCGGGCGGAGGGAGTCGAACCCACACGAGTTGCCTCGCCAGATCCTAAGTCTGGTGCGTCTGCCAGTTTCGCCACGCCCGCTAAAAAGGAACGCGAAAGTAAACAAATTTTTTATTTTAAGAGACAACAGAAGCAATCTTAATTTCCAATGATCAATTGACTAACCAATCCGAAAATCAGTGTATATATTCAATTTCAGATATTGCCGGAACAATTTATTATTGCCGGTAGATCGGGTGATCCTTTAATATTCGTGTGGAAATTTCGTTTACATGTATCTGCACTTAGCTTTAGCGTTTGATCATTCATAAATTGATCATTGTAAATCAACAGTATGCGTTTTCTCCGGTCAAGAAAAGTATTTAAGCAGGATGACGCTGCTGTAATCGCAGCATACAAAAGCACTGCCGACAGCATGTACCTTGGAATTCTTTTCGACAGGTACAGTCACCTTTCTTTTGCCGTTGCAATGAATTATTTAAAAAATGAAGAAGACAGCAAGGATGCCGTTATCCATGTTTTTGAGAAACTTACTGATGACCTTAAAAAGTACGAGGTCAATAATTTCAGTCATTGGCTTTATACCGTCACGAAAAATTATTGCATAAGACAGCTCAATAAAAGAACATTCACAATAAGTTTGAATGAAGAAGCAAAGTATTCCGCTGCTGACGACCAGGACCAGGAAATTACATTAACAGATCAATTACTTTCGCATCTCGGAGAAGCACTGGAAACTTTAAATACAGAACAAAAGAAATGCATTCAACTGTTTTATCTCGAAGAAAAGAGTTACAAGGAAATTGAAGCTATTACCGGCTATGAGTATGAAAAGGTGAAAAGTTATATTCAAAACGGAAAGCGAAATCTCAGGATTTACCTGATGAAAAAAAATGACAAGCGATAAAGGACATAAAACTATTTTTTCCGCCTCTCAACATTTTACACGTGATGAGCTGGTGAGGTATGTCCATCACGTATTAACCGAAAAAGAGCAGCATGAAATGGAAAAACATCTCGTGGATTGCAGCTTATGCAGTGATGCTTTGAAAGGCGTTGCGGAAATGGAAAATGCTTCTTTGCTCTTCCAGGTAACAAGAGACCTTCACGTCAGAGCCCGTAAAAAGCGTTTGCTTAAGAAAACTATTTTTTCGCAGAATGAACTGATTGCCATTTTTGCTGTGGTCTTTTTGATTGTCTTTCTTCTGCTAATGACAGTTTTTTTCTTTGCCAGAAAAGATCTAAAAAAAGCTGCCGCTGAAGATTACAAAGAAGTTAATTACAATATCACCAGCCGCACATATTCAGCTTCTTTCGTGTCCTTAATGCAAATCACGTAAACGCCGCTGGCAAAATTATTAAACTTCAATATCGTTGAATTTTCTTTTGCCGGCAAAAAACAGTTATATACCTGTATCCCCGATGCGGTATAAATTGTAATCTCCGAGCTGAATGAAATATTTTCATAGAAAATAGTAAATTCTCCATTCAAACTCGGATTGGGAAATACATGCAGATTGTTTTTGCGGTGAAAATTATTAACTGCAACACTATTTGAATAAACTGACAGACCATTAAAATCGGTTTGCTTTAATCGATAATATGAAATCCCTTCGAATGGTTTCCAATCAATGTCATCATAGCTATTTATCTGTGTGCTGTTACCTGCTCCTTTAACCTTATTTACTTCTGTAAATCGGATTCCATCATACGAACGTTCCAGAGTAAAATAATCATTATTAATTTCAGAAGCAGTTACCCATTTTGCAACTACTTTATTTCCCTGAAGAGAAGCCTGAAAGTTAAGCAGGGTTACAGGAAATACAAGGCCGGTGGTAAAGTTCCAGATGGGGCTTGTGACTGATCCGTTACCATCATCTACAATAGTGTACCATTCATAGCATGAATTTGGCGCCAATGAATCGTACGGCATAGTTGCAGTTGAACCGGAAATAGCTCCGGTTACAGTTCCAAGAGTGGTAAAATTATTCAAAGGCTGCATGTTATAACTTATTGAAAACTGACTCACAGCATCTGTTTTGAATTGATTCAGCGTGGGTGAATAAGTTTTCACAGAAATAGTGTTGTTCGCAGGAGAAAATTTCATGAGCCTTAACCAGCCGTTGCCGCCGTTAGTCCAGCCTTGGAAATCCGACATAAAAGTATTAATGACATTCCCGGCATATGTGTCTTGCCTCCTGGATTCCCCGGTAACATGTCCTGCTAGCATTAGAAAAACATTTGGCTTATTTTTTACAGCATTGTAAATAGCCTGGCCCTGTGTCCCAAACGTTGCATTCAGATTCAAAATGTAATGCGATCCTATAATTGCTCTCCTGTTGCTGTATGTTGTTAACAGGTTATTCATCCAAGTGGTAACCGCAGTATCCAATGCAGGAGAATATTCCAGGTTAATCACAATAAAATCAAGGCCGCTTGCTGTAAATAATGAATAGTTATTATTGTTATTGGTTCCATAATGTCCTCCATAATAACCACGTCCCGAAAATCGTGCTGATCCAAAATACTGGTTGAAAAACGTGGTTGTACCGGAAGGGCTCCCGGCAGGCGACTGGTCATGATTTCCAACATTTAATCCTAAAGGAATTCCATCAGCAAGAGAAGTTGTGACAGAATTTTCAATAATTTTTACAGCTGTATCAGCCCGCTGCCATTCAACAGGGTTTCCATTGTTATCGCCATTCTGAACACAATCACCAAGCCCTTCTACAAACACAATATTTTCATTCATTAAATTGTTTACAATCCAGTTCATTTGCGCTTTGTACATAGCGTTAGTCCCCCCGTTTAATTCAGAGGTATAAAATTGTGTATCCGGAATTCCAACAATTGTAAAATCCGGAGTAGTATCAACCGGCGGACATGGACGTACGAAGTAAGTTACCGTCATCGCATTGTTTTCAGGGTCTGACACGTTTACTCTCAGTGTTGCATTCCTGCCTGCTCCCGTTGATTGGTGGGGAGGACCTATCAAAGTGGGCTGGACCGGCGGATTATTAATACTTATATTAAACGGTGCACCCGAATCCCAATACCAGTTTGCCCCGGTGACACTTGAGTGAATTGCGTTCCCCGAACTGTCTTTTATTGCTATGCCGCAATTTTCATTTAACCCCCATCGCGCCATCATGCCTGCCTGAGCAGCTGAAAGCTGAGAATTAATAGTTGACTGGATTGTGGTCTGGGTGCGCGCATAATTCCAGATTCTTGCCTCATCTATATTGCCGCGGAAAAAACCCGCTGCTACTCCGGTCGAGATAATCGCAGATCCAATTGATGCAGGCTGAATGCTTGACGATTGCGGCAAGCGACCAACGGCCAACTGAGTCTCTAATATTCCGTTTAAGAAGAGTTTCCATGTAGTGCCGTCGTATGTGGCGGCGGCATGATACCAGATTCCAATATTAACCGGAGTAACTCCTGCAATCGGATGGTTAAGACCGGGACTTGGCTGTCCGGCTCCTTCTTCAAAATCGGCCATCAATACATTGGTTGCAGGATCAATCCCAAGAAAATAATTCATATCACGATTATCCCCGTCAGCCTCGGCCCGGCCTTTAGTCAATATGGGAATCGCATTGATTCCTCCTGTTCCGGTTGATGTAGAAACGCTACCGGCACTGCGATTGAACCAGGCTTCAAGAGTAAATTGATTTAGCCCGATGATTGCCGGATTTCCAAGATTTACATAGGTATTATTACCATCAAAATTAACACATGTATTTGAGCCGTTTATTGTAAAGTCAAACGGTGTTCCTGTTACCCATAACGGACCATTTGTAAGAATACCATTTACAGCACCTGCTGAACCAGAATTTGCACTAACTGTTCCTGTATTTTCATTCATCCCCCAGCGACCTATAAGGCCGGTTGCAGAGGAAATTTCAGAAGAAAGATTTCCGGCTATTTCTGCCTGAGTGCGCGCATAATTCCAAATTCGTGCTTCATCAAGTCTGCCGTTAAAAAAACCGGAAGGTATTCCTGTTGAATTTAATGCTGTGCCCAGGCCTGCATGCTGAATACTGTTTGACCGCGGTAACCTGTTTACGGAAAGGGTAGCTTCAAGATTCCCGTTGAGATAAAGCTTCCATGTTATACCATCATATGTAACTGCAGCATGGTACCAACGGTAATTGCAAATGGCTGTGGTACCCGATACCGGATGATTCAATCCGGGGCTAACCTGTCCGGCCCCTTCTTCGAAATCAGCAACCAGTACATTGGTTGCATTGTCTATTCCAAGAAAATAATTTGCATCCACGTTACTACCGTCCGCCTCATTGCGGCCTTTTGTAAGCAAAGGAATTGCAGTCACTCCTCCTGTGCCGGTATTTGCCGACACTCCTGTTCCTTCACGCTTGAACCAGATCTCGAGCGTGAATTGGGAGGTGCCCAGGCCGGCAGCTGCGCCGAACGTTACATAATCATTTGTTCCATCAAAAAAAACTCCGGTCTGTGCAACTGAATTTGCCGTGAGAAAACACAGGCAGAGAGCCCAGAATATTTTTTTTAATGACATTAGAAGTATGTTAATTTGCAAGATAATGCCGCTGACAAGGTGTCTCACCTTATTTTTGCCTTAACAAAACAATTACTTGGTAAAAACACCCTATATGTTGGTTAATTTTTAATTTATGAGGGGCATTGTACCTTTAATAAATGCACCAGATTGTTGCGGAGAATTGTCTCAAATTCAAAAAATTACTTTTGCCAAATGTTTACGATCAATCCCAAAGAAATAAAGACCGGTTTATTACACGCCTACATGCTTTCGGCAATTGCTCCGCGACCAATTGCATTTGCAAGCACACTCGATAAAGACGGAAACCCGAACCTGTCACCCTTCAGCTTTTTCAATGCTTTCGGAAGCCATCCCCCCATTGTTGTTTTTTCACCGGCAAGAAGAGTTCGTGATAACACCACGAAACACACACTTCAGAATGTATATGAAATAAAAGAAGTAGTTATCAATGTTGTGAATTATGCCATGGTGCAGCAGGCATCACTTGCCAGCTGCGAATATCCAAAGGGCGTGAATGAATTTGTGAAAGCAGGCTTCACTCCTCTCGAATCGGTGATGATCAAACCGTTTCGTGTAAAGGAATCACCTGTACAGATGGAATGCAAGGTGCTGAACGTAATTGAAACAGGACATGAAGGCGGTGCCGCCAATCTTATTATCTGCGAAATTCTTTTAATGCATATCAGCAACGATGTTTTGACAGAAGACAAAAAAATTGATCAGAATAAAATCGATCTTGTTGCGCGGTTAGGCTCTGACTGGTACTGCCGCGCATCAGGAGATGCATTGTTTCACATTGCAAAGCCAAATACACAGCTGGGAATCGGCATCGACAATATTCCTGAAAAGATCAGGCAATCAAAAGTTTTGACAGGAAACAATCTCGGGCAGCTGGGAAATATTGAAGTGCTTCCTTCAGAAGAAGAGCTCCGGCAATTCAAAGAATCAGCTATCATCAAAGATCTTAAGTCACGCTTTGAAAACGATCCAAGGGAACTTGATCTGAATGTACACAAGCTTGCAAAAACTTTCCTTCAAAAAAATGAGGTGCATGAAGCGTGGAAGGTGTTGTTGAGTTTTTAGCTAAAGACCTGATAATGGTATTGAAGTGAAATAGTGTTGAAGAAAAACGGAAGCAATATTACAGGCTAAACTTCAACACTTAAACACTCCGGTACTTCCGCACTTCCACTCGTAATTCGATACAGGAATTACTAAACGTCACTCGTACCTCAACGCCTCAATCGGATCCAGCCGCGCTGCTTTGGATGCAGGATAATAGCCTGAAATTATTCCAACTAAAAAACAAAGCAACAGCCCGGAGAAAATCCAGACCCATGGAATGATAAAGCCGACATCAATCAGCAGCGACATGAGGTTGCCGATACTGATGCCGAGAATGATTCCTAAAATTCCACCCATCTGGCAGATTACAATTGCTTCCACGAGAAATTGCCTGCGGATAATTGCCGGTGTTGCTCCGATGGCTTTACGAATTCCTATTTCACGCGTCCGTTCTGTAACAGACACAAGCATGATGTTCATGAGCCCGATTGCTGCTCCAAGCAACGTAATAAAGCCGATCAGCGTGGCAGCAATGGTAACATTCTTTAACTGGCCGATAAGCAGGTTGGCGATGCTGTCGCTTTTCATAATTTCAAATGTATCATCTTCACCAATTGGGACCTGGCGTATGATCCTGAAAAGTCCTGTTGCTTCACCAATGGCATTGTCCATTGTCTTTACATCATCAATACTTACATTGATTGCAAAAGACATATTCGGCCGCGAAAAATTCTGCTTCACATTATACAAAGGAAGTATGCACGTTTTATCTCCGCCAAATCCCATCGCTGTTCCTTTCGGTTTCAATGTTCCGATCACACGGTATTTCATGCTGCCTACAGAGATTATTTTATCGATCGGTTCTTCATTTACAAACAGCTTATCCACCAGCTCCTTTCCCAGGATGACTACATTTTCTCCATACATAATTTCCTGCGGGGAAAAATTTCTGCCTTTGTCAATGTTATACCCCGAAGTAGAAAGATAATTTTCAGTACCACCCATGATCTGGATGTTCGGGTTTGTTTTCTTGTCGCTGAACTTTAAAGTGGAAGTGCCTGTGCCGAACGCAGATACTGAAACCGTTGAAGGAAATTTAAACTCCTCGGCGAAACGCATTGCCTGGTAATAATCGATGGGCTTAAAACGCTTGGGACGTTTCCCCGAGTTACCGATGTGGATATGCATTCCCCTGTTATTAATTGTAAAGGAATTTGCTCCCATGCTCTGGAAGTTGCTGTTGATAGAGGATTTAATAGCGTCAATGGCCGTAAGGATTCCGACCAGCGCCATGATGCCGATAGCGATAATCAGGGCTGTTAGTACTGTCCGTAACAGCTGGCTGCGGATGCTTTGAAGGGCTACTTTAAGGTTTTCGGAATAGTCCATAGAAAAGTTTGTGCGTGAAATTAATTAAATCCGGCAATTGCACGACATCCGGGAAACGATGATCCAGGCGGAATAAACAGGAATACGGTAAGACTTTAACATTTAATGCAACCACCCTTTAAATATTTCCGTATCTTTGACGTTAGAAAATAAACCCCAAAAGATAAAATCAACTATTATGAAAAAAATCCTCGTTATCCTGTCTCTCGTTGCCTTCGTTGGTGTGAATGTTTCAGTTGCACAAACGCCGGCTGCCGCTGCTAAAGAAACCAAGAAAGAAGCAGTTGTAAAGTCTGACGCAAAACCTGCACATTCATGTTGCAGCAAAAGCAGCTCAATGAAAAACTGTTCAGCTGACCAGGCAAAAAACTGTACACCGGCTCAGAAAGCTGAGTGTGCAAAAGCTGCTGCTACTGGCGACAAAGCAAAAGCAGAAGCCGCTACTGAAAAGAAAGAGGTCACAAAAGCAAATCATAACTAATTGCTTTAGTCCTGAAAAATAAAAAACCCTCACGCATCATTGCAGTGAGGGTTTTTTTATTGGGTTATCACATCCAATCCTATTTCAGAAGCCGGAAGTTTCTGTATTCACCGGGTCGGAAGCCAAAGATTTTTTCAAAGCCGGACTTCAGTGCTGATTTGAATTTCAGTTTTTTCTTCCGTGGATCAAAGTTGAACTTCCAGTTTTTTTCAGCTATTCTTTTTTTCATTACTGCCGGATGTGTCCCTTCAAACCTGTTTAGAGAATCAATCTTTGAATAGTCAAACTCATCTGCATCGGCCACATTTTTTTTTACCCATTCATCGTTGTGCCACAGCTTATGAAAATATTTTTGCTTCTCCTGCTGTCGTGATGGTGGCTTCACCCAGCCGTAATGATAAACTTCAGCATTCGCATTTTTAACACGAAGCGGGCGACCTTTTTTCTGGAAACCCTGCGCATCACGAAAAGAATAAATACCGGCATGAGGACGGATGATACGAACTTCCCGCCTGTACCATTGCGTTGAATCACCTACATAATCATAGGACCCGTAAAAGTGTGCATAATTAAAAAGCAATCCTTCTACCCTTTTATCATCCTTCCATTTCTGCATCGCCTCTTTGATTGCAGGCAGATATTTTTCGTGAACTAATTCATCACCCTGGATATAAAATGCCCAGTCACTGTCGGGAGAAATTTTTTCAAGCGCTTTGTTGGTCTCAACGGCAAGGATTTTCCCGCCTTCACGTAAGTTTTCATCCCACGTGCTTTCGTAGATTTTTATCTTGGAAGAGTTAATGCTTTCTAATAATTTCTTCGTTCCGTCCTCAGAATCACCAAGCATTACAACAAACTCATCGCACAACGGCAAAATAGATGTAATTGCCTCAACAATTGGATAATCAAATTTGATTGCATTGCGAATGAAGGTGAAACCAGAGACTTTCATGGAAATGATCAATTAACCAATGATCAATGAACAATCAAATATTGAATCAGAAAATTTTCTTATAAATTGGATTTTAATCCCTGGTCATTAAATCCCCGTGTAATTAAACGGCGAAATCGCCTTGAGCTGTTTTTTTATTTCATCTTTCACATCCAGTGAATCAATGAATGCCGACAGGGATTCTTTCGTAACCTTTTTATTGGTACGTGTAAGTTCTTTCAACTTCTCGTAAGGGTTAGGAAAACTTTCTTTCCTGAGAATAGTCTGAATTGCTTCTCCAACAATTGCCCAGTTGTTTTCAAGATCAGCATCAATTGCATCCTTGTTTACAATTAATTTACTCAGTCCTTTCACAAGTGATTTCAAGGCAATGAGAGTATGTGCAAACGGAACACCTGCATTTCTCAACACAGTTGAATCGGTTAAATCACGCTGGAGGCGGGAGATCGGGAGCTTTGCAGAAAGATGTTCGAACAGCGCATTCGCCATCCCGAGGTTTCCTTCGGAGTTTTCAAAATCGATTGGATTGACTTTATGCGGCATTGCCGACGATCCTATTTCACCTTCCTTTATCTCCTGCTTGAAATAATCCATGGAAATATATGTCCAGATATCCCTGTTCAAATCAATGAGGATGTTGTTAATGCGTTTCAGGTTATCGAACAATGCACAGAGATTATCATAATGTTCAATCTGCGTAGTAAACTGTTGCCGTTCAAGTCCGAGCTTATTTTTCACAAAATCATTTGCAAACTTTTTCCAATCGATGCCGGGATAAGCAACATGATGTGCATTAAAATTCCCGGAAGCGCCGCCGAACTTTGCAGAAAACGGAATCTGCCTGAGTAATTGTACCTGGTTGTTTAAGCGCTCAAGGAAAACCTTTAACTCTTTTCCAAGACGCGTTGGAGATGCAGGTTGTCCATGCGTGCGTGAGAGCATAGCCAGGTCTTTCCACTTCTCCGAAAGAATATCCAGGTTTTTTATCACTTCAGAAATTGCCGGGAAATAAATTTTTTCCACTGCATTCTTAATAGCTAAAGGGAAGGCCGTGTTATTGATATCCTGCGATGTCAGACCGAAATGTACAAACTCCTTAAAGGCAGAAAGATTCTGGTCTTCCAGTTTCTTTTTCACAAAATATTCGACAGCCTTTACATCATGGTTTGTGATTTTTTCGGAAGCTTTTATTTCTGCAGCATATGCGGAAGAAAATTCCGTGTAAACTTTTCTTAACATTGAAAATTCCGGCGAGGCGGAAGAACCTGCATCCTTCAGTTCAGGCAATGGCAATTCGCACAAAGCAATAAAATATTCGACTTCAACTAGTAACCGGTACCGGATCAGGGCTTCTTCAGAAAAATACTCTGCAAGTTCTTCCGTCTGGTTCCGGTAGCGGCCATCAACAGGCGAAATTGCATTTAAAGGATTTAAATCCATTTGCAGGGAATTAAAACTAGCGTCCGAAGTTATATATTTTTTAAAGAGCAGAAGAATAAGCGAATGATAACTTTTTTCCTGCTGCTAACAATATTCTTTTGAGCGGTTCGTCATTTGAAGATGGAAACTTTAAACACAAATCTGTTTCTTCCTGTAAATCAGGGAGAAAGAATAGACAGAAAACTTTTGCCATTAAAAATGTTTCCATAGTTTTGCCGCTCTATTTTTAGTTTGTGAATGAAAAAAGACGAAAGAATACTGGAAGCCGCCGGAGAACTTTTTTTCCGTCATGGAATCAAAAGTATTACCATGGATGCCATTGCCTCGCACCTTGGTATGTCGAAGAGGACCATCTATATTAACTATGAAGATAAGCATGCACTTGTAAAAGCATTGACAAGGCAGGAGCTGGCTATCCAGGAAAATGAACTTGAAGATATCCGCCGGGAATCGAAAAACTCCATTGATGAAATCATGCGTGCGATGAGTTGTGCCGGGAAGATTTTCGGAAAGATCAACCCTACTGTTTTTTATGACCTGCAGAAATTTCATCCCGAAGCATGGAAACAATTCCGCGCCTTTAAAGAATTGAAAATGCAGACGTTCATCGAGGAAAACCTGAAACGGGGAATAAAGCAGGGATTGTACAGGAAAGATCTGAAAATAAAAATCCTTGCAAAGTTCAGGATTGAACAGGTTGAAATGGGATTCAACCCTGTTATTTTTCCCTCAGCGAAATTCAACCTCACCGAAGTGCAGCTTGTGCTGCTCGATCATTTCCTGCACGGCATCACTACATTAAAAGGACACAAACTGATCAATAAATACAAACAGGTAACTGAAGACGAAGAATAGAAAAAAAATAACATCCAAAATTAACACGCACATTTTATTCATTTCCAAAAAAACATTTTTATGAAAAAGATATTTTCTTTCCTGATCTTAATTGTATTTGCAACAGGTGCCCGTTCTCAAAACAAAACCGAAACGGTAAATTTTTCCCTGCAGCAGGCCATCGAATATGCTTACCAGCATGATAAAAATGTAGTCAACGCGGAACTTGACAGGCAGATTGCCAAATCAAAAGTCCAGGAAACTATAGGAATCGGTTTGCCGCAAATAAGCGCAAGTCTTGACGTGAAAGATTATCTTGAATTGAACTACCTGTTTCCCGGCGTATTTGCCGGGGGCGAGCCGGGAACTTTTGTGGGCTTCCCGATTAAGACCCCTTCTTACAGCGCAGCTGCAGGAGTGCAGGCGACACAGCTTCTTTTTGACGGAAGTTATATTGTAGGATTGCAGGCATCCAGAACATACAGGGAATTATCTGAGAAGAACCTCACCCGTACAAAAATCGAAACCGCCGTTGCCGTCAGCAAAGCTTACTACAACCTGCTTGTAAGCAGGCAGCGAATGAACCTGGTGGATGCAAATCTCTTACGCATTAAGAAACTGAGAGATGACACGCAGGCCATGTACGACAATGGCTTTGTCGAAAAGATTGACCTTGACCGGCTAGTTCTTACCTACAACAATGCAAATGTTGAGAAAGAAAAAACAGAACGGCTGATCCTTTTAGGAGAATATCTTTTTAAATACCAGATCGGGATGGACATCAATGCAGGAATTGTTTTAACAGATTCATTGAATGCTGAACTTGTGAAAAATATTTCCGTCTCCGCAGAAAAAACAGACCCGGCCGGCCGGATTGAATATTCCCTTTTGCAGACACAGCAACGCCTTCAACTGCTTGACCTTAAAAGAAACCGGTTTCAGTACCTGCCGAGCCTTGTAGCATACGGTAACCTGAATACCATTGCACAACGCCCCGAATTTAATTTTACTGATACGCATGAAAAATGGTATCCCACGGCCTTCATCGGCGCAACTCTTACAGTTCCTCTTTTTAACGGGCTCCAGAGTTCACGCAAAATTCAGCAGTCAAAACTTACGCTGAAAAAAATTGAAAATGAAATCGCAAATACAACCAATGCGCTTAACCTGGAAGCCGAATCAAGCCGGACTGCTTTAATAAATTCGATTGCATCACTCCGAACCCAGGAGCAAAACCTGGAGCTTGCCAATGAAGTTGCTCGCGTAAGCAAAATCAAATACGACCAGGGAGTTGGCTCTAACCTCGAGGTGATGAATGCTGAAACCTTACTGAAAGAATCGCAAACCAATTATTACAATGTACTTTATGAGGCGCTTGTTGCAAAAGTTGAACTGGACAAAGCGCTGGGAAGAATTAAATAAAAAAATAAACAGCCGACAAAAATCAGTAGACCAAAAAAACAGATGAAATCAAAAACCCTTTCAATAAAACACATTATGAAAAAATACATCTTTGCTTCTGCAATTATCCTTTTTCTTGCATCATGCGGTGCAGGTTCTGATAAAAATTCCACATCCGGGAAACAGGCGGAGCTCCAGGAATTAAAAAAACAACAGGCTGACCTGAAAGAAAAAATAAACAAGCTGGAAACTGAGCTTGCATCAACGGATTCAACAAAAGAGGAAAAATCAAAATATGTTGCCGTCACGGAAATGGCTCCGCAGCCCTTTAATCATTTTGTTGAAGTGCAGGCTAAAGTGGACGGAGAGGAAGATGTAGCCGTAAGCGCTGAAATGCCGGGAACAATCACTGCCGTTATGGTGAAAGCAGGCGACCATGTTGAACGCGGCCAGGTGCTTGCAACAATGGAGGATCGTGCGCTTCGCCAGAACCTGGATGCGATGAAATCACAAACCGACATGGCAGTAACCATGTACAACAAGCAAAAAAATCTATGGGATCAGAAAATCGGGAGTGAAGTCCAGTTCATCCAGGCTAAAACACAAAAGGATGCAATGGAGAAACAGTATGCAGCTTTACATGAGCAATGGGATATGTCGAGGCTTAAATCACCGATCAACGGAACTGTTGACCAGGTGAATATTAAAATCGGGCAGGCTGTTGCTCCGGGAATTCCCGCGGTAAGAGTTGTAAATCTCTCCCGCTTGAAAGTAAAGGGAGAAATAGCGGAATCATACATCAGCAAAGTAAAACGTGGTAACGATGTGATCCTTTATTTCCCTGATATCAACAAAGAAGTGAAAGCAAAACTGGATTATGCTGGGCAGGCTATCAATTCCATGAACAGGACTTTCAATGTGGAAGTGAGGCTTGATACGAAAGAAGGAAGCTTCCATCCTAACCAGGTAGTGGTGCTGAAGATTGCGGATTATGCTGCACCTAATTCATTTGTTGTTCCTGTGGGCGCCGTTCAAAAATCATCTGACGGCGAGTTTGTTTACATCGCGGAAAATGAAAACGGAAAAACAATTGTAAAAAGAAAAATTGTCACTTCCGGTCTCACATATAACGGACTTGCTGAGATTAAAAGTGGGTTGGCACAGGGGGATAAAGTCATTACTACCGGGTACCAGAATGTAATCGAAGGCGATGCAATTAAGCTGTAAAAATTTCTTTGTGACGAAGTACAGAGTTTCACTAAGATAAATCGGTACAATCATTTTTATAATCAGTGTAAATCATTTTTAGAATAAAAAGCATGGAAGATTTAAACAAAGAATTCAAGCCCTCAAGTTGGGCAATCAATAACCGGACAGCTGTATTTATCCTGACCATCCTCCTTGGATTTGCGGGATTGATCACCTATAACGCTTTGCCAAAGGAAAGTTTTCCTGATATCTCGCTTCCCAATATTTATGTGAGCGTTTTATATCCCGGAACATCACCGAAGGATATGGAAAACCTGGTTGTTCGCCCGATTGAAAAACAATGCAAAGGAATCACAGGGGTAAAAAAAATAAAAAGCAATTCTCTCCAGGACTATTGCAATGTAATCGTTGAGTTTAACAGCGATGTAAAAACTGATGCAGCTAAAATACTGGTAAAAGATGCCGTTGATAAAGCAAGAACAGATTTGCCGCAAGATCTGCCGAATGAGCCGCAGATTATTGAAATCAACTTTGCGGAGCTGCCGATTATGTATGTGAACATTTCCGGGAACTATGACCTGAGCAAGCTTAAAAGATATGCGGATGAAGCGAAGGAACAACTGGAAAGCATGAAAGAAGTGAAGCAGGTGGACCTGATCGGTGCGCTGGAAAGGGAAATCCAGGTTAATGTCGATATGCTGAGAATGCAATCAGCGCGCATCACTATGTTTGATATATACAATGCTGTTAAAAATGAAAATGCAACTATACCCGGCGGAACTGTAAATATGGATGGGGTGAGACGTTCACTGAGCGTTACAGGAGAATTTAAATCACCCGACCAGATCAGCAACATCGTCATTAATTCAATCGACGGTAAACCGGTTTACCTGAAAGATGTTGCAGATGTAGTGGATTCACATAAAGAGCAGGAATCATATGCCCGTCTCGATCACAAGAATGTTATCACGCTTAGCATTGTAAAGAGAAAGGGCGAAAACCTTATCGACGCTTCCGATAAAATTGTAAAACTGGTAGATGACCTCAAAGAAAAATCGTGGCCGAAAGATGTGCAGGTAACTTTAACAGGAGATCAGAGCCAGCAGACACGTACAACGCTGCATGATCTCATCAATACAATCGTAATCGGGTTCGTGCTCGTACTATTAATTCTCATGTTCTTCATGGGAACAGCAAACGCTTTTTTTGTTGCAATGTCGGTCCCGCTTTCAATGTGTCTTGCATTCCTGCTGATGCCTACAATTGGATTCACACTCAACATGATTGTGCTGTTCGGATTCCTGATGGCGCTTGGGATTGTTGTAGATGATGCTATTGTTGTGATTGAAAATACACACCGGATTTTTGCAAACGGGAAGGTACCGATCATGAAAGCTGCCAAGATCGCTGCAGGAGAAGTTTTTCTTCCTGTCTTCTCCGGAACGCTTACAACACTTGCACCTTTTGTTCCTTTACTTTTCTGGAAAGGTGTGATCGGAAAATTTATGTTCTTCCTTCCTGTTACACTGATTGTAACACTCACCGCCTCACTCATCGTGGCCTATATAATCAATCCCGTGTTTGCGGTTCGCTTTATGAAACCACACGTGAAAGCCAACGAGGACAGGAAAAAAGGATTGAAGATGTCACTTATCATCTTTGGAGTTGTAATTGTATTGAGTTTTTTAACCGGGAATTTCGGTTTCGGCACTCTTGCAATTTTAATTCTGCTTCTCAATCTTCTCAACCGTTTCTGGCTGAAGAGGAAAATCGAAAACTTCCAGGACATTACATGGCCGCGTGTCCAGGAAAGATATCGCAAGCTCCTGACATGGTGTCTTCATCGCCCGTGGACAATGATGGGAATGACAGTTGCATTACTTATCATTTCTTTTATTGCAATCGGAATGCGCAACGGAGGAATCAGTTTTTTCCCGAAGGCTGATCCTAACTTTATTTTTGTTTACACTTCATTGCCTGTCGGAACAGACCAGGCTTATACTGATTCTGTCACAAGGATAGTTGAAGACAAAGTTTACAAAGCCATCAACTGGCCAAACCCTCTTGTAAAATCTGTGATCGCAAATGTTACCGTGGGAGTTACAGACCCGCAGGACGAAGACCAGGGAGCTTACCCGAATAAAAGCAAGGTGCAGGTTGCATTTGTTGAATTTGGAAAACGTAATGGAGAGTCAACGGCAAAATACCTGGATAAAATCCGCGAAGCGGTGAATGGAAGCGTGCCGGGTGCAGAGATAACTGTTGCACAGGAACAAGGTGGCCCCCCGGTAGGAAAGCCTGTTAACATTGAGGTAACCGGGGATAACTATGAAGATATTGTTGCCACCAGTAAAAACCTGAAACGTTTTCTTGACTCACTGCGAATTGAAGGAATCGAAGAACTGCGAAGTGATCTGCAGGATCAGAAACCGCAGATCACATTCAGCATCGACCGCGAACGTGCTAACCGCGAAGCCATCTCTACAACACAGATTGGCCGCGAAATACAGGCTGCCGTCCTGGGTTGGGAGGCATCCAAGTACCGCGATCTGAATGATGATTATAAGATCGTACTTCGTTATAAAATTGATCAACGCGAAAATGTTGATATGCTGAAGAACCTGAAGATTTTATACCGCGATATGTCAATGGGCGGAGCTATCCGCGATGTTCCGCTGTCTTCATTTGCTGATATAAAATATGAGAACACATTTGGATTAATCAAACGTAAAAATCAAAAACGGCTTGTCACCATTTCTTCCAATGTTTTATCCGGCTACAATGAGCAGGCTGTTGTTGATGAGGCTAAAAAAGCTGCAGCAGATTTCATCGCACCAAATGGAGTAACGGTAAAGTTTACAGGTTCACAGGAAGAGCAGGCTGAAACAGGAGCGTTTCTCGGATGGGCAATGATGGCCAGTATGGTTCTCATTATTCTCATCCTTGTGATCCAGTTTAATTCATTCAGCAAACCACTGATCATTATGACTGAAATCGTTTTCAGCGTGATCGGTGTCTTGCTTGGATTCGCTTTCTGGAAAATGGAATTCAGTATTGTAATGAGCGGGGTTGGTATCATTGCTCTCGCAGGAATTGTGGTGAGGAACGGAATTCTTCTCGTGGAGTTTACTGATTTGCTGAAAGCACAGGGACTTCCGACTTTTGATGCAATTGTTGAAGCAGGTAAAACAAGGATGACGCCCGTTATTCTTACTGCTTCCGCGACAATACTCGGTTTGATTCCTCTTGCAATCGGACTGAACATTGATTTTGTTACATTGTTCAGGGAGCTAAATCCTCATATTTACCTGGGAGGAGACAGCACAGCATTCTGGGGCCCCCTGGCATGGACAATGATATTCGGACTCGGCTTCGCAACATTCCTAACACTCATCATGGTTCCCGTAATGTACCTGCTGAGTGAGAGAATAAAAAACAGGGTTCGTAAGCTGAGAGGATTGCCTGTTGACACAGGCGTTGCCGCGAAATCAATTGATCAGCTGAAGATAGCAACCATTTAATTTGTTTACTGTTTATGACTGTATAAACAATGAACCGTAAACATTAAATAAAAGAAATGAAAATAATTCTCATGACAGAAGAAGCGATGATGCTCATCATCTCGCTTTTTCTGTTTCAGCAGCTGAATTTTTCCTGGATGTGGTTTGCAATTTTCTTTTTACTCCCCGACATTGGGATGCTCGGGTATCTTGTAAGCAAACCCGCAGGCGCACTGGCCTATAATTTTTTCCATCACAAAGGAATTGCCATTTCGGTATTCCTTGCAGGAGTTTATTTCACTGTACCTCAATTTGAATTTGCAGGGATACTTCTTTTCGCTCATTCTTCCTTTGACAGGATGCTCGGTTACGGATTAAAATATAATGACAGCTTCCAGCACACTCATCTCGGGATGATCGGGAAGAAAATCACAGATCCCCCTACTACCTGAAGAGTAAACTGTACCTGGCAGGACGATGCAACAGAATCATAACTTTGCATGCCTGTGAAGCGGGTTGAAAAAGCTAAGGTTGATCATAAAATGAAATATAAAATATCAGCAGTAAATTACCTGAACAGCAGGCCTTTCATCTATGGCCTGGAAAACACGGGTATAAAAAATGAAATTGAACTGCAGCTCGACATTCCTTCAACATGTGCAAAAAAGCTGGAAGAAAATAAAGTTGATATCGGGCTGGTTCCCGTGGCAATTCTTCCTAGCCTCGATGAATATTACATTGTAAGCGATTATTGCATCGGCGCAGATGGTGAAGTGTCTTCAGTATTGCTGCTAAGCGATGTTCCGCTCAATGAAATTACCACTGTCTTACTTGATAACCAAAGCCGGACTTCCGTGGTTCTTGTGCAGGTGCTTGCGGAGAAATACTGGGGAATAACACCCCGATGGGAACCTGCGAAAGAAAATTATGAGAGCCGTATCGGCGGAACTGTTGCAGGTGTTGTAATCGGTGACAGGACATTCTCAATAAAACATAAATACAAATTTTCGTATGACCTGGCGGCTGAATGGAAAAAATTCACACAACTTCCGTTTGTCTTTGCATGCTGGGTTTCAAATAAGAAATTACCGGATGATTTTATCCTGCGTTTGAACAATGCACTTACGTTCGGCCTTCAGCATAAAAAAGAAATTATAACAGGGTATAGCAAGCAGAATCCGTTGTCAGACGTTAAGGATTACTTTGAAGATAAAATCAGTTTTGATTTTAATGAGGACAAGAAAAAATCGCTTCAACTCTTTCTCGGCTTCATTAAGGAGCTGAAGGAACCGCCTGTTTTCAAAAACACCTGACTTTAGCTTGCATGCAAACGCAACAGGCTGAAAATCGTTTCCTGTTTTAGCTCCTCTATCTCACCCGGTTTAAGGTGATTGAGTGTTAGTTGTTCTATGGCTGTCCTGATCAGCCGCAGCGTTGGGAATCCCGCTGCAGCGGTCATCTTTCTTACCTGTCGGTTTTTTCCTTCGGTCAGGATCATTTCGATCCAGGATGTAGGAATAGATTTTCTGAAACGTACAGGAGGGATTCTTTCGGGAACATCCGGCTCCCCTACTCTTTTAACAGTACAGCTTTCCGTAAGGTATTTTTCACCGCCGATGTTAACTGAAACACCTGCTTCTATTTTTTTACATGCTTCTTCTGTTATCTCTCCTTCTACCTGGACCAGGTAGGATCTTTCATGCCTGAACACCGGCGAAAGCAGGCGATGATTCAGGCTTTTATTATTACTGAGCAGAAGCAGGCCTTCGCTGTCAGCATCAAGTCTCCCGAGAGGATATACATCTTTCGGAAACTGAAATCCAAGATCAGCCAGCGTTTTATGAGCACCTTCCTTCGTAAACTGCGAAAGCATTTCGAACGGTTTGTATATCCTGTAATATAGATGCATGAATCTGTAAAAATAAAAAAGCCCCGCAGAAGTGCGGGGCTTTTTCTTATTGAGAAAATAAATTATTCAACGATAACCCGGAGGACCTGCGTTTCCGTTCCTTCTCTTTCAATGCTTAAGAGATAGACACCATTCGCAATTGTGCTGAGATCTAACTCTCTTGAGTTTATTCCTTCCACTGAAGTATTCACTTCGCTGATCAGCACCTTGCCGATCATATCAACAACCTTCAGAGAATATTTCTCTTTGGATGTAGTATTGAAAGAAACAGTGAGCTTGCCGGAAGTCGGGTTCGGATATGCATTCAGCTCTAAAGCAGCCGATCCAGCATTGTCATTGCCTGAGCGGTTACAATTGCTGACACTAACACTCTTGGTTGAAGTAGAAGATGAGCCGCAGGAGTTGTTCGCTTTTACGGTGATCGTTTTAGTACCTGTTGAAGTAAACTTCACATTCACGCTTGTTGCTGTGGTTGTGAGGGTAGTTGAGTTGTTAGCTGTGAATACTCCTCCGCTTGTTACAGTCCAGGTATGATTTGTTATAGTTCCCGGGTGACTTGAAGGTATCGAGTAAGTATATGTTGAATTCTTACAGGTCGATGCACTGCCTGAGATAGCACCAGGAGTGGCCGGCTTAGACTGGATAGCAAACGAGGTTACCACGCTGCTTCCACAGGCGTTGTTTGCTTTAACAGTGACAACTCCGGAGACAAATCCTGCAGGAGCAAAAAGGTAAACTTCATTTATTTCCCCATTTGCATTATACCCGTCAAACGTAATTGTGTTACCGGTGTGTCCTAATCCATCGGAAACGGTACAAGTCGGCGGAGCGGTCCATGTATAAGAAGTTGCTCCGGGAACAGGGCTTGTAGAATATTCCCAGCTTCCCATGGTTGAAGGCACACCTGGTGTACCTCCCGGACCATAACCGCAAACTCCGGCCAATGTGTTATCTGTAGTCTTATCACCCCACCATACAGGCGTTGCAGGTGGGCCTCCGAACACATCGATTGACTTATAGTCGCTGCTGCCTATGCAGTTTGTTGCCCTTACTTTTACCACACCACTTGTAAATGAAGCGGAAGCACTGACTGTTATTGAATTTGTTCCGTTCCCGCTTTGCAGGGTCAGACCTGTTCCTGTCACAATCCAGTTATAGCTGGTTGCATTTGTCACGAGAGGGGTAGTATAAGTTACAGTGGATGGGCGTGTACATACCTGTAAACCGGTTCCTGTTATTGCAGACGGTTTCGCAGGCACACTTGTGATGCGAGCAACGTTGATACTCAGATAAGCACTCGTACCACAGCTGTTTGTAGCTTTTACTTTCAGAATTCCTCCCGCGTAAGAGTTATTGAAGGTAAGTGTGATGCAGCTTGAGGTTGACGAACCTGAAGCGTATGCAGGAAGAACCCATGAATAGGTCATGCCCGGAACTGACGTCACACAGAATGTTGCTGTCGAGTTTCTGCAAACAGCAGAAGGTCCGCTGCTTTGAACAGGTGTTCCGGGAACTGCTCCGGAAGATGCCGCAACTGAACCGGAAGCCAATCCTGTACAGTTACGTGAATCTTTAATTGTAACTGTACAACTACCGGATGCGAGACCAGTAGCAGTCTGTGTTGTCTGACCGTTTGACCACGCATAAGTATACGGAGGAGTACCACCGGCAGGAGCGACTGTCGCTGTTCCGTTGCTCAGCGAACAGGTTGTTCCTGTAGTAGAGACAGTTCCTGTAATCTTTAATGGTTCAGGGATCGTAATCGTGGTTGTTACCAGGCACAATTTGGAATCTCTCACAGTAAATGTCTGTGGGCCTGCGGTTTTACCGCAGAAGCTTCCAGTACCTATGTAAGGTGCAGTTCCACCTATAGCAGTAACATTAACACAGGTAGTTCCGCCAAAACACTGAATAATTCCCGGGCTTGGAGTTACAATAATCTGAGCCGGGTTGGTTAATGTAATGGAAGCTGATGCAGTACATCCGCTGGAGTCAGTTACGGTATAAGTATATAAGCCCGGACCCTGAGTAAATGTACCTGTTCCTGTATAAGGAGGAGTACCGCCGGTTGCAGAAACAGTAATTGTTCCATTCTCGCCAAAGCATTTAATACTTCCTGTAGCTGTAGCTATTAGAGAAGATGATGCTGTGAGTGATCCATTCTCATATTCTACCGTATAGTTAGGAGGATAAACAATGCTGTCAATAACAGGATTGATCAATTCCAGGCCGGATGGCTCAATGGTATATGTACCTGTAGCAAGATTCCCTGTTATAACCTGGTTCCCCTGCTTAATGGTATAAACCGGAGGACCTGCCACAACATTACTGTCAGAATCACCGTTTCGGAATCCTGTAATAACCGATGTGAAAGTTGGTACATCTCCGCAGAGAGATACCTGGTCATTCGCGGTAACTGTAAGGGTAGCCGGTGTAACGTGCGCAATTGCATTGCCATAAGAGATTGCAAAGTTCGGTGAAAACAATGCGCCCGGAACAATGATCTGATCGCCGACATCAAGCCCTGTAATCATATTGACTGCTTTAAAATAAGCTGAGTCAGTTGGCGGAGCATCTACATCCAGCTCATCCACAATTGCAATCACAGTACTGTTGCTGCTGTCATCTACGGTGGTTCCGTTGAGAACAGAAAAAGACTGCTGTATTGCTTTTGCCTGCTGAATTGCTTTTGCCTGAACAATACCAATACCTTGTTGAATTGCTTTCGCCTGGAGAATGGCCTTTGCATTTACAAGAGGAACCGAATCAGGATTTGCCTGGTAGTTGAAAATTGACTGAGGTGAAACTTCAATGATGTAGGTTGTATCATAAATTACAACTCCCTGTTGAATTGCTTTCGCCTGCTGGATTGCCTTCGCCTGCTGAATTGCCTTCGCGCTCGCTATGGAAGCAAGGCCTTCAAGATCATCAGCTGTTAATATTCTGCCCTGCTGAATCGCCTTCGCATCAACCAGTGCTAAAGCCGGTGACATTGTCGACTGGTGTTCTGAAGTCAGCGAGTTGAGGAAAGTGCTTCTGTCGGCAAGAGCGATATGCGATGAATCATAGTCATAGTTAAACTGGATATCTCCGATCATGCTGCCGTATTCCACCGTAATATCTTTCGGTGTAATTATAAGCGGCATTCTTTGAATTGAGAGCAATCCGAAATTGAAAGTATAATCATAAAGTTCTGTCAGCTCAGGGCCGAAAGGACCTGCACTTGGAGTAATTCCCCAGATACCAACATTGCTCATGCTATTGGCAGGAGTTGTATATTGAATTGAGCTCAAACCAAGATCTGCTACCGTAAGGCCACTTCCTGCCAGAGGCTGGCCGTCGACCTGGATAGTAGATGTAAACACAGGAAGTGATTCACCATAAAGTTTCGTTTTGTTATCGGCTTTGATGGTAATTGATTTTTTCACAGGAGATGAGAAATACAGGATGTTTGATAATCCCCCGTCATTTCCTTTCAATGAAATCGGCTTTGTATACACCTGGATTGGCGGGTTACCTGTAAAGACAGGAATGGTAGCAGTAAGCACCGTAGAACTCTGGTACGTTGTAGGCAGAGTATCTTCCCTGAATAAAATTACAGAGTTCTGTGTAAAATAAGAACCGGTCACGGTAACTTCAAATTCTACCTGGCCCGGATGAATAGATGTATCAGGTACACCAAGGCTGATAAGGGCCGGTGTAGGTGAAGCAAATGTAGCCATTGCTGCAGCCGCATTAATAAGTCCGCTTCCTGTTGCTGTATCAGAACCCATGCTGTCGGCTGTGGTTTTCAGGAGTGACCTGATTTCGGATGAAGTAAACTGGTGATTATCGAACTTCATTTTTCCTTCGATAAGCAATGCAGCAGCTGCAGCAGCATGAGGCGCCGCACATGAAGTACCGAAGAAATTAGGGAACGGATCTCCTTCAGCAGCATCCAGGTTCAATGATCCGAAAGGAATAGAAGTATTCACACCGTCCGGTGCACAGAAATCAGGTTTATTCCGCGATGCGCCGTTAACGAGGGTTCCTCCGCGCGAAGAAAAAGTTTCCAACACAGGAGGAGTAACATTGAACACAGGAGTTCTGGTATAACGGACAGCTCCTACAGTCATTGCACCGGCTGAATTTGCCTGGCCTACAATTGTTGAAGTTCCTGAATTATGTTCTGTGATGGTAAGATCACCACGGAACACAATATATTTAAAACGTACACTAACATCTCCTGTTGCACTTACAATAAGGATGTTTGTTGTTGCATTTGCGGTAACCGTAAATGGTAAAATTTCCATCGGGTCACCATTCAGATTGTTCCGGTTAAATCCGAAAAGCCTGTTGCCGTTGTCATCTGTTAAATATATATCCAGGTCAATTGCCGCACCAGGAAGCTGGCCAAGTGAATAAAATGCATCGTCCCACTGCAGAACAATCGTATATGTACCCGGCACCACATTAATCTGCTGCCTGATATCAACGCCTCCGCTCTGATCAAAATTATGCGCTGAACCTGTCATGCCGGCAGGCGCAGGTTCTGAATTGAATATGCCTTCATACGATTTATATCCAAAATTGCCGGCTGAGGTAAAATAAGAAACACCGAGACTAGTTACATGATCAACAGCCTGCGCTATAATACCATCCTGGAAAAACGGTTCGGTAATGAATGTAACATCGTCGACAATAACATCGCATGAATCTTCCTGGAGCTCCCTGATTCCTTCTGCAAAATCACCCGGGCTTATAAAGCCGGTTCTGAATGCAAGTTTTGCATCAGGAGCAATGTCATGCACAACCTGAAGCATCGCACGTCCTTCATCAATCGTACCTGCAAAAGGATACTCTTTTAAAATTTCCACATCAGCAGGTAAATCCTCATTCGCAACATCTGTGGCTGCTGTAAAAGTACGGTCGTAACTATCAGAAATCACACCTACTTTAACTCCTTCTCCGGAAATTTTATACCCGTTGCGGACAAAATCTGAACGCATTGCCGAGTCACCTTTATCATAAATAATTCCGCTGTTACTGATGGCAGGAGATAATGGGCGACAGTAGTCAATTAAGGTTGGCAACAGGTTTAACTTCTGAAGATTTACAATAGGATATTTTCCTGTTATGATAAGTGTATTCTGGCCGTTAGGAATAAAATCCGACATCCCGTATTCTGATGTCGGTAGAAGCGCTAGCAGAGAGTCATATTTTCCCTGCAATGAAATCACTTCAATCATTACGCTATCAGTGTGCAACACAAATACATTTTGCGCGGTATCAACTTCAACATTCGAGTCAAAGTTAAAATACAAAGAAGTTAACGCCGGACCAATCAGGTCGCCGTTTTCATCTTTACCGTTTTCAGGTGCCGGGTAACCGGGATAAATACAAGGGTTGCTCGTAACTTCTGCTTCAGCAGATGCGGAACAGCCATTCTCATCCGTAAAGACAACGGAATAGGTTCCCGGCTGATCAACCTCGATTGAACTTGAAGTTTCCTCCGTTGGAGACCACAGGTAGCCATAAGGACTTTCGTCATTATTATTGACAGGCAATTCAGTAAGTATATCGCCATTACCTTCGTGCTGAACTGTAAGAGTAACTTCTCCTCCCAGGCAGTCATCAATTAAGCCTGTTGAAACGATGCTTATTGATGGATTTGAATTCACATATAACGTTGTGGTAATCGTGCTGTCGCATCCTTCTGCATTTTGAACATGTGTTACATATTCTCCTCCCTGACTAACCTCTGTTTCATCAGGCAATACATATATACCACCCTCACAAATCTCAGCCTGGATAAAGCTGCTTGTGTTTGGTATTACATTCACAACAGCGGTAGCAGAAGCACTGCAGCCGGAGGAAGTTGTACCAGTAACTGTATACGTAGTGGTTTCAGTCGGATTGGCTGTAACGGTTGAACCCGTTGTTGCACTTAAGCCGTAATCCGGTGTCCATGTATAAGAATCGGCACCGCTGGCTGTAAGTATTACGGATGAATCTGTACAGATACTTGTTTCACCCGGAGTAACTTCAACAAGTGCACCATCGGAGATATCCACATTTAGCGTTGTAACCGGGCCACCTGAAGGCTGGTAAGTGATTGTTAAAGTTTTGGTTTCTTCAGCAACATTATCCTGGATCGGTACAATCGTAAGTATTGCACACAACTGTCCTGCAGGAATTGTAAAGCTGCTTGGGATTGTCTGGAAGTCGACACCGTTAATTGCAGTGCCTCCTAAAGTAAGATTGATTGTTTCCGAAGTTGCAGAGGAGCTTCTGCAAAATTGAATCTGGGCATTCTGGCAACCCTCCACCGCATTCGAATTTAATACCTGTGTTGCAACGCATGACAGAGAGCCTGATTGCAAAAGAACACCTGAATCATATGCTCCATCCCCTGCATCTGCAATGGCAATCTTCAGGTGATAAGTACTCAACGGCTGAACCGGTGAAAAAGCGGTAAGCTTATGGGTAAAGGCATCGTACTGGATAGTTGTACCTGTGTTTGTAATATAATACTGTGAATTGGTATTGAAGTTCAGGTTGTTAATTGTAATAGGTTGATTGGTACCCGGTATCAATGCGATATTCTCTACAACCGGAATTCCGGGTCCGGCTATGTTTATTAAAAAAGCAAATACATCATTAAAATTTGAACCTACATATTCAGGATATTCTTCCGAGCCGAAAACGTAATCAAACTTTATTGTATCACATGTCGGAATGATATCGAATTCAAGTGCGCATGCATCGTGAGTAGTAGTAGTAGTTAGAGCGGTTAGCTGGGGATCTCCGGGTGCGCCATTGTCAGTTCCGACACTACCGGCGCTGTTCGGTCCGATTACATTCACAGCACTTCCTGATGTCAGAATGATTCCGTTTGTTAACCCGATATTAGTTGTACCCCCGTTGCTAAAGGTTCCATAAGCTGCAGGGGGACAGGTCATTATTGCATTTGAAACAGCAACACCGCCGCCGACAAGAGCCTGCGCCATCTGGTGAGCAGAGCCGCCGGGAATAATAGAAAGCAATGATGATAAAGCGCAGGTAGCAGTATTGGTGGTACCGGCTGATGATGTAGCCCAGGCGCCATTATTTGGAACGGTACGAAGGTTCACATCATTCGGCACTGCTGTTCCTGCTCCTTTAATACCCACATTGGCCGTGCGGGCTGTAAGATCTTTCGAAAAAGAACCGTATACAACCTGTATATTATTACTTCCGCTAAAGAGTTTAATCTGGAAGTTGTATAAATCTGTATTGGAAGCAGAAGGTGACGGACTGTAATTTGTCCATTGCACCGTAAGAACTCCACCGGAAGAAAGGTATTGGAGATCACCCGTTCCTGCAGCTCCCTGTATATTAAAGTTAAGCGCAGAAATAAGATTGATGAGATCCGGGCCTGCAGTAGCAAGACAGCTTGTGCTGTTAACAGGAACACCGCCAAGGCGGATGAATCCATTTGCACTTACACCGAAGTCAGTGTAAGTTACCCCGTTAAAAACAAACGGGAATCCGATCGGAATGGGTCCGAATACATCATCATCATTCGTTGGAACTCCTAAAGAAGTTCCGCCGGAAATGGAAACATAATTTCCTCCCGACTGGGTAAACGAAGCGGAGCTTACTGCAATGTCAGCTCCTGTCCACTGATAAACCTGCCCCGGAGCCGGAATACCTGCGAATGATGTTTGCATAATAAGGCTAAGGCCGAATAGACAAAATAGTTTCTTCAGCGTCTGTACAACGTAATTTTTTTTCATGTTAATATGTAAGTTAGGTTTTTGTTGATGTCGTGCCTGAAAATAGTTTTTGTGTTAATTGTTAAATACGTCTGTAGATGCCCGCAATACGGGCAAATTCCCACTGAGTAAAGAAAAGAAATATTTTTTAAAATTACTACTCAAAATGGTTGCTACAGCCGGGAAACAGAAATTTTTTTGTGATTGGGGACATAAAAGGAAGGTAAAAAGTTGAAAAAATTAAAAAAAACGGAGTCAGGTAACAAAAGTTGATAACTTGTCACGCTTCCATAAATTTATTCTGCATTTTGGTAAACGATTTCAGATGCTTGGTGACAACAAGCGGAGCCAAAGATTCAACCTTTCCTGCATGACTTTGAAAATTATTTTTGATGAGCCGGAAAATACAATTTGCTTCTAAAAAATTTACGAATTAATTTTCAATACTCCCTCAGAATTGATACGTTTGGCTTCAATATTAAAATTTAGTTAAAGACAATATTTACATGATTGAACATGATTCCCTGTTGAGAAAATCTAACCTGTTCCTTAATCTCGAGGAGCCGGTTATTGGTGAAATACTTTCTAAATCGGAATCAAAAAAGTACTTATCCGGTGATGTGCTTATAAAGAAAGGCGATGTTCCCGCCGGTTTATTTATTATAAGGAGCGGCAAAGTGGGAATCTACAATGAGGATATTCTACTTGCTGAGCTTGGCGAACTTTCAATTATGGGCGAGAGCTTCCTCGCAAACGCATCAGCTACTGCCACTATCCTGGCTGCTTCTGACCTTACGACTCTTGAAATCAAAAAAGATGTTTTCTATGATCTTGCCATCAAGTATCCCAGGCTTGTCTTTAACATTTTTGCAATAAATTTTCAGCGGTTGAGGGCCTCCAATGATTCTGCTTTACGTGAAGCGCGATCAAGAGAAGAAAAACTTGAACAACTGGTGAAGGTGCGGACGAAGGAATTAAATGAAACACTTGAAACCCTTCGGTCTACCAATACAGAACTTTCTATAACCCGGGACAACCTGATTGAAACGCAGAAATTCCGCGACCAGTTCCTGGCCAACATGAGCCACGAGATAAGAACACCGATGAATGCAATTGTCGGGCTCACCAATCTGCTGATTAAGTCGCCTGCGAATGAGCTCCAGGAAAAATATCTGAACGTAATAAAGAAGAGCGGCGCCAACCTGCTTGTCATCATCAACGACATTCTTGATCTCGCGAAAATTGAAGCGGGAAAAATGGAACTGGAATCCGTACCCTTTCCCCTCATCACTGCCATAAATAATATTCATACAATCCTTAGCCTGAAAGCAGAAGAAAAAGGTATTTTCATGAAAGAGGTTATCGGAGAGGGAGTTCCCGAATATGTAGTGGGTGACGAAACACGGATAACACAGGTGGTGATGAACCTGGCCGGCAATGCAATCAAGTTTACTGAAAAAGGAAATGTAACTATTTCTCTTACGGTTGAAAAAAAATCAGGAGAAAATTTTGATCTTCTTTTCAGTGTGAAAGATACCGGTATCGGAATTCCTGCAGATAAGATTGATAAAATTTTTGAAAGCTTCGGGCAGGCTTCTTCCGATACTACACGAAAATTCGGTGGCACAGGGTTAGGACTGACTATCTCCAAACAATTGGTTGAAATGCATCGTGGTTCATTGAATGTAAGAAGCACCCCGGGGGAAGGCTCTGAATTCTATTTTACCATCACCTATAAGGCCGCTCCAAAGCCACAGGAGCTTTCAGCCGATGGTCTCGGAGAAACCAGGGATATGAAAGGTGTACGTATCCTGCTGGTGGAAGACAATGAATTTAACCAGATGGTTGCCGTGGATACGCTGCAGGATTTATTTCCCGGGATTGATGTGGATGTTGCAGAAGACGGAAAGACAGCTATCGAGAAAGCAACCGCCAACGACTATAGTTTTATTTTAATGGATATTCATTTGCCTGATATTGATGGCTTCGAGACTACGCGCTTTATCAGAACAAATCTTGATGCTCCCAAAAAGAACATCCGCATTTGCGCGATGACTGCAAGTGTAACAAAAGAAAATATTGATGAATGTTACGAGGCAGGAATGAACGATTACCTGATGAAACCATTTTCGCCTGACATGCTGAAAGAAAAAGTTCTCAGGAACGCGCTTGGAAATGATTAAAGCTTTATAGCTGTCACATTAAATTTTACCAGTAACCCAAACGATTGTCATTACGAGTATGAGCAGGTACGAGAATACTAAGAAGTTTATCATTGACAGGTTAAAAACAGCATTGCCTTTAACACTTTACTATCACGGAATGCATCATACGCTTGATGTTCTCGACGCTGCAATAATGATCGGTGAAAAGGAAAAAATTTCCGATGCAGAAATGGAATTGCTCAAGGTTGCAGTTCTTTTCCATGATGCAGGTTTCATTGAAACTCCTGAAGGACATGAAAAAATCGGATGTGCCATGGCAAAAGAAAACCTTCCGCACTTCGGTTATACAGAAAAAGAAATTGAAATTATTTGCGGAATGATCATGGTTACCAAGTACCCGCCTCACCCGGTAAGTTTAGTGGAAGAAATTATCTGCGATGCCGACCTGGATTATTTAGGCAGGGATGATTTTTTTAAAATAGGTCATACGCTTTATTCCGAGCTTAAAAATTCAGGAATGGTTTCGAACGAGCAGGAATGGAACCGCCTCCAGGAAAAATTTATAAGCTCGCATACTTACTTTACAAAAACAGCAAAGGAATTAAGAAATGCAAAAAAGAAAGAACACCTTGAGCAGATCCGGGAGCTGGTAAAGCCGGATTAATAAATATTCTTTTATACTTTAATTCCCTCCACAAAATACATATCGATCTCCCCTTTATTTTTTGCCTGTATCTTTCCACGGTGAGTGCAGATGAAATTATCTTTTATCAGATCATACGTTGTTCCTGAAACATTCACCTTCCCGATCTGTCCGCTGCTTTCCATCCGTGAAGCTGTATTCACGGTATCTCCCCAGATGTCGTATGCAAATTTTTTGATGCCCACAATTCCCGCAACAACAGGGCCTGTATGAATTCCAAGACGCAGTTCAAAAAACGGCTGCCCCTTTTCTTCACGTTCTTTCTTATTCTTCGCTATGAAGTGCTGCATTTCCAAACCGGCTTTCACAACATCATTCGGATGGGTATCATTGGGGGCAGGTAATCCTCCTGCACACATGTAAGCGTCACCAATGGTTTTAATTTTTTCAATCCCGTATTTGGTTACGATCCTGTCGAACTCACTGTAGCAGTGATTTATTTCTTCTACCAATTCCTCTGCGCTTAATCTTTCACTTGCCTGTGTAAAATTTTTGAAATCGGTGAACAATACTGAAACAAGATCAAAACTTTTTGCCTTTGCTGTTCCTGTCTGCTTAAGTTCTTCTGCAGTTTCTTCAGGAAGAATGTTAAGCAACAATTCATCGCTGCGTTTTTTCTCTTTTGAAATACGATTCCTCTGCGTAAAAAATACCCCGGCAAATAAAAGCACGACTGCAAATCCGCCCATGAAACTGTTTCGAACCATCTTCTGCCTGCTGATTTCTTTCGCCTTTAATTCCTGGTCCTTTGTCAGCAGATTTATTTCACCTTTTTTCTTTTCTATATCAACAGCAAACTGCAGAGTACCTAATTTTTTATCAACTTCAATTGTGTAAATTGTATCTTTAATCTGGATCAAAAGATTCTGATACCTGAATGCGTTTCCATAGTCAGACAGTTCTGAAGAAACTGCTGTTAATCCTTCATAAATTTCTTTTAAGAGATAAGTCGCTTTCGTTCCAATGGCTTCTGTCTCTGCTGTTTTAAAAGCACTGAGGGCAAGTTTAAAATCACCCTTTTGCTGGTATGTTTGAGCAAGACCTGCCATTGAAATCGCCATGTCATTTCTCATGTCCAGTTTTTCAGAAATGTTATATGCGTCTGTCTGATATTTAATTGCTCTGTCGAATTCTCCCTTCTTTACATATGCTTTGCCTAAATCATTTAAGACATAGGGAAGATACCGTGTTCCTTCAGCGGCTTTCACTGCTTTATTAAAATAAAAGAAAGCAGAATCGAGGTTGGATTTATTCTCCGAATCAATTGAAGCTTCTTTTTTAGGATTATCTCTATACCTGAAAAGATAAATTTCACCAATGTTTGCACAAAGTGTTCCTATTGTTTCACCGTCAACCACAGAAGCAGTGCTGGGAGAAGTAGTAAGGTTTAATGCTTTCAGGTAATACGTCAGCGCCTTTCCATGCGTTGCCTTCTTATTATAATAAACTCCGCCAATGTTATTTGACACAATTAATGTTCCGAGAGTATCGTTTATTTCCTCGTTCATCTTTAATGCATTGAAATAATATTCCAGGGCTTTCAGATCATCACCCTGGTCAAAATATACCATTCCAAGATTACTTTCAGTCTTTGCCATGTTCTGGATATCTTTAATGGAATCAAAAAGCTCCACCGACTTCAACCATGCATTTACTGCTTCAGTATACATTGCCTGTATATAAAGGATATTGCCGATGGTTTTATAGGCCAAAGCAACGCCTTTTGTATATTTTGTTTTTTCAGACAATGCCATAGCATCGTTCGAATACTTCATGGCCAGCTTAATATCATCGTTGAAATATGTCCTGCTCAAACTGATCAATGCTTCCACCCTGATCTTATCGTCGGGCGTTTCGGCAATTACTTTTTTCAGGCTGTCAGTCTTGTTCTGAGCTGCTGCATACCCGCCGGGAAGAAGAATTAAAAAAAACAGAAAATAAATTATCGCTTTATTCATTTCAGGTTTCTCTGTTCGAAGATTTAACGGTGCAGTTTACCACAATTTATCTCACCTCAACAAAGTAAAAGAATAAAGAAGCTAACTGCAAATTAAACAACATGTTCAATTTGAAAAAGTGAAAAATGAAATTCCAGGGAATCAAAAAGATCAATGCTCCAAAGGCCGTTTCTTAATCATGCCGCCCTTTGTATCTTTGATGCTATGCATAATAACGAAAGCCTGGGTATCAATTTTTTCAATTTCAGCTTTCAGCTTGGCAACTTCAAGGCGCGTTATAACCGTGAATACAATTTCCATTTCATTCAACTGGTGGCCGTGAGTTCCGTACCCGCGCTTGCCTTTATACAGCGTCACGCCCCTTCCTAAAACATCTGTAATCATTTTCCTCACTTCATCGCTGTGTGTGGAAATGATTGTAACGCCAGTGTATTCTTCAATCCCTGAAATTAAAAAGTCAACCGTTTTGGCTGCAGCCAGGTAAGTCAGAATTGAATACAGAGCCCGCTCAAACGAAAGCACAAATGCTGCGATGGTAAAAATAATAATGTTGATGATCAGGATTACATCCCCGATGGTAAGGCTGAGCTTACGGCTTAAGGTAATAGCAAGAATTTCAGTTCCGTCAATCACACCACCACCCCTCACTGCAAGACCGATTCCTGCGCCAAGAAAAAATCCGCCGAAAACCGCAACCAGTAATTTGTCGGAGGTGATAATCGGGTATGGAATTAGCAACAGGCAAAATGCAAGACCGATCACGGCCGTGAGTGTTTTAAAAGCAAATATTTTTTCAACGTTTTTATAACCAAGATAAATAAAAGGAAGATTGATTATAAAAATCAAAACCGGCAGGGGCCAGCCGCTGATTTCAGAAACCAAAAGTGAAATACCTGTAACGCCGCCGTCAATAAATCCGTTCGGCAATAAAAATCCTTTCAATCCTAATCCTGCCGAAAGCATGCCTGTGATTATCAGGAATCCATCCACAACCTGTCTCCGGAAGTGAATCCGGAAAATCAAGGCATCCTTCAGGTTTGGCTTGCGCGGCTTCTCACCACGTTTCTTTGCCTGCTGCCTGACAAAATTTTGAATCAGTATCTGAAATAGCGGGTTCATGATGTGTGAATCTGGAATAATAAAGGTATGCCTTTGCCGAGGTATGACAAAGGCATACCGGAATTAGTTATGAGATCATTATTTTAAGAAGTATCATGAGCACAATAGCGCCTGCCACAAATAAGGCCGGCACCATTATCCCATTTCTTCCTTTTTCTTTTTCCGGGTGTTCTTCCATTTTATTTTTATTAGGATACGATTTATATAAATGATTTTAATCCATTGCCAGGATCTTTCAGCAACGGCGCAGTTCAAAATTTCCTTCTGAAAATTCTGAACGATATTTAAATCATGAGAAAAAGAAAATCAAATCCGGAATACGCACAAAGCAAGATGCAGCCGCAACGAATGTTGCTTTTGGTTAAGCAGCTGTTTCATGTAAAAATTTAAAAAAGAATTCCCTGCACTAAACAAATAAAAAACATGATGAATCGATTCCTTACCTGTATTTCCCGCGCGCGGGTGAGAATTGCTTTTTGCAATACCTGCAGCCGCCGGAACAACAGGGCATTCTACAAGTAACGACTCCTGACATGAATGAACAGTTAGCGAAGAGATTGTTGCCTGTTCACGTTTCGGGGAAACCGGGCTTCCCAAAGACATATTAAAAGAAAAACAGAAAGAAAGCAGGCATGCTGCTATCCACGCTGTTCTCTTCACCAGAAAATATTTTCGCCCCGGAATCATATTGAGCAAAGATAGGTTTTAAACGTGTATAAACTATTTGAATATATAGTAAAGGGCCATCCGGAAAACTCTAAAAAATTAATTACTCTCCTCCCATATCACTTTTACCGACTGAACATTTTTGTAAACAAGATGCTCATTCATCGAAACAGAAACTATTTTGTCGGATAAAAATTCCAGTCGATCATATTCACTTTCCAGCACATTGGGATCCTAAGCTTAGAATTCCACGTGGACAAGTTGTCGCG
>JADMIO011251622.1_pt1 | contig 71700 bp, 55 predicted proteins | sample 8958161 | NCBI WGS metagenome assembly JADMIO01 (sample SAMN16585339, study PRJNA669376) | soil metagenome | isolation source: Crop rotation soil | place: USA: Cullars Rotation, Alabama | collected 2011 | reverse complement strand
CGCGACAACTTGTCCACGTGGAATTCTAAGCTTAGGATCCCAATGTGCTGGAAAGATACTGGCCCGGCTATTTCAAGGCGATCAACCAGGCCTTGCTGCCCGGCGGACGCGCGGCCATCCAGGGCATCACCATCCACCCGGAAATCTTCGACGCCTACCGGCGCAAGATCGATTTCATCCAGAAATACATTTTTCCCGGCGGCATGCTGTCGCCGCCCGGGTTGTTCATGGACCTCGCCGCGAAGGCCGGCCTGCACGCGGTGCAGCCGCAGTACTACGGCAAGGACTACGCCGACACGCTGGCGCTGTGGCACCGCAACGTGGTCGAGGCGCGCGCGCCCATCGTGCGCATGTTCGACGAGCGCTTTCTGCGCCTGTGGCGCTATTACCTGGCGTATTGCGAATGCGGGTTTCGCGTGGGCCGGGTCAACCTGATGCAGATCACCTTGCAAAAGGTGTGAGCAGACCGCCGCCGTTTTATCCCCTTTAACGGCGGCGGCGTGGTGGGCCGCCCTCTCCCCCCGGTTGGGGCGGCTTTTTTTTCTGCGCCACGAAAATCACCGGCGCCCGGCATACTGATCCGGCAAATCTGGAGCGTGCCTTGAAGACCTCACTCACGCTGTTCTCGCTGATGGCGATCTGCGCGCTCGTCGGCGTTTCCATCTGGGCCACGCAGCACGTCGGCATCGGCGATTCGATCCGCGAGCTCATCGCGCACGCCGGCGATGGCGCGACCAATCCCTGGTTCATCGCCACCCTGTTCGACGCCTACTTCGGCTTTCTCTGGTTCTGGCTGTGGGTGGCCTACAAGGAGCGCAACCATGCGACGCGCGCCAGCTGGCTGGTGGTGATCCTCGCGCTGGGCAACATCGGCATGGCGATCTACATGCTGATCCAGCTCGCGCGGCTGCCGCCAAACCCGCGCATGCAAGACCTGCTGCTGCGCCGCGCCGGCGCATGAGTTTCTGGAAACGGCGCGTGGTGGCGCCGATCGCGGCGCAACTGAAGCAGGGCATCACGCCGGAAGAAATCTCGCTGACGCTCGCGCTGGGCATCGTGCTTGGCGTGTTTCCCATCCTCGGCGCCTGCACCCTGCTGTGCGGCCTCGCGGCATGGCGGCTCAAGCTCAACCAGCCGATCATCCAGGCGGTCAACTACCTGGTGTATCCCTTGCAGGTGTTGCTGCTGCTGCCGTTCTACCGCGCCGGCGAAACCCTGTTTCGCCAGCCGCATGTGCCGATCTTTTCCGTGGTCGACCTGCTGGCGCGCTTCAAGGCCGGGCCGCTGCAGTTTCTGGTCGACTACGGACTGGTCGGCCTCTACGGCATCGCGGTCTGGTGCCTGCTGGCGCCATTCGCAGCGCTGCTGATTCGCCGCGCCACGCTGGCGCCGCTGCGCAGCCTGGCCGCCTTGCAAACACCCCGTTAACAACGGCAAAACGCTGTGCTAACGTCGCGCCCTTCGCGGCACGCCGCAAGCAGCCACAAAGGGGAGATGGATGAAGCAAGCCAGCCTGCTGTGCGCCGCGGCGCTCGGTGCATGGGGCGCTGCGGCACAGGCGCAGATCGACTCGGCCAACGCCGACGGCGGCGCCACGCGCCTGCCGCCGATCGTCACCGAAACCAAGCCGTGGAATTTCAACCGCGAGACGCGCTTCTCGCACCTGCTGCCGGAAGTCGACGGCACGCACATCACGGTGACCAAGAAGAACACGGTGATCGACCTCGACGAGCAGCCGACCGTGATTGACAACAACCAGCGCGCGCTGTTCGAGCGTATGCCGGGCCTGCTGATCTCGGAGCAGCAGAACCCGGGACAGCTCAACATCAACTACCGCGGCATCGGCGGCAACGGCCCGCTGGGCGCGCAGGAATCCGAACTGCTGCTGAGCCTGCAGGACGGCATTCCGTTCGCCTCCGACTGGATCGGTTTCCCCACCACCTATTTCCTGCCGTGGCCGCAAAGCATCGCCTCGGTGCAGTTCGTGCGCGGCAGTTCCGGCCTGCTGTACGGACCCGAGCCGGCGGCGCTCAACTACATCAGCCGCGCGCCGAGCGAGCATCCTTTTGCCGCGTCCAGCGAGCAGGTGCTCGGCAGCGACCGCCTGTACTCGACCTTCAACACCGTCTCGGGCACGCAGGGCGACTGGAATTACCGGATCAACGCCGACTACCGCCGCTCCGACGGCGAGCGCAGCAATGGCCAGTACTACGCCAAGGGCGGTGATCTGCACCTGGGCTACCGCATCGACGCGGCGCAGAAGCTGGCGTTCGATCTGCACTTGGCCGATGTCGATACCGGCGAGGCCGGGCGCATGAGCTTCACGCAGTTCCAGGCCGACGAGCATTTCACCGTGACGCCGGTCGACCATCTATGGACGCAGCGCTATACCGGCGTGGTCACCTACAGTGATGCGCCAAGCGAGGCGCTGCTGCTGGAGACCAAGGCCTGGGCGGGTTACCAGGATCTGGCCGAGCGCACCGCGCCGGGGCCGACACCGCCCGGCACGATACCGGCGACCGTCAACCTGGCCGACCAGGTCTTCCATTACGCCGGCATCGACAGCCGCGCGCGCCTGCGCTGGGGCCGCGGCAACGCGCTGTCGGCCGGCGCTGTGTACTACAGCGCGACCAGCCCGCGTTTCGGCTACACCACGCCCAACGTCAACGCCGCTGGCAATGACCGCAACGGCACGCTGACGCTGCAGCAGGAACGCGGCGTGCGCTACGGCGCGCTGTTCGCGGAGAACGTATTCCGCTTCGGCCGCTTCCACGTGGTGCCGTCGGTACGCCTGGAGCGCGAGATGATTGACGTCAACGAGATCAAGGCGCCGGGCGCGCGCCCCGCCATCCACCAGGTCTTCGCGCGTAACGTTCCGCTGCTCGGACTTGGCTTCGGCAACGATTTCGGCCGCGGCAATGAGACCTACTTCAACATCGCTCAGGGCTACCGTCCGATGCGCTATCTGGAAGTAGCGCCGACCAGCGCCTCGGTTAACCCGTCGCTGAACAACCCGGCCCCGGGCAAGATGCTGACCTACGAAGCCGGCGTGCACGGCTGGCCGGTGACCGGCCTGTACTACGACGTCAGCATCTACCAGACGCGCTTCAAGAACCGCTTCGAAACCCTGGGCACCGCGCCCAACCAATTCATCGCCAACAGCGGCGACACGCGCCACCGCGGCGCGGAACTGCAGCTCGATTACGACCTGCTGCGGCTGACGGAGGCGGCGCCGGACCAGCACCTGTCGGTGTTCACCAACGCCAGCTACCTCGACGCGGAGTTCACCGCATCCAGGTCGGCCGGCATTTTCATCGGCAACGAGCCGGGCTACGCGCCGCATTACATCGTGCGCGAGGGCCTGCTGTGGCGCCGCGACCACGCCTACAAGGTCAGCCTGAGCGCGGCCTCGGTCGGTTCCCAGTACTGGCAGGACAGCAATGCCGGCGCAGGCGGTACTCCGGCCAAGATACCGTCGTATACGCTGGCCGATTTCGGCGCCGACTGGTGGGTGACGAAGAACCTGCGCGTGCTGGGTGGCGTGTCGAACCTGCTTGACCGCAAGTACTACTCGCGCGTGCTGTTCGGCGGCGGCATCGAGCCGGGCGTGGGACGCAACTACTACGCGGGCCTGGCGGTGGAGTTCTGAACACGGTGGCGGGCAGGCGCAGCGGCCGCGCCTGCCCGCCCGTCGTTGCTAGTAGAAGTTGAAGCGCAGCCCCACGCTGACGTCGCGCGGCTTGATCGACACGCCGTTCTTCTTCAAGTCGCTGGCGCGGTAGCCGGCGATCAGGGTCCAGTCGCGCGTCAGGTCAAACCCGGCGCCCGCGCTGTATTCGAAGCCGTTGCCCGCGTCGCCTACCGAGAAGTAGCCGGCTTCCAGGTCGAAGCTGAAGGATTGCAGCTGGGCAAAGGCGCCCGCATGCACGCCAAAGCCCGACTCCGCGTCGGAGCCGCCGCCGGCGGTGTCGCTGAATTTCATGCGCACGTACTCCACGCCGGCATACAGCGGCAGATGCGGCACCAGCACGCCGCCGCCCAGGCGCAGATCGTCGAGGTCAAGATCGACGCCGCTGTTGTCGTGATTGGCCTGCTGATAGCGGCCGTTGAGAAACCAGATGGGCGCGACAAACGCGGTGCCCTGGATGCCGTAGCCATGGCCATCGAAGGTCGCGGAGTTGCCGCTGCCGGAGCCTTCGAGCCTGGAGCTGGGAATGTAATAGAGCCCGACTTCACCCAGCGGCATCTCCTCCGCCGCGGCTGCGCCACCGGCGCAAGCGAGGCAAGCCACCGCAATCATTCCGCGCCAGGCTGCATTCATGAAAGATCCTCCGTGATGTCGCCGCATCGTCGGCCAGTGCGGGCATGCGGGTCAACCATGCGCTCGCTAAACTCCGTCCTTCCATGCCGCCGACATTCCGCCTGGGTCCGCCTGCGCTTGCGGCGCTGCTGCTGGCGGCGGTGTGCGCGGCGCGCGCCGCCGAGCCGCTGGCGGTGGAGGAACAGGATGCCGCGCTGCTGCAGGCGCGCATGCAGGCGGGCGAACTCAGTTCGCGCTCGCTGGTGCAGGCGTATCTCGCGCGCATCGCGGCGCTGGACCAGAACGGCCCGCGGCTCAACGCGGTGATCGAAACCAATCCGGACGCGCTGGCCATCGCCGACGCACTCGACGCCGAGCGCGCTGCCGGAAAGATCCGCGGCCCGCTGCATGGCCTGCCGGTGCTGCTCAAGGACAACATCGACAGCGCCGACGGCATGCTCACCACCGCCGGCTCGCTGGCGCTGGCCGACAGCCGTCCCGCGGCCGACGCCGAAATCGTGCGGCGGCTGCGCGCGGCCGGCGCCATCATCCTGGGCAAGACCAATCTGTCCGAATGGGCCAACTTCCGTTCGACCCGGCCGTCCAGCGGCTGGAGCGCGCGCGGCGGCCAGACGCGCAACGCCTACGACGGCGCGCGCAATCCCTGCGGCTCATCGTCCGGTTCCGCGGTGGCGGCGGCGGCCAGCCTGGCCGCACTCACGGTCGGCACCGAGACCGACGGCTCGATCGTCTGCCCGGCCAGCGTCAACGGCGTGGTGGGTTTGAAACCGACGGTCGGGCTGGTCAGCCGCAGCGGCATCGTGCCCATCGCCATCAGCCAGGACACGGCCGGGCCGATCACACGCACGGTGACCGACGCGGCGCTGTTGCTGCAGGTGCTCGCCGGCGCCGATCCCGGGGACGCCGCCACGCAGGTCACGCAAAACGCAGCGCCCGCGGACTACCTCGCGGCGCTGAATTCCGATGGACTGTCCGGCGCGCGCATCGGGGTGTCGCGCAATCTCGGCGGCTTCCACGAGGAGGTCGAGGCGGTGTTCGACCAGGCGCTGGCCGTGCTGCGTGAGGGCGGCGCGCAGCTGGTAGAGCCGGCCAATATCCGCCTGCCGGCCGGCGCCGAGGCCAACGAGCAGATCGTGCTGTCGTACGAATTCAAGGACGGCATCAACCGTTATCTCGCCGCGCGCGCGGGCGGCCCGCGCGACCTGGCGGGACTGATCCGCTTCAACCGCGAGCATGCCGACAGCGAACTGGCCTGGTTCGGCCAGGAATTGTTCCAGCAGGCGCAGGCACGCGGACCGCTGACCGACGAGGCCTACCGCCACGCGCAGCGCCGCGCGCGCCATGCCGCGCGCAACGCCATCGACCACGCGCTGCGCGCGCATGGCGTGGAGGTGCTGGTGGCGCCGACCATGGGCGCGGCCTGGAGCATCGACCTGGTCAACGGCGATCACTCGCTGGGCGGCGCGGCCTCCACCGCCGCCGCCATTGCCGGCTATCCGCACCTGACCGTGCCGATGGGCTACGTGCACGGCCTGCCGGTGGGGCTGTCCTTCATCGGCACGGCCTGGAGCGAGCCGCTGCTGCTCAAGCTCGGCTACGCCTTCGAGCAGCGCGCGCAGGCGCGGCGCGCGCCGGTGTACGGCGAAGTGCCCGAGGTGCAGATCGGCGCGGGCGGGCATGCAGTGGAATCGTCGTTCGGGCGCCAGCGTGAATCGAGGTGTCTCGCGCGCTACTAGGCTTGCCCCGGAATCTCCAGACAGCTTAGCTTACCTATGAGCTATAATACCGGTTAACGACTCATAGGAAATGCAAATGCACAAGCTGGCCACGATCCCGAAAACGGCCTCGGCGCTGGGCGCCGCCGGCCTGGCCGGCCTGCGTGCGCTGGGAGCGCAACTGCGCCATGCGCGCACCGGGCGAGGCATGAGCCGGGACGCCTTGGGCGAGCGCATCCTGGTCAGCCGCGCGACGCTGCAGCGGCTGGAAGCCGGCGATCCGCGCGTGGCGATCGGCTACTACATCGCCGCCGGGGGCGTGCTGGGCGTGACGGTGCTGGCGGCTGAAGGCCCGCTGGCCATTGCCGAGTCCCGCCTGCTGCCGCCTCGCTCACGCGCGGCGCGCAAGCGCGCCAGCGACCAGTGGTTCGGATAAGGGATGCCGTTCTACGTCTGGTCAGATCTGGGCGGCAAGCCGCAGCTGGTGGGTGCAACGCAGGTTGACGGCGGCGAGGGCAGGTTCCGCTACGCGCCGGATTACCTCCAACGATCCGCGCCGGCCATCGATCCGCTCAATCTTCCGGCGCGCGCTGACGAATACCGCACGCGCGCCAACCGAGGCGTGTTCGGCGTGCTGGCGGATGCCGGCCCGGACGCCTGGGGGCGCCGCGTGCTCACCGCCCTGCATCCGCGCAGCATGGGCCGGGCCGGCGAACTCGACGTGCTGCTGATGACCAGCGGGCACGGCAGCGGAGCGCTGCTTTATTCCGCTTCGCGCGACGCCGTGAAGCCGCGGCCGGCCGGCATCCGCCTGCGTGACCTCGGCGCCGCCGCCGAAGCCGCGCATCACATCGAGATGGGAAAGGTGCTGCGCGAACAGCTGCGCCAGTTGATCGAGGCCGGCAGTTCACTCGGCGGCATGCACCCGAAGGTCGCGGTGGCGGCGGACGATGGCGAGTGGATCGCTAAATTCCGCAGCCGCGAAGATGCGATCGAAACACCGCGCATCGAATGGGCGGCGATGAAGCTGGCGCGGCTGTGCGGCATTGCCGCGGCCGAGGTGCGGCTGGCGGCGGTGGGCGAGCAACCGGTGCTGCTGGTGCGGCGCTTCGATCGCGGCGCGCGCGGCCCGCTGCACTACGCCAGCGCGCACGCTTTGTGGAACCGCGAGCGCGCGCGCGAGGACGATGCGCGCGACTGGTCGTCGTATGCGGGCATCGCCCAGCTGCGCCGCCTGCTGCCGGGCAAGGGCGTGCGCGCGGACAGCGAAGAGTTGTTCCGCCGCCTGGTGTTCAACGTGGTCATCGGCAACACCGACGATCACGGCCGCAACCATGGCTTCCTGATGGATGCGGCCGGAGCTTGGCATCTGGCGCCCGCATTCGACGTGCTGCCCACCGCCGGCGGCGGCGCTGCACAGGCACTGGGCGCAGGCCCGGCCGGCCGCGAGCGCAGCCTCGAAAACGTGCTGGCCGGAGCCGCCGCGTTTGGCCTGAGCCAGCCCAAGGCCCGCCAGCTTGTCAGCGCCATCCACGCCGGCGTGCGGCGCGGCTACAAGCGCCTGCTGCGCCAGGCGCGCGCGGCGCCATCCGACCAGGAAGCCGTGCTTGGCCGCGTGCTGCCGGCGCCGCGCATGAGACAATAGCCGTCGTTTCCGCCACCGAAGCTGTCCGATGTCTGCCGTCGTCACCCACGAAATCCGCGACCTGCGCGCGCCGCGCGAAGCCGGCGCCCATGAGCATGCCAAGCGCGTCAAGCGCCTGCGCCGGCAGGTGGGCCAGGCCATCATGGACTACAACATGATCGGCGAAGGCGACCGCGTCATGGTCTGCCTGTCCGGCGGGAAAGACAGCTACACCATGCTCGACATGCTGCTGGCGCTGCAGAAGAAGGCGCCGGTGAAATTCGAGCTGGTGGCGGTGAACCTGGACCAGAAGCAGCCGGATTTTCCGGAGCATGTGCTGCCGGAATACCTGAAGTCGATCGGCGTGAATTACGAGATCCTCGAGCAGGACACGTATTCGGTGGTCAAGCGCGTGATCCCTGAAGGGAAAACGATGTGTTCGCTGTGCTCGCGCCTGCGCCGCGGCGCGCTGTACTCGCATGCGCAGGCGCGCGGCCACACCAAGATTGCGCTGGGCCACCACAAGGACGACATCGTCGCCACGTTTTTCTTGAACCTGTTCCATGGCGGAAAGCTTTCGGCCATGCCACCGAAATTGCTCAGCGACGACGGCAAGAACATCGTGATCCGGCCGCTGGCGTATTGCCGCGAGCGCGACATCACCGCGTATGCGAAGCAGCGCGAGTTCCCCATCATCCCGTGCAATCTCTGCGGCTCGCAGGAGCAGCTCCAGCGCAAGCAGGTGCGGCGCATGATGGACGAGTGGGAGAAGGCGCACGGCGCGCGCATCGAGCAGGTGTTCGCGGCGCTGACCAACGTGGCGCCCTCGCAACTCGCCGATACGAAACTGTTCGACTTCGCCGGACTGGGCGGCGCCAAGCCCGCGGCGAACTGGCTGATGGCCGAAGCCGGCGCCGAGTGAACCTGTGTACGACGATCCAAAAAAGCTCTATTTCTTTTTCGACTACATCAGCCACAACGCCTATCTCGCCTGGCACCAGTTGCCGGCGCTGGCGCGCAAGTACGAACTGATCGTCGAGCCGGTACCGGTGCTGTTCGCCGCATTGCTCAAGGCCTACAACCAGGTCGGTCCCGCCGAATTGCCGGCCAAGGGCCGCTGGATGCTGACCAATGTCCTGCGCAAGGCGAAGAAACTGAACCTGCCGATCGCGCCGCCGGCGACGCATCCGTTCAACCCGCTGCTGGCGCTGCGCCTGGCCTGCTGCGAATTGCCGCGCGACGCGCGCGCCGATCTCATCACGCGCTGCTACGCGGCCACCTGGGCGCAGAGCCGCGCCATGCACGAGCCGCAGGTGCTGGCGCAGATCATCACCGAGGCCGGCTACGACGCGCGCGCGCTGATGGCCGAGGCCGAAGGCGACGATGCGAAACGCATGCTGCGTGACAACGGCGAGCAGGCGCTGGCCGCCGGCGTGTTCGGCGTGCCGACCATGATCGTGCGCGGCGAGCTGTTCTGGGGCTACGACGACTTCGAGCATATGGAAGCGTTTCTCGCCGGGCGCGATCCGTTGGGCCATGACAAGTCAGCCTATGCGGGCTGGGACGCGGTGCGTCCTTCCGCGCAGCGGCGCAAATGAAGCAGTTGCTGGCGCTGGCGCTGCTGCTGGCGGGCAGCGCGGCGGGAGCGGCGGACGCGCCTTTCCTGTGGGAGATCACCGGCCCGAAGGCGCATCACTACCTCATGGGCTCGGTGCACCTGCTGCCGGAAACGGCCTATCCGCTGCCATCCGCACTCGACCACGCCTATGCTGCGGCGGACACGCTGGTGCTCGAGAGCGACCTCGCCGCGCTGACCAGCCCGCAACTGCAGGCGCAGATGCTGGCCATGGGCAGCACCGCCACCGGCCTGAAGAGCGAAGTGGGCGAGGCGCTGTACCAGCGTGTGCAGGCCTATGCCCGGGCGCATGCGATATCCGCGCAGATCTGCGACTCCCTGAAGGCCTGGTATTGCGCGCTCACGCTGGAGGTGATGACGTTCCAGCAGACCGGCAGCCGTTCCGAACTTGGCCTCGACCAGCACTATTACGAGCAGGCGCTGGCCGCGCATAAAACCATCCGCTGGCTGGAAGACCCGCAGGTGCAGCTGGACGTGTTCGCCGGCATGCCGGCCGCCGCCTCGCTGGAAATGCTCGAGGGCACACTCGATGAACAGGGCAGCGAAGGCGGCTCGCCGGAAGAACTGCTGTCGGCCTGGCAGCGCAGCGACGTGGCGGCGCTCGAGAAACTGGTGCGCGAATTCCGCCAGACGCAGCCGGCGCTGTACCAGCGCATCCTCACCGCGCGCAATCGCGCGTGGACGCCGCGGCTGGTGCAGCTGGTCAAGCTGCCGCGCACGCAGCTGGTCATCGTCGGCGCGGCGCACCTGATCGGCAGCGATGGCCTGGTCCAGCAATTGCGCGCGCGCGGCTACAAGGTGCAGGCCGTGCCGCAGATGGTGGATGCGGCGACTCCGCCTTGATTTTGCGTTTCGGGAGCGCTGGAAAAGGCTTACCGCCCCTCTCATTTTATTGTTTTTAAATACTAGTTAATATAAATTTAATACAGTATTTATAAACATCGAAAAGGGAGGGGCGGTCTGCTGTTTTTCCGTCGCAAAACAGCTCTCAATCCTCCGGCATGATCACCGATCGGAATTTCGGCGCCGGTCCATGTTCCTTGGTGTCAGGCTCCGGCTCGGGATCAGGAATCGGCGTGGCAGTGCGAATTTCCGAAGCCGCGGAAACCGGTTTCTCGACAGGCTTGGGCAGTGTCACGGCGCCCACGGGATCGGCAATCGGCGTGGCCGCGCGCAACTCGGCCGGGGCCACGACGCGGGGAACAGGTGCGGAAGCTGGCGCCCGCGATTCGACTGTCGCAGCGGCGGGCTTCACAGGTGGCGCAGGCGCCGCTGCACTCGGGGGCGCAGGCGATGACTTCGGTGCCGGTGCCGGAGCGGGTGGCGCGGCGACCACCGGGGCCGGCGTTGCAGGCGGCGCCGCTGCGGGAGCAGGTGCTGCCGTCGGCGCTGGCGTCGCCGCAGGAGCAGGCGCTGCCGGCGTTTTGGGCGCGAGCGCCGCCGGCACCACCACGAGGCCGCGCGGCTTGGGCGGCGGTGGCGGCGCCGCTTCCACCTTGGGTTGCGCCGCCTGTTCTTCGGCAGCGCCCTGGAACCAGAGCTTCATCGCCGGATGGCTGATCACCACGTCCACGTAATCGCGCTCGAGCGCATCGAGCTTGACCTGGTAAATGTGAAAACGCACCGCCACCGGAGCGAACATGGCGTCGGCTATGCCAAACTGCCCGAACAGCCAGCGCCCGGCTTTTGCCTTGGACCGCGCCTCGCGCCAGATGGCGCAGATGCGCCGGATGTCGGCAGCGGCGCTCTCGGAATACGCCTGCGGTTGCGGGTCGCGGTGGGCGTAGAACGGAAGTTCCTTGCGCAGATCGGCAAAGCCCGCATGCATTTCCGCAGCGACTGAGCGGGCATAGGCGCGCGAGGCCGGATTGAGCGGCCAGGCCTGCGGCAGCGCAAAGGTTTCGGCCGCGTACTCGCAGATGGCGCTGGATTCCCACACGCGCACCGCGCCATGCACCAGCAAGGGAACGCGCCCGCTGGGGGAGTCCTCGAGAATCTTCTGATGCGTGTCGGGGCGGTCGAGCGTCACCACCTGCTCGGTGAACGGCACCTCGTGGTGCTTGAGAAACAGCCAGGGCCGCAACGACCAGGAAGACCTGCTCTTGTCGCCGATGACCAGCTTGATCGCGGACATGTGAGCAACGCCTCATGCAAAAATGCGGATCGCATGATAGCCCGGCTCCTGATTTGCGCTCTAGCGCTCGCCTCCCTGCCGGCTTTTGCCGGGATCAAGGTGCAGGTTGAAGGCATTTCCGGTGACGAAAAGACCAATGTCGAAGAGCGCCTGTCGATCGCCGACGCCGCCGCCCGCGGCGATCTGACTCAGGCCCTGGTGGAGCGGCTGCACGCGCTGGCCGAGGACGAGATCCGCAAGTCGCTGCAGCCCTACGGCTACTACAGCCCGCAGATCAAATCGGATCTGGGCGGCGCGGCCCCGGACTGGGTGGCGCGCTATGACATCAGCCTGGGCCCGCCGACCCTGATCGACCAGGTCGACATCCAGCTGGAAGGCGAAGGCGCCGGCTTTCCCGATCTGGAGCGGGCGGTGCAACGCGCGCCGGTGCACGAGGGCGAGCAGCTGGAGCACGGGAAATACGAGAACACCAAGACGCGCCTGGTCGAGGTCGCCTACGCCAGCGGCTTTCTCGACGCGCAGTTCACCCGCGCACAGCTGGTGGTGACGCCGGCCGAGCGCAAGGCCCAGGTGCTGCTGACGCTCGACACCGGGCCGCGCTATTTCTTCGGCTCGTTCCGCGTCGAGCAGCAGGGGCTGCAGCAGGACTTCATCGAGCGCTATGTGCGCATCACGCCGGGCGGTCCGTACAACCCGCGCGAGGTGCTGGAGACGCAATTCGCGCTGGCCGACCTGGACTATTTCCAGACGGTGGAAGTATTGCCGCAGCGCGACCTGATGGTCGACCGCCATATCCCGATCGTGATCAAGACCACGCCGCGGCCGCCGCATCACTACGAACTGGGCGTGGGCTACGGCACCGACACCGGCGCGCGCCTGACCAGCGGCGTCGAGTTCCGCAAGCTCAATTCCCTGGGACACAAGCTGCGCCTGAACGCGCGCCTGTCCGAGATCAAGAACGTGCTGGCCGCCGAATACCGCATTCCGCTCGGGCATCGCAGCACCGAGAGCATGAGCTTCACCGCCGATTCCACCACCGAGAAGTTCGCCGACGGCCACTCGCTCAAGTACGGCGTGGGCGCCAGCCTCAACCGCACGCCCGGCGCGTGGCAGCGGCGCGTCTACCTGCTGTACGAGCATGAACAATCGGACCTCGCGGGCAACGACATCAATTCCGACCTGGTGATGCCGGGCGTGTCGTTCAACCGCGGCGAGACCGACGACCCGATCCACACGCGCCGCGGCTGGAACCTGTTCGCCGACCTGCACGGCGCCGAGCGCGACGTGTTTTCCACCGCCACCTTCCTGCAATTCCATTCCACCCTGCGCGTGGCCTACCCGCTCGGGCACCGTTCGCGTCTGTATGGACGCGCCGAACTGGGCGTCACCGCCGCCGCCGAGTTTGATCGCCTGCCGATCTCGCAGCGCTTCTTTGCCGGCGGCGACCAGAGCGTGCGTGGCTACAGCTACCACTCGCTGGGCCCGCGCGATGTGCTGGGCAACGTGATCGGAGGGCGCTATCTGACAGTGCTCAGCCTGGAAGCCGAACGGCGCATCGTCGGCAACTGGGGCGCGGCGGTGTTCGTCGACGCCGGCGGCGTGCAGAACGACCCCTGGCCTTCACTGTCGCGCGGTGTCGGCTTCGGCGCGCGCTATCGCGCACCCATCGGCGATCTCAACGTCGACGTGGCCTGGCCGCTGGACGGCACCTCGCGCGGCGCGCACCTGCACCTGGGCATCCGGGTGGGTCTGTGAAGCGTCCCAGCCTGCGTGTCGTGTCCAGGACGCTGTGGCGGCCGGTCAAGCTGCTGCTCGAAGCATTGCTGCCCTGCGCCATCGGCGCCTGCATTTACCTGTTGTACAGCTCGTCGGCGCTGCCGCTGCTGATGTATGTGCTGAGCGACCTGACCCATGGCGAAGTACGGGTCAGCGCCGCCAGCGGATCCTTGGGCGGGCCGGCCGCGCTGGACGGCTTTGTTTACGACACACCGCTCATGCGCCTGGAGATCCGCCACGCCGATCTCGTATGGAAACCCTACGGTGTGTTGTCGCGACACCTCGCCGTCACTGAGCTGCGCGCCACGCGCGTGCTGCTGACCATCAAGCCGCATGTGCATACCGGCCCCGACACCGGCGCGTTGACGCAGCTGCCCTGGCCGCTCAAGGTCGAGATGCTGCATGCCGATTCCTTCGAGCTGTACGTGCACGATGCGGCGCCGGTGGTGTTCAGCGACGTGGACCTGGTGGCGGATTGGCACGGCGACGTCATCGAGACCAGGCCGCTGACGCTGACTTACGCGCCGATCGGGCGCATCGCGCTCGACGGCCGCCTGCGCCTGCAGCCGCATGCGCTTGAAGTCATCGAAGCGCAATTGAGCGGTCCGGCAACGGCGCAGGTTCAGGGCTTGATCGGCTATGACAACAGCGTGCGCCTCGACGCCGCATGGACGCGCCTGCAATGGCCGTTTTCCGGCGTGGCGCAGGTCGACAGCGCCAGCGGCAGGCTGCACATGAACGGCAACTGGCAGAGCTATGACTGGAACCTCGCGGGACCGGTGCGCGTGCAACTGCAGCCGCAACCGGTGAGCGCCGAATTGCGCGCGCATGGCCACGGCACCCTGCATGGACTGCAGGTGCAGGAGGCCGCGTTGCGCGGCCTGGGCGGCGCTCTGACCGCGCAGGCCGACCTGGCCTGGCTGCCGAAATTTTCCCTGTCGGTGAACGGCAAGGCCAGCTGCCTCAACCCCGCCGCCAACTGGAAGGAGTGGCCCGGCAGCCTCGCCGGAAACTTCGCCTTCGACCTGCAGCCCGCGGCCGACGGCGTGCGCGCGCAGTTCGACGCGGCGCTGGCGGATTCCACGCTGCGCGATTTCGGCTTCGCGCTGAACCTGCGCGGCACCTACGCCGCGAAAGTGCTGACGCTGGCCCAATTCGATCTGCACTCCGGCGCCAGCCTGCTCAAGCTGCAGGGACGGGCCACGCCGCCGTTTGACCTGAGCGCGCAACTCGACAGCCCGGACCTGGCAAACCTGTGGCCGCAGCTGCTGGGCAGCGCGCAACTGCAGGGCACGCTGACCGGCACCGAGCCCGAGCCGCACATCACGCTGCGCGGGCAACTGCACAACGCGCAGTACCGAACGCTGGCGCTGGAACAGGCGGATCTGGACGCCGACATCTCCCCACGCCTGCCCTCGCACATCGATCTCAAGGCGACGAAGCTCAAGGCTGGAATCCTCATGCCGCTGCTGACGCTGCATGCCGATGGCACCGCCGCCGCGCACCAGCTGAAACTCAATGCGCAGACGCAGGCAGGAAATCTGGATGTCGCCCTGCGTGGCGCGCTCGACCTGGCGGCGCGCCGCTGGCGCGGCCAGCTGTACGACAGCCATGGCGCGCCGCTGCGCCTGTCGCCGTGGATGCTGGAAGAGCCGGCCGCGCTGGAAGCGGCGCCCGGCTTCGTGCAACTCGATCCGGTGTGCTGGAAGAGTTCGGCCGCGCGCGCCTGCACCCAGTTCGCCTTGCGCGGCACCAATGCGCGGCTGGCCTTCCGCCTGCAGGACTGGGCCTTTGCCTATTTCGAGCCTTTCCTGCCTCCGCAATGGACGCTCGCCGGCAAGGCCAGCGGCACCGGCGTGCTGATCTATGACGAGGGCAAGCTGCATGCCGCGCGCGGCGATGTGGAGACCGAAGGTGGCGCGCTCAACGTGGAGAAGCACCCGGCGCTGGTATTCAAGGCCAGCACCCTGCGCATCTCCGACGAGGACAGCGGCACCCAGGCACAGCTGCACATGCCGCTGGACAACGGCGGCATCGAGGTCGACGCCACCTTGGCGCCTGCCATGGCAGACGGCGCGCGCGCGCTGTCCGGACATGTGGGCGTGGATGTCGGCGACCTCACGCCGCTGCGCCTGCTGTCACCACAAGTGGAGTCGGTGTCGGGCCAGGTGCATGGCGACTTCAAGCTCGGCGGCACCGCTACGCAGCCGCTGGCAGAAGGCGTGTTGCAACTGGCCGATGGCCGCGTGCGCCTGGGCGCGCCCGGCATTGAAGTGACCGCGCTCAAGGCCATGCTCAAGGGCAGCTCGGCCTCGCCGGTGATCAGCCTCGAGGCATCCGGGGAATCCGGCGGCGGCGCGCTGGCGCTGACCGGCTCGATCAATCCGCGCGACGCGCAGCAGCGCCTGCAGTTCAAGCTCAGCGGCCATGACTTCCAGGTGATGAACACCACGCAGGTGCGGGTGTGGGCCTCGCCCGACCTGCAGTTCACCGCCGGCGACGATCACGCCGAGCTGCATGGCGAGGTGCAGGTGCCGCGCGCCGAGATCCGGCCCAAGTCGCTGACCCAGGGCGTGGGTCCCAGCCGCGACCAGATCATCCTGGGGCCGGAAGAGCAGCTGCCGGCGGCCTCGGTGTTCAAGGTCATTAGCCAGGTGCGCATCGCGCTGGGCGAGAGCGTCAGCTTCGAGGGTTACGGTCTCAAGGCCTTGTTGCGCGGCGCCATCGACACCAGCGACGAGCCCGGCCGCCCGACCCAGGCGCGCGGAGAAATCACGCTGGCCGAGGGCCGCTACAAGGCCTACGGCCAGGATCTGACCATCGAGAACGGACGCCTGCTGTTCGACGGCGGGCTGATCACGCAGCCGGCGGTGGAAGTGCGCGCGGTGCGCAACAACACCAGCGAGATCACCGTCGGCGTGCTGGTGCGCGGCACGCTGGCGGCGCCGCAGCTGACCCTGTTCTCCAGCCCCGACATGCCGCCGGAGCAGCAGCTGTCATGGCTGATCCTGGGTCACGGCGCCGAAGAGCAGCCCAACGCCAGCGAGCGCGGCTCGCTGTCCAGCGCGGCGCTGTCGCTGGGCATGTCCGGCGGCAGTTACCTGACGCAGAAGATCGGCGGCACCCTCGGGCTCGACGAGGTGTCGGTGTCGTCCAAGCCGGGCCAGACCTCGGACCAGGCCCAGTTCACGCTCGGAAAATATCTGTCGCCGCGGTTGTACATCAGCTACGGCGTCGGCCTGTTTCAGCCCGGGCACACGTTCCGGCTGCTGTACGACATCAGCAAGCACTTCAAGCTTTCGACCGAAACCGGCGTCGAGTCGGGCGGGGATATTCTTTACACGACGGACCGCTGAGCTCGGCCGCGCAGCGGACGAGGCAAGCAATGTACGCGCCGCGCAGCGGCGCGACCTTGTTCTCCCTCCCCTTGCGGGAGGGATGAAGGGAGGGGTGCGCGAGCGTCAGCGAGCGTGGCCGCCGCAGATTAGCTCAAGCGCTCCTGCAGCCAGCTCCCGATGTCCTCGATCTCTTCCAGGCAAACCTGATGCTGCATCGGGTAGCTGCGCCAGTCGACGCCGTAGCCGCACTTGCGCAATTCGGCGCAGCTGAACTCGCCCAGCGCATACGGCACTACCGGATCGTGGCTGCCGTGGCACATGAGGATCGGCACCTTGCGGTTGATCGATGCCGCCTCGACGGGCAGCGCATCGTGCAGCGGCAGATAGGTCGAAAGCGCGAGGATGCCGGCGAGCGCCTCGGCGTGACGCAAGCCGGCATGCAGCGCGATGGCGCCGCCCTGCGAAAATCCGGCGATGACGATCTTGCTGCTCGCAATGCCGGCGGCGTTCTGTTCCGCGATCAGTTGCTCGACCAATGCCTGCGACGCGTCGATGCCGGCGCGGTCCTGCGGAGCGGTGCGCGAAATCCCCTTGATGTCATACCAGGCGCGCATGCGCATGCCGCCGTTGATGGTGACGGTGCGCACCGGCGCGTGCGGGAAGACAAAACGGATGCCGTGGTCTTCCGGCAGGCCCAGCTCGGGCACGATGGGCACGAAGTCGTCGCCGCTGGCCCCCAGCCCATGCAGCCAGATGACCGCGGCGCGGGCCTGGCCTGGCGGGTCGAGCACGATGGCGTCGTCGTTGTCGTCCATGGAAACTTTATCGGCGAAAATTCGGGCGCGGATTGTCCCACGAAATATTAGGTTTAAACTTCCCGCCCTCATGAAGGCTCTAGCCGCTTTTCTTGTCCTGCTGTCGCTTGCCGCCTGCGGTCAAGCTGGCGGCCTGTACCTGCCCGACCAGAAACCGGACGACACGCAGAAACGCGAGCAGCAGAAACAGCAGCAGCCGGGACAATAAATCCGTGGACCATTTCACCAGCCGAAACGGCGAGCTCTACGCCGAGGACCTGCCGGTGCGCGAGATCGCGCAGCGCCATGGCACGCCCTGCTACGTCTACTCGCGCGCCACCCTCGAGCGGCATTTCCGCGCGTTCGATGACGCGCTCGCGGGCGCCGACCACCTGGTGTGCTACGCGGTCAAGGCCAATTCCAACCTCGCGGTGCTGCAGGTGCTGGCGAAACTCGGCGCCGGCTTCGACATCGTTTCCGGCGGCGAGCTCAAGCGCGCGCTGCGCGCGGGCGGCGAGCCGTCGCGCATCGTGTTTTCCGGCGTGGGCAAGATCGAATCGGAGATGCGCGAGGCGCTGGCCGCCGGCATTTTCTGCTTCAACGTCGAATCGGAAACCGAGCTGAAGCTGCTCAACCGCGTCGCGCTCGACATGGGCAGGCGCGCGCGTTTCGCGCTGCGCGTGAACCCGGACGTGGACGCAAAAACGCATCCATATATTTCCACCGGGCTGAAGAACAACAAGTTCGGCGTCGACATCGCCACCGGCGAGCGCCTGTATCTCGCGGCGCGCGAAATGCGCGGCCTGGAGATCGCCGGCGTGGCCAGCCATATCGGCTCGCAGCTGATGGACGTGCAGCCGCTGCTCGACGCGTTGGACCGCATGCTCTCGATGATCGAGCGCCTGCGCGCGCAGGGCGTGAGCTTCAGCCATATCGACGTCGGCGGCGGGCTGGGCGTGCGCTACAAGAGCGAGGAACCACCGCACCCCTCCGACTGGTCGCGCGCATTGCTGCCCAAGCTGGCCGGGCGCGGCATGAAGATCCTGACCGAGCCGGGCCGCGCCATTGCCGGCAATGCGGGAATCCTGCTGACGCGCGTGCTCGCGCTGAAGCTGGCCGAGGCCAAGAATTTCGCGGTGGTCGATGCGGCGATGAATGATCTGCTGCGCCCCACGCTGTACCAGGCCTGGATGGACATCGTGCGCGTGCAGGAGGCCAGCGATGCGCCGCAGCGCAGCTACGACATCGTGGGGCCGGTCTGCGAAAGCGGCGACTGGCTGGGCAAGGATCGCGAGATGAAACTGGCCGAGGGCGACCTGCTGGCGGTGCGCACCGCCGGCGCCTATGGCTTCGTCATGTCGTCGAACTACAACACGCGCGGCCGCGCAGCTGAAGTGATGGTCGATGGTGCGACGGCGCACCTGGTGCGCGAGCGCGAAACCTTTGACGACATGGTGCGCAACGAGAAACTCCTGCCGTGAGCGGCGAGCGCCTCGTACTGATCGACGGTTCCTCGTGGATCTACCGCGCGTTCTTCGCGCTGCCGCCGCTGGCCAGCCCGCAGGGCGAACCCACCGGAGCGGTGCGCGGCATGGGCGCCATGCTCAAGAAACTGATGCGCGACTACGCGCCCGCGCGCATCTGCGTGATCTTCGATCCGCCGGGCAAGACCTTCCGCGACGACATCTATCCGCAGTACAAGGCCACGCGCAGCGCCACGCCGGAAGAACTGGTGCTGCAGTTTCCCTGGGTGGTGGAAATGATCGGCGGCATGGGTCTGCCGATCCTGACCATCGAGGGCTTCGAGGCGGATGATGTGATCGGCACATTGGCGCAACAGGGTGCGGCGGCCGGTTACGAAGTGCTGATCGTCACCGGCGACAAGGACATGGCCCAGCTGGTGAACGAGCGCATCAAGCTGCTCGACACCATGAAGAAGGGCATGGACAGCTCCTCGGTCAGCACCATACAGGGGCCGGCGGAAGTGGCGGAGAAATTCGGCGTGCCGGCCGCGCGCATCGTCGATTACCTCTCGCTGATGGGCGACACCAGCGACAACGTGCCCGGCGTGCCGGGCGTGGGCCCGAAAACCGCGGCCAAGTGGATTGCCGAATACGGCTCGCTCGACGCCATCATCGCCAACGCGGACAAGATCGGCGGCAAGGTCGGCGAGAATTTGCGCGCGGCGCTGCCGCTGATCCCCATGGCGCGCCAGCTCACCACCATCCGCTGCGACGTGCCGCTGCCGGTCACGGTGGAACAGCTCACGCCGGGCGTAGTGGACGCCGAAAAATTGCGGCCGCTGTACCAGCGCCTGGGCTTCAAGACCTGGCTGGATGAATTGCAGGGCGCGCCCGCAGCGCCCGTCGCCACCCACACCGAAGCTGCGCCCGCACCCGCTGCCGTAGCGGAACCGCCGCGCCCCGCATCGGCGCCGACCCGCGCCGAGTGCGTGGTGGATGAGGCGGGCTTCGAGCAGATGCTCAAGCGGCTCGAAGCCGCGGAGCTGATCTGCGTCGATACCGAAACCGACAGCATCGATTCCAACAGTGCCCATCTCGTCGGCCTGTCGTTTGCCGTCGAGGAGGGACATGGCTGGTACGTCCCGGTCGCGCACAATTATCTCGGCGCGCCGCCGCAGCTGAAGCTGGACTGGGTGCTGCAACGCCTCAAGCCCGTCCTCGAAGACCCGCGCAAGCCCAAGCTGGGCCAGCACCTCAAGTACGACCTCAACGTGCTGATGCGCCACGGCATCAACGTGCGCGGCGTGGCGCATGACACCATGCTGCAGAGCTACGTGCTCGACGCCGCCGGCAATCGTCACGACATGGACACGCTGGCGGAAAAATATCTCGGTCACAAGACCATCGAGTTTTCCCACGTGGCCGGCAAGGGCAAGGGACAGATCACCTTCAACCAGGTGTCGCTCGACGTCGCCACCGCCTATTCGGCGGAAGACGCCGACATCACCTTGCGGCTGCACCATGTGCTGTATCCGCGCGTGTGCGAGGTCGAGTCACTCAAGCGCGTCTACGAAACCATCGAGATGCCGCTGGTGCCGGTGCTGGCCCAGATCGAGCAGACCGGCGTGCGCATCGACGGTCCGCTGCTCCGGCAGATCAGCGCCGAACTGGCCGAGCGCATGAACGAGCTGCAGGCGGCGTGCTGGCGCGAGGCCGGCGGCGAGTTCAACCTGGGTTCGCCCAAGCAGCTGCAAACCATCCTGTTCGAAAAACTGCAGCTGCCGGTGCTGGGCAAGACGCCCAAGGGCGATCCCTCGACCGGCGAGGACGTGCTGGAGGAACTGGCGGCGCAGCATCCGCTGCCGCGGCTGATTCTCGACTGGCGCGCATTGTCGAAGCTGCGCTCCACCTATGCCGAGAACCTGCCGCTGGCGATCAATGCGAAGACCGGGCGGGTCCATACGAGTTACGGCCAGGCCGTGGCTTCGACCGGCCGCCTCTCGTCATCCGATCCGAATCTGCAGAACATCCCGGTGCGCAATGCGGAAGGCCGGCGCATCCGCCAGGCCTTCATCGCGGACACCGGCAATGCGTTGCTCTCGGTCGACTACTCGCAGATCGAGTTGCGCCTGATGGCGCATCTGTCGGGCGATGCAAAGCTGGTCGCGGCTTTCCACAGCGGCCTCGACGTGCACCAGGCCACAGCCGCAGAAGTGTTCGGGCTGGAACTTGCCGCCGTCACCGGCGAACAGCGGCGCGCGGCCAAGGCGATCAATTTCGGCTTGATCTACGGCATGTCCGCCTTCGGGCTGGCACGGCAGCTGGGCATCCCGCGCGGTGAAGCCGGCGAGTACATCGAGCGGTTTTTCGCGCGCTATCCCGGGGTCAAGCAGTTCATGGACGGCACGCGCGAGCAGTCGCGCAAGCTGGGCTATGTGGAAACGCTGTTTGGACGGCGCCTGTACCTGCCCAACATCAACTCGCGTAACGCGGCCGTGCGGCAGTATGCGGAACGCACCGCCATCAACGCGCCATTGCAGGGGACAGCCGCCGACCTGATCAAGCTGGCGATGATCGATCTCGCCGCGTTCCTGGGCAGCGAAGCGCCGGAGATCCGCATGATCATGCAAGTCCACGACGAACTGGTCTTTGAAGGACCTGAAGCCCGGCTGGGCGCCTTGGCGCCGGTCATCGCCGCCCGTATGTGCCGTATATCCCCCCTCAAGGTACCGCTCGTCGCCGATTGGGGAATCGCCCCGAACTGGGATGCCGCGCACAGCTTGGGCGGCACCGTAATATCCTGATCTGAAATGGAAATCGCAGTTTTTACAAGGCTGACTGATTAAAAAGTAAGCGCCCGTAAGCGATTGATTTTACGTGGTCGTGTAGATCCCCCAAAGTGTCCTTAAGCGAAGCCCGGAACAAATTTCTGGAACTTTGCCGGGGGTCGTGCCTCTAATCCTTCGAGCGCGGATTACTCCCTTTTCCCGCTCCCCGTCTCACTCCCTGGACGGGTCCGGCACCCCCAAGCCGGAGCACGTTGCCCGGCGGATCTCCCCCGACCCGCCGGGCACTTTTATTTGTGGCGGTGAAAGCCGCCACAAATATCTATTTCGCGCGCTGGAGCAGCGCCCGCAACGCCAGGGCGTTGGCGAGCGCGGCGCCAGAAGCCGTGTTGTCGAACACGCACCAGACGCTGGCGCCGCGGGGCGCCTCGCTCAAGCGCTGCGCCAGCCGCTTCAGGTAAACCGCGCCGTAGGATGACCAGTACATGCGCGGCGACCCATGCAGGCGCACATATACCTGCCCCGGCCAGCCGCCTGCTACGACGGCGCCCGGTACGACGGCCGGATCGGCCGCCACGCGCGCGATGCGGTGCGCGCTCAGCAAGCGGCCGGCTCCCGGTTCGAACCAGCCCGGGTGGCGCGGCTCGCAGGCCGCCAGGCCCGCATAGCGCCGGCGCAGCAGCGCGAAAAAGCGGCCGGCGGTTTTTTCGTCGAAGGCGAAGCTGGGTGGCAACTGGATCAGCAGCGTTCCGAGCTTTTCGCCGAGGCCAGCAGCCTGGTCGAGAAAGGCGGTCAATGGAGTCGCGCAGGCGACCAGCCGCCGCTCATGAGTGATGGACTTCGGCAGTTTGACCGCGAAGCGGAATCCCGCGGGCACCGCCTCGGCCCAGCGCACATAAGTCTTCTGCTGGTGCGGCCGGTAAAACGACGAGTTGATCTCCGCCAGGTTCAGCACCCGCGCGTAGCGTTGCAGGTGGCTGCCTTCTTCCGGGAAATGACCGGCGCTGGCGCGCGGAATCGACCAGCCGGCCGTGCCGATGAAGGGTTTTGCCTTGCGGCTAGCCACGCATCAGACGCTCGGCCGCGGCGCGCGCCTCATCGACACCGGTGGGCGCCGTCGCTGAAAACAATTGCACGGTCGCCTGCACCGCGGCCGACGATATTTCGCGCTGCACCTTGAGCAAGGTGTTCTTGGCGGCGCCGAAACCCAGCTTGTCGGCCTTGGTCAGCAGCACGTGGCAGCGCAGCGCGCGCGAGCGCGCCCAGGCCAGCACCTGCGTGTCGTAGTCGGTCATCGGATGGCGGATGTCCATGATGATGACCAGGCCGCGCAAGTTGCGGCGCGTTTCGACGAAGCCGCCGATCAACTCGCCCCAGCCGCGGCTGACCTCGCGCGGCACCTTGGCGTAGCCGTAGCCGGGCAGATCCGCCAGCCTGCCCAGGTCCGGCACCACGAACAGATTGATCAGCTGCGTGCGGCCTGGAGTCTTCGACACGCGCGCCAGCTGGCGCTGCATGCACAGGGTATTCAGGGCGCTGGACTTGCCGGCGTTGGAGCGTCCGGCGAATGCAATCTCCGGCAGATCGTCCGCCGGCAATTGTTCCAGCGCGGCGCAGGACATCAGAAAAACGGTCTGCTGGAAGGGGTTGGCCAGATGCTTCAAGTAATGACGCCAGTGTATGATTTGCGCCACAAACTAACTGTTCGCAGGCGCTCGTGCCAGCGCTGGCGATATTTCCTTTGGGAGTCGATTGATGAAGCGCGTCCTGCTTGCCTGCGCACTGTGCCTGCCGCTCATGTCGTTCGCGGAGGAATCCGCCACAGCGAAGAAGGACGCTCTGACCGGTGGCGATGCCGCCGCCGGCGCCACCAAGGCCGCGTCCTGCGTGGCTTGCCATGGCGCCACCGGCAACAGCACCAATCCCGAGTGGCCCAAGCTGGCCGGACAGTCGGGGCCGTATCTCGTCACCCAGTTGAAGAATTTCAAGAGCGGCGCGCGCAAGCAGGCCGTGATGATGGGCATGGCCACGGCGCTGTCCGAGCAGGACATGCGTGACGTTGCCGCGCATTTTTCCGGCATGAAGATGGAGCCCGGCGTGACCAGCAAGGACGCTGTTGCCATTGCCGAACGTCTGTATCGCGCCGGTGATGCGGCACGCGGCCTGCCCGCATGCGCCGCCTGCCACGGCCCGACCGGCGCCGGCAATGCAGCAGCCAGCTACCCGCGCCTTGGCGGCCAGCACGCCAAGTACGCCGAGACCCAGTTGGCCGCCTTCAAGAGTGGTGAGCGCGCGCTCGGCCCCAACGGCCAGGCCATGGCGGCGGTTGCGGCCAAGCTGACCGATGCGGAAATTGCGGCGCTGGCGTCTTACGTCAACGGGCTGCAATAGGTTCAGGCGAGAGTCAGTTGCCGGCCTTAAGCTTCACGCACTCCACCACACGGAATATTTTCATGCGCCCGATTGTCCGCGCCCTGCTCGCTGCCGCTGCCCTGTTGCCTCTGGCCTGTTCCGCTGCCGACGCTCCCGCCGCCTATACCGAAGGCAAGGAATACAAGCTGGTGCGCAACCCCACCCCGCACCCGGGCGGCAAGCATGTGGTGGTCGAAGAATTCTTCTGGTACGGCTGCCCGCATTGCTACGCGTTCGAGCCGGTGCTGGGCAAGTGGGTCGACGACAAACCGTCGGACGTTGATTTCGTGCGCGTGCCCAACAGCCTGGGCCGTCCGGTCGGCAACCTGCACAGCAAGACCTACTACACCGCGGAAGAACTCAAGCTGCTGCCCAAGCTGCATCTGCCGGTGTTCCAGGCGATCCATGACGAGCATCGCGAGCTGGCAACAGAGGCCGACATCCAGGCCTTCTTCTCCGAGAAGACCGGCATCATGCCCGAGGTGTTTTCCAGCACCTTCAACGGCAAGGCGGTCGACGCCAAGGTGCGGCGCTCCGAAGAACTGGCGGTCCAGTACGGCGTCGCCAGCACACCGACCCTGGTCGTGGACGGCCGCTACATGCTCAACGCCAGCATGGCCGGCGGCTTTCCGCAGTTGCTGAAAGTCCTCGATTTCGTCGTCGACAAGGCGCGCGCCGAGCGCAAGAAGAAATGAGGCAATGCGGCTGACCGGCAGGAGCGTTTTTGCAGTCCTGTTGCTGAGCCTTCAGGCGGCCGCCGCTGATCCGCCCGCGGCCAAGGCCGTGACGCCGCTGGTGCGCGCCTGCGAACTGGTGGGCGGGCGGCTGGCCAGCGTCGGCGCCAAGACCTGCCTGCGCGCCGGGTTCACCGTCTCGGGCATCAGCAGCGTGCGCGGCGTGCCGCTGCTGTATCGCGACTATGCACCGCACTCTTCACCCGGCCAGCGCAAGCCGCCACGCGTGCTGATGATCGGCGGCATCCATGGCGACGAACTGACCGCGGTGAGCCTGGCCTTCCAGTGGATGCAGAAACTCGACCGCGAACGCCTGCAGCCCTTTCGCTGGCGCGTCATTCCGTACGCCAACCCGGATGGATTGCTGGTGCGCCCATCGACGCGCACCAACGCCAACGGCATCGACCTCAATCGCAATTTCCCGACCAAGGACTGGGACAGCGACGCCGTCAGCTACTGGAAGAAAAAGGCCAAGAGCGATCCGCGGCGCTATCCCGGCAAGAAGCCAGCATCGGAACCCGAGACGCGCTGGCTGATCGAGCAGATCCGCGCGTTCAAGCCCGACGCCATCGTCTCGATCCACGCGCCGTACGGCGTGCTCGACTACGACGGCAACGAAGAGCCGCCCAAGCAGTTCGGCTATCTGCGGCTGCAGCCGCTGGGCACTTATCCGGGCTCGCTGGGCAATTACGGCTACAACATCAATGTGCAGGTCATCACGCTGGAGCTGCCCAGCGCAGGCAACATGCCCACCGCAATGCAGGTCCAGCGCATCTGGGGCGACATGCTGACCTGGCTCGAGCAGAACCTGCCGGCGCAGAGTTTGCCGGAGGAAACGAAAACGCCTGCGGCGGCGGAGCCGGACGTGGCGAAAAATTCTTCGCCGTAGCGCGGCTCTATTCCAGCGGCAGGTGATGCACCCGCACGCCCTGCTGTTCCAGCAGCGCCAGGCGCACCATCGCAGCAGCGACATCGTCACCTTGTATCGGCCGGTATTTCTTCAGCGAGCCGATCAGCAGCGGCGAAAGCAGCGGGCTGAGGATCTGCGCAGCGCGCTCGCCGGGCCGGTGCTCGCTGCGCGCGCCCATCAGCAACGAAGGGCGCAGGATATGCACGGTGGTGAAACCCACCGCGCTGACATCGCGTTCCATGCGTGCCTTCACTTGCGAATAAAAACTCGGAGACTTCTCGGAAGTACCGGCAGCCGACACCACCAGGAATTGACCGGCGCCGGCCTGTTTCGCCGCGCGCGCCAGATCGACCACGTAGGTGTAGTCGACCTTCTCGAACGCCGCTTTCGAACCTGCGGTCTTGAGCGTGGTGCCGAGGCAGCAATACACATCGTCGGCGCGCAATTCGGCGGCGCGCGCGGCGAGGTCGGAATAATCGGTGCGGATTTCCACGACCCGGGCGTCGCTGCGCGGCAACGGCCGGCGCGTCAGCACCTTGATCTGCGCATAGGCCGGCTCCGCCAGCAGGCGGTCGAGCAGGTGGCCGCCAACCAGTCCGGTGGCGCCGGCAAGCAGGGCGATGCGTGACATGGCCGATTCTCCTGTAAGCGGGCGCGCAGTCTAAACCGCGCGGCTATCATCCACGCATGAGCGCGCCCTTCATGCTGCATCCGCAACTCGCCGCCGATTGTGCGGTGGTGGGTGACTGGCCGCTGTGCCGGCTGCTGCTGATGAACGACGCGCAATATCCCTGGTTCATCCTGGTGCCGCGGCGCGCGGGCATCCGCGAGATTTATGAATTGAGCGAAGCCGATCAGCAAGCGCTGTGGCGCGAATCGGCGCAGCTGGGCCGCGCGCTGATGCAGGCTTTTTCCGGCGACAAGCTCAACATCGCGGCGCTGGGCAACATGGTGCCGCAGCTGCACCTGCATCACATCGTGCGCTTTCGCAACGACGCGGCATGGCCGTCGCCGGTGTTCGGCAAGCATCCGCCGCAGCCTTACCTTCCGGAGCAGTTGGCGCAGCGGATCGATGCCTTGCAGAAGTCTTTTTCACCCAAAATCAGGGTGACCGCCCCCCTCTGAAATGAGTTTTATATTATTTATCAATTATTATTTTAAATAATATTTAGTAACGGATTTTAAGAGGGGGCGGCGAGCAATAAAAAACGCATACAAGGCATGGTTTCCTGCCTGCCCGGCCTCCACTAGACTGCGCGCACAACGCCGCGCACCGCGCGCAAAGCAAAAACACACCGGGGTTCACCATGCGTAACTCGCTCGCTGCCGCGCTGCTGTTGACGTTGCCCCTGGTGGTAGTCGCGGCCGATGGCGCCAAGACCGCTGCCCCCGTCGCGCCGCCGCCGGGGGATGCAGCAAACACGCAGTCCGTGTACCTGGTTCCCAGCGCGCCCTACAGCGCAACCTTGCGCTCGGTTTCGCTCGACGATCTCGCCGCGCGCGACCTGCTGCCGCTGGGCACCTACAAGGGCACGCCGCAGCTCAACGCAAAACGCGCGTGGTACGACGAGAATTTCTACGCGACGCTGGCGGCGAAAAAAGTCTGGCCCGACGGCGCGCAGCACTGGTACCACGAATGGCATGGCGAGCGGCCCTGGAGCTTCGCGCCGATTCCGCAGGCCGCGCCGCCCCCCTGCGACCAGCCGCAGCCGACCGGCTACGACGCCGAAGGCTGCCGCTACGCCAACTCGCTGTTCAAGAATGTCGAGGCGAAGGATCCCGCGAAGGCGCGCGCGTACCGCGAGCAGGTGCGCCGCGGCCGCGACGTCTGGTTCAAGGGCACCTTCGGCAACCAGGATGAAATTTATCTGCACTTCGCGCGCACGGTCCCGCACGGCATCGATGACATCTGGTACCCGTGGCTCGACACGCGCGAGCGCAAGACGCGCTTCACCAAGTACGGCGTGATCAACGACCCGGATTGCACCGAAGGCGACGCCAGCACCTACTGGTGGGACAAGTGTCCGGACCCGCATTCCTCCGGCGTGCTCGGCTACCGCAAGTACGAGGCCGACCCGGTGAAGGACGCGAGCGGAAAAGTCGTGTTCGATCCGCTGCGCTCGCCGTACGAGCCCGACGAGCTGAAGCACAACAAGCGCTTCGTCATCGGCCATCCCTGCGTGCAATGCCATGTGGGCTTCGATCCCACGCATCCGCCGGCCGACCCCAACAGCCCGAAATGGGAAGACCTGTCCGCCACCATCGGCAACCAGCACATCAACCAGCCCACCATGTTCTTCCAGGGCGCGCCGCCCGACTCGCTGGCGCGCATGGCGCTGGAAGCGGGCCGTCCCGGAACCATCGACACCTCGCTGGTGGCGAATGATTTCCAGAACAACCCGGGCACGCAGAACAACATCATGGATTTCCAGAACCGGCGCGTGTTCACCAACACCATGAAGGACCCGGTCACCGGCCAGCTGGCGAAAGGCCGCACGCAGCATGTGCTCAAGGGCGGCGAAGACAGCGTGGGCGATCACCTGGCGCTGATCCGCGTGTACGTCAACATCGGCATGTGCACCGAGGAATGCTGGGCGCCGAATTTCCCCACGCCCGGCACGTACTTCGGCGAGCAGAGCCACCAGCGTCCGTTCCACATCGCGCAATGCGCCAAGGATTGCGAGCCGTGGAATTACGCCGACGCCAAGATGGACACGCTGGCCGCGTTCCTCGTCACCGGCGGGCCGACCTACCTGCTCAATGCAAAGGATCCGGATGGCACGGCGGGCAGCAGCTTCGTCGACCTTAGCAAGGTGCCGCAGGGTCACAAGGTTTTTGCGCGCGAATGCGCCGGTTGTCACAGCTCGCTGCTGCCGCCTGAAAACGTGCGCGGCGACAAGGCGCAGCTGGCCAAGTATTTCGAAGGCCACGTGTTCGGCAAGGAAGACTACTGGCAGTACGAGTTCACCGACGCCGAGCGCAATGCGCCTGAATTCACCGCCAAGTACCTCGCAAAAGATGCGAGCGGGAAATTGCGGCCCAAGCAATTTGCCGACAAGGACGTGTTCGGCCAGGACTGGCTCGGCAATGACGAGCCCACGCCGTTCAACATCGTGGGCACCAACATGTGCCGCGCGCTGCACGACAACCACAACGCCGGCCATATCTGGGAGGAGTTCTCCAGCGAGGACTACAAGGCGCGGCCTTCGCCGGGCTCGGTGCCGGAAGTGGTCAACCGCATGTTTCCCCTGGTCGGCGGCAAGAAGATGGGCGAGCGCAAGATCGAGGGCGGCCCCGGCTACATGCGCAACATCTCGCTGCTGTCGGTCTGGGCAACATCACCCTTCCTGCACAACAACGCCGTGGGCGAGCTCACCTACCTGAAGGACGGCAAGACCATCGACTACACCGTGCGCGGGCGCATCAAGCAGTTCGAGATGGCGTTCGCGGAACTGATGACGTCGGACGATCCGAACCAGCCGGCGCACCGTCCGGTGAAAACCAGCGTGACCGACCGCGACTTCTCGCTGGCGCCGCGCGAGGACGGCCAGGGCTTCATCAAGCTGCCGGTGGGCAAGGGCACGCCGCTGGCCAACTTCGCCAGCAGCGATCCGCATCACCCCATGTACATGAAGTGCGACGACCCGGTGGAGAACAAGGGCCACCAGTTCGGCGTCTCGCTGACGCCCGCCGACAAGCTGGCGTTGCGCGAATTTTTAAAACTCATGTGAGACGCGCGTGAGTCCGGCGCGGCGCCTGCTGCTGGGCCTGGGCGGCCTCGCCGTGCTGGCGGGCGCGGGCTGGTTGTGGCTGGCGCCCGGTGCGCCGGCGGGGCCGGACATCAGCGGGCTGGCGAAAGCCCCGCCGCCGCCGCAAGCCGCTGCATTGTCCGACCAGAAAATTTCGTCCGAGGATTTGCCGCCTGCCGGGACGCGCTCGCTGTTCGATCACCTGATCGCGCAGAACGAGTCGCTGCCGTATCCATTCGAGAAATTGCTCGCGGTGATCCAGCGCAGCGACCCCGACGGCAAGCTGCCGCTGTCGCTGCTGATTCCGCAGGGCCGCTCGCTGCTCAAGGCGCAGGCCGACTACGCGCATCCGCGCTTGCTGGCCGCGGCGGATTTCCAGGCGCCGGACACGCCGTCGGCGCTGGGGCTGGCGCCGCGCGGCCAGTTGTTCCTCGGCTTCGTCGAGCAGGCGCATGAGATCGAGGTGCTCTCGTACAACGAAGCCGCCGGCCGCTACGAATTCCAGCTGGTGCAGAACTATTGCGAGGGCTGCGTGCCGCGCATCGTCTACGCCAAGCGCGCCATCTGCACCACCTGCCACCAGGGCGCGGTGCCGATCTTTCCGCAGCGCCCGTGGAACGAAACCAACGGCCAGACGCCGACGGCAGCGAAGATCGTCGAGGCGCGCGGCGGCGAGCCGTACCTGGGCGTGCCGGTGCAGAACGCGCTGGGCGTGCCGGAACGCTTTGACGAATTGACCGACGTGGGCGAGTTCGTGGTGGTCACGCAGCGCGCCTGGATCGATGGCTGCGCCGATGCCCCGTGCCGCAGGCAGATGTTGAAGGTTGCACTCGAATACCTGTGGAGTCCGGCGCAGTTCGACGAGCAAGGCGCATCGGCGGTGAAGCTGCGCGAGTTGCAGCGCAAGAACTGGCCCGCGGCCGGCATCGTGGTGCCGGGCAATGATCTGCCCAATCGCGACCCGCTGGCCGAGAGCCAGGGCATCAAGGGATTCTTCCGGAATCTGCTCACGCGTCACCCGCCGCCAGGCGCGGGCGCCAAGGACAATGAAGATCTCGCGGCCTTCGACAAGCTGCCCAAGCTGCCGGCAGTGCTCGATCCGCTGACGCCACGCAAGCCCAAGCGCGTGCTGGGCGCGGACGATCTCGACGGCGCGTACGGCGTTGCCGCGCTGTTCAGCGAATCGGATTTCAAGCAGCTGGAAGCGGCGAGCGGCCATGATCTGCAGCGCCTGCTGTCCACGGTGGAGAAACTCGCCCCCGCCCTGTTCGACGCCTCGGTCTATTCGCGCGTGCGCATGATGCACGCGCTGCTGCCGGCGCAGTCGCAGGATTACTGCTGCTGGTCGACGGCGGAAATGTCGCCGCCGGTGGCCAGCGGCGAGCCGCCGGTAAAAATCGCCGCCGGCTCGGTGTTGCTGGAATTCGAGCACTATTGCTTCGCCTGCCATCGCGGCAACCCGAGCAAGCGGCTCAACTTCATGGCCGGCGCCACCGAGGCCGAGGTGCTCACGCATATCAAGGCCAAGAGCGAAATCCGTGACGCGCTCGACTGGCAGCGCTATAAAGGCACCGACAAGGAAAACAAGCTGATGCCGCCGGCCGATTCGCATCAGCGTGCCGCGCTGAATGCCGCGGTGGCGAAGGACCCGAAGCTGCTGGAGCGCATGCGCGAGACAGTGCCGGGGCTGTTCGATTTTTGAGGATGACGATGAAAGATTATGCTTCGTCATTCCCGCGAAAGCGGGAATCCATCTGCGAAAGCGTTCACCATCTGCGTCGATGGATTCCCGCTTTCGCGGGAATGACGATGCTGGGTGTCTCGTTTTCCGCGAGCGCAGAGCCGGCATTCGCCCGCCTCTACAAGCAGCAATACGGCTACCCGCCCTCGTGCAATGCCTGCCACAAGGACGGCGGCGGCACGCCGCTGAATCCGTATGGGCAACAGTTCAAGGACGCGGGCATGAATGCCGGCGCCTTCGACAAGATCGCCAAGAACGATGCCGATGGCGACGGTGGCCTGAACGGAGAGGAAGCAGCAGGCAAGGCCAATCCCGGCGACAGGAAATCCACGCTCGCGAGCAAGGGCGACTGGCTCGACACCGCGAGCCTGATCCCGCGCGAAGTGCAGGCGCAGTTTCCGGATGTGCATGCCTACCTGCCGCAGGACGCGATCCTGACGCAGCCGGAGTTCGATCGCGCCAAGGCGCTGGGCGCGGTGCTGACCAAGGCCGACGAGAACACCATCTACATTCCCCTGGTCGACCAGCATCCGGCCGGCACCGCGCTGATTTTTCCGGCGAGCTACCAGGGCAAGGATTTCTTCCTGCTGCTGGCCACCGACCGCCAGCTGAAGATCACGGTGGTCAAGCCGATGAACACCAAGCATGTGCCGGAGGCGGAACACAGCAAGCTGTATGACTCCTATAAAGGTGTTTTGCTCGATCAGCTGCCTGCCGCCAAGGGTGACGGCGTGGATGGAGCGATTTCCGCGGCGGTGAAGAAGGCGGGGACGATGATCTACGTGCGGCTCAAGCATGCGTAGCTCAGCTTGCGCGCAAATCCCCCCGGAAATTGTTGTTCCTTCGGGACAACAATTTCCGACCCCCTTTGACAAGGGGGCAAGCCAGCGGTGCGCGCGATCCACCTCCCCCCTTGTCAAAGGGGGGGTGGGGGGGATTTGCTTTTCCGTGCTGCTCGCGCTGATGTTTGTTTTACCGGCGCATGCGCAAAGCCAGACCGATCCCGGCACCGCACCCGCCAGCGCGTCGCCTGCAATACCGCCTGCGGAGAACTTCGACTTTTTCTCCGACAAACCCGTCGCCAGCGAGCAGGTGGTGGAACTGCCGCCGGAAAAATCCAGGTGGCTCACCATCGGCGCACCGCTGGCCCTGGTCGGATTTTTCCTGTTCCAGGTCTTCACCGTGTGGTGGCTGGTGCCGTTCAAGCTTTCCGCTGTGGACATCAACCTCCATGATTTTCCGACGGGCGTGAAGCGCGGCATCGCCATGGCGATCGGCCTGTTCGGCATCGCGTTCTGTTTCGGCGTTTCCGAAATCCACTACCAGCTGGGACTGCACGGCAGCACCGAGGCGTATTTCCAGCAGATGTCGCTGGGCAAGCTCATCGCCTTCACCCACGCGCACCTGTTCGGGTTCACCACCAGCTTTTTCATCATCGGCATTCCGTTCTCGATGCAGTTCAACCATCTGCGTCTGTACCAGTGGCTGTTCCCGCTGGGCCTGGCGGCGTCGCTGACGGACGTGATTTCCTGGTGGGGCCTGAAATACGTGTCGGCCAACTTCGAGTACGTGACGCTGTTCTGCGGGCTGGTGTTCAGCAGTTCGTATTTGTATATGCTCGTCGGCCTGCTGCGCGTGCTGCTGTTTCCAGAGGTGATCTGGCGCTCGGACAAGGACCGCGTATCACGCCTGCGGGCGGTCGCGGAAAAAGAAATGGCCTCGCGCCACAAAGAAGGGGATTACTGAAATGAAAACTGCAATTGAAACCGTTGCGGGCAAGAAGCTGCTCATCACCGGCGCGGCAATGGGCATGGGGAAGATATATGCGCAGAAAGCCGTGGCCGAACACGCGGGCGCGGTGGTGCTGTGGGACATCAACCAGGTCGAGCTGGACAAGACCGTGGCGGAACTGAAAGCCGCCGGCGGCGCGGTGCACGCGTACATTGTCGACGTGTCGAAGCTGGAATCGATCACCGCCGCGGCGGCGAAGGTGAAAGCGGAAGTGGGTGACATCGACATCCTGTTCAACAACGCCGGCGTGGTTCGCGGCAAGCTGTTCTGGGAGCACGACCAGATCAAGGACACCTGGTTCACCATGTCGATCAACGCACTCGCGCCGATGTACATCGCGCGCGAGTTCCTGCCCGCCATGATCGCGGGCCAGGGCCAGGCGCGCGTGGTCAACATCGCCTCGGCGGCGGGCCTGGTGTCGAACCCGAAGATGAGCGTGTATTGCGCGAGCAAGTGGAGCTGCACCGGCTGGAGCGACTCGGTGCGCATCGAGCTGGAGCAATGCGGCCACGACCATGTGCGCGTGACCACGGTGAACCCGAGCTACATCTCCACCGGCATGTTCGAAGGCGCCAAGAGCATGTTGCTCACGCCCATCCTCACGCCGGAATACGTGACCGACAAGGTGTGGGCGGCGATGAAGAAGGGCCGGGAGCGGCTGATCCTGCCGTGGACGGTTTACATCAGCAACGCGCTCAAGGGCCTGTTGCCGTTGTGGCTGTACGATTTCGTGGCGGACAAGATTTTCGGCGTGTACAAAACCATGGACGACTTCAAGGGCCGTCCGGTCAAATAAACCAGAACAGGAGGAAGCATGAGCAAGGCAATCAAGGCGGCAATGGTGACGGCGGGTGCGCTGCTGTCGCTGTCAGCACAGGCAGGCGGCGTGATGGGTGCGGGCGTCGGTTATGCAGACGATCTGCGCCACGACAACGCGTCGGGCTTCAAGTCGCAGGGCACGCTGGGCGGAACGTTCTACGCCGGCTACCGCTTCGAGCAGTTGCCGCTGCTGGCGGAACTCTCGTATCTCGACATGGGCAGCCACCGGCTGACCGACTCGCAGAACAGCGACCACGTCGGCGAGTTCGGCTTCAAGGGCGTCAACGCCTCGGTTGGCGTGCCACTGCGCATCGGTCGCATGGTCACCACCTGGATCAAGGCCGGCTATTACAACGGCAACTCGGATGTGCGCATCGATGGCCTGGCGGCGCCGCTGGGCAGCGGCATCGAGACGCGCTTCACCCACAAGAGCACCGGCGCCAGCGCCGGGCTGGGCGCGGACTTCATGCTGTCGCCGATGCTGGGCCTGCGCTTCGATTACCAGGTGCTGTTCGAGGCGCGCGATTTCACCGGAGGCGATCTGGAAGGCAAGAGCCACCTGTCGCTGGCCAGTGTGGGCCTGACCCTGGCGTTCGGCGGCGGCCAGCCGCGCGCAACGCCGGTGGCCGAACACACCTACACCGGCATGCCGGCCGCTGCGGCGCCCACGCCAGCAGCAGTGGTGCCGGTCGCGGTGCAGGGTCCGGCCGTGTTGGCCGGCACGGTGGTGCGCGCGCGTCCCACGCTCGACGCCGGCGCGTCGGCGACCATGGCCAGCGAAACCTCGGTGCAATTGATGTCGAAGACCGAGAACTCCACCGGCACCTGGTGGTATGTGAAGTCCGGCGATGTGCAGGGCTGGGTGCAGGATTCGCAGGTGCATCAGTAGCGAAAAAACGCCGACCGCCCCCCTCTGAAACTTGAGATATTTTATTTATCTAAGTCAATTTAAATAAATATTAAAAAACATGTGGAAGAGGGGGGCGCTGGCGGGTTTTAGCGCCCCTTTTTATTGGACGGAATGTCCGCAGCCGCCGGCGAGATTCTCGCGGCGCAATAAACACCAGTAAGATTGCGCTCCCCAGAACGCGGCACGCAGGGAGCGAGCGACATGAATTATTTCGTCACCGGAGCGACGGGCTTCATCGGCAAGTTCCTGCTGGAGCGCCTGCTCGCGCGCGACGGCGCGACGGTCTACTGCCTGATCCGCGAATCCTCGGCGGACAAGTTCCCCGAGATGCAGGCGCGCTACGGCGCGGCCGGAAAAAACCTGGTGATGATGACCGGCGACGTCACCACGCCGGGGCTGATCTCGGCGGCTGACTTCAAGAAGATCAAGGGTTCGATCGATCACCTGTTCCATCTGGCCGCGGTCTACGACATGAACATGTCGGACGAGCAGGCCGACCGCATCAACAACGAAGGCACGCGCAATGTAGTGGCCTTCGCCAATGACCTGGGCGGCAAGGTCAAGCTGCAGCATGTGTCGAGCGTGGCGGTCGCGGGCAACGGCTTCGTCGGCCGCTTCACCGAAGACATGTTCGACGAGGGCCAGCCGGTCAATCACCCGTACTACCGCAGCAAGTTCCAGTCCGAAGCAATCGTGCGCAACGAGAGCAAGGTGCCGTTTCGCATCTACCGCCCGGGCGCGGTGGTGGGCCACAGCGAAACCGGCGAGATGGACAAGATCGACGGGCCCTACTACTTCTTCAAGACGCTGCAGAAGATCAGTTACAGCGTGCCCAAGTGGCTGCCGCTGATCGGCGTGGAAGGCGGCAAGGTGCCGCTGGCGCCGGTGGATTACGTGGCCGCGGCCATGGACGTGCTGGCGCACAAGGACGGGCTCGATGGCCGCTGCTTCCACCTGATCCAGTCCAACTCGCCCAGCGTCGGCGAGCTCCTGCAGACCATCATGGAAGCGGCGCATGGCCCCGAGTTCGCGCGCAAGTTCGACCTGCCGGCGCTGCCCGGCCCGCTGAAGGAACTGGCCGGCCGCGTCACCAGCCGCATGCCCAAGTCATTCGAGCAGCGCGTGAGCAAGGCCATTGGCGTGCCGGTGTCGGTGCTCGGCTATGTCAGCAACCGCGCCGTGTTCGACGACAAGGACGCGCGCAAGGAACTGAAGGGCTCGGGCGTGTCCTGCCCCGACATCCGCGATTACGCCGACAAGCTCTGGGCCTACTGGGAACTGCAGCTGGATCTCGACGTCAAGGTCACGCGCAAGGCGGTGATGAAGCTCGCGGGCAAGGTGGTGATCGTCACCGGCGCGTCCTCGGGCATAGGCTTCAACGTGGCCAAGAAGCTCGGCGCCACCGGCGCGAAAGTCATCCTCGTCGCGCGCACGCGCGAAAAACTCGAGGAGACGCAGAAGATCATCCAGAAGGCCGGCGGCGAAGCGCACGTGTACCCGTGCGACCTCAACGACATGGCGGCCATCGACAAGTGCGCGCAGGCCGTGCTCAAGGATTTCGGCCATGTCGACATCCTGATCAACAACGCCGGCCGCTCGATCCGCCGCGCGGTGTTCGAGAGCTTCGACCGCTTCCACGACTTCGAACGCACCATGCAGCTGAACTACTTCGGCGCGGTGCGCATGATCATGAACCTGCTGCCGTCGATGGGGCAGCGCAAGAGCGGCCAGATCATCAACATCAGTTCGATCGGCGTGCTGGCCAACGCCGCGCGCTTCTCCGCCTACGTGGCGAGCAAGGCCGCGCTCGACGCGTTCAGCCGCTGCCTGTCGGCGGAAGTTAAGCACCGCAACATCGAGATCACGGCGATCTACATGCCGCTGGTGCGCACGCCGATGATCGCGCCGACCAAGATGTACGACTACGTGCCGACCTGGTCGCCGGAGCACGCGGCCGACGTGGTGCTCAAGGCCATCGTCGAGAAACCCAAGTCAGTCGCCACGCCGCTGGGCTTCGCCGCGCAGATGTCCTACGCCATGTGGCCCAAGGTCAACGACTACATTCTCAATAAAGGCTTCAACCTGTTCCCGTCATCGTCCGCGGCCAAGGGCAAGAAGGGCGAGCCGGCGCAGAAGCCGACGCTGGAACAGGTGGTGTTCGCCAACGTGTTCAAGGGCGAGCACTGGTAACGTTCTTGTAGGAGCGGGCCATGCCCGCGATTCAGGCGCGAATCGCGGGCATGGCCCGCTCCTACATCAAGCGGATTTGGCCAGCTGCGTGCGGCGCTGCTCAACGGCGCCCGCCAGGCTGCGCAGCAACTCCGCCGTGTCGTCCCAGTTGATGCAGGCATCGGTCACGCTCTGGCCGTAGACCATCTGGTCGCGCGGGCCGATGTCCTGGCGGCCTTCGACCAGATGCGATTCGATCATCACGCCGATGATGCGCTTGTCGCCGCCGGCGATCTGGCTGCCGACATCGTGGCCCACCACCACCTGGCGCTTGTGCTGCTTGCTGCTGTTGGCGTGGGAGAAGTCGATCATCAGCTGCTGCGGCAGCTTGGCCTTGGCCAGCGCCGCGCAGGCCGCTTCGACCGCGCCCGCGTCGTAGTTGGTCCCCAGCGAGCCGCCGCGCAGGATCACGTGGCAGTCGCGGTTGCCGGTGGTCTCGAAGATCGCCGACTGGCCGTCCTTGGTCAGTGAGAGGAAGCGGTGCGGATGGCGCGCCGACATCACTGCGTCCACCGCCACTTTCACGCTGCCGTCGGTGCCGTTCTTGAAACCCACCGGGCAGGACAGCGCGGATGCAAGCTCGCGGTGCAACTGCGATTCGGTAGTGCGCGCGCCGATGGCGCCCCAGCTGACCAGATCCGACAGGTATTGCGGCGTGAGGATATCCAGGTACTCGACGCCCGCCGGCATGCCCTGCTCGTTGAGGTCGCGCAGCAGCTTGCGCGCCACGCGCAGGCCCTTGTCGATCTGGTAGCTGTCGTCGAGTTCCGGATCGTTGATCAGGCCTTTCCAGCCCACCGTGGTGCGCGGCTTCTCGAAGTACACGCGCATCACGATCAGCAGGTTCTTCTTCAACTGTGCGCGCAGCGGCCCGAGGCGTTGTGCGTATTCGAGCGCCGCGGCCGTGTCGTGTATCGAGCAGGGACCGACGATCACCAGCAGGCGGTCATCGCGGCCATGCAGCACATCCTGGATTTCGCGGCGCGCCTCGAAGGCGGTCTTCGCCGCGGCCTCGGTCAGCGGAATTTCTTCCTGCACCTGGGCCGGCGTGGACACGGCGCGGATCGACTTGATGCGCGTATTTTCGGTGACGAACTTCATAGCGATACCGCGGTGAAAATCCAGGGGGCCGCGATGCTAACAGAGCACCATGATCTTCGTTAAGCTCCTTCTGACCGGGTTATGCGGCAGAAAAACGTCCACCGCCCCCTCTCAAATTGTGTTTTAAATAGTTGAGTAAATAATGAATAACTCAATAAATAATCTCATCAAAAACGCCGGGCGGTCAGCCTCTCTGCAATTGATTTTTGCCTGCATGACGCTGGGTGTGGCGGCCAACGCACAGGCCCAGGAATTTTTCCCGGTGTTCAACCAGGGCTCGCTGGCGCGCAACGCGGCGCTGCCGGCGCTGGGCTCGCCACAGGTGCTCGCAGCGGGCAGGCAGGCCTGGTACGGCGCGGTGGATCTGTCGAGCGAGTACTACCTCGACGGCAACGCGCGCGAGTCGATACTCGAAGACGGCGAGACTGCGCGCTTCGCGCTCACCTGGGCGCATGGATTTGGCAACGGCTACGAGGCGTCGATCCAGCTGCCGCTGCTCAACCAGGGCGGCGGGTTCATGGATCACAGCATCGAGCAATGGCACAAACTGTTCGGCCTGCCCAACGGCGGGCGTGAACTGGCGCCGCGTAACCAGTACGAGTTCCGCTACGTGCGCGACGGCGTGACCGTGATGGACGTGCACGAGTCCGGCACGCGCCTGGGCGACGTGCAACTCGCGGGCGGCTGGCAATGGATGCCGGGCATGGCGCTGCGAGCCATGCTCAAGCTGCCCACGGGCGACGCGGACCAGCTTGCAGGCGGCAACGCGGGCGGCGCTCTCTGGCTCGACTATGCCTTGCCGTTCGCGGCGCAGTCGACGCTCAGCGGCTATCTCTCGGGCGGCGCGTCGGCCAGCGGCAGTTCAGGGCCACTGTCGACGCTGCAAAACCGCGCGCTGGGTTTTGGCGGCGCGGGACTGGGCTGGCAGGTCTTCAACAGCGTGCAGCTGGTGGGCCAGGTTTATTTCCACTCGCCGCTGTACAAGGACACCGACATCAGCGGCCTGAAGAAGGCCGGCGGCCAGTTGCTGCTGGGCCTCAACTGGCGCTGGTCGCAGGACACCCTGTTCAAGCTGGCGTTCCAGGAAGACGTGCTGACCAGTTCATCGCCGGACTTCTCGCTGCACTTCGGCTTGGGCCTGAAGTAGCAGCGCCTTACGCGAGATCGAACAGCAGCAGCTCGCTCGCCTCGTCCGCGCGCAGCTTCAGCGCCGTTTCCTGTTCGATCATCGCCGCGTCTCCCGCAGCGAGCGTCTGACCGCCCAGCGAGATTTTTCCGCGCGCGACATGCAGGTAGTACTGGCGCGCGCCGTCGAGCGTGCGCTCCAGCGCCTGCCCGGCTGATGGCCAGGCAATGTCGAGGCGCGCATCCTGCTGCACATGGAACGGCGCAGCTTCGCCGTGCGGTGCGAACACCCGGCTGAAGCCTGCGCGCAATGCGGCGGCGTCCAGGCTTTTCTGCGCGTAGCCGGGCTTGATGCCGAGACGGTCCGGCTCGATCCAGATCTGCAGCAGGTGCACCGGCTCGCTCTGCGAGGCGTTCTTCTCGCTATGCCGCACGCCGGTGCCGGCCGACATCACCTGCACCTCGCCGGGGCGGATCACGCCCTTGCCGCCGGTGGAATCCTCGTGCGCCAGCGCGCCCTCGAGGATGTACGTGATGATTTCCATGTCGCGGTGGCCGTGCGGCGCGAAGCCGGTGCCCGGCGCCACGCGGTCCTCGTTGATCACGCGCAATGCGCCGTAGCCCATCCAGGCGGGATCGTGAAAATCGGCAAACGAAAACGAGTGACGGGCATCGAGCCAGCCATGGTTGGCGTGGCCGCGCTCGTCCGAGCGGCGCAAGCGGATCATCGGAATCTCCGGCTGTAGGCAGGCGCTCAATATGGGGACGCGCGCCGCCCGATCAAGCGCCGCGCTTCTTCCTGGGCTGCACCCGGTACTTGCGCGCCAGTTTCGGGTGCGCCTTTTCCATGCGCGCGATCAGGTCGGTGTCGTGCTCGTCGCGATACGGCTTGAGATCGAGATCCGCCGGCACCTTGCGCAGGCGCTCATCGCCGATCTTCTTGACGTACTTCTGCATGAAGCCGTCATAGTCGCGCCAGGAAATCTTGTCGGCCTTGATCGCGGCGGCCTCGGCGCGCGTGGCGACCTGGTGCGCGTGCAGGTAGTGCAGGTTCAGCCGGTCGATCAGCGTCTTCTCCACTTCCTCGTGCAGGATCAGGTAGCGGTCCACCTCGATCCTGCGGCCCTGGTAGTTCCAGATCTTCGGCAGGTGGCGGTCGATGTAGATGGTCTTGCCGTCCTGGCTGTAGCCGGCCAGGTAGGGGATGTCATAGCGGCGGTCCTGCTTGACGCGGCGCACGATGGCATCGAGCGCGCGGTCCAGCATCAGGCTCGAGATGTACCAGTCCGGGATGCGCAGCTTCCTGTGCGCGGATACCGGGTGACAACTGAAGGTGGGCATGAAAATCCAACCGGTGCTTGCGCGGCGGCGCGCCGCGCAGGATCATGCGCCACGTCCCGTCTTCCAACAAAGGGACCGGGGGGAGCAAGCGATGTCACGTCTCGACAATGTCACGGCCAAGGATTACATGAGCACCGAGCTGCTCACCTTCACGCCGGACATGGAACTGATGACCGCCATCAACCTGCTGGCCAAGCGCCGCATCTCGGGCGCGCCGGTGCTCGATGGCAGCGGCAAGGTGGTGGGCCTGCTGTCGGAAAAGGATTGCCTCAAGGTCTGCATCGCTGCCGGCTATGAAGGCGTGCCCAGCGGCATGGTGCAGGAATACATGAGCAGCAAGGTGGTGACGGTGGATGTCGACACCTCGCTGCTGGAAGTGGCCAGCATGTTCGTCGGCTCGCCGTACAAGCGCTACCCGGTGATGCGCGACGGGAAACTGGTCGGACAAATCTCCCGCTCCGACGTGCTGCGCGCGATCAACGATCTCTGCTGATCCTACAAAAGCTGCAAGGTTTTCAGCATCCCCGCGAACAGCACCGCAAAGCCGCCGATCTCCGCGGCCATCAGCAGGAACATGAAGCCATGCAGGCCTCCGCGCGGCAGCGGCACGGGCCCGATCTTGTGCGGCTCGAGAAACTGGTTGTCGGTGTCGCGCAGGATGCCGTGCAGCACGTAGCCGCCGATGGCCAACGCGAAGAACGCCAGCGGCAGCGCTGCAGCGATGAGATTGGTGCGCGCATCCCAGGCCGACAGCGCGGCGAACTGTGCCAGCAGCATCGCGGCGAAGCCGTACAGCAGCGCGGCGCGGTGCGCGATGTCGACGTACACCGGCGCCTGCGCCGCCGGCGAGCGGGCGATATGCGCGTACTTCCAGGCCCCGGTGAGCAGGCCGGATGCAAAAAACACCCCGGCCGCGACCAGGCATAAACGCACCGCCGGGGACATTTGCGCCGCGTCGATCATCGGTACTGCTCCGGCTTGCGCGAGGTCTCGTCTGCGCCCTGGTTCTGCTCCATAATCCGGGCAGGGGCGGCGGGTGTCGGTGGGACCAAAGGGAGAAACCGGATGAAGAATAACGTGCTGCTGCTGGGCGCGCTTGCACTCGGCCTGGGCTGGCAAATCCCAGCGTCGGCGCAGAAGGATGCGAGCAGCGCCGAAGAAGTCCTCGGGCCGGTCGATGCCAAGGTGCCGCTGGAACGCAATCCGCCCGCGCCTGCTGCGGCGCGGCCAGCGCCGCCACCACCGCCGATGACTTCGCCGCCCGCAAGCCCGCCGCCCGTTGCAACGCAACCGGCGGAAGCACCGGCAGTGGCGGAAGAAGAAATTCCGGTAGCGGATAGCGAGCGCGATTACCGCCGCCACGCCCACCACGGTGTCGGCGTGGCACTGCGCCTGTCGATCCTGCAGGGCCTGGGTGTCGAAGGCATCTACGGACTGTCCGACTATTTCAATGTGCGCGGCCAGTTCAATTACCTGAGCGTCAATCGCAACTTCAACGAGGACGGCGTCGATTATGACGCGCACGTGAAGCTGCAGAGCTTCGGCGCCCTGATCGACTACCACCCGTTCGCCGGCAGCTTCCGCCTGAGCGCGGGCCTGTACAACGACGGCAACGAGATCACTTCCAATGCCACGTGCCGCAGCGGCAGCCAGTGCAATGTCGGCGATGACCAGATCACCAGCACCAGCGCCACGGACAATCCCTCGATTCATGCCGGACTCGACATGAAGAAAGGCGTGGTGCCGTACCTGGGCTTCGGCTGGGGCAACGCCATGACGGGATCGCCGCTGCACTTCGCCTTCGACATCGGCGTGATGTTCCAGGGCTCGGTGCCGGTGACCCTGAGCGCGAGCGGCCAGGGCACGGTGTGCGATACCACCAAGCCCGCCGGCCCCGGCAGCTGCGCGCCGGGACAGCAGCGCACCAACGTAAATCTGGCAACCGATCCGCAGGTGCAGGCGCAGGTGGCGCAGGAGCAGTCCGACCTCCAGGAAAAGGTCAACGACTACAAATTGTGGCCGGCGATTTCCTTCACCATCGGCTACCGGTTCGGTTCGTGACGCGGGCGCATCCCATGAAAAAGATCATCATCATCGGCATGGCCGCGCTGCTGGCCGCCTGCGGCGGACCGACTGCGCAGCTGCACCTGTCGGCCGGGCGCATCGGCTGCTCGACCAAGGACATCGTCATCGGCGACGTCGAATCCACCAGCCATTCGGAAACCTGGTCGGCGGCCTGCCGCGGCCAGGTCTGGTTCTGCTCGGCCAACGACGATTTCCGCGAAGTGGTGTGCAAGCCGCAGCTCAAGCCGGGCGCGCCTGTGCCCACTTCGATGCTGCCTTCATCCGCCGCGCCGGCGCAGCCGCCGAACTAGCAGCGGCCGCGGGGCAGAACCTCAGGGCGCGGTCCAGGCGCCCGCGCTGGCTGCGTAGTTGAGCCAGACTTCGCTCACGCCCGCGCTGGCCTTGGCCTCCTTCAGGTGCTCGTTGTCGTTGCCGTTGCGCGGCACCGCGAAATGCGCGCCGCCCGGGCATTGCGCCGCGCTCCACGCGCCGGTAGCCATGCCTATGCTCCACGCGCCGGCATCGTCCACGCAGGCATAGGCGCTCGCGTGTGAACAATCCGCGGCCACGAAGCGGCCATCGGCGCGATGCAGCGCGCAGGTCTTCGCCGGATTCACGTCCGGCTCGCCACCGGCCCAGCTCCAGACATACGACGGCAGGCGCGGATCATCCGGCGTCACCTGGTCCAGGCCCGGCAGGTTCACGTCGCAGCGGACCATCTCGCGCAACGCGTTCACCGTGACGCCGGTGCGCGGCGGCGCGGTCGGATCGGTCGCCACGGCTACCAGCGTGCTGTCCTCGTAGAAGCGCGTGAGCTTGTTGGCGTAGTCCGATGCCGGGTAGGACCCATCGGCCGGCACGCGGCAGCCGGGGTAGGCGTAGCCCTCGTAAGAGCTTTCGCCGCTCTCGACGTAATGCGCGTCGCGCTTGTTGTGCACCAGCGCCGGCCAGGCCGTGCCCACGCCGCAGGAGCCGGTGAAGATCATCAGCCGCTTGCCGGCGGCGCGGATCTGCGCGCGCGTGAGGTTGATCCACGCGGTGGGATTGCTGATGGTGGAGTTGTCGTTGCACGACGCGCCGTGTGCAGCCGGCCGGTAGATCATTCCGCCGATGCCCGCTTCAATCACGCCGGCGGTGGTGTCGAACGACACGCTGGTGTCGTCGATCGCCTCGTCAAGATGTTCTTCCAGATACAGCAGGATGGTCTCGCCCGGGTTGGCGTCGAGCCAGCCCTTGATCTCCGCCAGCACGGCGGTGAGCGTGCGCTCGGCGGTGCAGCCCGCGTGGTTGGCATTGCCGTGGCAGACCATGGGCTCGCGGCCGGCGGTGGCCGGCGTGCCTTCCGGTCCCGGCATCCAGTGGATGTCGACCTCGATGGCGCGGATGCCCATGCGCAGCTGGTCGCGGATGGTGTACTTCTGGTTGCTGTCGGAGCCGGACAAGGTCTGCGGGAAATTCGCCGTGGTGTTGTTGAAGGAGTTGTGCGTGTGCGGGAACAGCGCGTTGTGCAACGGCGTCGCGTCGTCGAGCTGGCGCTGCAGTCCCAGCGCCCGCGCGGTCCAGCCGTTTTCATAGGCGAGCATCTGCGATTCTGAAATCAGCTGGCCGTTGATCAGCGCGCAGAATTGCGGCGGCACGCCCGTGAGCTGGCGGCAGGTGCTGGCGACGCCAGCCATGGCGGTCTCGGCAAACTTGCACATCAGCTCCGGTCCGCCGTGGTCGCGGCACAGCGAGATGACGCTGTGCAGATTGCCCGCGAACAATGCGCATTGCGCCGCGGTGGCGAATGCGGTGCAGCCGTCGACCAGTTGCGCGCTCAGCCCGCCCAGCTGCGCGCACAAGGGGGCGGCGGAAGAACCCAGCGCGGCGCAGGCCGAGACCAGGTCGGCGCTGCCGAACTCGCCGGCCGGCGGAGCAGAGCCCGGCGGCAACAGCACGATGTGGCTGATGCCGGAGGCCAGCGGTATCACCAGCGTTTTGCCTTGCTGCGCGCCGCTGTAGGAAATGCCGTTGACGTAGACATCCACCGGCACCCGCACCTGCGTGAGTGTCAGCGTGGCCGCGCCATCGCTGGTCACCGCGCCGTCGACGCGCTGGTTGAGCTTGAGCGCCATGCGCGCGGTGTCGAGGCTTGCCGCCGACAGGCCGGTGAGCGTGGCGTTGAAGGCGTTGGAAAGCGGCTCCTGGCCGATGGTCTGCCAGTCGAGCCCGTGCCGCGCGTACGGCGTGCTCTGCTCGCCCGGCGAGTACACCGGCGTGGAGGTGCTGGCTACCACGCGCGGCACGCCCAGCACCACGTCGCCCGGCAGGGCCAGGCTCTCGGCGCTGAGCAGGCCGTAGGTGTTGGGGTCGTCGGCATTGGGTGCGCGCACCGCGAGCGCGCTGGCCCAGTAGGCGCGGTTCGGGTTGAAGTTGAACGCCACGCCGTGGCTCTGCACCTGGTTCAGCGCGCGCGTGAGCGCCGGCACCATGCGGTAGCTGAGCTTGCGCGGATTGGCCGGCCGCGCGAATTGATTGAGATACGCCGCGCCATCGCCCCACTCGTCGATGATCGCCTGCGTGTAATGCTCGTAGCCGAAGAACATGTGCAGGTCGTAGCGGTAGTTCAGCTGCAGCAGGCGCACGCCGATGGCCTGGATGCCGGTGACCGGCACAAGCTCATCGTTGGAGCCGTGGTTGAGCATGATCGGAAAATCATGCGCGTTGTCGAGCAGGCGGTAGGTCAGCTGCGCGTTGGCGTTGCCGTCGTTGGCTTCGATGAAACAGAAGTTGCCGGTGCCCTGCGTCGGAATCTCGACTTCGCCGGCATCGCAGATCGGCGAGTCCGGCGGCACGCCGGTCCATGCGCCCTGGGTCATGGCGCCGGAGGTGGAGAAGCCCGCCGAGAAAAGATCCGGATACAGCAGGCCGAAGATGTAGGTGCCGTAACCGCCCATGGAATAACCGGACAGGCGCACGCGCGCGTCGTCGACATTGAGCAGGCCGGCCTGCGCCGGCGAGCCGCCGATGACTTCCACGCTATGCGCAATGGAAGAACCGGCCACGTCGCGGAACACCTCGAAGAAATCCTGGTGCGCCTGGGTCACGTACCAGGTGCTGGTGCCGCGCCCGCGCGGCGTGACCACGATGTTGTTCTGCTCTTCACCGAGTTCGGAGATCAGCCGCGGCGTCCACGCTGCGCCGCTATGCGCCTTGCCGCCGCGATAGTGCAGCCAGAAGGTCAGCGCACTCGCATGCGCCGGATCGTAGCTGGTGGGAATGTACAAACCGTACGGCTGCAGCACGCCGTTCTCGCCGGACTCGCTGGAGATGTTGCTGCCCGAGACGAACTGGCGCTCGTGGTAGCCCGGTCCCGGCGCTGCGCTTTCGCTGACGCCGCCGCGCATCGCGCCCAGTTGCAGGGTCACGCTGAAGGCGTCGATGTTGTGATCGAGCAGCGACAGCGCCTGCAGCTTGTCGTTGTAGACGCCGGCGACCGGCTCGTTGAAACGATAAGCGACGTTCGCCGGCGTGATGCCGGCGGCAATGCGCGCGCCGGAGATCACGGCGATGCGCGTGCTGTTGGCGAACAGGCTCGCCGGCAGGCCGGCTTCGAGCGCGTTGGTGAAACCGGCGGTGTTGATGGCCACCGCGATGTCGCTGCGCACCGCCTGGGTGCCGGCGGCGATGTCGCGCACGATCACGCCCGCCTGCGTCAGCAGGATGGCGGTGTCGAACACGCTGGTGTTGAGGCCGGTGCCCAGGCCGATGTCCTTGGCCGCGGCCGGGCCGCTCTTGGTGTCGAGCAGCACCAGCACGCCGAGTTTCGCCGCGTCGGTCAGCGTGGTGGTGCGCGCGAGCAGGTACACCTTGTCCGCATCCGCGGCCCAGCGCACTTCCGACAGATCGGCCTGCGAGTTCAGGTCGGTGACGTCGCCGTAGTGGTCGGGCGCGCCGACCGGGCGCGGCGCATCGAACTGGTCGCCGGCGGCCTGGAACAATTGATCGAGGCGGAAGGTGCGCGGCTCGAGTTGCGACAGCGGGTCGAGCAATTGCAGGCGCTGCGCGTCGTCGCCGTCGTCGGCGCCGTAGGCGTCGAACAGGTAATCGGTATAGATGTATTCGCCGCCATCCCAGCGCGCGGTGCCGCCGATCATGGTGGCCGCGCCGCTCCAGTCGCTGATGTCGCCATCGACGGTCTTGGCCGAGGGTGCGCGTGCGGGCAGCGCGCCATAGCGCAGCGCGCCGCGCTCGACCGCGTACGACAGCACCGGCAGGCGGTCGGGCGCGGCGGTCTGCGCCTGGCCGAGCACGTCGCACAGCTGCGCGGGTCCGCCCTGCGCGGTGCATTGCGCCTGCAGGAAGGTGGAGTCGGGCGGCAGCGGCGTGACGGTGACCGCGGTCTCGTCGGTGCCCTGAGCGCCGGCGCTGTCGGTGACGACGAGCTGGAATTTCAGCTGCACCGGCGCGTTCACCGTCGGCGCGGTGAAGCTGGCTACGGCGGCGTGCGCGTCATTGAGAGTCACCGCAGGACCGGAACTCTGCTGCCAGAAAAATCCGAGGTTGCCGGTGTCGTGATCGTCGTGGCTGGCGGAGCCGTCGAGCACCACGGTATGGCCCTGCTGCGCCGACTGGTCATTGCCGGCGTCGGCCACCGGCGGCTGGTTGGCGGGCGGCGTGATGGTGGTGTCGCGCACCGTCACCGTGGTGCTCGAGGTGCCGCTGAGCCCGCCGTGGTCGGTCACGGTCAGCGTGAAGGTGAGCACCTGCTGCGACGTGACCTGCGGTGCAGTGAACGACAGCGAGGCCGTGTTCGCGCCGGTGAGCGGCGCTGCGCTGGGGCCGCTGGTCTGGGTCCAGGCGTAGGTGAGATTGGTGCCGTCCTCGGCATCGAGCCCGCTGCCGTTGAGCGTCACGGGCGCGCCCTCATCCACCGTCTGCGGCGCGCCGGCTGCGGCGCTGGGCGCGTGATTCGCCGGGACGGCATTCACCGTCACTGCCACCGTCGCGCTGCCGGTCAGGCCGCCGCTGTCGGTGACGGTGAGACGGAACGCGAGCACCTGCTGCGTGGTGACCTGCGGCGCGGTGAACGACAACACCGGCGTGTTCGCGCCGCTCATGGCGGTGGGAGCAGGGCCGCTGACCTGGGTCCATGCATAGCCGAGCGCCGCGCCATCCTCGGCATCGGTGCCGCTGCCGGTGAGCACCACCGGGCTGCCGGAATTCACCGTCTGCGCGGCGCCGGCATTCGCGGTCGGCGCGTGATTGGTCGCGCCCGTGGCGGGCGTCTGCTGGTGGCACGCGGCGAGCAGCAGCACGGAGAGCAAGGCGCCGACGCGCAAGAAATTCTGCCTGGTGAAGTTCATCGCTGCTCCCGCAAACACCAAAAAACGCTCTACCGCCCCCTCTCAAAGTTTGTTTTAAATGCTTGTCTTAAATTAAATAAAGACGCTATTTAAAAACAGATTTACGAGCGGGGCGGTGAAGCCGAAAACGGACCTGGAATTACAAGTCGCAGCCGAAATCGGCCAGCGATCCGGTGCTCGATGACGGCGGCGCGGCGCCGGCGCCAGTGGCCCAGCTCGTGTCCGGTTGCGCGGCCGTGCCCAGTTCCAGAGTGGTGGCGGCGCGCGGCAGCAGCAGCCAGGTTTTGTCCAGCGGCTGGCCGTTGACCGCAGCCGCGTTGATGAACTCGCCGCCGTCCGGCACCTTGATGACGAAATCGCCGGTGGGCCGGCGCATGGTCACCTTCTCGAACTGCGGGCTGCCCAGCACGTACAGCGGCGTGCCCGGATTGATCGGGTACGCGCCGATCATGTTCCAGACCAGCCAGCCCGAGAGCGCGCCCAGGTCGTCGTTGCCCGGCAGGCCGAGCGCATTGGGCAGATAGATCGACGACGCCGAGCGCGTCACCACCTGCGTCTTCCACGGCAGGCCGAGGTAGTTGTACAGGTACGGCACTTCGAGGTCGTCCTCATTCCCCGGCACGTACTGGTTGCTGTAGTACACCGTGCCGAACACGGTCCGCTGGTCCTGCACCATCGGCACCAGCAGCGGAACACGGTTGAGCGGAAACTGGAAGAAGGTGTCGAGGCGCTTGATCACCGCGTCGGCGCCGCCCATGCGCTCGACCAGCCCGGCGATGTCGTGCATGGCCAGCCACGAGTATTGCCATGACGTGCCTTCCTGGAACCCGTACGGCGATTTCGGGTTGAACGGCGTCAGCCAGCTGCCGTCGTCCAGGCGCGGGCGGATGAAGCCCGAGCCATCCGGGTCGATCAGGTTGCGGTAATTGAGCGAGCGCGCGAGATAGGTCTGCGCGTCGCTGGCGTGACCGGTGGCGTGTGCGATCAGCGCGAGCGAAAAATCCGCGATGCCGAATTCCAGCGTGGTGCCCGCGCCGCCGTCGCCGCCGGTGTACTGCTCGCCCGGACCCGGTGGCTGCACCGGCTTGTAGCCCAGGCGCACCTGTTCGGCGCGTGCATCGGTGAGTGCGCCCATGGCGTGGTACAGCTCGTCGCGCGTGGCGGCGTCGGAGTTGCCGCGGCACCAGGCCTCGCCGACGAAGGTGATGGCGGGATCGCCGGACATGTGGCCGGCGTCGCGCTGCGCCTGCTGCCAGCGCGGCAGGCGGCCGTGCTGGCGCTGGAAGTCCAGCAGCGAGTTGACCATGTCGCGGTAGATTGCGGGCTCCAGCTCGGCGATCAGCGCGTTCTGGCCGCGGTAGCTGTCCCACAGCGAATACTCGCTGTAGTGGGGCCGTGGGTCCTGGTGCACCTGGCTCACGTCTTCGGCGCCGGCATAGCGGCCGTCGACGTCGGAGAACAGATTCGGGAACTGCAGCGCGCGCGCCAGCGCGGTGTAAAAGGATTTCTTCTTCGCCTCAGTGCCGCCGCTGACCGCGAGCTTGGACAGCTGGTGATCCCAGGCGCTCACGTTCTGCGCGCGCACCGCCTCGAAATCCATGCCCGGGATTTCAGTGTCGAGATTGTTCAGCGCGCCGGCGGCGTCGACATACGACAGTCCGACCTTGGCCAGCAGCGGCCCGCTCAGCATGGCGAAGTCGAGCACCACGCCCAGCGTGTCGCCCGCCACTTCGTGACCGGCGGTCAGCGCTGCGCCGTCGAGCGTCTGCGCGGTGTACGGCGCAGAAAACTTCGCGGCGAAATAAACCGTGTAGCCGCCGACGTCGTCGGTGGTGACGCTGCCCAGCAGCGTGCCGTCGGCGCGCATGGTCGCCTTGCCCGCGTGATGGCCGCGCAGGTCGCGGCTCACGTCGATCAGCAGGCGCGGCGTCTGGCCGGGCACCTGGTAGGTGTAGCGATGCATGGCCGCGCGCGGCGTGGCGGTGAGTTCCGCGCGCACGCCGTAGCGCAGCAGCGTCACCGAGTAGTAGCCGGCCGCGGCCTGCTCGAGGCCATGCGAGTACGGCGAGGAATAGGCCGGCGCGTTGCCCGGGTAGCCGGTCTGCGCCAGATCGCCCGGCGTGACTTCGCCGGTCAGCGGCATGAAGGGAATCTCGCCGCCCTTGAAAACGCCCGCCGACATGTGCACGTGCGAGAAGCCGCTGATCAGCGTGTTGTTGTAGGAGTAGCCGCCGTAGTTGAGCGGGCCTTCGGTGTCCGGGCCCACGTGCACCAGGCCGAACGGCGAGAACGGCCCCGGGTTGACGAAGCCCGGCGGCAGCGTGCCGGTGAACGGCTTGATGTACTGCGACAGGTTGGGCACGAAATGCCGCACCGTCACATGGGTCACATCCGATGCATGCGCGCCAGCGTGGTCGGTGACGGTGAGCGTGAATTCCAGCGTGCTGTCGTCAGGCACCACCGGCGCTGCGAAATGCGGCGTGGCCGTGTCCGCGCCGGTGAGCGTCGCGGCCGTGCCCGCGGTTTGTGTCCAGGCGTAGGTCAGCGTGCTGCCGTCTTCGGCGTCGCTGCTGGCGCTGCCGTCGAGCACGGTGGCCTGGCCTTCATCGACCGTCTGCGCATCGCCGGCTTTGGCGGTCGGCGCATTGTTCGCCGGTGGCGGTGGCGGCGGGGGAGGAGGAGGCGGCGGTGGCGGTGGTGGCGGCGGCGGCGGCGGCGGATCGACCGGACCGCCGGCGCCCCCGGTGTCGCCGGTCGCCGCGGTCGGCGCGCCGCTGCCGCAACCCTGCAGCATCAGGACTGCGAGGCAGGCCGCCATCCACGAAGCGCGCATCGTCGGTCTCAAGGCAACGCGATGGGCGCGCTGGTTTCGCCGTTGTCGTCGATCACGCGCGCGACGTCGCCGGCCGCCAGCGCGGTGGCCGCGCTGTAGCGCCCGCCGGAGAGCGTGACCGGCACGGTTACCTTGGCGCCGCCGGCGCGCGTCACTTCCACACCCGCCACATGGCCGATGCTGGCCCAGGGCCGGAAGGTGCACTGCGAGCAGATGCGCTTGCCCGCGTCGGTGGCGTTGATGAACTTGAATTCCGAGGTGTAGCTGGCGGGATAAGCAATGTTGCCGGCATCAAAGGAGATGTTGCCGCCGCTGAACGCGAGGTTGCCCACCGGTGCGTGCGACCACGGCGAGACCGTGAACGGCGCCGACTCCAGGTGATAGGGCACCGTGGCAAAACCCTGGCGGATATTGCCGTCGACCACGAAGCGGTAGGTGCCAAAGTCCACGCTGCCCAGGCGCTTGGGAAACGCGGCATAGGCTTCGAAGTTGGCGGTCCATTCCCAGGTGGCGCGGCCGATGTAGGTGTCCAGCGCGCCCATCAGGTCGGGCGGGTAATGCACCATGGTCTGCACGCGCCCGTCCTGCAGCGCGTAACTCTCGAACGTGCCGGCGGCGTTCTTGCGCTCGACGCGCACCACCGGGTTGTCGATCTGGTTGTTGCCGCCCACCCAGGTGAAGGTCGCCGCGTTGAAGTGCTCGATGTTCGCGGGCTGCGTCACCGGCGCCGCGGGGCCGATGTCATTGGGCAGTCCGGCCATCAGACCGTCGTAAGCCGCCTTGGTTACCTGGCCCACCAGCGTGGAGAACACCACTTCGCGCGCCTCGTCCGCCGTGGCCAGCACGTCCTGCGGTTCGGGCGCCAGTTCCGGACCGCCCTTCATCGCGCCGGCCATGCGCACCAGGCGCGTGACCATGTAGTCGGCCGTGTGCGGGCCGTAGCTGGTCAGCGCCTTGCGGTAGCTGTCGCGGTTCTGATATTCGCGGAAGCTCACGGTGTAGCCGTTGTAGTCGCCGGCATGACCCACGCCGACCGGCAGCGCGTAGCCATGCGCGGGGTCGAGTTCTTCCTTGGTGAAGTTGCCCCAGATCTTGGTGATGTCGGCGGGCTCCGCGCCGGCGAACAGCGCGTTGGCGGGCGCGTCCCAATCCCTGGCGTCGTTGTGGACCTCGGCGCGCATGTGCGCGATGGCGTCCGGGTCGAAGTTGGTGCCCGGCGGCGGCGCCTGCGTGATCGCAGGATCGTAGTGCGTGCGCTGCACCGCGCAGGCCGCGGTGTAGGCGGGATCGTTCTTGAACGGGTCCAGCAGGCAGGCCCAGTCGAAGCCGTCGTAGATGTTGCCGGCCTGGTTGTCGGCGCGCGATTCGAGATTAAGGATCAGGTCGTTCTGCGCTTCGCAGGCGCAGGAGGCCAGCAGCACTTCGCCCAGGCGCACCGCGTGCAGCTTGAGCCGCAGGTTTTCCTCGACCACTGAAAACGACGGCGCGTCGTAGTTATCCGGAATGACGGTCAGGCCTTCGGCCTTGGCGGTTTCGATCACCAGCGCCAGCGGCTCGAGCGCCGGCGAGATCGGCAGGCTGGGCACGCCCTCGTCGGTGGCGCGCGCGCAATCCGGCAGGCCGGCGGCGGGCACGCCCGGGTTGCCGGCCAGGGTGGGATCGGTGCGGCAGTTCGACACGCTCGGATACGGATGCGACAGCGGGCCGGGCGTCCATGCCAGTCGCGAGTCGACCGGGAAATCCTCGGTGTATGGCACCTGCGCATCGCCGGCGCCGATGGCGTTCCAGGCGCGTACCACGTCGTCTGCGAGATAGCGCACGTTGCGCTCGGTCTGCACGTAGCCCTGGTGGTTCCAGTCGCGCAGCACGCCTTCGTCCGGCTGGTTGGCGCCGCAGATGGGCGAGCCGTTGCCGCCGTAATTGAAGCCGCCGCCGGGCTTGGCCGAGGTGTCGCGGATGACGTGACCGGCCTCGTCGAGGATCTGGCAGGCGTTGCCGGTGTTTTCCGAGGAGCCGACGTCGGCCTGGCTGAACACCATGGGCGCGCCGATCTCGGCGTCGACGAAGCGCTGCAGCGGCGCCAGGTAGTCGGCGCTGTGCAGGTTATAGCCGTCGAGCGATTCCGGATGCTCGCCCCAGTTGATCCACGCCGCCAGCGGCTTCGGATTGGCCGGGTCGCTCACGTCGTCGAAGCGCACCACGACCAGGCCATGATCGTTGTATTCCATGGGATAGCCGGCGGGCGTGCCGTCGTCGGCGACCGACTGGCGCACCACGTTGCCCTTGTAGATGGCGTGCTGCACGGTGGTGGCGCCCATGCGCGCCGGCTTCATGTTGGCGGCCGCGGTCTCGATGGCCTTGGCGATCTGCCGCGCCTGGAACTCGAACATGCGCTGGTCGAACACGTCCTCGAACAGCCACACGCCCACGGCCAGCGTCGAGTAGTACGCGGCGCTGTGGTTGTGCGTCACGTGATTGAAGATCTGGTCGTAGGTGATGCCGGACGGCCCCTGCGCCAGGATCTGCGCGACGCGGCGGATCAGCAGGTCCTGCGCCAGGTAGTTGTCGATCTTGACCAGCGCCACGCGCTTGCCGTTGTTGCCCTCGATGACGATGGCGCGGGTGTCCAGGCGCGACTGCACGCCGTAGCTCTTGGTCTTGAGGCGCGCGTCGAGGTACGGGTCCGGCTCGGCAATCTCATCCTGCAGCGCCACCGCCGGCTGTTCATAGATGGCGTCGCAATACTGGCCGGCGCAGAAACCCACCGGCGGAGTCTGGTCGGCCACGCCGACGCCGACCTTGATCCTGCTGGTGCTGCTGCCGGTGGTCGTGCCGCCGGTGGTGGTGCCCGTCGTCGTTCCTGTCGTGGTGCCACCCGTCGTGGTTCCGCCGGTGGTCGTTCCACCCGTCGTGGTTCCGCCCGTGGTGGTTCCGGTGGTCGTTCCGGTGGTGGTTCCCGTCGTCGTGCCGCCGGTAGTCGTGCCGCCCGTGGTGCTGCCGCCGGTGCCGCCATCGCCGCCGCCGCCGAAGGCGGGATCGGACGTGTTGCAGCCCGCAGCGAACAGCGGCAAGGTCAACGCGAGCAGCAGCGTACGCGGCGTCAGCATCATGTGTTTCTCTCCCCCAGGGGGTTCTTCAAGGGTGCTACGGGCGGGCCGTGGAACCGCGGGCCTCTTTTGTGAATGGGCATTCTAGGGACTGTCACCCAATCGACATAAGGGTAATTTTCAACTGACAGAAAGCCCTTGAAAGCCTCACCGTCCCCCTTCCAAAAGAGTTATATTTGATTATGTATATTTCATTTAATGCTAGTTTTTGTAACGCTAAAAAAGGGGAGGCGGTACCGGCAGTTGGCGTCGATTCCGGCCGCTTTGAGACGCGGTTTCTTGCGCCTGCCCTGGCCGCGGCGTAAGGTGCGCGCCCCATGAACCGGCCGTTCAATTCTCTTCTCCAGCGCGCGTGAAGATCATCATTCTCGGCGCCGGCCAGGTGGGGGCCACGCTGGCGGAAAATCTCGCCAACGAACAGAACGACGTCACCGTCGTCGACAGCGACGCCGGCCTGCTCGAAGACCTGCGCGAGCGGCTCGACATCGCCACGGTGCAGGGCCATGCCGGCTATCCCTCGGTGCTGCGCCGCGCCGGCGCCGACGACGCCGACATGCTGATCGCCGTGGCCGAGAACGACGAGACCAACATGCTGGCCTGCCGCGTGGCGCAGGTGCTGTTCCACACGCCGACCAAGATCGCGCGCGTGCGCTCGGCCGAGTACCTGGCGGAAGAAAAACTCTTCGGCGAGGAAGGCCTGTCGGTCGATCTGCATATCTCGCCCGAGCAGCTGGTGACCGACTACATCACCCGCCTGATCGAGTTTCCGGGCGCCTTGCAGGTGGTGGACTTCGCCGGCGGCCGCGTGCGCATGGTCGGCGTCAAGGCCTACTACGGCGGCCTGCTGGTGTCGCGCCAGCTCAAGGAACTGCCGCAGCACCTGCCGGAAGGCGTGGAGGCGCGCGTGGCGGCGATCTACCGCCGCGGGCGGCCGATCCTGCCCGAGGGCGACACCGTGATCGAGGCCGATGACGAGGTGTTCTTCGTCGCCGCCAGCGAGCACATTCCGAAAATCATGGGCGAGCTGCGCCGCCTGGACAAGCCGGTCAAGCGCGTGATGCTCGCCGGAGGCGGCAACATCGGCATGCGCCTGGCGCGCGCGCTCGAGGGCAAGCTGCAGGTAAAGCTGATCGAGCGCTCGCGCGAGCGCGCCAAGCTGCTGTCGGAAGAGCTGAGCGCCGCGGTGGTGCTGCACGGCGACGCCGCCAACGAGTCGCTGCTGCGCGAGGAGAACATCGAGGACGTCGACGTGTTCTGCGCGGTGACCAACGACGACGAGGCGAACATCCTGTCGGCCATGCTGGCCAAGCGCCTGGGCGCCGAGAAGGCGTTGTGCCTGATCAACCGCATGAGCTATGTGGAACTGGTGGAAGGCGGCGCCATCGACATCGCCATCTCCCCGCAGCAGTCCACGGTCAGCGCGCTGCTGGCGCATGTGCGCCGTGGCGACGTGGTGAAAGTGCACACCCTGCGCCGCGGCGCGGCGGAAGCGATCGAAGCCGTCGCGCATGGCGACCGCCACAATTCACGCGTGGTGGGGCGCAGGCTGGACGAAATCAAGCTGCCGCCTGGCAGCACCATCGGCGCGGTGGTGCGCGGCGAGGAAGTGATCATCGCCCACCACGACACGCTGATCCAGGCGGAAGACCACGTCATCCTGTTCATCGTCGACAAGCAGTACACCAAGGATGTCGAAAGATTGTTCCAGGTCGGCCTGAAGTTCTTCTAGCCGTCCGTGCCGCATCTCATCGCCCAGGGACCGCCCCCGCGCCGCTACGCCGCGGTGCAGCGCATCATGGGCCTGCTGCTGATGCTGTTCTCCGTGACCATGCTGCCGCCCATGCTGGTGGACCTGCTCTACGAGGGCACCATGCTCGGCCCGTTCGGCAAAGGGCTGGCCATCACGCTGCTGACCGGCGCGCTGATCTGGCTGCCGGTGCGCAGCACCCGCGCGGAGCTGAAAACGCGCGAAGGCTTTCTGATCACCGTGCTGTTCTGGGTGGTGCTGTCCTTGTTCGGCGCCATTCCGCTCTATACCTCGGGCCAGGCCTGGTACAGCTTTACCGACGCGCTGTTCGAGACGGTCTCGGGCCTGACCACCACCGGCGCCACCACCGTCGCAAGCGGGCTCGACCAGTTGCCGCATGCGCTTCTCTATTACCGCGCGCAGCTGCACTGGTTCGGCGGCATGGGCATCATCGTGCTGGCGGTTGCTGTGCTGCCGATGCTCGGCGTCGGCGGCATGCAGCTGTACAAGGCCGAGGCGCCGGGCCCGGTCAAGGATGCCAAGCTGACGCCGCGCATCACCGGCACCGCGCGCGCGCTGTGGCTGGTGTATGTCTCGCTTACCGCCGCCTGCGCGCTGACCTACTGGTCGCTGGGCATGAGCGTGTTCGACGCGATATGCCACGCTTTTTCGACTCTCGCCACCGGCGGCTTCTCCACCCACGACGCCAGCATTGGTTTCTACGACAACGTCGCCATCGAGTGGGCCTGCATCCTCTTCATGCTGGCCGGCGCCTCCAACTTCGGGCTGCATTACCTCGCCTTCGAGCAGCGCTCGCTATCGGGCTACGCGCATGACACCGAGTTCAAGACCTTCCTGGTGCTGATCCTGGTGATGGGGCTGATGGTCTGCGTGCCGCTGTACCTGCTGCACGTCTATCCGTTCCTGGGCACGTCGATCCGCCGCGGCTTCTTCCAGCTGGTGGCGTACGCCACCAATACCGGCTTTCGCACGGCCGATCCATCGGCCTGGCCCGGATTCATTCCGATGCTGCTGGTGCTGGCCACGTTCATGGTGTCCTGCGCCGGCGGCACCGGCGGTGGCGTGAAGACAGTGCGCCTGGTGCTGTTCGTCAAGCAGGCCGGGCGCGAGATGAAGCGCCTGGTGCATCCCAATGCGGAAGTGGCGATCAAGCTCGACGGCAAGGTCGTGGGCAACGACGTGGTTTACGCCATCGGCGGATTTTTCTCGGTGTACATTGGCATGACCATCGTGCTGACCTTTGCGCTGATGGCCACCGGCCTGGATGCGGTGACCGCGTTTTCCGCCGTGGCTGCATGCATCAACAATGCGGGCCCGGGCCTGGGCGCGGTACATTCCAACATGGCCGCCGTCAGCGACATCGGCAAGCACGTGCTGATTTTCTCGATGCTGCTCGGGCGGCTGGAAATCTTTACCCTGCTCATCATCTTCACTCCCGCCTTCTGGCGCCGATAACGCTTCATGTCCACTTACCGCCGCTTCGCCCCGCGCACGCCGACCCTCAATTCGGAAGTCCGGCGCGGGCTGCATCCGCGCAATCTTTCGGTGGGCCTCGGCTCCGCCGCCGTCGCGGGCGGGCTGGCGTGGGCCACCGGCTGGGAGTCGAGCGCGGTGCTTGCCGGCGTGCTGATGTTTCTGCTGGTCACGCTGTTCCACGTCTCCGCGCACGCCTATGTCGGCTGGCGCATCCAGCGCGGCATGGCCGCCCTGGCCGCCGGCGACCATGCGCGGGCGCGCTGCATGCTCTCGATCGTGCTGCGTCCCGGCATGGAGCATTACGATCCGCGCGGCGCGGTGCGGCTGGTGCTGAGCAGGCTGGATCCAGTTCCATGAGTGACCGCGTCCTGTTCAGCGTCGCCGCGGTTTTCAATTTCAGCGTCGCGCTCGGGCTGGTGCTGCCGGGCAGCCCGGTCTGGGCCATCCTGCACATGGCGCCGCGCGCGCCCGACGTGTTCCTGCACCTGCTGGCGCTGTTCATCGCCATGTTCGGCGCCGTGTACCTGGCGGTGGCGCGCCACCCGGCCGGCAAGCGCCCGCTGGTCCAGCTGGCAGTGGCCGGCAAGCTCGCGGTGTTCGCCGTGGTGCTGCTGCATTTCCTCGCCGGCACGGTGCCGCTGCAATTGCCGCTGCTGGCGACCGGTGATTTCGTGTTCGCCATCCTGTTCGCGCGCGCGCTCAAGCGCGTGGCCTGAAAACATGTCCGTCTTCACCAAGATCACTCACGAAGAATTGCGCGAGTTCCTGCGCCGCTACCCCGTGGGCGAGCTGATCGGCTACACCGGCATCGGCGAGGGCGTGGAAAACACCAACTACTTCGTCGACACCGCGGACGGCCGGTGGGTGCTGACGATCTTCGAGCGCCTGAACTACGCCGACCTGCCGTTCTTCCTCGGGCTGATGGATCACCTCGCGCGCCGCGGCCTGCCCAGCGCGCTGCCGGCGCGCACGCATGACCACCAGACCCTGACCACGCTCAAGGACAAGCCGGCCGCGCTGGTGCGCCGGCTGGTGGGTGGCAGCGTGCTGTTTCCCAACCTCGAGCAATGCCGCCAGGTGGGCCTCGCGCTCGGGGAGATGCACCAGGGCGCGTTGTCTTACGAAGGCCGCTGCGAAAATTCGCGCGGACCGGCCTGGCGCGCCGCCACCGCGGCGGCGCTGCTGCCCAAGGTGGATGGCGAAACGCGCCGTTTCATCGAGGACGAACTGGCGGCGCAAGCGGCGCTCGACCTGGCGCGCTTGCCGCAAGGCGTGATCCACGCCGACCTGTTCAAGGACAACGTGCTGTTCGTCGACGACCGGCTGTCCGGCGTCATCGATTTCTATTACGCCTGCAATGATGCGCTGCTGTACGACGTGGCGGTGACCCTGAACGACTGGTGCTTCGAGCCCGATGGGCGATTCAATGCCGCGCGCGCGCAGGCGCTGGTGTCCGCGTATCGCGGCTGCCGCGAATTCACCGATGCCGAACACGCAGCCTGGGCGCTGACCCTGCGCGCCGCGGCCTTCCGCTTCTATCTCTCGCGTCTGTACGACTGGGTATTTCCGCGCAGCGGCGACGTGGTGCATGTGAAAGACCCGGCGCAATACCGGCGCGTGCTGGAGCATCACCGCGCGCACGGCGCGCCCGCGCTTTAGAATTCCGTCGGGGACACTCCGGGGCACCGCATGTTGAATCTCACCCGCTACCAATGGACGGTGCTGTTCGCCGCCTGGCTCGGCTGGGGCTTCGACGTGTTCGACGGCCTGTTGTTCAACTACGTGGCGCCCAACTGCGTGCCGACGTTGCTGGGCCTGACCATCGGCTCGCCCGAGGCCAAGCAGGCCACACTGTGGTGGACGGGCCTGCTCACCTCGATGCTGCTGGTGGGCTGGGCCATCGGCGGCATCGTGTTCGGCCTGCTATGCGACCGCATCGGCCGTACGCGCACCCTGCTGCTGACCATGCTGATGTATGCGGCGGGCACCGCGGCCTGCGCCTTCGCTCCGAACATGTATGCGCTGCTGGCCTTCCGGCTGATCGCCTCGCTGGGCATCGGTGGCGAGTGGGCCGCTGGCGCCTCGATGGTCGCGGAGGTCATGCCTGAGAACAAGCGCGTGGAAGCGGGCGCGCTGCTCTACACCTCGGCGCCTTTCGGACTGTTTCTCGCCACCTTCGTCAATCACCAGGTCGCGGGCGTCTGGTTCAAGGACGTGCCCAACGAATCCTGGCGCTACGTGTTCCTGTTCGGCTTGCTGCCGGTGGCCGCCGCACTGGCGGTGCGCGTGTTCCTCAAGGAGCCGGAACGCTGGAAGAAGATGCACGAGACGTCGGCGCCGCCGCGCCTCGCGGAATTGTTCACGCCCCAGTACCGGCGCATCACGCTGAGCGGATTTTTGATGGCGTTCGTGGCGCTGATCACCTGGTGGAGCTGCAACGCCTTCATCCCGGTGGTCGCGTCGGGTCTGGCGCAATCCGCGGCCAAGGCACAGAACCTGGACAAGTCGGCCACGCTGGCGCTGGTCGAAGGCTGGAAATTCCTGGCCACCACCTGCTTCAACACCGGCGGCCTGCTGGGCACCCTGCTGACCATACCGGTGGCCAAGCTGCTCGGGCGCAAGACCATGTTCACCATTTATTACGCGGGCGCGGCGGCGGCGGTGTTCTCCACCTTCGGCCTCGACCTGCCGCCCGAAACGCGGCTGTATCTTTATTTCTTCATCGGGCTGACCGTGTTCGGCGTGTTCGGCAGCTTCACCTACTATCTGCCGGAATTGTTCCCGACGCGGTTGCGCGGCACTGGCGCCGGCTTCTCCTACAACGTCGGCCGCATCGTCGCGGCCGGCGGGCCGTTCCTGGTCGGCTCCATCGCCTCGCAGGGCGTGCACGCCGCCGAGACCGCGGTCAACGTGCTGTTCTATGTGGGCCTGGCGCCGCTGCTGGGCTTGCTCTTCATGCCCTGGGTGATCGAAACCAGGGGCCGACCGTTGCCTGAGTAGCTCCAATGAAATTCAAACTCGCCCTGCTGATCGCCGCTCTCTGCCTCACCGCGTGCGGCAAGAAAACCGAAACCCCGCCGGCGCAGGCGCCCGAGCGCGCGGAGCATGTGCCGCCGGCCGGACCGCAGACCGCGCAGGCCCCGGAGCAGGCCGAGCCGGTGCCGGTGATCGCCGGCGAGGAAGTCTCGATCAACGAGCCGATGCCGCCGGTCGACGAGGAAGGCGCGCCGCCGAAAATCACCGCGCAGGGCAAATGCCGAGGGGCCGATGCACAGCATCCGGTCACTGGCGATGTGGTGATCTACGACGCCGGTTCCGGCAGCCGCCTGCTGCGCATCGAGAACCTGAAGGCGGCGGGCGCCGGCGACCTGGGACTGGTGCACAGCGTCGAGCCGGCTGCAGCGGACGTGACGGCCATGGCAAGCCTGGGCGCGCTCAAGGGCGCCAGCGGCAACATGAATTACCTGGTGGAGCGCAAGCTGGAGCTGGCGCCGCCGCGTTCCCTCGTGCTGCTGGCGCGCGACACACATGCGCTGGTTGGTATCTGTTCGCTCGAAGCGCCCGGAAAATAATCCGGCCGCTCAGGGTTTTATTGGCAACGCATAGGTGCCGGTGACATGCGCAACCAGGGTTTCCGGCTGCGCTGACGAATACAGCGACACCTCCATCACCGCCAGCCTCCGCCCGAGCTTGAGCAGGCGCGTCTCGGCGATGACGTCGCCGGCTTTCGGCCGGGCCAGGAAATTCATGTTCATGTTCGACGTGACCGCCATCAGTTCCGGCCCGATATGCGACAGCACCAGCGCATACATGCCGATGTCGCTGGCCAGAAACAGGGTGGGTCCGGAGAGGGTGCCGCCCGGGCGCAGCATCGACTCGCGATAGGGCAGGCGGATGCGCGCGTAATTCTCGCGCACTTCCTCGCACAGCATGAATTTCTTCTTCGCGGCGAAGCCCATCTGGATCAGGTCTTCCACCTGCTGCGCCGTCATCTTCAGTTCCATAGCAATCCTGTTGTGCCGTCGTAAAACAGCTTGATCGCCAGCACGGCGAGTATCGATTTGAACACTTTCTGGAACAGCGCTTCGCTCACATAGTTGTGCAGCCAGCGGCCGCTGGCCGTGCCCAGCACCGTGGCCACCGCCAGCGGCACCAGGATGTCGGCGCGCGCCAGCGCCGACAGGCCCAGCGTGGCAAAGCCGGCGATCTTGCTCGCATGGCCCAGCGACTGGCACAGCGCCAGCGTGCCGATGACAGTCTCCTTGCGCCATTCCGGGCGCAGGAACAGCCGGCCGATGACCAGGCCGGTGGCGCCGATGAACATGCCCAGCGAGCCATTGAGGATGCCGGCCGAGAGGATCGCCACGTTCGCGGGAATTTTCACGCTGTCCTTTTTCTCCGGCAGCAGCGAGGCGCCGACCATCACCGCCATCAGCAGGTCGAGCACGTAAGGATCGGCGCGCGCCACCAATGGCGCGATCAGGAACGGTCCCGGCAATGCGCCAACCAGAAACCAGCCCGCGGCGCGCCATTCCACGTACTTGAAATAGGCCACGGTGCGCGACGCGTTGGAGATCAGCTGCACCGCCGCGTGCAGCGGCACCGCGATCGCCGGCGCCAGGCCCATGGCGTAGAAGATGCCGATCAGCACCGTGCCGCCGCCGATGCCGGCGATGCCCGACAGGGTGGCGGTGAAGTAGGACGCTATGGCGACCGCGAAAACCAGATTCATTTTTTCGTCATACCGGCGAAGGCCGGTATCCAGTTCTCACCCCTGCCCGCAGATCACGCAAAACTGGATGCCGGCCTGCGCCGGCATGACGGATTACAGGACAATCACCGTCGCCAGCAAGAGCATCAATCCCATCCCCGCAATGTCCGTGCAGGTCGTCAGGAAAATCGCCGACGCCGTCACCGGGTCTGCGCCGAAGCGCTTGAGCGTGAGCGGGATCAGCACGCCCGCCATGCCCGCCACGATGCAGCCTCCTACCATCGCCATCCAGATGGTCAGCGCCAGCTTGAGTGCGTCGGGGCTGGGTGACGCGTACCAGTACATCGCAACCGCCGCGACCAGGCCGGTGAACACGCCGTTGAGCAGGCCCAGCGTCAACTCCTTGGTGAACATCTTGCGCTTGGGATAGCCCTCTGCATCGCCCAGGGTCATGCCACGCAGGGTAATCGCCAGCGCCTGGCAACCGGTGTTGCCGGATTGTCCGGCCAGCAGCGGCAGGAACGCCGCCAGCGCCACGATGGCTTCGATGGTGTGCGCGAACATGCCGACCACGAAGACGTCGAGAAAGGCGGTGAGCAGATTCACCTGCAGCCACGGATGGCGCTGGGCAAAGGCAGCGGCGACCGGCGTGGCCAGGCGCTCTTCCTTGTTGACACCGACCATGCTGCCCGACTGCGCCGAAATTTCGATCGCCTGGCGTTCGAACAGTTTCCAGCCGCGCACGATGCCGAGCACGCGCCCCTGGCCGTCGCACACCGGGTACACCGGGTAGTGGCGCTTGGCCGCGAGCTTCACCGCCTCGCCGATCTTCATCTGCGGCGTGACGTGAAACGGATCCTTGATCATGACCGAGGACAACGGCGTTTCCGGCGCCATCACGATGAGGTCGCGCATCACCACCAGGCCGAGCATGCGGTCACTGGGATCGGCGACATACAGGTAGGTGATCAGCTCGGTGGGAGTGTCCTCGCTGCGCAGGAATTCAATCGCCTGCGCCACCGTGGTGTTCGCGGGCAGCACACCGTGCGCCGGCTCCATCAGGTCCGCGATGGTCTCGGGCACCTTGGCCTGGCGCTCCTGCTCCTGCTTGGCGCCCGGCAGATGTTCGGCAATGCGCGCGGAGATGTCCGGCGGCAGCGCCTCCAGCGCCGCGGCAATCGTGTCCGGCGACTGCTTCGCCAGCAGGTCGGCCGCATCGACCGGGACGCGTGATTTGAGGTCGCGTACCAGCGCGGGAATGTCGGTCGGCTTGTCCATGAGGGTTCCGTGGCCAGGGCTACCTGCGCATTATGCCGTTGCCGATTGACAACGCAGGGTGCCGGGACATACTCCGCCACCATGACCGCCGCCGCCAAGCGTCCTTCCGATGCCACCCGGCAAAAACTGCTGGAATGCGCCTTCGAGGAAATGCACGCCAGCGGTTTTCGCAGCGCCAGCCTCGACGCGATCCTCCAGCGCTCGGGTGTGACCAAGGGCGCGCTGTACCACCACTTCGACAGCAAGGCCGAGCTGGGCTATGCCGTGGTCGACGAGGTGATCCGGCCCTGGATCGAAGAGAACTGGAAGCCGGCGGCCGAGGCGGATGATCCCATCGACGCCGCCATCGCCCTGTGCCGGCAGCTGACGCAACTGCGCTCGGACAAGGCGCTGAGCTGCGGCTGCCCGTTCAACAACCTGATCAACGAGATGTCGCCGGTGGACGAGGGCTTCCGCCTGCGGCTGCACGAAATCCTCACCGAATGGCGCGGCGGCATCGTCAGCGCGCTGTCCGGCGCACAGCAGCGCGGGCGGGTGCGGCGCGATGTGGAGCCCGCGGCGGCTGCGGCCTTCATCATCGGCGCCATCGAGGGCTGCATCGGCCTGGCCAAGGCCGACCAGTCGCGGGAATTTCTCGAGGCCGGCATGCGCGGCCTGATCGACTACCTGGAGTATCTGCGCCCGCGTTGAGCCTGCATGCTTCTTGCGCATGCGATGGATTCGCGCATTTCGTTTGAGCCGGCCGGTCCGCGCATCCGAGAATGCGCGCCGCAAGGGAGAGAAAACCATGTTCAAGCTCTACGGCATGACCGGATCCGGCAACTGCTGGAAGCCCGCGGCATTGATGCAGCAGCTGGGCCTCGAGTTCCAGTGGATCGAGATCGACCTGATGGGCGGCCAGACGCGCTCGCCGGAATTCCTGGCGCTCAATGCCAACGGCAAGGTGCCCTTGCTGCAGACCGAGGACGGCCGCTGCCTGGCCGAGTCCAATGCCATGCTGTGCTTTCTCGCCGAAGACACGCCGCTGTTTCCGTTCGACCGCTGGCAGCGCGCGCTGGTATTGCAGTGGCTGTTCTTCGAGCAATACAGCCACGAGCCCTATATCGCCACGGTGCGTTTCTGGGTGCACTTCATGCACAAGCAGGACGAGTGGAAGGACAAGATCGCGGAAGCGATGAAGAAGGGCCATGCCGCGCTGGGCGTGATGGAGCGGCAGTTGCAGCAGACGAAGTTCCTGGCTGGCGACACCTACACCATCGCCGACATCGCGCTCTATGCGTACACCCATGTTGCGCACGAGGGTGGCTACGACCTGGCCGCGTATCCCGCGGTGCGCGCCTGGCTGGCGCGCTGCGAGGCCCAGCCGAAATTTCAGCCCATGCAGGAACGCGCCGCCGCGTAATACGTTTTTACCAAGGCAGGCGCACAACGCTGCGGCTTTTTCCTACGCCAGCGCGCGGCACAATTCCCTCCGCTGCACGCGACGCGCCCGAACGCAGGCGCCGCGATTAAAAGAGAGGGAGTTTCGCTATGACCATGATGCGCACCCGCGGCCCGGGGCTGGCGGCCATTCTGATGCTGCTGCTGGCCGGCTGCGGCCGTTCGCTGCCGGGCGCCATCGAACAGGCGCCGGTTCCGGTGGTGCCGGAGCCGGTCGAGCATGCCTGCGTCAGTGGCCAGTTCTGCGCCGGTGCGGCCAAGGCCGCCATCAGCCCGACCCAGGAACAGGTCGACGGGGTCGATGAAGCGCGCCTGCCCGGCACCAGCGTCATCCAGAAATTCCACCTGGGCGGTTTCGGCTTCGGCCCGTTCGACGCCTCCAAGTTTCTCGCGACCTATTCCAACGGCGCGCTCGATGAGCGCACCTGCATCGGTGAGACCTGCCTGTCCGAGCCGCCCGCGAGCCGGGCCTACCACTGCAAGGATTTCTCCATCGACTGCGCCCCCGACAGCCCGCTGGCCGAACGCACCTGGATCCGCGCCTTCTACCTGGCCCTGCCGGGTTCGGGTGATGCCGGCACGGCCATCATCTTCGTGACCTTCGATGCCATCGGATCGGGCAACATCGTCATTGGCAAAATCAAGGCCGCGGTCGAAGCCGCCACCGGCGTGACGCAGGACAACATCATTGTCGGCATGACGCACTCGCATGCCGGCGCCGACCTGCAGGGGCTGTGGGGCGGCGTGCCGCAGGAATGGATCGACGGCACCCTGGTGCCGCAGGCGGTGGCGGCGGCGACCAGTGCGAAGAGCCGCGCACGCCGCGCCACGCTCAACTACGCGCGCGGCAACGACCCGGCGTTCAACAACTACCGCCGTCCCAAGATCTATGTCGAGGCAGATGCGGATCCCCGGCTGTCGGTGCTGCAGGCGCTCGACGGCACGCAGGTGCTGGGCACGCTGATCCAGTACGCCGCGCATCCCACCAGCATCGGCGACGATTCCGGCGGCGAAATCGGCCGCGCGGTGCACCCGGACTATGTGCTGGGCCTGGAGGATGCGATCGAGGCGGCCACCGGCGGCGCCATCGCTGTCTTCTACAACGGCCCGATTGCCGATGCCTCCGGCAGCGGCCCGACCACCGGCGACGACGACTACGCTCGCGTGCGCTCGCGTGGCGCCTGCCTCGCGCGCAGCGTGCTGGCGGTGCTGCACGCGGACGCGGCGCCCTGCGATTTCTCCGAACTGAACCGCGCAGAGGTCACGCGCGCAACGCTGGAGCCGACGCTGACGGTTCGTCATGTGACGGCTACCCTGCCCGTCACCAACCCGTTGTTCCTGGCCATCGGCCTGACCGAATCGTTCAACCGCTACTACGACTTCACGCCGCTGCCGCTGGCGTCGATCCCGGTCATCGGCGAGCAGCTGGTGGCGGCGCAGCCCAACCTGCCGCAGATCGCGCCCACCGCCACCAGCGTGGTGTCGCGCATCACCATCGGCGGCGGGGAATCCGGCCTGGAGATCGTGACCATCCCCGGCGAGGCCACCGCCACTTTCGGCGAGTACATCCGCGGCCTGACGCCCAATGCCAACATGATGCTGCTGGGGCTCACCCACAACTCCTGGGGCTACATCATTCCCGAGGAGGAATTCAATTACATCGACACCTCCAGCGACGCCGGCTTCGTGCTGCCCTTCACCGGCTACGAGGAATTTGTCTCGATGGGTCCGCTGTCCGCACCGCTGCTGCGGCTGCAGGCCTACAACCCGCTGTTCGACCTGCCCGCCACCGATCCGCGCAACCTGCCGCCGTCGGCCACCGCCTGCCTGACCGAACCGGCCGGGCGCGCCTGCATCCTGTCGCACGAGATCGCGCAACTCGATTACATCCAGCGCTCCTATACGCGCACCTGCAACGAGAACGTGGTCGGCAATGCCCCGGATGCGCTGAAGGGACCGGCCGCCGCGTTCTGCGCCCTGCTCGATCCGCAGACTCCTCTATATGCGCCGTGCATTGCGTCGGGCCTGCCGCAGGCGGCCTGCGACGTGTTCGGCGCTCCCGCCCCGCCGTAAGGCGTTTTCTCTACCCCCGTAGATGGGAATTTACCCATGCGGGTACTGTACATACCCGCATAGAATCTCCTCACTCACTAGAGAGGCTCAAGCCTCCTTACCGTTGCAGCGGCCCCAGTGCCGCTATTGAGGAGATAACCAATGTCGATGTCCCTGCGTCCAGCAGCCTGGCTGCTGCCTGCGTTCTTTTCCTTTGTACTCGCGGCCTGCCACCACGGCGGCCCGGAAAAGAACGCGGCGCCGGCCGCCAGCGCAGGCGCCGACCTCAGCGTCAGCCCCGGCAGCACGGTGGCCCTGGACGGAACCGGCAGCGTCGACCACGACGGCCGCATCGCCAGCTACCAGTGGACCCAGGTCAGTCCGGCCAGCCCGCAGGTCGCATTGACCGGCGCTACCACCGCCCGGCCGACCTTCACGGCGCCCAACGTGACGGCGCCCACCGCCTTCACCTTCAACCTGACGGTGACCGACGACGACGGCGCGACGGACAGCGACACGGTGATCGTGACGGTGCGCAACCAGGCGCCGCATGCGGACGCGGGTCCCGCGCAGACCGTCAACTCCGGTAGCGTGGTCACGCTCAATGGCGGCAACAGCACCGACAGCGACGGCACCATCACCACCTATCACTGGCAGCAGACCGCGCCGGCCAACCCGCAGCCGGCCTTGTCGAACGCCAATGCAGTGACCACCACGTTCACCGCGCCCAGCGTCAATGTCGATACGCCCTTCACCTTCCAGCTCACCGTCACCGACAACGCCGGCGCGACCAGCAGCGCCAGCGTGATCATCACCGTGCGTCCGTCCGGCGCCGGCAACCAGCCGCCCGTGGCCAACGCCGGCGCCGACCAGACCGTCAACGAAACCGCGCAGGTGACGCTCAACGGCGCCGCGAGTACCGATCCGGACGGCACCATCGCGTCGTACCAGTGGACGCAGACCGCGCCCGCCTCGCCGCAGGTGCTGATTTCCAACGGCACCACCGACCAGGCCAGCTTCACCGCGCCCGATGTCAGCGCCGACACCACCTTTACCTTCAGCCTCACGGTCACCGACAACCTCGGCGCGGCCTCGACCGACACGGTGAACGTGCTGGTTCAGGACGTGCCCGCGCAGCAGCCGGTCATCACCATCGCCAACGCCAGCGCCAATGAGGGCGCGGGCACCATGACCTTCACCCTGACGCTGACTCCGGCCAGCGCGCAGAGCGTGACGGTGCACTTCGCCACGCAGGATGGCACCGCGACCGCCGGGCAGGATTACACCGCGGCCAGCGGCACCGCGACCTTCGCGCCCAACGCCACCACCACGACGTTCACCGTGCCGGTGCTTCAGGACACGGCCGATGAGGCCGACGAAACCTTCCAGGTGACGCTGAGCGCGCCGGTCAACGCCACGCTGGGCAACGCCACGGCCACCGGCACCATCGTCGATGACGATCCGACCCCGCCGGTCAGCAACTGCGTGCAGGGCAGCCTGTGCGCCGGCGCAGCCAAGCGCTCGATCGTGCCGACCAGGAACCAGATCGACGGCATTCCGCTGGAAGACCGCCTCGGCGGCGCACAGGTCAAGCAGCTGTTCCATCTGGGCGGCTTCGGCTTCGGCCCGTTCGAGTCCTCCAAGTTCATCGACACCTACTCCGATGGCGCCATCAGCGAGCGCAGCTGCGCGCCGGGCACCGACAGCTGCATCTCGGAAGAACCGGCCAAGCGCGCCTTCAACTGCCGCGACGGCAGCACCACCTGCGCCGAAGACAGCGATCTCGCTGAACATACCAACATCCGCGCCTTCTACCTGTCCCAGCCCGGCGCCACCGCCGGCGCCACCACGCAGATCATGTTTGTCACGCTCGACGCGGTCGGCGCGGGCAACGTCATCATCGGCGGCATCAAGTCCGCGGTCAGCGCCGTCACCGGCGTGCCGCAGGACAACGTCATCGTCGGCATGACCCACTCGCACGCGGGCGCTGACCTGCAGGGACTGTGGGGCGGCGTTCCGCAGGACTGGGTGCAGCACCGCCTGTACACCGGCGCTGCCGCGGCTGCGCTGGACGCCAAGCAGCACGCGCAGAAGGCCACGCTGACCTACGGCAAGGGCATCGACAGCGCGTTCAACTCGTATCGCCGTCCCAAGGTCTACACGGAAGACGACGCCGATCCGACGCTCAACATCCTGCAGGCCAAGAACGAAGCCGGCGTGGTGCTGGGCAACATCGTGCAGTACGCCGCGCATCCCACTGGCGTGGGCACCGGCGCCGGCGGCGACAAGGGCCGCGCGGTGCATCCCGACTACGTGCTCGGCCTTGAAGACACCATCGAGGCCGCCACCGGTGGCGCCGCGACCCTGTTCTACAACGGTCCGATCGCCGATTCTTCCGGCAGCGGCCCCACCGTCGGCAACGACGACTACCAGCGCGTGCGCTCGCGCGGCCAGTGCCTGGCGCAGGACGCGCTGTCGCTGCTCGACCCGGCGCAGCCGCTGTGCAGCTTCGCGGAACTCAAGCGCGCCGATGTCTCCACGACCACGCTGGCGCCGACGCTGACCGTGGCGCACAAGACCGCGGTATTGCCCGTCACCAACCCGCTGTTCCTGGCGGGCGCGCTGACCGAGTCGTTCAACCGCTACTACGATTTCGCGCAGCTGCCGCTGTCCAGCTTCCCCGAGCCGATCGGCTCGCAGCTGGTGGCCCTGCAGCCCAATATCCCGCAGGTGGCGCCGGTGGCGTCCACGCTGGTGTCGCGCATCACCATCGGCGGCGCGGGCAGCGGCCTGGAAGTGGTGACCATTCCCGGCGAAGGCACCAACACCTTCGGCAAGTACATCCGCGGGCTGACCAGCAACCGCAACATGATGCTGCTGGGCCTGACGCAGAACTCGTTCGGCTACATCATTCCGGAAGAGGAATTCAATTACGTCGACGCCTCGGGCGATGCCGGCTTCGTGCTGCCGTTCACCGGCTACGAGGAATTCGTGTCACTCGGTCCCATCACCGCCGGCATGCTGCGCCTGCAGGGCTATAACCCGCTGTTCGGCCTGGCGCAGACCGACCCGCGCAACCTGCCGCCCTCCGTCACCGCCTGCGCCGATGACCCCACCGGCCGCGCCTGTGCACTGTCGCGCGCGGTGGCGCAGATCGACTACATCCAGCGCTCATACGCGCGCACCTGCCGCGAAAATATCGTCGCCAATGCGCCGGACCAGCTGAAGGCGCAGGCCGAGGCGTTCTGCGGCCTGGTCGATCCCGACACGCCGCTGCACCAGCCGTGCGTGGACGCCGGCGGCCCGCAAGCCGTGTGCGATGCGCTGGGCAACGGCGCGTCCGCGCCCTCGGGCGACCAGGCGCTGATCCAGGCCTCGCTGGAAAACCTGATCCGCGGCTGCGACATCCTCGATACCGCCAACTGCCTGTACCCGTTCCCCAACGATGCCTTCACCACCGACGCGCCCGTGGGCTCGCCGCAATCGATACTCGCGGGCGGCACCGGCCGGCGCGTCAACATCAGCATCGCGGCCACGCCGCACAACAGCGCGGGCAAGCCGGTCGATCCCACCGAGTGGAATCGCAGCGACGGCTTCTCGCCCGGCGCGCTGATCACGACGTTTGTTCCCGGCCTGTCGCTGGAAAAAACCTACAACAAGCCGACGGCCCAGGTCGGCCTGGCCAACATCGGCCTGTCGCTCGACGCCGCGTCGCCGATCCAGGTGCTGGAAGTGCCCAAGGCTCCCGAATTGCCCGCGCCACGCCGTGCGCTGGTCTGGTCCGAACTCGATGCCAATGCCAATGAACTGGTGCCGGCCGCCGCGCCCCAGGTCGGCACAGCGCGCGACAACGGCATTCCGTATGACGAATTCGACCGTCCGTTAGGTGACGGCAAGGCGGCGCTGCTGATCCGCCCGGGCAAGAATTTCGACGAAGGCCGCCGCTACGTGGTGGTGCTGCGCTCGCTCAAGGATGCCACCGGCGCGCAGATCGCCGCACAGCCCGCATTCGCTGCCTGCCGCGACCACGTGGCCAGCCTGCTGCCACCGGTGCAGGCGCGTTGCGCCGCGCTGGAAGCCAATGTGTTCCCGGTGCTGGCCGCGGCCGGCATCGCGCGTGATTCCAGCCTGTATCTCGCCTGGGATTTCACCGTCATCTCCACCAACAGCCAGATCGGCCGCCTGCGCGCCATGCGCGACGACGCCTTCTCCACGCTCAAGGTCAGCAGCACCGCCGACTGCACCGTGGCGCACGAGGACGGCTCCTGCCTGCCGCCGACTTTCACCGTCGATACCGTCACGCTGACACCGCAACAGGGCATCGCCAAGCGCATCGAAGGCACCATCACCGTGCCCAGCTACCTGGTGCCGATGGACGCAGCGCCGCTGGAAGACCCGGCCATCAGCAGCGTGGTGAACAAGAGCTGCACCCTGCTGGCGCCCAACGCGCCGGCGGAACTGCTCGATTTCTGCGATTCGGTGCGCGAAGGCGCCGGCATCGGCCAGGGCGCGAGCCTGCCGCCCAACCACCTGGCCTATACGCCGGCGTTCAATCCCGCCGATCCGCAGGGCAGCCTTTACGGCAATGGCCTGCCCACGCGCACCGGCAGCATGACCACGCGCTACATCTGCCAGATTCCGGCGCAGGCCACGCCCGACGCGCCGGCACGGCCCAGCATCTACGGACATGGCCTGCTCGACTCGCGCGTGGCCGTCACCTACGACGGCGTGCCCGAGGTTTCACGCGAGTTCAACCGCATGTACTGCGCGGTGGACTTCTTCGGCTTCGCCACCGGCGACATCGGCAACGTCATCGGCTCGCTGGTCGACCTGTCGAATTTCCAGGTGGTGCCCGATGCCTCGCAGCAGGGCATGGTGAACTTCATGTTCCTGGCGCGCCTGCTGCGCGACCCGCGCGGCTTCGCCTCGAATGCGGAGTTCCAGGACCCGCGCACGCGCCGCCCGCTGTTCGACCGCAGCGAAGTGACCTATGACGGCAACAGCCAGGGGGGCATCCTGGGCGGCGTCATCATCGCCGCGGACAAGGACGTCAACCGCGGCGTGCTCGGCTCGCTGGGCATGAACTACTCGACGCTGCTGACGCGCAGCAGCGACTTCGACCAGCTTTCCAGCACAGTGGGATCCGAAGCTTGGAATTCACGTGACTTGAAGTCGCG
>JADMIO011246849.1_pt1 | contig 71713 bp, 65 predicted proteins | sample 8958161 | NCBI WGS metagenome assembly JADMIO01 (sample SAMN16585339, study PRJNA669376) | soil metagenome | isolation source: Crop rotation soil | place: USA: Cullars Rotation, Alabama | collected 2011 | reverse complement strand
GCCGCGACTTCAAGTCACGTGAATTCCAAGCTTCGGATCCCACTGTGCTGGAAAGGCGAGGTGATCGCCGAGGATTCGCGGATTCTTCCGGTCACCCAGGCGTTCGCCGAGGTCCGGGTCGAAGAGCTGGTGCCCGAGCGGCGCACCGGCCTCTGTTACCGTGACGGGACCGCGAGCGGCCTCAGGGTCACCTGCTTTCCGGTGCCCGCCGGGCCGCCGCGCTTCGCGCGCGAGGAGCGGCCGGGCCACACCGTGGGACTCATCGTGCAGGACGAGGCGACCGGCGGGTCGTGTGCCTTCGTCCCCGGCTGCGGCGGCCTCGACGACGAGCTGCTCCGCCGCCTCGACTCCGTGGACCTCGTCCTGTTCGACGGCACCTTCTGGACCGACGATGAGCTGATCGGTCTCGGGATCGGGGAGCGCACCGCGCGGCAGATGGACCACCTGCCGGTGTCGGGCCCGGAGGGGAGTCTGGCGCAGCTCACGAGGCTCGCCGGGCGGCGCCGGGTCTACACGCACATCAACAACACCAATCCCATGCTGCTCGAGCACGGTCCCGAGCGGGCCGAGGTCGAGCGGGCCGGCCTGGTGGTCGGCGCCGACGGCATGCGGTTCACCCTGTGACGATCATGACCACGACCTTCGCCGCCTCGCAGCTCGCCTCACCGCCCCGGCCGCCCATCCCCGCGCTCGAGCGTCCGCTGAGCCCGGCGGAGCTGGAGGCGGCACTCCGGTCGTTCCACGGGTCGTACTACGTGCAACACCCCTTTCACCAGCTCATGTACGAGGGAAAGCTGACGCAGCGCCAGTTCCAGGGCTGGGCGGCCAACCGGCTGGCGTATCAGCGCGTGGTGCCGCGAAAGGACGCGGCCATCCTGTCGAACTGCCCCGACGCCGACGTGCGGCGGGAGTGGATCCAGCGAATCATCGACCACGACGGCACCGAGCCTGGCACCGGCGGGATCGAGATGTGGATCCGGCTCGGCGTTGCCCTCGGCGTACCGCGCGAGGAGATGGAAGACGAGCGGCACGTGCTCCCCGCGGTGCGCCTGATCTGCGAGTCGTACGTCACGTTCTGCCGGGGCAAGCCGTGGCAGGAGGCGTGCGCCTCCTCGCTCACCGAGCTGTTCGCGCCCAAGATCCACCAGCAGCGGATCGAAGCGTTCCCCACGCACTACCCGTGGATTCCGCCCGAAGCGCTCGACTACTTCCGGAGCCGGCTGGTGCAGGCGCCGCGGGACGTGAACCACGGGCTCCGCATCGTCCGGGAGTGGGCCACGACGCCGGAACGGCAGCGGAAGGTGTTCGAGGCGCTGGCGTTCAAGCTCGAGATGCTGTGGGCGATGATCGACACGATCCACAACGCGTACCGCGAGGACGTCGCGTGACGCTCGCGCCGGACGCGGTGCCCCGGCTCTGGCGCCTGGCCCGCCTGGACTACGACCCCGCGCGCGACCGGCCCGTCCTGCTCTACCCCGAGGGCGCCGTGCTGCTCAACGACACCGGCAAAGCCATCCTGGAGCTGGTGGACGGCAGCCGGACCGTGGCCGACATCGCGGCGACCTTGAGCGAGCGCTACCAGACCGACGTTACCGCCGACGTGACCGAGTACCTGTCGCGTCTGGCGGAGAGAGAGCTGATCCAATGACCACCCAGGAACGCCCGACCACGCTGCTCGCGGAGCTGACGCATCGCTGCCCGCTCCATTGCCCGTACTGCTCGAACCCGCTGGACCTGCTCCGGGCGGACAGCGAGATCGGCACGGAGGACTGGAAGCGCGTCTTCACCCAGGCGCGGGAGCTGGGCGTGCTGCAGCTCGGCCTGTCGGGCGGCGAGCCGCTGGTCCGGAAGGACCTGGAGGAGCTCGCCGTGCACGCCCGGAGCCTCGGTTTGTACACGACGCTCGTCACGTCGGGGCTGGGGCTTACCCGGAAGCGCGCGGAGGCGCTCCGGGCGGCGGGGCTCGAGCACATCCAGGTGTCGGTGCAGGACGCGGACCCGGTCGTGGCGGAGCGGATCGCGGGGGTGAGCTCGGTCAAGCAGAAGCAGGCGGCCGTGGCGCTGGTAAAGGAGCTGGGCTTCGCGTTTTCCATCAATGTGGTGCTGCACCGCGCCAACCTCGACCGGATCGGCGAGATCATCGACCTCGCCGCCGGGTACGGCGCCGACCGACTGGAGCTGGCGAACACGCAGTACTACGGCTGGGGACTCAAGAACCGCGCGTCGCTCATGCCGACCCGGCGGCAGGTGCTCGAGGCCAAGGAGGTCGCCCAGGACCGGATGCAGCGCTACAAGGGCCAGATGCAGATCACGTTCGTGCTGCCGGACTACTTCGAGGAGCTGCCCAAGGCGTGCTACGGCGGCTGGGGCCGCTATTACATCGTCGTCGCGCCCGACGGCCGCGCGCTGCCCTGCCATGGCGCGTACGCGATTCCCTCGCTCGACCTGCCCAGCGTGCGCGAGCATTCCGTCGGCTGGATCTGGCACGAGTCGCCGGCCTTCCAGGCGTTCCGCGGCGACGCATGGATGCGCGAGCCCTGCCGGAGCTGCCCGCGGAAGGCGGTGGACTTTGGCGGCTGCCGCTGCCAGGCGCTCGCCCTCACCGGCGACGCGGCCAATGCCGACCCAGTCTGCGCGCTGAGCCCGCACCGCCACGTGATCGACCAGGCCCTGCGCGAGCAGGCCGACGAGTACGTCTACCGCGACTACGCCGAGCCGCAGCGCGCGTGAGCCATTCGGCCGCGCTCGCGGCCGGCGCGACGACGCCGGCGATCCTCACCGAAGGGCTCGGGCGCGATTACGGCGGCGTCCGGGCCCTCGACGCGTTGAGCCTCGAGGTGGCGCCGGGCTCGCTGGTCGGTCTGCTCGGTCCGAACGGCGCGGGGAAGACCACGGCAATGCTGCTGCTCGCCACGCTGCTCGCGCCCACCCGCGGGAGCGCCAGCGTGCTGGGACATGACGTCGTGCGACATCGCACGGCGGTGCGGCGGCGGCTCGGCCTGGTGTTCCAGGAAACCAGCGTCGACGGTCTGCTGACGGTCGAGCAGAACCTCCGATTCGCGGGCCGGCTGGCGGGCCTGGGCGGGCGTGAGCTCACGGCCGCGGTGGCGGTGGCGATGGAGCGCGCCGGGCTGGGCACGCGGGCGCGGCAGCCGGCGAGCCAGCTCTCGGGGGGATGGCGCCGGCTGGTCGACGTGGCGCGCGCGACCCTGGCCGGACCCGCGCTCCTCATCCTCGACGAGCCGACCGTCGGGCTCGACCCCGAGCACCGCGAGCTGATCTGGACCCTGCTCGCGGCGGAGCGGCGCGAGCGCGGCACCACCGTGCTCTTCTCCACCCACTACCTCGCGGAAGCCGAGCCGGCCGACCGGGTCGTGCTGCTCTCGCGCGGCCGGGTCGTGGGCGATGCGGCGCCCGGCGCGCTTCGCGCCGGCGTGGGCGCGGAGGTGGCCGAGATCGAGGGCCCCGGCGCCGAGCGTCTGGCGCGGGCCGTCCGCGGACTCGGCGCCGCGGCGACGGTGCTCCGGACCGAGCGCGGATACCGCCTGGGCATCGCGCGGGACCGGGAGGCCGTGATCGAGCTGGCAACGGCGGCGGCCGGCATCGAGCGACTCGCGCTCCGGCCGGTGACGCTTGAAGACGTGTACTTCGCGCGCACCAGCGCTGACGGGTCCCTGGCGTGAGCGCCTGGAACGCGGTCGTCGGCATAGTCGCGCGCGACCTGACGCGGGCGACCCGTCAGACCAGCCGGCTGCTGGGTGGGCTCGCCCGGCCGTTCATGTGGCTGCTGCTGGTGGGCACCGGCTACAACGCGATCGCGCGGATCGAGCACGGTGTTCCCTACCAGGCCTATGTGTTTCCCGGCGTCCTGGTGATGGCGGCGCTGTTCGGGGGGATGCTGACGGGCATCTCCACGGTATACGACCGGGAGTTCGGCATGCTCCGGCTCATGCTCGCGAGCCCGGCGGGCGCTCCGGCGGTGCTGGCCGGGCGCGCGATCGCCGCGACGCTGGTGGGCGCCCTGCAGGGCGCGGTGGTGCTGGTGGCGGGACCGCTCGTGCTCGACGCGGCGCCGCCGCGCTACCTGGCGGCGGCCGCGGCGGTCCTCGTCGTCGCGGCGATGAGCGCGACGCTCGGGCTCGTGGTGGCCGCCCGGCTCCGCTCGGTGGAGAACTTCGCGGGGATCATCAACGTGGTGCTCTTTCCGCTGCTGTTCCTGAGCGGCGCGCTGTACCCCACGGCGGGTATGCCGCCGGCGTTCCGGGCGGTGGCCCGGGTCAACCCGGTGAGCTTCGCCGTCGACCTCGTACGCCACGCGCTGGGGCAGCCGGCGGAGGTGTCGGCGCCGCTGGCGGCGGCCACTGTGGTGGGAACGACCGCCGCGGCGTTCATCCTGGCCGTGCTGGTATTCGATCCCGAGCAGCGGTTCGTGGGACGTGGGCGGCCGGGGAAGCTTGGGGACGGGAGCACTGGAGGCGTGCCCCAAGCGCGGTGAGAGTCGTGGATGGAGCATGACCGCTCGCGAAGGCCGCCGTGAGTGGCGCGGGACTCAACGGTGACTTCGCGCGAGCACATGGATCAGGGTGATCCGGACTCCGCCTGACACATCCGCCGGCCCCGCGTGAGGGTGGCGTCCTGCTCGAGCCGGGACCGGAGCGGCTGCTTGAGCGGACCTCCGGCCGGCACCGATGTCTCGACCACGATGTGACGTACCCGCCGCACCAGGCCCACCGTTCCGTCCCAGTCCACCTGGCCCATCTCGGTCGTCACCTCGGTCGCGGCGAGCCCGGTCGTGTCGCCGCGGATCGTGGCCTCGTGCGACTCGGACCTGACGCGCAGCGCTAGCCGCACCAGGCTGCGGCCGCGGGCCACGCTGTCGGTGAGGCGGCGCAGCTCGAGGCCGGCGCCGTCGCTCCACGCCTCGCCCACGGCCAGCGAGCGCGGCGGGAGCGGCGGCAGGAGATCGTCCAGCACGCGGCCCACGTCGGCGACCTCCGCGACCGCGTCGGGCACGAACGGGCGCGCCCGCGGCTCGTATCGGCCGTCGGGGGACAAGGCGCCGCGGTAGCGGCCGCCCAGCAGACCCTCGGTGTCGGGGATGAGCGTGGTCTCGGGACTCACGCGCGAGACGGCGAGCGAATCGTACCAGGCCTCGAGCGCGATCCCCGAATCCGCGGCGCGAGCGCGGACGCGGAGGATCCCGTCGCGCGACAGCGTCTCGCGCCGGCGGCGCGCGCCGGTCTCCGCGTCGAGCCGGCCGGCCGAGTGGTCGACGAAGGTGGCGCAGTCGAGCTGCGCGGCCGTGTACTGGAGGGAAACGGGCGCGCCGGCCGGATGAAGGCCGGCGCCGGTGGCGAGCCAGAGGAGCAGCGCCGGACGCCGCGCGGCGGTCACGGCGCCGCCCAGCTCAGGCCTCGGCCATGAAGGGGTAGCGGTAGTCGCGGGCCGGCGCGAACGTCTCCTTCACGCTCCGGGGCGAGACCCAGCGCAGCAGGTTGAGCACCGAGCCCGCTTTGTCATTCGTGCCGCTCGCGCGCGCGCCGCCGAACGGCTGCTGTCCCACCACGGCGCCGGTCGGCTTGTCGTTCACGTAGTAGTTGCCGGCGGCCTGGCGCAGCACGCGGTCGGCCTCGGCCAGCGCCGCGCGGTCGCGGGCGAACACGGCGCCGGTGAGCGCGTACGGCGCGGTGCGGTCGACCAGCTCGAGCGTCTCGCGCCACCGCGCGGCCGGATACACGTACGTGGTGAGCACGGGGCCGAAGATCTCCTCGCACATCGTGCGGTACCCCGGGTCGTCCACCTGGAGCAGGGTGGGCTGCACGAAGTAGCCGACGCTATCATCGGCGCCGCCGCCCGCGACGATGCGGACGCCCGGCGCGGTACGCGCCGCCTCGAGGTGGTCGCGAATGCGGCCGAAGGAGCGGTGATCGATGACGGCGCCCATGAAGTTCCGGAAGTCGGCGACGTCGCCCGTCCGGATGTCCTCGATCATCGCCACGACGCGGTCGCGGACGGCCGGCCAGAGCGTGTCGGGAATGTAGGCGCGGGAGGCCGCGCTGCACTTCTGCCCCTGATACTCGTACGCCCCACGGACCAGCGCCACGGCCAGGGCGTCGATGTCGGCGCTGGGATGGGCGACGACGAAGTCCTTGCCGCCGGTCTCGCCCACGATGCGGGGATAGCCGCGATAGCGGTCGAGGTTCTCGCCGATCTCCTTCCACAGGGTCCGGAACACGGTCGTCGAGCCGGTGAAGTGGATGCCGGCGAAGTGCGGGCTCGAGAGGAGCGCGCGGCTGACCGCGATCGGATCGCCCGGCAGGAAGTTGATGACCCCGGGCGGGAGGCCAGCCTCCTCGAGCAGCCGGTAGAAGTGCCAGTTGCTGAGCGCGGCCGTATGCGCCGGCTTCCACACCACCGTGTTCCCCATCAGCGCCGGCGCGGTCGGCAGGTTGCCGCCGATGGCGGTGAAGTTGAACGGCGTGATGGCGTAGACGAAACCCTCGAGCGGGCGATGGTCCATCCGGTTCCACGCCCCGGCCGACGACTGTGGCTGCTCCTGGTAAATCCGCTCCGCGAAATGCACGTTGAAGCGGAGGAAGTCGATCAGCTCGCACGCGCTGTCGATCTCCGCCTGGAAGGCGGTCTTGCTCTGGCCCAGCATGGTGGCGGCGTTGAGCCGCTGCCGGTGCATGCCGGCGAGCAGATCGGCGGCCTTGAGGAACACCGCGGCGCGGTCCTCGAACCGCCAGTGCGCCCAGTCGCGCTGCGCCTCGACCGCCGACGCGACCGCGGCGTCGATGGTGGCCTGGTCGGCCTGGTGCAGGGTGGCGAGCACGCGGGCGTGGCAGTGCGGGGACACGACGTTCTGCGTGGCGCCGCTCCGGATCTCCCGCCCGCCCACGACCGCCGGGATGTCGGGCCGCTCCGCGCCGACCACGCCCAGGGCGCCCTTGAGGGTGGCGCGCTCGGGGCTACCCGGCGCGTAGCTCAGGACGGGCTCGTTGTGAGGCTGGGGAATGTTCGGGGCACCGCTCATCGGAACGTCCGGGCTCGGGGAGGGAAGGAAAATAACCCCTACCCCGCCTAGAACGACGCCCGCCAGCCCAGTCCGGCGCCGCGCGGCCCCGCAATGAAGGAAGGAGGATGCAGGCCGAAGATCCGCCAGCGGCCGGCGGCGAGCTTGGCCGACGTGACACCGACCAGGGCACCGGCAGCCACGTCGGTGAACCAGTGGCGGTTGTCGTTGATGCGGGACCAGCCGACCGCCGTCGCCAGGCCGAACAGGCCGACGCTCGCCCACGGGCGGTGAATGTCGTCGGACAAGGACGTGGCAAGCGCGAATGCCGCCGCCGTGTGTCCCGACGGCATCGAGACCTGGCCCGAGAACGGCTCGTACCCGTCCGCGTCCAGGCTCTGCTCCGGGCGCGGCCGGCCGAACGCCACCTTGCCCACCTCGGTCGTGGCGCCGGCCAGCGCCATCGCGAGGGCGAGCCGGCCGCCGCTCCGGGTGATGTCGGGCCGACCGCTGATCAGTCCCGTCGCCAGCATGCCGAGCGTCACGGTGGCGTAGGCCTCCGGCTGGCCGAAGTGACGGACGACGGCGGCGACGTTGTCGGCCCCAGTCCCGCTGTTGTGCCGAGCATACCGCTGTACCGGGTGGTCCAGCACCATCAGGGTGGAGAGCGCCCCGGCGGCCGCCATGCCCTGCCACCAGCGGATCACGTGCGGCGCCGGCACGTCGGCCGCGGTGCGCGCCTCGGGAAGCGAGTCCAGTGCCTGCGCCGACACCCATGTCGGAGCGCCGAGCAGGACCAGCGCGAGCACGGTCGAACACGACATCTCCCGCCTCCCGCCGGCCGTGGCCGCGCCACCCCGGCTGTGATTACCTTGGGACGTCACTTCCAACGCCTTCAGCTCAGGGGTACCGATGATCCGACGCTTGGGGCTGTGTCTGGCTGCCGTGGCTCTGGTCTCCTGCCGGGACTATCACTACAAGACCGGGATGTCCGACCAGCATGGGCTCGTTCCGCCCGACCAGTTCGCGCGCTACGGGCACGATCAGGCGGAGGCCATCGCGATCGGCCGCGAGTTCGGCCGCACGGGCCGGGCCGACTCGGCCGTGGCGTACGCCAAGTCGCTCGGAGACGTCGAGGATGTGGTCGCGGACACGCAGAGCTTCCGCCTGACCGTGCGGTTCAAGAGCGGCTGGCGGACCGGCATTCCCCCCATCAACGACGGCAAGCGCGGAAGCGAGACCCCCGGCGTGGGTAAGGCGTCGCCCAAGTCCTAGGGGGTCTCAATATAGTGTCGCTGCCGGATCTCCCCGAGTGCTGGCAGGTCACCACCACCCTGCCCGACCGGGCCAGCGCCGACCGCATGGCCACCATTCTGGTCGAGGAGCGCTGGGCCGCCTGCGCCCAGGTGATCGGGCCGGTCGAGAGCACGTACCGCTGGGCGGACGAAGTGGCCCACGCCACCGAGTGGTACTGCCATCTCAAGACCTCGGCGGCCCGCGCCGGCGGCCTTCGCGAGCGGCTGCGCGCGCTCCACCCGTACGACACCCCGGAGATCATCGCCGTGCCGATCGTGGACGGTGACCCCGCCTACCTGCGCTGGGTCGAGGCCTCGGTCTCGAGGGGTTGAAGCCGGCCCGGCCGGACCGCGGCCAGCAGGTCGGCGATCTCCTCGAGCGACAGCACGTGCCCCGCGCCGCCCCGCTGGATCGCGGCACGCGGCATCCCGTACACCACGCAGCTCGCCTCGCTCTCCGCGATGGTGACCCCGCCGCCCGCGCGGATCGCCGCCATCCCGTCCGCCCCGTCCTCCCCCATGCCCGTGAGCAGGATCCCGAGCACCTTGCCCGGCCGCGACCGTGCCGCCGAGCGCATGGTGACGTCTACGCTCGGAATGTGCTTGGCGTCGCCCGGCTCGGGGGTGAGGATCGCGACCAGATTGGGCGACACCCTGAGGTGCGAGCCGGCCGGCGCGATGACGGCGGTGCCCGCCGCGAGGCGCATGCCGTCCTCGGCCTCCGTCACCCGCACGCGGCTGAGCGAGGCCAGCCGCTGCGCGAAGGGGCGGGTGAACCCGGCCGGCATGTGCTGGACCACGACGACCGGCATCGGGAACTCGGCCGGCAGCGTCTGCAGGATGCGCTGCACCGCCGCCGGGCCGCCGGTCGACGCGCCGATGACGCAGAGCTCCGCCCCCGAGAGGTCCGGACCCTTCAAGGCCTGGCGGGTCCCGGCCGGCCCGAGCGCGCGCGGGGCGGCGGGCGCCACGGCGCGCATGCGGTCCACGACCTCGCGCCGGAGATACTCGAGGTCCATCACGTTGAACGTCGTCTTGTCGATGAAGTCCACCGCGCCCGCGGCCAGCGCCGCCACCGTGGCGTCGGTGCCGTCCCGCGTATGGGCGGAGATCATCAGCACCTTGAGCGACGGCTTCCACCGGAGCAGCGCCGGCAGCAGCTGCAGCCCGTCCATGCCCGGCATCGCCACGTCGAGGGTGACGAGATCCGGGTTCGCCTCGGCGATGCGGGCCAGCGCCTCGCCGCCGCTCGCCGCCTCCCCGACCACCTGGAACTCGGGCTCGACCGCGAGCACACGGGTCAGTGCCCGGCGCACGAAGGCGGAGTCGTCGACCAGGAAGACGCGGATCACGCGGCCACCCGCTTCCGGTAGACGACCGCGCCGCTCACCATCGCGGGCGCGAACGCGGTCTTGCGGTCGAGCAGCGATTCGGAGTGACCGAGGAAGAGATACCCGTCGGGCAGCAGCGACCGGGCGAACAGCGCGATCAGGCTCGCGAACGCCTCCTCGCTCACGTAGATGAGCAGGTTGCGGCAGAGAATGGCATCGTACACGGACCAGCCGAGACTCCCGTTCGGCGCCACCAGGTTGGCCTGAAAGCAGCGGACGCCCTGGCGGTATTTCTCCCGCAGCCGGAACCCTTCGGGCTCCTGGACGAAGTACCGGCGGCGCGCGTCGGCGTCGCACGCGCGGAGCGAGCTCTCGGGGTACAGCGCGGCCTGCGCGCGGGCGACGCGCTCGGGGTTGAGATCGCACGCGTCGATCTCCCAGGTGACGCCGGTGAGTGCGACGCCCGCGTTGTGCAGCGCGATCGACAGCGAGTACGGCTCCTCCCCCGACGAGCAGCCGGCCGACAGAATGCGGAGCGGCCGGCCTCGCAGGGCGCTTCGGCGCTCGGGAATCACGTGGTGGAGCAGCATGTCGAACTGGTGGGTCTCGCGGAAGAAGTAGGTCTCGTTGTTCGTCACCATCGCGGGCAGGCGCGCGAGCTCTCCGTCCCGGTCTGGGTGAAAGCGCAGGTACTGGTAGTAGTCGCGGACGCTGGTGAGGTGCAGCTCCCGCAGCCGAGGGCGAAGCTTGGATTCGAGGATCTCGAGCCGAATGCCTTGAAAGGTCAGGCCGAACCGCTCCTCGATCAGGTCGGTCAGGAGCTTGAGCTCGGCCTGGTCGAACCCGGTCACGCCGAGATCCGGACGGCCTCGGGCAGGAGCCGGTCGAGGGCGGCGCGGGCGGTGGCGGCCACGACCGGCTCGACGTCGCGGGCGAGCGCCAGGAGCACGTGGCGGGTGGCGGGCTTCGCCAGCCGGCCGAGGCCGCGCGCCGCTTCATTCCGGATGCCCCAGTCCGGGTCCTCCGCCAGCGACAGGACGAGGGACAAGTCGCGCTCGCCGGCCACGTCGGCCAGACCCTGGGCGGCCACCCGCCGCATCTCGATCTCCGCGTCGCCCAGGCGCTCCCGCAGGAACTCCACCAGCCACGGCGGGGCGATGCGGACCAGCGCCGCGACGATCTGGAGCTGCTCGTGCGGCCCGCACTCGGTGAAGATGCTGCGCAGCTTCGGGGCCGCGGCCGCGGCGCGGCAGTGGCCGAGGGCGCGGATGATGTGGAACCGGAGCGAGTCCGCGGTGCCCAGCATGGCCACGAGCACCGCCACGGAGCGCTCGCCGCCGCGGGCCACCAGCAGATCGAGCGCGTCCACCTGGGTCGCCTGCTGGCGGTCGGCCAGGGCCCGGAGCAGCAGCACGTCGGTCCTCGAGCCCGCGAGCCCGGCCGCCGCCCGGAGTCCGGCGCGCCGCACTTCGGGCCGACGGTCCTCCGCGAGCTTGAGGACCGCCGCCTCGAACGCCGCGACCGGGCGCTCGGCCAGCACGCGAAGCGCGAGCACCAGCACCGCGCCGTCGGTCTCGGGTCGAAGACAGCTCTCGAGCTCGTGCAGCGCCTCACCCGAGAGCCGGCCGAGCGCCTCGGCCGCCGCCGCCTGCTCCACGGGGGCACCTCGCCGGAGCCGCTCCGCCAGGAGTGGCGCCGTGCTGTCGAGCTCGAGCCGGCCGAGCGCGTAGCACGCGGCCGCGCGGACGTGTGCGTGGGTATCCTCGAGGTGCTCGAAGAGCTCGCCCACCTCGCCGTCCTCGAACCGTGCCGCCCGCAGAGCGCCGCAGCGGACGTCCGGATCGGCGTGGCCCAGGAGCCGCGCGCGTCGCGCGACCAGCCCCGCCGGGAAGCGGCGGAAGAGGCCCTCGATCCAGCCGTCGTCGGGCTCGGTGGCGAGCCGGGCAAGCAGGGCCGGCTCGAGCATCTCGAGATCCGCGGCCACGACCAGGGTGGCGGCGGCGCGGCGCAGGCTGTCGCCGTCGCTCTCCCCGGGCGAGGCGGCCAGCACTTCGGCCAGGTATTCGAGCACGTGGGCCGAGCCCGCGAGCGCCGGCCCCGCCGCCTCGAGCAGCGGGGTCGGGTCCGGATGAAGATCGATGACGACACCGATGGCCAGGAGCAGCGGGTCGCGGAGGGCGCGCTCGCGCACCGCGGGCATGAGCGAGAGCAGCGTCTCGAGCGACTCGGGGGCCGCGATGCTCCGGAGCGCCTGCACCGCCGGCTCCGCCAGCACCGAGTCGGGCACCAGCGCCATGAGCGGCTTCACCGCCTCGGGCGCGCCGATCGCGCCGAGCGCGTTGATGGCGGCGAGCTGCAGCCACAGCTCCCCGTTGACCAGCTCGAGCAGGGCGGGCACCGCGTCGCGCGTCCGCAGCTGGCCGACGGCCTCGATCGCCGCCTGGGCCACGTTGGGATCCTGATGGTGCAAGAGCGGCAGAATGGAGCGGCCCGCGGGCGAATAGCCGATCCGGGCGAGACTCTGCAGCGCGAACATCACGAGCTCGGGGTCGGCGTCGCCCAGCATCACGGTCAGGTGCGGTACCGCGTAGGGGCCCTGCCGCTCGAGCGCGGTCAGGCCCGCGTTCCGGCGAATGGCATTCTCGCCGTCCGCGACCATCGCGCCGAGCACGGCGGGCTCCACGTACCGCGCGGCGAGCCGGATCGCGCGCTCGCGCACCTGCGGCGCCTCGTCCTCGAGCGCCAGCAGGATGAACCGTTCGCGGTCGGAACCCCGCGCCGCCGCCTCGAGGGCGGCGAGCCGATCGGGCGGCGTGCTCATCGGCGCCTCACACCTGGAAGATCGCGACGCGCTGACGGAGCGCGTCGGATTCGCCGGCGAGGCTCTTGGCCGCGCCGGTCATCTGTTCGACGGCGACGAGGTTCTGCCGCGAGACCACCGCGATCGCCTCGACCGCCTTCACGACCATCTCGCCGCCGCGGCGCTGCTCGGACACGGCCTCGGACATCTGATGGGTGAGCTGGTTCATCTTCTGCGCGGCGGCGTTGATCTCCTGGGCGCCCGCCGCGTTCTCGGTGATCGCGCCGGCGATGTGGCGCGCCAGCGTCGCCATCTCGCTCACGGTGCCGAGCACCGCGCGGGCGTCGGCGGCCTGGGCGTCCGCCGCGCGGGCGGCGTCGGCCACGAGTCCGGAGGTGGTGCCGATCGACTCCACGATTCCGGCGAGCACCTGCCCCATGAGGCCCACGGCATGGTGGGTGTCCTTCTGGACCGTCTCGATGACCGTGCCGATCTCCTGGGTCGCCTGCACGGAGCGCTCGGCGAGACGGCGCACCTCGTCGGCGACGACGGCGAAGCCCTTGCCGGCCTCGCCGGCCCGCGCCGCCTCGATCGCCGCGTTGAGCGCGAGCAGGTTCGTCTGGTCCGCGATGCCCTCGATGACTTTCACGATCTTCCCGATCTCGTCCGACCGCTCGCCGATGGAGCCGATGGCCTCCTGCAGCCGCTCGCCGTCGCGTCGGACGTCGGTCGCCGACTGTTGGCTCACCTGGTCGACCTGGTGCACACGCGCCGCTATGGCGCCGACGTTCTCGATCATCGTGGTGAGCGTGCCGGTGGCCCGCTCCACCGCACCGAGCAGGATCTCGCCGTTCTGGGCGGTCTGGGCCAGCGTGGCGCTCATCTGCTGAATGGAGGCCGAGGTCTGGTCCACGTTGGCCGCGAGCGCCTCGGCGCTGCGGGCCAGGTGCTGCATCTGGGACGCGATCTCCACCATGGTCGAGCTGGTCTCCTCGGTCGAGCTGCTCTGCATCTCGGCGCCCTTGGCCATCTGGGTCGAGTTGGCCGAGATCTCCTCCGCGGAGGTGGCGACGGTGCGTGACGAGACCGCGATCTGGGTGGCGATCTCGCGGAGGTTCTTCACCATCTGCCGCATCGAGTGCTCCAGCCAGCCGATTTCGTCGCGCGAGCGGCTCCGGATGTCGGCGGTGAGATCGCCCTTCGAGACCTGCTCGGCCAGGATGCCGAGGCTGGTGAGCGGATCGGCGATGAGCCGGCTCAGCGCGAGCGCGAGCCCGACCCCGAGGGCGATCGTCACACCGAGCAGCATGAGGATCGCGGTGCGGGAATCGTCCACGATCCGGTCGGCACCCACGTAGTCCCCCGACGCCAGCTGCGTCATCTGGCCGAGCGCGTGGAGGGCGCGCCAGCCGAGCAGCGCGGTGAGCGCGAGCACGACGCCGAATCCCGTGAGGATCTTGCGTCGGATCGTCCAGTCCTTGACCACCTGCGCGAAGCTCGGCATCGGTCCACCCGTGGTGAGAGCTACTCGGTCGGCGTGAGCGCCTTCTCGAGATCGAGGAGAATGATCAGCCGGGACTGCCACCGGGCGACCCCGGTCACATAGTCGGCTTCGACGGTCCGTACATCCTCCGGAGCCGGCACGACGCTCGCCTCCGGGACCTTGGTCACCTGCGACACGCCGTCGACCAGCAGGCCGAGCACGCGTCCGCGGAGGTCGACGACCACGATGCGCGAGCGCGCCGTCGGCTCCGCCGCCGGGAGGCCGAGGCGCGAGCGCAAGTCGACCACGGCGAGGATGCGCCCGCGCAGGTTGGCGACTCCGCGCACGTGAGCCGGCGCATGGGGCACCCGCGTGATGTCCGCGACGCGGATGACCTCCCGCACCTGGGTCACGGGGATGCCGAATTCCTCCCGGGCCAGCGCGAAGGTCAGCAGGTGCAGCTCGGGACCAGGCGCGGCCGCCGCCTCGGCGGGGCGGTCCTCCATCGCGTCGGCAAAGCCGAGCAGCGCGGTCCGCGCGGATGCGTCAGCCGGCACGTCGGCCTCCTTCGAGAATGCGCACCGCATCGAGAATGCAGGCAACCCGACCGTCGCCGAGGATCGTCGTGCCCGACACGACATCGGGCCGGCCGAGGGCCGCGTCTAGGCCCTTCACCACCACGTCCTGGTGGCCCACGAGACGGTCCACCAGCAGGCCGCGGCGCTTGCCGCCGGCGGACATCACGACGTAGTACCGTCGGGGCTCCGGGCGGCCGCGCGCGGTGCCGAGGAGGGCGCCACCGTCGGCGACATGGATCAGGCCACCCCGCCACTGGGCAACGCCGCGGTGATTGATCTCGCGGATCGCCTCGGGCTCGGCGCGGACGGTTTCGGCGACGTGCGCGAGGGGCAGCGCGTAGCGCTCCCGATCGATCTCCACGATGAGCGAGCGGACGATGGCCAGCGTCACCGGCAGGCTCAGCGTGAACGCCGTTCCCTGCCCCGGCGAGGTCGCCACGTCGATCGTGCCGCCAAGGGCGTGGATGGCGCCGGCCACCACGTCCAGTCCGACTCCACGCCCCGCCAGCGTCGAGACGCGCTCCGCCGTGGAGAGACCGGGCAGGAAGATCAGGGCGCGGAGCGGCAGGGTCTCGCCATCCTTCAGCTCCTGGCCAAGCGCCTCCGCCTTCTTGCGGATGGCCTGCTCGTTGAGCCCGCGGCCGTCGTCGGTCACCCGGATGACGACCCGGCCCGCCTGGGGAGCCGCCTCGAGCCGAACCGTACCTTCCTCGGGCTTGCCGGCCGTTCGACGCGCCTCGGCCCCCTCGAAGCCGTGCACGATCGCGTTGGTCACGAGGTGGAGCAGCGGCTCGCTGAGCCGGTCGAGCACCGCCTTGTCGAGCGGGGTTTCGCCGCCGGCCGTCACCAGTCGAACCCGCTTCCCCTCGGCCTCGGCAGTATCCCGCACCATGCGCGCGAACCTGGCGAACACCGTCGAGATCGGGAGCAGGCGCGTCTCCATCAGGGTCGATTCGAGCCGCTTGAGCGTCTTCTCGAGCGCGACGACCGCGTGATCGAGCCGCGCGAGATCGGCCGCGGCGCCCGCGCGCGGGGCGAGCGTCCGGTACGCCTCGGCCAGCGCGGCATGCTGGATCAAGCCCTCGCCCAGCACCTCGAGCATCGCGTCGAGCCGCCGGAAATCGACCCGCACCACGTTCGCAGCCTTGTCGGCGTCGCCCCCGACTTCGGCGCCGCGCCGCTCCGCATGCCGGCGCTCGGGCTGCGTGTCGGCCGCGGGCGCGCCGTCGGCCGCGAGCCATTGGCGTACCCGCTCGACGAACCGCTCGGCCGGCGCAGGGTCGAGGTCGGGCGAGGCCTGACGCACCAGGTCCACGAGCAGGGAGCCGCCGGTCACGAGGAGTGCCGCGGCCGCCGCGTTCCGCTGCTCGGGCCGGCGGCGCAGCGTAGCGCACGCGTCCTCGAGCGCGTGCGCCGTCTCGCGCGTCGGCGCGAGGCCCATCATCGCCGAGTTCCCCTTGACGGTGTGCAGCCGGCCGGCCAGCGAGCTCAGGATCTCGTCGCCCGGATCACCATCGCGCCAGCGGCGCTCCAGCTCGACGAAGGCGTCGGCCACGTGCTCGGCCAGCGGCAGGCACTCGAGGACGTAGTCCTGCAGCAGCTCCCCGAAGGGATTCTCCGGCTCTCCCACGTCAGGACGTCGCCGCGGCCTCCGCCAGCGCCCGCTGCACCAGGCGCTCGACGTCGGCGGGTTGAAACGGCTTTCGCAGGTACTCCCACGCGCCGGCCGCGCGGCCGCGCGCTTCGTCCTCGGCGGTCCCCTCGGTCGTGACCAGCACGACCGGCACATGCGGATGGAGGCCCTCGGCTCGGCGGCGCTCGAGCACCTCGAGACCGTTCATCTCCGGCATGTTCAGGTCCAGCAGCACCATCGTGAGCTCGGGATGCGCGGTGAAGAGCCCATAGCCCTCACGACCGTTGGTCGCGCAGTACACCGTGCTCCCCGCCAGCGTGCCCCGCGAGAAGATGAGGCGATACATCTGGTGGTGCAGCTTCGAGTCGTCGATCACGAGAAAGGAGTGTGGCATGCGTCATCCCGTCGGAGAGTCCAGCACCTGTTGCACCAGCGCCCTGAGCGACTGGGGCGTCCACGGCTTCTTCGCCACCGCCGATACGCCGAGGCCCGTCGCCTCGCGCATCAGGTCCGAATCGTCAGCCTCGGCCGTCGTGAGCACGATCGGGGTTCGCCCGTGCACCGGCAGCCGGCGGAGCGCCCGGATGAACTCGGGCCCGTTCATGTCGGGCATGCTGAGATCGAGCAGCACCGCGTCGAACGGGGCGGCGCTCCCGCGCAGCAGGTCGATGGCTTGCCGCCCACTCTCCGCCTGCTCCAGCTGGTGAAGCACGTTGGGAAAGGCCAGGCCGAACATCTTCCGCAGCAGCGGTGAATCCTCGACGACGAGTAGCCGCATCGGTCTCGCTGGTCCGCGGAAGCCTGCGATGTCAGGGGCGCACCCGGACGTGCAAGAGGCAGACCCGGCCGGTCCAAAGCTCGTAAGTCCAACTCTGACAGGAGAATGGGTGGGAAAGACCGAGCCGGGTCCAGCCCAGCGGCTAGGCCGTAATTCAAGCCACGCGGGAGAACTGCAATTCCTGACGGCGGGGACGAGCGGCGAGATGAACCGGGAAAACTCCGATCAACCGCTCGAGGAAAGGACTAGAGTCCGCGCACCCCGGCGAGGCGAGCGCGAACGACCGCTCGCAAGTGGACGGGCGCGTGGCAGGGGGCTTGGAGACTCCGGACGACGACCACCAGGAACGCGCGATCGCATCGACAGCGGGGACGGCAATGGCCGCAGTCGCCCAGATGCCGAGCTACGGCCCCGGCCTCTTTCGCGGTAAGCTCGTCGTCCAGATATTCCCACAGCCGCTCGGCGACCTCGGGACACTCCATTCGCACGCCTCCTTCGGGCGCCGGCGCTCACGCCCTGCGTTCGCCTGCTGAACAGCGCACCACCTCTGGAGGTTCCTCGCCATGACCGCTCGGGGCCGAACCCTCACCTTGCTCGTCGTGCTGGGCTTCGTGGCCTTCCTCCTGTGGTCCACCCTCGCAAGCCAGCGGGCCGAGTGCAGTGTCGAGGTGTCGTTTCAGGGCCGGACCGGCTCGGCCACCGCCTCGGCCGGCTCACGGGAGGATGCGCTGCGGGAGGCCATGACGGCGGCCTGCGGGCCGCTGACCAGCTCGATGAACGATCGGATCGCCTGCGCGGGAACGGCGCCGGTCACCCGTCACTGTCGTACGCTCTGAGCCGGCGGCGCCCGCCATGAGCGCCCCGCGGATCCGGCTCCCCCACCCGCTCGTCCTGCTGGTCCTCTGCGTCGTCGCGGCCGCCGCGCTCACCTGGGTGCTGCCGGCCGGCCAGTACGACCGGCGCCACGACGAGGCGACGGGGCGCGATGTCGTCGTGGCCGGCACCTATCATTCCGTGCCCGCGAGCCCTGTTGGGGCATTCGAGACGCTCGTCGCCATTCCCAAGGGGATGGAGGACGCAGGCTCGATCATCTTCTATGTCTTTCTGGTGGGCGGCGCCTTTGCCGTGGTCGAGCGGACCGGCGCACTGGCGAGGCTGGTGGAGGGGCTGGTCCATCGGCTGGCGGGACGGGGCCTGTGGGCGGTTCCCATCGTCGGGTTCGCGTTCGCCTGGGGCGGAATTCTCATCCAGATGCAGGAGGAGCTGATCGCGTTCGTGCCCGTGCTGCTCCTGCTGGTGCGGCGGCTCGGGTTGAACGCGCTCACCGCCGTTGCCATGAGCATGGGCGTCGCGGCGGTCGGCGCCTCGTTCAGCTTCATCAACCCGTTCCAGGTGGGCATCGCCCAGAAGGTGGCCGAGCTGCCGCCGCTCAGCGGCATGGCCTTCCGCTGCGTGGCATTAGCCGCCGCCTGGCTGATCTGGATCGCCGGCACGATGCGTTTCGCGCGCCGCACGCGCATCGCGCCCGAAACTGCCGCCGAGGCGGAGGCGGAGGCGCGGCCACCGGCCGGCACGGCCGGATGGCGGCAGACGGTGGTCCTCGCCCTCGTGGTGCTGACGTTCGTCGCGTTCGTCTACGGCGTGAAGGTGCTCGGCTGGGATTTCGATCAGCTGTCGGCGCTGTTCTTCCTGATGGGCGTCGCCGCCGGGCTGATCGGCGGCCTCGGGCTCGGCGGGACCGCGGAGGGCTACGTGGAGGGGTTTCGCTCCATGGCCTTCGCCGGGCTGCTGATCGGGTTCGCCCGTGCGATCTTCGTCGTGCTCGACCAGGGACACGTGGTGGACACGATCGTCCACGGGTTGCTGCTCCCCATCGCCGTGCTCCCGACCACGCTGTCCGCGCTCGGGATGATGGTGTTTCACGCACTGGTGCATCTCCCGGTGCCGAGCACGAGCGGCCAGGCGGTGCTGACCCTGCCGCTGCTGGTGCCGCTGTCCGACCTGATCGGGCTGTCGCGACAGGTCACGGTGCTGGCCTATCAGTACGGTGCGGGACTGTGCGAGCTGGTGACGCCGACCAACGGCGCGCTCATGGCGATGCTGGCGGCGAGCGGGGTGCGGTACGAAGACTGGCTGCGGTTCGTGCTGCCGGTGGTCGGCGCCCTGGTGGCGCTCGCGGCGGTGGCCATCGGCCTCGGTGTGGCGGTCGGGCTCAAGTGACGCCGGCGAGGGTCTCCAGGGTCTTGAGGTCGGCCACGCCGACGTGGCGCCCCCGCTCCTGGCCTCCCTCGAAGACGATGACGGTCGGGATACCGCGGATGGCGTACCGCCCGGCGATGGCCGGATTGGCATCGGTGTCGAGCTTGAGCACCAGCGCCCGGCCGGCGTGCCGGTGGGCGAACTCGTCCACGGTCGGCGCCATCATGTGGCAGGGACCGCACCAGTCGGCGTAAAAATCGACCGCGACCGGCACTGTGGTGCCCCGAAGGGTCTGGTCGAAGTCGTCCTGGGTCGCCTTGAGCGGGCGGTCGAGCAGAATGGGGCGCTGGCAGTGTCCGCATTTCGGGCCATCGGTAAGCCTGGCCAGGTCCACCCGGTTCGGGGTCTGGCAGAACACGCAGCGGACGGTCGCGTGTCGATCTTCACTCGAGGTCATGGCGGGCTCCGTTCGCCGCGGAATCGGCGCTCCTGGTTCAAGCTAAGTGTAGAAGGGCAGTTGCGCGCGGCAAGCAGCGCGTGACTGCGTTCACAGACAGGAACTGCTCGCCTGGCATTACTGTTGCACAGAGTGGTAGGCGAATCACACCGGAAAGCGGGTGGCCCCATGAGTGAGCTCACCATTCGAGAGATGGGACAGGACGAAGACTTCTCGGCCTGGTTCTCGGAGCTCCTCGACCAGGAGGAAGGTCTCACGGGCTCGGGCAACCTCGACGAGCATTACCTCATTCTCAGCAACGAGATCGGCGACTGGGTGGGCGGCCTCAGGTACTGGCTGCGCGGTGGAGTGGCCCATCTGGTCGACGTGGTGGTCCTGCCGCAGGAGCGGCATCAAGGCCACGCCCACCGGCTGCTGGCGGCTTTCGAGGAGCGAGCGGCCGATGCAGGCGGACACATGGCTGAATTCTGGACGGACGACGAGCGCTCTGAAGGACTGCTCGCGGCGCTCGGCTGGCGCCGGATCTTCCGGCGGGATGATTACATAGGACACCGCCCCTGGGCCCTGATGGAGAAGCGGTTGGGCCCGGACGCCCGGTAAAACTCCGCAAATTCGTTGGCGCGGGCACGACCAGTCGCTGTATCTTTGGCGGCTGGTCGTTTTGTCATCCGGACCGGGCGCGCCCCGCTCCTGCAGACCGCTACAAAAGGAAACGCATGGGCTCCATCACCGATTCGGCGCGCGACCTCGCCTCTAAGATCGAAGTCCTGAGGGACTTGGAAGAGCCGGTGCGCGAGCTGATGGAGAGCCACGAGCGGAAGCGGGACGTGTGGCTTCCCTCGGAGATCCTGGGGCCGCAACCGGAAACCTGTCCTGACGAGTTCACCCGCGAGCTCCGCGACCAAGCGTCAGGCATCCCCGACCCGATCCGCGCCGCCCTCGCCCTCAACATGCTGACCGAGGAAGGGCTCCCCCACTTCCACCGCCTGCTCGCGGTGTACCTGGGTGACGACAGCCACTGGCGGTCATGGAACAACCTCTGGACGGCCGAAGAGGATCGGCACGGTCAGGTGCTGCACGATTACTGCCGCGACACCCGGCTGTTCGACCAGCGAAAGATCGAGGAAATGCAGTTCGAGTACCTGCGGGCGGGCTTTCACCCCGAGTGGGACAAGGACCCGTACCGGGTCTTCGCCTACACCACGGTTCAGGAGCGGGCCACCCAGTTTTCTCACGGAGAGACGGGCCGCATCGTCGGCGAGTACGAGCCGAGGCTCGCGCAGGTGCTGGCGCACGTGGCCAAGGACGAGGCCCGGCACTACGCCTTCTACCGCAACGTCTTCGAGCTCATCCTCCAGCGGGATCCGAACGGCGCCCTCCATTCGGCATCGTTCATCCTGCCCGCGATCGACATGCCGGGCGTGACCATGCCCGGCTTCAAGGACCTGGCCGAAGTGATCCGCCGAGCGGGGATCTACGGCCCGCGCGACTATCTCCGCATCGTGCAGGAGCAGATTCGCTACTGGAAGATCGAGAGCCTTCAGGGGTTGAACGAGATCGGTCGGATCGCCCAGGAGAAAATCATGGGGATCCCCGCGCGACTGAAGCGGATCGCGGAGCTGATGGAAACGCGCAGCCGGGCCAAGACGTTCCGCTTCGAAGTCGTGTTCAACCGCGAATTCGCGATGGACTGATGCGCCGCATCGCGGCGGGACGCCTGGTCGCGCTGGTGCTCCTGGCGGCGTGCGGAGCCAAAGAGGCAAACCGGCCGGGTCGGTCGGAGCCGGCGGCGGATTTGCCGCCCGACCGGCGAGATGCCGAGCTCCTGGGCCGGGAGGTGTTCGACCTGGTGGACCGCGCCATCGACTATCGGGGCTCGCACCAGGGGCGGCCGGCCTCCTCCTTTCGCCAGATGGGCGTCGACAGCCTCACCCCGACCACGGCCCGCACCCTCGTGAACCTCGCGCGCGAGCCGGTGGTCACGGTCGCCTTCCGTCGCGCCGCCAGCCGGGAGATCACCTCCTGCCGGGGTGACAGCCAGATCCTCGAGGAAGCCACGCTCAACGGCGGCCGCTTTACCGTCATGTGCACCAGCGTCTCCGGCTCGCAACGGCCGATGCAGGTGGGCGCGGATCGCTGAGCAGCCGCCAATGATGGTCTTTCCATATCTCATCCTCGCGACCCGGGTCGTGGTCGTGGCGGCGCTGGTCTACAGCACCGTCGTGGCGCTCACGCACTGGGCGGTGCGCAGCCGTCGGCTCAGTCCCTTCGGCGCGTGGCCCCGCTTCATTCGCCGCGTGAGTGACCCAGTGCTCCAGCCGCTCGAGCGGCGGATCGTCCGCTCGGGGGGGAACCCCCAGAGCGGTCCCCTCTGGCTGGTCGGCATTGCCATCGTGGGCGGCCTGCTGCTCGTGAGCCTGATTCAGTGGCTCGCGGGCTTCGCCGTCACGGCCGCGGTGCTCGCCGAGTCCGGGCCGCGTGCTTGGGCCTACGCGCTGGTCAACGGGCTGTTCAGCCTGCTGATCATCGCGCTGTTCGTCAGGGTGGTGTCGTCCTGGTTTGGGATCTCCCCGTACCGGCCGTGGATGCGGCCGGTCATGATCCTGACCGACTGGATCATCGACCCGATCCGGCGCATCCTGCCGCCGTTCGGGATGATCGACTTCAGCCCGCTCGTGGCCTGGCTGTTGCTGAGCGTCGCCCGGGGATTCGTCCTCTCGCTCATCTGAGCCCGCCCAGGGTGGCGCCCTTGGCCGAGCCGGGGGACGCGGGTTAGAATTCAAGAGTCGGACAACTGAGTCGTGGCGATTTGCGCTGCTTGCGGCCACGTTAAACAACCGCTAAAACGCATCCTCTGAGGCGTTTTGGCCCTCAGGGGTTTTTTCATTCCCGGAGCGCGCCCGTGCTCGTCGACCAACCCACAACCTCCGCACCCTCGCCGCCCGCCCGGTCCCGGGAAGCGCGGCTGGCCCTGCTGGAGCCGCTCCTTGCCCGGCGGATCCTGGTGCTCGACGGCGCCATGGGAACGATGATCCAGTCCTACCGTCTGGCGGAGGCCGACTACCGGGGCGAGCGGTTCGCCGACTGGCCGCGGGAGCTCCGGGGGCACAACGACCTGCTGACCCTGACGCAGCCGGACATCATCCGGGCCATCCACACGGCGTACCTGGATGCCGGCGCCGACATCATCGAGACCAACTCGTTCACCTCCAACGCCATGTCCCTCGCGGACTACGGCATGGAGGACCTGGTCTATGAGCTGAACCGCTCCGCGGCCCGGCTGGCGCGCGAGTCGGCCGACGCGTGGGAGCAGCGCACGCCGGATGCGCCGCGGTTCGTGGCCGGCGTGCTCGGGCCGACCAACCGGAGCGCCTCGCTCTCGCCCGACGTGAACGACCCGGGGTTCCGGAACGTCACGTTCGATCAGCTCGTGGCCACGTACAGGGAGTGCGCGCGGGGCCTGATCGACGGCGGCGCCGATCTGCTCCTGGTCGAGACCATCTTCGACACGCTCAACGCCAAGGCCGCCATTTTCGCGATCGAGGCCTTGTTCGACCAGCTCGGGGTCCGGGTGCCGGTCATGATCTCGGGCACCATCGTGGACGCGAGCGGCCGCACGCTGAGCGGCCAGACGACCGAAGCCTTCTGGAACTCGGTGTCGCACGCCCGGCCGCTCAGTGTCGGGCTCAACTGCGCGCTGGGCGCGGTGCAACTCCGGCAGTACGTGCAGGAGCTCGCCCGGGTGGCGCCGGTGTTCGTGAGCGCGCATCCCAACGCCGGCCTGCCGAACGAGTTCGGGCAGTACGACGACACACCCGAGCACATGGCGACCGTCCTGCGCGAGTTCGCGGAGCACGGACTGCTCAATTTCGTCGGCGGATGCTGCGGCACCACGCCCGACCACATCCGCGCCATCGCCGACGCCGTGCGGGGCCTGCCGCCCCGCCGTCGGCCGGAGCTCGAGCCCAAGCTTCGCCTCAGCGGCCTCGAGCCGCTCACGATCGGCCCCGACAGCATCTTCGCCAACGTCGGCGAGCGGACCAACGTCACCGGCTCGCGCAAGTTCGCCCGCCTGATCCTGTCGGGAGACTACGAACCGGGACTCGAGATCGCGCGGCAGCAGGTCGAGAACGGCGCGCAGATGATCGACGTCAACATGGACGAGGCGATGCTCGACTCGGCCGCGGCGATGGTGAAGTTTCTGCAGCTCATCGCGGCGGAGCCCGACATCAGCCGGGTCCCGATCGTGCTCGATTCGTCCAAGTGGTCGGTGATCGAGGCCGGGCTCAAGTGCATCCAGGGCAAGGGTGTGGTGAACTCGATCAGCCTCAAGGAGGGCGAGGAGGAGTTCGTCCGCCAGGCCACGCTCGTGCGCCGGTACGGCGCCGCCGTGATCGTAATGGCGTTCGACGAGCAGGGGCAGGCCGACACGGTGGAGCGGAAGCTGGCCATTTGCGGTCGCTGCTACCGCATCCTGACCGAGCGGGTGGGCCTCCGTCCCGAGGACATCATCTTCGACCCGAACATCTTCGCCATCGGGACCGGCATCGAGGAGCACAACGGCTATGCGGTGGCCTACATCGAGGCCACCCGCCGCATCAAGGCGACGCTGCCGCACGTATCCGTGAGCGGCGGGGTGAGCAACGTCTCCTTCTCCTTCCGCGGCAACGACCCCGTCCGGGAGGCCATCCACGCGGCGTTCCTCTACCATGCCATCGAGGCGGGCATGGACATGGGCATCGTGAACGCCGGGCAGCTCCCGATCTACGCCGACATCCCGGCCGACCTGCTCGCGCTGGTCGAGGACGTGGTGCTCAACCGGCGGGCGGACGCCACCGACCGCCTGCTGGCCGTGGCCGACCAGGTAAAGGGACAGCTCGGCGCGCAGGCGGCGGATCTCGCCTGGCGCGATGCGCCGGTCCAGGAGCGGCTCACCCACGCGCTGGTCGAGGGCATCGCCGACTACATCATCGAGGACACCGAGGAGGCCCGGCACCAGTTCGAGCGGCCGATCCAGGTGATCGAGGGCCCGCTCATGGCGGGCATGAACGTCGTGGGCGACCTGTTCGGTGCGGGCAAGATGTTCCTGCCGCAGGTGGTGAAGAGCGCCCGGGTCATGAAGAAGGCCGTGGCGCACCTGGTGCCCTACATCGAGGCCGAGCGGGAGGCGGGCGCCGTGTCGCAGAGCAACGGGCGGGTGCTGCTCGCGACCGTGAAGGGTGACGTGCACGACATCGGCAAGAACATCGTGGGCGTCGTCCTGCAGTGCAACAACTACGAGGTGATCGACCTCGGCGTCATGGTGCCGTCGGCCAAGATCCTCGAGACCGCGCGGCGCGAGGGCGTGGACATCGTCGGCCTGAGCGGGCTCATCACGCCGTCGCTCGAGGAAATGGCGTTCGTCGCGAGCGAGATGGAGCGCGAGGGCTTCACGATTCCGCTGCTCATCGGCGGGGCCACGACGAGCCGGGTGCACACGGCGGTCAAGATCGAGCCCAATTATCACGGTCCGACGGTGCACGTGCTCGACGCCTCGCGCGCGGTGGGTGTGGCCGGCACGCTGCTGAGCGACACCCTGCGCGAGGGCTTCGTGGACGGCGTCCGCCGGGAGTACAAGGAGGTCCGCGAAGAACGGGGCCGGCGCCGGCCGGACGAACGGCGCCAGTCCATCGCGGACGCGCGCAGGAATCGTCTTGCGATCGATTGGGCACGCACGCCTCCGCCCGTGCCGTGCTCGACCGGGCTCACGGTGCTCGACGACTATCCGCTCGAGGATCTGATCCCCCGGATCGACTGGACACCTTTCTTCCAGACCTGGGAGCTGCCCGGCCACTTCCCCGCGATCCTGGAAGACCCGACGGTGGGCCCGGCCGCCACCAACCTCTACCGCGACGCGCGGGCGCTGCTCGAGCGCATCGTGCGCGAGCGGCTGCTCCGTGCGCGCGCGGTATTCGGCGTGTTCCGGGCCAACGCGGTGGGCGATGACATCGAGCTCTACACGGAGGACGACCGGCAGGAGCGGCTGGCCGTCCTCCACACGCTGCGGCAGCAGATGCTCAAGCCGCCCGGGCGGCCCAACCTCGCGCTGGCCGACTTCGTAGCGCCGCGCGAGGCCGGTGTCGCCGACTACGTCGGCGCGTTCGCGGTGACGGCAGGTATCGGAGCGGCAGAGCTCGCCGCCTCGTTCGAGGCGGCGCACGACGACTACAACGCGATCCTGGCCAAGGCCCTGGCCGATCGTCTGGCCGAGGCGTTCGCCGAACGGCTGCACGAGCGGGTCCGCCGGGAGTACTGGGGCTACGCGCCGGAGGAGTCGCTCGACAACGCCGACCTGATCCGCGAGCGGTACCAGGGCATCCGCCCGGCCCCGGGGTATCCAGCGTGCCCCGACCATACCGAGAAGCGCACTCTCTTCGATCTGCTGCGGGCGGAAACGAACGCCGGCATTGCGCTGACGGAGAGCTTCGCGATGCTGCCCGCGGCGTCGGTCAGCGGGTACTACTTCTGGCGGCCCGAGGCCCAGTACTTCGGGGTCGGGAAGATCGAGCGCGATCAGGTCGAGGACTACGCGCGGCGCAAGGACCTGCCGATCGCGTCGGTGGAGCGCTGGCTGTCCCCCAATCTCAACTACGAGCGCTAGCGTGCCGACGCTGCGCGACCTCCTGGCCGACGGCCGCGTTCACGTGGTGGACGGGGCGATGGGGACCATGCTGTACGGGCGCGGCGTGTTTCTCAACGTCTGCTACGACGAGCTCAACCTGCGCCAGCCCGACCTCGTGCGCGACATCCACCGCGAGTACCTCAGGGCCGGCGCGGAGCTGCTGGAGACGAACACGTTCGGCGCGAACCCGCTCAAGCTCGCCACCCACGGCCTGGCGGCGGAAACGGAGCGGATCAACACCGAGGCGGCGCGGCTCGCCCGCGACGCGGCCGGCACCCGGGCCGCGGTGCTCGGCGCGCTCGGCCCGCTCGGTGTCAGGGTGGAGCCGTTCGGCGAGCTGTCGCTGGAGGAGGCCCGTGCCATGTACCAGCGCCAGGTGCGCGGGCTGGTCGCCGGCGGCGTGGACGGCTTCATCCTCGAAACCTTCAGCGACGTGGCCGAGCTGGGCGCCGCGGTCCAGGCGGTGCGGGCGCTGTCCGACCTGCCACTCATCGCCCAGATGACGGTGGGCACCGACGGGAAGACGCATTACGGGACCGATCCCACGGTGTTCGGCCCCGAGCTCCAGGCCATGGGTGTGGACGTGATCGGCGTCAACTGCTCGGTGGGCCCGCACGGCGTGCTCGAGGCGGTGGAGAAGCTCGCGCGGGTGGTGACGCTCCCGATCTCGGCGCAGCCCAACGCCGGCCTGCCGCGCGAGGTGGGCGACCGCAAGATCTACATGGCCTCGCCCGAGTACATGGCGAGCTACGCGCGGCGCATGGTCGAGGCGGGCGCGCGCTTCGTCGGCGGGTGCTGCGGCACGACGCCGGAGCACATCCGCGCCATCGTGGGCTTCGTCCAGAGCGTCTCGCCGCGCCACGCGTTCGACCTGGGGACGCTGCCGGCGCCGGCGCCGGCGGTGGCCGTGCAGTCGATCCCGCTGGCGGCGCGCTCGCGGTTCGGGGCCAAGCTCGCGGAGGGGCGGTTCGTCACGACGGTGGAGATCGTGCCGCCCAAGGGTGTGGACCCGAACCCCATGTTCGAGCAGGTGCGGCAGCTCAAGGCCGCCGGGGTGGACGCGGTGAACGTGCCCGACGGACCCCGCGCGCAGAGCCGGATGGGCGCGCTCCTGTCCGCCCTCATGATTCAGCGCGAGGTGGGGCTCGAGGCCGTGGTCCACTACGCGTGCCGCGACCGCAACCTGCTCGGCATGCTGTCCGACCTGCTCGGCGCCGCCGCGGCCGGCGTGCGCAACCTGCTGATCATCACCGGCGATCCGCCGAAGATGGGGCCGTACCCCGACGCCACGGCGGTGTTCGACATCGACAGCATCGGCCTCACCAATTTGGTGAGCCGGCTCAATCATGGGCTCGATCCCGGCGGCAACCCGCTGGGCCAGCCGACCCGGTTCGTGATCGGCGTGGGCGTGAACCCCGCGGCGCCGGACCTCGAGCGCGAGCTCAAGCGGTTCGCCTACAAGGTCGAGGCGGGCGCGGAATACGCCATCACGCAACCCGTGTTCGACCTGGCCCAGCTCGACCGCTTCCTCTCCCGGGTGGAAAGCTTCCGCATCCCGATCGTGGCGGGGATCTGGCCGCTGGTCTCGCTGCGGAACGCGGAGTTCCTGGCGAACGAGGTGCCCGGCGTGAGCGTGCCGGACGCGGTGGTCGAGCGGATGCGGGCCGCGAGCACGCGCGGCAAGGAGGAGGCGCTCGCCGAAGGGGTGCGGATCTCGCGCGAGATGCTGGCCGCCGTCGCCGAGCGGGTGCAGGGCGTCCAGGTGGCGGCGCCGCTCGGGCGGGTGCCGGTGGCGCTCGACGTGCTCGAGGCGGCGCCGATTGAACCGGTCGGAAGTCCGGGATATACTCCCCCGACCTGATCACCGCCCTCGACCTCCGACGGAGCGCCAGCCGCATGCAGGACCTCCGCAGTGCCGCGCCCGCCCTCACGACACTCTCCGACGAAGAACAGATGTTTCGCGACGCCGTGCGCGAGTTCGCGGAGACCGAGGTGCGACCGCACGTCCAGGCCATGGACGATGCCGCCCAGTTCCGGGGCGACCTGATCCCCCGCTTCTTCGAGCTCGGACTCATGGGCATCGAAGTGCCCGAGCGGTTCGGCGGCGCCGGCGGCGGCATCTTCATGTCGGCGCTCGCGATCGAGGAGCTCGCCCGGGTGGACGCGTCGGCCGCGATCTACGTCGACGTGCACAACACGCTGGTGAACAATGGATTCCTCCGGTGGGGCAGCGACGAGCAGCAGGCCCGCTACTTCCCACAGCTCACCACCGGCCTGCTCGGCGCCTTCGCGCTCTCGGAGCCGGGCAGCGGGAGCGATGCGTTCGCGCTCGCGACCCGCGCGGTGCGCGCGGGTGACGGGTGGGAGCTCACCGGACGGAAGTTCTGGATCACGAACGGCGCCGAGGCGGGCGTCTTCATCGTGTTCGCGAACGTCGACCCGTCGAAAGGCTACAAGGGAATTACCGGCTTCATCGTGGAGCGCGGCTTTCCGGGGTTCTCGGTCGGCAAGAAGGAGAACAAGCTCGGCATTCGCGCCTCGAGCACGACCGAGCTCATCCTCGAGCAGTGCCAGGTGCCGGACGCCAACGTGCTCGGTCCGATCGGCCAGGGATACAAGATCGCGATCGAGACGCTCAACGAGGGGCGGATCGGGATCGGGGCGCAGATGATCGGCCTGGCCACGGGCGCGCTCGAGGCCGCCACCGCGTACGTGAAGGAGCGTCGCCAGTTCGGCAAGGCGATCGCCGAGTTCCAGGGGGTGCAGTTCCAGCTCGCGCAGATGGCGACGGACCTGGAAGCCGCCCGGCTCATGGTCTACAACGCCGCGCGGCTCAAGGACGCGGGGCAGCCGTTCGCCCAGCAAGCCGCCATGGCCAAGCTGTTCAGCTCGCAGGTGGCCGACCGGACGACCTCGAACTGCCTGGAGCTGTTCGGCGGCTACGGTTACTCGAAGGAGTACCCGGCGGAGAAGTATTACCGCGACGCGAAGATCGGGACGATCTACGAGGGCACCAGCAACATGCAGCTGCAGACGATCGCGAAGACGCTGCTCAAGTAATCCGGCCGGCGTCCGAGCATGAGAAGGGGCACGACCAGCGGTCGCGCCCCTTTTTCGCGCCATGTCACGGCCCGGAACGGGCCCGTGGATCCCGCGCGACGCCTGGGCGAACCTGTCGCGGCGTGAAGCCCACGGCGGGCCGGCCGACCGGCCCGCAGCCGCCGTTCGCGGGCCGCGCCGGGAGCCACATCCGGGCCCAGGATTTGCACTTACCGGCTTCGGTCGGGCGAGATGGCCACCCCGGCTTGCAACTCCGCCGGACCGTGCTGCGTAACATAGTACCGAACATAGCTTTAGAGACTTGACACGCCGGACCGCCTCGGGCGATACATTCTCCCGCCCGAAGATCAGCAGCCATCTTTTCGCAGGGAAGTGCCAGTGGGTCTTTCATCGCTCCAGTATCGGATCTCCTCTCTCGCGCTCGTGGCGGCGCTCCTCGCTCCGCTCGCGCCACTCGCGGCACAGACTGACGCCGGGTGGCTCACCGGGCGGATGGATGCCTGGTATCACCGGGCCCAGCACACCGCGCCGGGAGAGTGGGGCATCGCCATCGCCGACCAGTCGGGGGCGATGCTCTGGAGCGTGAACCCCGATGACGCGTTGATGCCCGCCTCGACGGTCAAGCTCTTCACCACCGGGTTCGCCCGAAGCGTCCTGGGCGGCGGCGCCCGCCGGCCGACCCGCATCGTCGGCGTCGGCAACCTGGATCCCTCCACCGGCGAATGGGTCGGGACCTGGTCGCTGGAAGTGAACGGCGATCCATCGCTCGAACGCGCCGAGGGCTCCGGCCCGACCCTGTACGACCTGGCGCTGCAGCTCGCGAGCGGCGGCATCCGCAAGCTCACGGGCCCGCTGCAGCTCCAGAGCTCCGACGGCCCCGCGGATGCGATCTATCCTGCCGTCTGGTCGTTGCACCATCAGGGCCGGATCTTCGCACCGCTGGTCGGGCCGCTCACGGTGCATGAGAACGTCGTGTGGGTCACGGTCCAGCCGGGCGCGCGCATCGGTCAGCGGCCGCGCATCATCGAGACCGCGCCGGACGGCATTCGTCCCATGGTGACCGTCGCCGCCAGGACGCGGTCGGGCCGCCGCTCGCGTCTCGCGCTCACGGCCCGGGCGGACGGAACCTGGATGCTCACCGGCACGATCGGCGTGCGGGCCGCGCCGCGGCGGCTCACGGCGGTGGCCCGCGATCCCCGCGCGGTGCTGAGCGCGGTGTGGGCCGGCGCGCTCCAGCGCGCCGGCATCTCGTGGGTGCAGTCGTCCACCATCGGGCCGCGACCGACCGGGGGCACGAGAGTGCTGGCCGAGGTCTCGTCGCCTACGCTCGACTCGCTGGCGAGCGAGATCAACCGGCGGAGCCTCAACCTGGGGGCGGAGCTGCTGCTGCAGTGGGCCGGCGGGCGAGACCATGCACCCGCGCTGCTCACCGATCATGTTCGGAGCGTCGTCGGCACCGAGAGCGGCATCACGCTGGTCGACGGCAGCGGTCTGTCCTACGATGACCGCGTCACGCCGAAAACCTTCGTCACCTATCTGGCGAAGTTTCCGAACACCACGGCCGGGCGGAACTTCCCGATGCTGCTGCCCGCCAACGGCAGCGGCACCCTGCACCGGCTCAACAGCGGGTTCCCCGGCGTCGGTGTCGTGCGGGCCAAGACCGGCACGCTCGGCCGGGTATCCACCGTGGTCGGGTATCTCGGCCGGCCCGAAGGCACGCTGCTGGTGGCGCTCATGTACAACGGGGGCCGGCCGTGGGCCGCGCGCCAGGCGCAGTGGAAGCTGTTCCGCGAGCTCGGCGCCAACGGCGTCGTGATCCCGACCGACACGGTGCCCGAAGCCCCGCCCGTGCAGCTCGGCGGCGATCAGGCTTCGCCGCCGCCCTCCTGGTGGCCGGCCGGCGCCGCCGAGAGCGACTCGGTCGCCGCCGAGCCCGCGACGGACGACACGCTGCTGCAGATGCAGCACTGACCGCGACACCTGGCGCGACGTGACGAGGGGCAGGCCCGCCGGCCTGCCCCTTTGTCGTGCCCGTCTCCGCGGTGGTTAGAAGACCAGGTGCGCCAGGGTCACGCCCTCAGGCTCGTCCGAGCGGTTGCGCATGGGCTCCATGGTCAGGGCCGCTCCCATGACGGGCGCGCGCACACCCGGCATCGGCAGGGTCATGATGGCGGGACGGGTGGGATCGGCGTTGACCTCCACCGACCGCACCATCCCGCTCTCGGTGATGAACCAGAACTGATACTTGCTGCCGGCCGGCGCGGGGGGCAGCCCGTGCACGATGACGCACCACCGGTGTGAGGCGGCGTCCTGGAAGATCAGCATGCCGCCCTGGTGGCCGCCCATCGAGATACGCGTCTGCAGCACGTTGTTGGCGCTGCGAAGCACGGACAGCGTATCCTGCAGCGCGGCAAGGCGGACCTCGTTGCGGGCGAGCTGCGCGCGCAACTCCCGCCCGTCGCGCCGGGCCGCAAAGGCCGCTCCCCCCGCCGCGAGCGCCAGGACCGCCGCCGCCGCGAGCGGAACCCGGCGCCGCCAGCGGCCGCGCCGGTCCAGCACTTCGGCCGCGGTGCGGCGCGCGAAGCCGGGCGCGGGCGCCACGGGGCGCACCGCCATCGGCAGCCAGCCCAGCGCCCGCTCGAGCCGCTGGACTTCGCCGCGACACTCCTCGCAGCGCGCGAGGTGGTCGCGAAACGTGCGCTCCTCCTCCGGCTCCAGGCTCCGGGCCACGAAGCCGGCGCGGTTCTCGACGTACCAGTCGTGAGCGGTCATGCGATCCAGTCCTTGATCGACGCGAGGGTGCCGCGCAGCTTGTCGAGCCCAAGACGGAGTCTGGTCTTCACGGTTCCCATAGGGATGTCGAGCCGGCGCGCGATCTCGGAGTGTGTGAGCCCCTCGAAATAGGCGAGACGAACCACCTCGCGCTGCTCGGCCGGCAGCCGCCCGAGCGCCGCGTGGACGGCCTCGTGCACGTGCCAGCCGGGTTGGGCCGCCTCGTTGACCTCCCTGGGCCCTACCCGGTCGGCACCCAGCTCTCCGTACGCCTCCGCCCGGTCCAGCTTGAGGCGCCAGCGCCGGCGGCGGCGCAGCCGATCGATCGCGCGATTGCGCGCGATGCGGAGGAGCCAGGGCAGCAGCGCTTCGTGCTCGTCGCCCAGGGCTCCGACCCGGTCCCATGCGGTCGCGAATACCTCGAGCACCACTTCCTCCGCCTCGTCCTGGTCGCGGAGCATCGCCTGCACCAGGCCCAGGAGCCACGGGCTCGCCAGATCGATCAACTCGACCAGGGCCTGCTCGTCGCGGGCCATGAGCCGGCGACGCAGGGTCGCCTCGCCGGCGAGCGCGAGCGGGCGGCGACCCACGCCCTCCGGCGTGGCTCCGGGCTCTGACTCGGATGACAGGCAAACGGGCCGATGCATGCGTTGCCGAAGAGAAGGATGGACGCTCATGGGGCCGCCAGCGCACTTGCTCGGCCGCGCACCGCCATGGAGGGAACGACCCGAGGGGCGCCCCGGTTCTGCGCCGACAGGAAATCGACAGGAACCGGCGTCCGGACGGAAGTGGCGACGGGGAAGCGTCCGAACGCGACGAAGGGGAAGCCATTGGCTTCCCCTTCGCTCTCCTCAACCCGACCGACGGGCCGGACCGCCGGCCTCAGGCGCGCCGCGCGCTGCTCGCCAGCAGAACCACGCCGCCCACGATCGCAAGGCCACCGAGGATCGGCGGGACGGGCACCGACTCCTTCTTGTCGGCGCTGGCCTGGATCGGGCCCAAGTCGACGACTTTTTCCTTGTGGGTGAAGGAAAAGCCGCCGAACGCCAGGCCTACGACGCCCAGGATGATGAGCAGGATGCCGACGATCGCCGCCGGCTTCATACCACGCGCCTGCCCTGAATGAGCTGGATCAACGCGATCACGATCGCGACGACCAGCAGCACGTGAATGAAGCCGCCGAGCGTGTACGACGACACCATGCCCAGCAGCCACAGCACGAGCAGGATTACGAAGATGGTCCACAGCATGACGCCCTCCCCTGGATTGGTGCCTGATCGTCCGTTGTGTCTCGCGCCACCACGATGATCTGCATGCCCGTCGGCAGGAGCGAGCCGACCGTCGCGACAATAGCACATCTGGCCCATGCCGGGCAGTGACTATGGTCACCCGAGGGGACAGCTTGGCCGCACACGGCGCCGGTGTTCCACCTTGATCAGCGGCCCGCCGGCCGGCCCCCGGCTTGGCTAGCCTGACTCTTCCGGCCGCCCTACCTTTCCTGTTCCGATCCGCCCGCCCGTTCCCCAACGCTCAGGATGCCAATGGCGACCGCCCCGCCACCCGTCTCGGAAGCCTCTCCGACGTTCGAGCCGTTCGTGCCCCCGACCCGCGAGCCCGCCGAGCTCACGGTCCGCGCGCTCATCCTGGGCGCCCTGCTCGGTCTCGTGTTCGCGGCGTCGAGCGTCTACCTCGCGCTCAAGATCGGGCTCACCGTCTCGGCGTCGATTCCGATCGCCGTGCTTTCGGTGGCGTTCTTCCGGACCCTGGGACACTCCACGATCCTGGAGAACAACATGGTGCAGACGACGGGCTCGGCGGGCGAGTCCATCGCCGCCGGGATCGTCTTCACCCTGCCGGCGATTCTGCTCATGGGGTACGACCTGAGCATCGGCAAGGTGGCCGTGGTCGCGGTCGTCGGCGGGGTGATGGGGACGCTGCTCATGATCCCGCTCCGCCGCGCGCTGATCGTGAAGGAGCACGGCCGGCTCACCTATCCCGAGGGCACGGCGTGCGCCGAGGTGCTGGTGGCGGGGGAGAAGGGCGGCCTGCAGGCGCGGCGGCTGTTCCAGGCCTTCGGGTTCGCCTTCGCCTACAAGTTCCTGATGTCGGGACTCAAGGTGTGGAAGGAATATCCCGGCTGGGTCTCGACCGGATATCGGGGCGCGTCGATCTCGGCCGAGGTGTCGCCGGAGCTGCTGGGCGTGGGTTACATCATCGGCCCGCGCATCGCCGGCTACCTTTTCTCGGGCGGGTGCCTGGCCTACCTGGTGCTGATTCCAGCCATCAAGCTGTTCGGCAGCGGGCTCACCAAGCCGATCTTCGCGGAGACGACGCTCATCGCCGACATGAGCCCGAGCGACGTCCGGGCGAACTTCGTGTTCTACATCGGCGCGGGCGCGGTGGCGTCCGCGGGCATCATCGCGCTGGCGCGCGCGCTTCCCACGATCATCGCCGCGTTCCGCTCCGGCTTCCAGGATCTCCGTGGCAGCCTGGGCGACACGGCCGCGCGGGTCCGCACCGACGTGGACCTCCCGGTCTGGGTCACGCTGGCGGGCGCCGTCGTGCTGGCGCTGTTCCTCACCGTCCTGCCCCAGCTCGCCGTCAACCTGCTCGGCGCGATCCTGATCGTGATCTTCGGCTTCTTTTTCGTGGTCGTCTCGTCGCGCATCACCGGGGAGATCGGGGTGAGCGCGAACCCGGTCTCGGGCATGACGATCGCCGCGCTGATCGGGACCACCGCCATCTTCCTGCTGATCGGGTGGACCGGAGTGGATCACCGGGTGGGCGCGATCTCGATCGCGGGCGTGATCGCGGTGGCGGCGAGCAACGCCGGCGCGACCAGCCAGGACCTCAAGACCGGCTTCCTGGTGGGCGCGACGCCGCGGCGGCAGCAGATCGGCATCATCATCGGCGCGGTGACGTCCGCGCTGGCGGTGGGCTGGACCCTCACGCTGCTCAACACCACCTACACCACGGTGGTCCCCGAGCACCACGCGGGCGTGGTGCTTCAGGCCTCCGCGCCCGGCGCGGAGACACGGTCGGTGACCACGCTGGGGGAGCAGATGCGGCACGACGGCCACGATTACGAGGTGGTGCGCGTCAACCTGCCGACGCAGGGCATCCAGCCCGGGAAATACCTGATCGACCCGGCCACCCACGAGGTCGCGTATCTGGTCGATCCGGGGATCGGCGGGCGAATCCGCGAGCTCAACGGCCGGCCGATCACGAAGCTCGACTCGCCCAAGGCGACCATCATGGCACTGGTCACCGACGGGATCCTGACGCAGAAGCTTCCCTGGGGACTGGTCCTCATCGGCGTCTTTCTCACGATTTCGATCGAGCTCATGGGCTTGCAGTCGCTGCCGATCGCGGTCGGTGTCTATCTCCCCATCTCGACCTCGTCGGCGATGTTCGCCGGCGGCGTGGTGCGCTGGCTGGTGGAGCGCCGAGCCCGCGGCGGCACCCGCTCGATCGCGGAGGTGGAGTCCGGACCGGGCGTGCTGTTCTCCAGCGGGCTCATCGCCGGTGGCGCTCTGGCCGGCATCGCCATCGCCGGCGTGGCGGCGGCGCTGGTGAAGCAGGCCGACGCGGCCCAGGTGCCCGCCGCGGACTACCTCGCGCACATCGCGAGACTGCAGGATGCGCTGGGCAGCTTCGCCACCAACGACCTGGTCGCGCTGGGGGTCTTCGCGATCATGGCGGGCGTGCTCTATCGCGTCGCGAGCCGCTGAGCGATGGTCCGCCCGGCGCCGGTCTCGCCGTCCATCCGGGCGCGAATCATTCACGGGGCCCTGGTGTTCGGCATCGTGGGATTCTGGGTGCTCGCCTGGGCCCTGCGAGAGCGGTCGATTCCGGAAGTCGCCCTGCCGGACCGAAAGGTGCTGTACATCGCCCTGGCCGTGGTGAGCGCCACGCTGTTCGGGGCGGCCGCATATACGGTTGGCCGGCTCGCGGGCCCGGGCGGCGCGGTCGGCGAGGACGAATGGTGGCGCGCCAACCTGGGCCGTGTGCTCGTAGCGTGGGCGCTGCTCGAAGCGCCCACGCTGATCGGGCTCATGGTCTACACCCTGACCCACGACTTCCGGACCTTGCTGGCACCGTTCATCGGACTGCTGCTGTTCGCCAACTACCATCCCCGCCGACTGACCGAACGCTGACATGCGCGTGGTGACGCTGCTCCCCGGCGCGACCGAGATCGTGGCGGCGCTCGGCGGCGGCAAAATGCTCGCCGCGGTCTCGCACGAATGCGACCATCCGGACTGGGTGCGCGACCTGCCCCGGATCACCGCCACGCCGGTCGATGCCTCGCTGCCGGGCGCGGCGATCGACGCGGAAGTGCGCCGGCTTCGGGCCGAGGGCCACGCCGTGATCACGGTCGACGGCGAAGCGCTGGAGCGCATGAAGCCCGATCTCGTCATCGCGCAGGACCTCTGCGAGGTCTGCGCGGTGGCCGATGGAGCCGTGCACCGTCTGAGTGCGGTGCTGTCCCGACCGCCCGAGGTTCTGACCCTCACCGGGCGAACGCTGGACGGGGTGCTGGAGGACATCCGCCGGGTGGCGCGCGCGCTGGGCCTCGATGCCTCAGGAGGACGATTGGTCGGGGAGCTCCGGGAGCGGCTCGAGCGGCTGCGGCGGCGGAAGGCAGCCCACCGGCCGCGGGTGCTCTGCGTGGAGTGGCTCGAGCCGCTGTTCCTCGCCGGGCATTGGGTGCCGGATCTGGTCGATGCGGCCGGCGGGAAGGACGTGGGCGCCAGCTCGGGAGACCACTCCAGGGTGACGAGCTGGGAATCAGCGGCGGCGCTCCGGCCCGATCTGGTGGTGGTGATGTTGTGCGGCTTCGGCGTTGAGCGGGCCCGGGCCGAGCTCGACCGGCTCGACGTGCCGGAGGCCAAGGACATCTGGGCCGCCGGCCCGGTCTGGGTGCTGGATGGGAACTCCTACACGTCTCGTCCCGGCCCTCGCATCGTGGACGGAGCGGAGCGGCTCCAATCGGCCATCGCGGGCGAAGCCGTGCCAGGGCTCGAACCCTGGCGACCTCACGGGTGACGGTTTCGGTCGAGCCCGCGCATCTCGGGAGCGCGCTGGCCGAGGTGCGGGCGCTGTTCGAGGAATATGCCGCGACGCTGGGGATCGATCTCGAGTTCCAGGGCTTCGCCGCGGAGCTCAAGGGTTTGCCCGGCGCCTACGCGCCACCCGGCGGCCGCCTCTTGCTCGGCCTGGTCGACGGCCGCCCGTCGGGCTGTGTCGGCATCCGCCCCCTCGAGTCCGGCGTGTGCGAAATGAAACGGCTCTATGTGAGACCCGGCTGTCGGGGAGCTGGCCTGGGGCGAGGGCTGGCCACCGCCGCGGTCGAGGCGGCCCGCGCGGCCGGCTACACCGCGATGCGGCTGGACACGCTGGCCGGCATGGCCGAAGCGCGGATGCTGTATCAGCGCCTCGGTTTCCGGCCGATCGCAGCGTACCGGCACAACCCGATTCCGGGCGCCGAGTTCCTCGAGCTGACCCTGCGGAGCCCCGAGGGGTAGACAACGGGGGTCACGGCCGCGACCTTTGTTCGCTCTTCCACCCGATCATCATGACGCCAGAGTCGCTCACCTTCCTCAAGTCCCTGCTCGATACGCCCGGTCCCTCCGCGTTCGAGGCCGCGCCCGCCCGGCGGTGGCGAGCCGAGGCCCAGCGCTTCGCCGACGACGTGCGGGCCGACGTGGCCGGGAACTCGTTCGCCACGCTCAAGGGCGCCGGCCGCCCGCGGGTGATGTTCGCGGGTCACATCGACGAGATCGGCGTCATGGTCACCCACATCGACGAGGAGGGCTATCTCAGCTTCGACACCATCGGCGGATGGGACCACCAGGTGTTCGTGGGGCAGCGCGTCGTGCTCCTCGGCCGCGACGGCACCGTCGCCGGCGTCGTGGGCAAGCGCGCCATCCACATGATGGACAAGGACGAGCGCGAGAAGGTCTCCAAGGTGGAGGACCTCTGGATCGACGTCGGCGCGGCGAACCGCGCGGACGCGGAGCGACAGCTCCGGATCGGCGACCCGGGCGTCCTGGCGGCGGGCGTGCTGGAGTTCCCCAACGGGCGGCTGGTGAGCCGGTGCATAGACAACCGGATCGGCGCGTTCGTCGTGCTGGAGGCCCTCCGGCTCCTCGCCCAGGACGGCGGGCGGCCGGATGCGCCGGTCACCGCCGTGGCGACGACGCGGGAGGAGATCGCCGCCACCGGCGGCGGCGCCCGCTCGTCCGCCGCGTCGCTCGAGCCCGACGTGGCGATCGTCATCGACGTGACCCACGCGACCGACTATCCGGGCATCGACAAGCGCAAGCACGGCGACTACCGCCTGGGCGGCGGACCGGTGCTGTCGCGCGGCGCGTCCGTGAGCGAGCTGGTGTTCGAACGGCTCGCCGCCGCCGCGGAGGCGGAGGAAATTCCGTACACCATCGAAGCCGCCTCGCGCGACACCCATACCGACGCCGAGGCCATCTTCAACGCGCATCGCGGCGTGGCCACCGCGCTCGTGTCCGTACCCAACCGCTACATGCACAGCCCCAACGAGATGGTGGCGCTCGAGGATCTCGACCGCACCGCGCGGCTACTCGCCGCCTTCGTTCGACGCCTGGCGCCCGATACCGACTTCGTGCCCCGCTAGTCGGGGCGTACTATTCATCGAACGTATGCCCACCCGCCGTGCGCCCGCCGCACTTCTTGCCGCCCTGGCCTTCACCGCCGCGCCGCTCACCGCCCAGCAGATGGGAACCGCGCCGCCCGAGGTGGTGCGCACGCCGCCGCGCCCGCCCATCCTCCCGATCGACGACATCAAGTTCCTGAGCGACGATCGGCTCGGCGGCCGGATGACCGGAAGCCCGGGCGCCGACACCGCGGCGGCCTATCTGGCGCGCCGCTTCGCCGCCGTCGGGTTGCAGCCGGCGGCGGGCGGATGGTTCCAGACGTTCCCGATCGAGCGTGATGCGCCGGCGGCCCAGCACGCGCACGTGGCGGGGCTCACCGGCCGCAACGTGATCGGTCTGCTGCCCGGACGCGACCCGGTGCTGCGCAACGAGTGCATCATCCTCGGCGCCCATTACGATCACCTGGGGCTTGGCGGGTTCGGCAGTCTCGACCCCGACAGCACGGGGAAGGTGCACAACGGCGCGGACGACAACGCGTCGGGCGCGGCCATGCTGATCGAGGTCGCTCAGCGCCTGGCGATCACCCCGCCGGCCCGCACGGTGGTGTTCATCGCGTTCAGCGGCGAGGAGCTCGGGCTGCTGGGCTCCGAGCACTACGTGAAGCACCCGGTGTATCCACTCACGACCACGCTGGCGATGATCAATCTCGACATGGTGGGGCGGCTCCGGCAGAAGCGGCTCATCGTGTACGGCGTGCAGACCGCGAAGGAATTTCCCAAGCTGCTCGATTCGCTCAACTGGTACGCCGGGTTCGATCTCAAGGCCCAGGGCGACGGCTACGGGCCAAGCGATCAGTCGTCGTTCTACGCCGCGGGCCGGCCGGTGCTCCATTTCTTCACCGACCTGCACGAGGACTATCACCGCACCACCGACGACTGGCAGAAGATCAACATCGAGGGCTTCGGGCAGGTCGCGACCTTCGTGACCGGCGCGATGATCGCCCTGGCCAACCGGCCTAGGCCGCTCACTCTGGTAACGGCGCCGTCGGCCCCGGTGCTCACGGCGCCCGTCACCCCGGGCTACGGCGCCTACCTCGGCACGGTGCCTGACATGACCGACAGCCCGGGCGGCGTGCGGTTGCTCGGGGTGCGCGCCGGCAGTCCCGCGGAGCAGGCCGGCCTGCGCGGCGACGATATCATCATGAGGATAGGCGACATGGACGTAAGAGACCTGCAGGCGATGACCGACGCGCTCAGGAGCCACAAGCCGGGCGACACCGTGGACATCGTCGTGCGGCGCGGGTCGCAGACCACGACCCTGCGGGCCACCCTCACGCAGCGGGGAGGCTGAGGTGCCCGTGCTCGATGCAGAGCGTGTGGTCGCCGCGCTTCGCGGCGCCTTCGCCCGCGACGCCGGCCGAACCGAGCTGCTCACGCTCGCCGCGGAGCGGATCCGCGCGGCCGGCGCGCCCTACACCTCGGTCTATCTCTACATGCTCCAGGGCGACCAGCTCGAGCTGGAGGCGCATGCGGGCCGGGACACGGAGCACACCCGGATCGCCGTGGGCCAGGGCGTCTGCGGGACGGCGGTCGCCACCGGACAGGACCAGAACGTGCCCGACGTGCGCGCCATCGGGAATTACATCGCGTGCAACGTGTGGACCCGCTCGGAGCTCGTGGTGCTGATCCGGCGCGGCGCGGTCATCCTGGGCCAGATCGATGTCGACAGCGACGTGCCCGATCCGTTCACGCCCGACGAGGAAGCCGCCGTCCGCCAGGTGGCGGACGCCCTGGCCGTGCTGCTCTGACCGGGGCGCGCGGGTCCGGCGCGGCGCCCGCGGCGTATGCCTGAGGCCGTGGAGGGCCGGACCGAGTCGGTTGCCATTCGCGGGGTCGAGCTGTTCGTCCGCCGAGTCGGGGCCGGACCGCCGGTCGTGGTGCTCCATGGCGGTCCCGGCGCCGACCACGAGTATCTGCGGCCCGGCTTCGACGCCCTCGCCGATGGCCGCGCGCTGCTCTACTACGACCAGCGGGGCGGCGGCCGGTCGGCCGTGGCGCGGGACGTTCCGGTCGGCTGGACCGAGCAGGTGGCGGACCTCGAGGCGCTGCGCCAGCGCTGGGCCCTGGAGCGCATGACGGTCGTGGGCTATTCGTGGGGCGGTCTGCTCGCGCTGCTGTACGCGGTGGAGCATCCAGGCCGTCTCGGACGGCTCGCGCTGGTGTCACCTGCCCCCTCCTGGCGGGCGGCCCGGGACCGCTTCGAGGCGCGATTCGCCCACCGCAACCTCGACCCGGTGTTCCAGGAGGAGCGGCGCCGGCTGCGCGAGAGCGGCCTCCGCGAGCGCGATCCCGCCGCGTTCCAGCAGCGGATCTTCGAGCTCTCCGTGGCCCCCTACTTCTTCGACCCTGCCAAGGCGCGCGATCTCACGCCGTTCCGCGTGACCGGCCGGACCCAGCAGGAGGTCTGGCAGAGTCTGGGCGACTACGACCTACGACCCAGCCTGCCCGGGCTCCGCGGGATGCCCTCACTGGTGCTGCACGGCGAAGACGACCCGATTCCTCTCGAGGCCGCACGCGCCACGGCCGAGCTGATCGGGGCGGAATTCCATCCGGTCGCCCGATGCGGCCATGTGCCGTACGTCGAGGCCTTCGATGAGTTCTCCGCCGTAGTCGGCGGCTTCCTCTGACGCCCGGGCGCCACTCACCGAGCCCATCGGGCGGGCTATCTTCCCACCATGCCGCGGCCGACGCCCTTCGACCTGGTCTTCTCCCGTGCCGCCGAGACCGTGTTCCCCGCCATCCGGACGGCTCTCGAGCGGGTCGGTCAGGACCCGGCCGACCGCGATGCCTTCCTGATGGTGCCCGACGTCGTCGCCCTGCTCCACGAGCTGAGGCCCGAGGAGGGGCTGGGCGAGGGGATGGATCAGCTGGTGGCACTGGTACACCATGCCTACCTGCTGTGGGACGCCGGTCTGCTCACGCTGCCGCTCTCCGCGGAGCGCACCGCGGCCCTGCTGGACCGGCCTCCCGCCACCTCCGTCGAGACCGACCGCGCGCCTCGGGCATACTACGCCCAGCTCGCGGACCGGCAGGTGTGGGCCAGGGTGGTGGACGAGCTCCCGGCCGAACCCATGGACGGCTGCTTCGTGCACGCGGCCGGTGACGATCTGCGCGTGCTCGGCATCTTCGGGCTTCGGTCCGAGCGGGAGGGCTTCAGCGCCGTCGAGACCGCGGGCCCCCGGCCCCATGCGCTGGAGCGGCCGGACGGCACACCGCTCTTCTCGCCGGTGCTGGCCGGCGGCGCGGCGGCCGGTCTCTACTCGCTGGTCGGCGGCGAGGAGCTCCTGGAGCTCGGCTGGCGGACTCGCGCCCTGGCGAGCGATCTCACGGTGCCGTCGTGACCGACGCCGTCCGCAGCTTCATGGACAAGAAGGCGGTCGCGCAGGTGCTCGAGCAGATCGCCGCCTTCCTCGAGCTCAAGGGCGAGAATCCGTTCCGCATTCGGGCCTTTCGGACCGCCGCACGCGCAGTCGGGAGCTTTCCGAGCGACCTGCGGCAGGGTCTCGAGGACGGCAGCCTCGCCGGCACCAAGGGAGTCGGCCCGGCCACGCTGCAGATCGTCTCGGAGATCGTGACCAGCGGCCGCGCGAGCATGCTCGAGGAGCTGCGCGAGCAGATTCCGCCCGGCCTGGTCGAGATGCTCGACATCTCCGGACTTGGCGTGGCCAAGATCCGCCAGATCCACGACGTGCTCGACATCGACTCCGTTCCGGAGCTCGAGGCCGCGGCGCTCGACGGGCGACTGGCCAAGCTGCCGCGGTTCGGCCCGAAGACCAGCGAAAACATCCTCAAGGGCATCGCCTACCTGCGGCAGGCCAGCGCCTTCCGCCTGTTGCACCATGCCGCCGACGAGGCGGAAGGCCTCCGCGCCGCGTTCGAGCGGCTGCCCGGGGTGCTCACCGCGGTGGTGGCGGGCGACGTGCGGCGGCGCACCGACGTCGTACGTGACGTCGTGCTCGTAATCGTGGCGGACGTGGCCCCCGCCGATCTGTTCAAGCGATTGAGCCAGCTCCCCGGAGTGCACGAGTTCGCGGGTCAGGACGATCGGCGGATGACGCTCCGCTTTGCGGGCGGGGCGAGTGCGCAGATCGTGGTGACGACGCCGGTCAACTTTGGCGCGGTGCTGGTGCAGGCGACCGGCAGCGAGGGCCATCTTCGAGACCTGGTGGCGCACGCCGCCGGCCGCGACTTCGCGCTGACCGGGGCCGCGCTCTGGCACGGCAGCACGTTCGTTCCCACGCCGGACGAGTCGGCCTTCTACGCGGCGCTCGGCCTGGACCCGATCCCGGCCGAGCTGCGGGAGGGCGCGGGCGAGGTGGCCGCGGCGGCGGAGCACCGTCTGCCGCGCCTGCTCATCCGGGAGGATTTGCGCGGCTTCCTTCACTGCCACACCCGCTATTCCGACGGCTCGAACACCGTCGAACAGCTCGCGCTCGCCTGTCGCGACGCGGGGTACGAGTACATCGGCATCACCGACCACAGCCAGGCGGCGGCGTACGCCGGAGGCCTTCGTCCCGACGATCTGGCCCGCCAGTCGGACGAGATCGACGAGGTCAACCGCAGGCTCGAGGGCATCCGCGTGCTCAAGGGGGTGGAGGCCGACATCCTGCAGGACGGGCGGATCGACTTCGACGAGGAGATTCTGGCGCGGCTCGATTTCGTGATCGCCTCGATTCACACCCGCTTCAACATGGGCCCCCGGGAGATGACCGCCCGCGTCCTGGCCGCGATGGACAACCCGCATCTCACGATCATCGGACACCCCACGGGCCGGCTGCTGCTCTCGCGGGATCCGTACGGGCTGGATCTCGATGCCGTGATCGAGAAGGCCGCGGCGGCCGGCGTCGCGCTCGAGATCAACGCCGACCCGCACCGCCTCGACCTGGATTGGCGGCATGCCAGGAGCGCCATGGAGCACGGCGTGCGGCTCTCGATCGGCGCCGACGCGCACAGCGTGCCTGGCATCGGCAACGTGAGCTACGGCATCGACGTGGCCCGGAAGGCGTGGCTCGGGCCGGACGACGTGCTGAACGCGCGGCCCGTGGAGGAGTTCCTGGGCCTGGCGTCTCGACGGACGCGCGCGTGACCGCCAAGGTGCGCCGACGGCTGCGCCGGGTGGGCAGCGCGGCCGCGCGTGCGCCGGAGATTCTCACCCGGCTCCGGGCCGCCTACCCGGACGCGCGCTGCGCGCTTGACTACCGGGACGCCTACCAACTCCTCGCCGCGACCATTCTTTCCGCGCAGTGTACCGACGCGCGGGTCAACCTGGTGACGCCGGTGCTGTTCGCAAAGTACCCGACGCCCGCCACCCTGGCGCGGGCCAGGCCGGCAACGGTCGAGGAGATCATCAAGTCCACCGGCTTCTTCCGAAACAAGACCCGAAGTCTGATCGGCATGGCGCAGGGGCTGGTCGCCGAATTCGGCGGAATCGTCCCGCGCACCATGGACCAGCTGCGCCGGCTCCCCGGCGTGGGCCGCAAGACGGCGAACGTCGTGCTGGGCAATGCCTTCGGCATCAACGAGGGCATTACGGTCGACACCCACGTCACCCGGCTGAGCCGGCGCCTCGGCCTGACCCGTGAAGACGACCCGGTGAAGATCGAGCGCGACCTGATGCCGCTGTTCCCCCCAGAGCATTGGGGCCTGCTTTCCCACCTCCTGATCTTCCACGGCCGGCAAATTTGCGTTGCGCGGCGTCCCCGGTGCGCCGAGTGCGTGCTATCCGATCTGTGCCCCTCCTCCGCGGTGTGACTGGTCAGGGGGCCTAGGCAGGCGGGGCAGGAATCTTGCTCCCCCCGGCTGTCTGCGTCACCCTGCGGCTGCTCGCGTGCCCCTATATTCCCGTGTTCGGGCCCGGTCGCCGCCGCAGCCCACCGGCGGCCAGGTCTCGGCAACCCTTTGTAGTTTCGCCACTTGAACCGCTCGGAGATCGGCGTGACCCAGCCCGATGACCGCGGCGCCCCCGGCGCCGTCCTGGTTGAGCCGAGCCGCCGCGGCCAAGCACCCAACCGGAGATTGGGGAGCTTCGCCCGTGATCTGGCGGAACCCCCCGGTGAGCGGCTCCTGGTCGTGGCGCCGCAGCCGTTCTACCAGGACCGCGGCACGCCGATCGCCATGCGTCAGGTGCTGCAGGCGCTGAGCGAGCTGGGACACCGAGTCGACCTGCTGACCTACCCGGTCGGCGCCGACGTCGACTATCCCGGCCTTCGGATCTTCCGGGCCGGCAACCCACTCAGCTTTCGCACAGTGCCGATCGGGCTGTCTGCCCGGAAGCTCCTGCTCGATGTGTCGCTGGTGACTGCGTTGCGCGCGCGGCTCGCGCGTGAGCGGTACGCCGCCATCCACGCCGTCGAGGAGGCCGCGTTTCCCGCGGTGCTGCTGGGTCGGCGGCACGGCATCCCCGTACTCTACGACATGCAGTCCAGCCTGCCGGAACAGCTCTCGCGGCTCCCGGGCCTCCGCCGGGGCCCTGCGCGGCGGCTGCTGGAGCGCGCCGAGCGCTGGCTGCTCCGGCGCTCGACGCTGGTCGTGACCAGCGCGGGCCTCGCCTCTCGAGTTCGAGCGGCGACGCCGCGAGTGCCTGTCCGCGAATGGCATTTCCCCAGCACGCACGACCGTGCCGACCGCAGCTCGATCGAAGCGCTTCGGACGCGCCTCGGCATCGACCCGGCGTCCCCCGTCGTGCTGTACAGTGGCACATTCGAGGCCTATCAGGGCTTGCCCGAGCTGATCGGGGCGATCCCCGCGGTCCGGGCATGTTATCCACGCGCGGTCTTCGTGTTCGTCGGCGCCGACGGGTCGAGCGAGGTCCTCGCGCCGGCCGAGCCGCTGGTGAGCGCCGGAGCGCTGCGCATCGTGGCGCGTCAGCCGCGAGACGCGATGCCGGCGTTTCTCGGACTCGCGGACGTGCTGGTGTCACCCCGCGCGTTCGGCGGCAACCTCCCGCTCAAGATCTTCGACTACCTGGCCGCCGACCGGCCGATCGTCGCGACCGACATCCCCACGCACCGAAGCGTCCTGTCCGAGGACCGCGCCGTGCTCGTGCCGCCTCGCACCGATGCGCTGGCCGAGGGGATCATCTCGCTGCTCGACGATCCGGCGCGCGCGCGGCGGCTGGCCGCCGCCGGACGCCACTACGCGACGACCCATCTCGGCTGGGTCCGGTTCCGGGACTCGGTGGGCTCGCTCTACGCCGAGCTCGAACGGCATGTCCTCGCCGGGCGCTGAGCCTGCGCCGGCCGCGCCGGCCCGACTCGCCTCCATCGTCATTCCGGCCCGCAACGAATCCCGCACCATCGGTCGGCTGGTGGGCGCCGTGCTGGGTCAGACTCCGGAGGGTTGGGGCGTTGAAGTCGTGGTGGTGGACGACGGCTCGAGCGACGCGACCGCGGATGCCGCGCGGTCGGCCGGCGCCCGCGTAGTCCGCCTGGCGCCGGGGCCTCGCGGCGGGAATCCGGCGCTGGCCCGGAACCGGGGCGCCCTCGCGGCCTCCGGCGATCCGCTGATCTTCCTCGACGCCGACTGCCTGCCCGCGCAGGGCTGGCTGCCGCGCCTCCTGGCCGGGCACGAGAGCGGCGCCGCGGTGGTGGGCGGCGCACTCGACCTGCCCGACGGCCTGCCCGCCATGGCCCGCTGCGACTACTACTGCGGCTGGTATCACGTCCATTCCCGGCGGCCCGCGGGCGACGTCCCCAACCATCCTCCCGGCAACCTGAGTGTGCGCCGAGCGGAGTTCGCCGCCGGACCGGGCTTCACCGAACAGCAGCCCGTTGCCTACGCGCACGAGGAGCTGGCCTGGCAGGCGGCGATCCTCCAACGCGGCGGCCGGATCAGGTTCGAGCCGCGGGCCATCGTGTACCACTACAACCGGCCGGGCTTCCGCAATCTGCTGCGGCGCAACTATCGCTGGGGCTTCAGCGCCATCGAGAGCAAGGCGCAGACCGGCGCGGCGCGCCTTGCGTGGGTCTATCGGTATCCCGGGTTGCTGATTTTCGCGAGCGCGCCGCTCGCGATCGGGAGTGCCGCCTACATCGTGGCGTGCTGGGTCCGGGCCGGCCGGCTCGAGCCCGTCCTCATGCTTCCCTGGGTGCTGGCCGCCCGCGCGGCCTATTCGGCCGGACTGGTCGCGGGCGGCATCCGCTGGCTGCGGTTCGGACCGGCAGCCGCCGAGGCGCGTCCGCGGTGGGAATGACCAGCATGCCGCGAGTGACCGCGGCCGTGTGCACGCGCGCGCGGCCCGCCCTGCTCGCGCGTACGCTCGACTCGCTCCTGGCCCAGCGCCCGGCGGTCGCCGAAATTCTCGTCGTCGACAACGCGCCGCCGGATGACCAGACGCGCGAGCTGGTGACCCGGCGGTATCCAGCGGTGCGCTACGTGCTGGAGCCGGCACAAGGTCTCGACTTCGCGCGGAACCGTGCGCTGGCGAGCGCCGTGGGAGAAGTCGTCGCGTTCCTCGACGACGACGCGGTGGCCGACGCGGGCTGGGCGGAGGCGCTCCGGACCGTGTTCGCCGCGGAGCCGGAGGTGGCGGTGTGTACCGGCCGGGTCGAAGCGTTAGGCGTGGGCACCGACGGTGAGCGGGTCTTCGAGGCGAACGGCGGCTTCTCCCGCGGCGACCGGCGCGTCCGCCTGCCGGCCGACGCGGGGCTGCCACTGCACGGAAAGCCCGCGCCCCTCATCGCGTGGGCCGTGAGCGTCGGAAGCGGCTGCAGCTACGCGGTCCGCCGCGAGACGGCACTGGCGCTCGGCGGGTTCGACGAGGCGCTCGATCTGGGCGCCGCCCTGCCGGGCGGCGGCGATCACGATCTGCTCTGGCGCGCCCTGGAGGCGGGCCATTCCGTGATGTACGAGCCTGCCGCGCTCGCGTGGCACGAGCACCGGCCGGGCGCCGAGGGAGCGCACGGGCAGATCGTGGGTCATCAGCGCGCACTGCTCGCGTTCCTCACGAAGCACGTGGTGCACAGCGGCCGCGCGCGGGGACCGATGGCCGGGTACGTGGCCTGGCGGCTGCTCAAGCCGGGGGTCCGCCTGGTGCGCCGCATGTTCGGCCGCGACCCGCTGCCCGCGGCCGTGCTGGCCAGCATGTGGTGGAATTGCTGGGCCGGGCTGGTGGCCTACCCGCGGGCGCGGCGAGTGGCGCGCGCCAGGCGCGAGGCCCGCGCATGGTGACCTCGACGTCGACCCGGGTGTACCAGGTGTGGCGCTTTCGCGAGCTGCTGCGCGGTCTCGTGGTGCGGAACCTCAAGGTCAAGTACCAGCGATCGCTGCTGGGCTTCGTGTGGACCCTGGTCAACCCGCTGCTCACGGTCACCATTCTCGTCATCGTGTTCAGCCACGTGGTCCGCATCCAGGTGCCCGACTACTGGGCCTTCCTGCTCAGCGGGTACTTCGCCTGGAACTTCATGCTCCAGACGCTGACCACCGGCACCTGGATCTTCGCCGAGCATTCCCGGCTCACGCGCAGCGTGGCCTTCCCGAGCGAGATTCTGGTCTTCAGCGCGGCGGGCTCTCGGCTGCTCGAGTTCGTGGCCGAGCTCTCGCTCGTGGTGGCCGTGCTGGTGCTGGTGCAGCACCACGGCATCCCGGCGAGCTACGCGCTGCTCCCACTGCTGATCCTGATCCAGCTCGTGATCGCGATCGGCCTCTCGCTCCCGATCGCCACGCTCTCGGTGTTCTATCACGACGTCTATCACGCGCTGCCGATCGCGCTGACCTCGCTGTTCTATCTCTCACCCGTGTTCTACCCGGCGAGCATGGTGCCCGAATCGGCGCGGCTGCTCTACTTCGCCAATCCGATCGCCGGTCTGCTCACGCTGTACCACGAGGTGCTGTACAGCGGCCAATGGCCGTCGCTCACCCTGTTCGGCACGACCGCCGTTCAGGCCATCATCGTCTACGCCGTCGGCTATGCCATCTTCCACCGCTACGCAACCGTCTTCGCCGAAGTCGTCTGACCGGATGACGGACCCGGCGGTCGAGCTTCGAGCGGTCTCGAAGCGGTTCTACTTCTACGAGCACCGCACCAGCTCGCTCCGGGAGTGGTTCATCCGCCGGGTGCTCCGGCGGCCGATCCACGTGGGGCATACCGCGTTCTCCCTGCGGGACGTGAGTCTCCGGGTCGAGCGGGGCGAGGCGGTGGCGCTCCTCGGGCACAACGGCTCGGGCAAGAGGACGGTGCTGCGTCTGGTGGCGGGCATCTACCGGCCGTCATCGGGCGTGATCACCACCAGCGGGCGCATCACCGCGGTCATCGAGCTGGGCGCGGGCTTCCATCCGGAGCTCACCGGGGCGGAGAACATCCGCCTCTACGGCGCCGTCCTGGGGCTCACCCGCCGCGACCTGCAGGCCCACTACGACGAGATCGTCGAGTTCGCCCAGATGCGCGACTTCCTCGACACCCCGCTCAAGTATTACTCGAGCGGCATGGAGGCCCGGCTCGCCTTCTCGGTGGCGGTGTGCCTCCAGCCCGCGATCCTCCTGCTCGACGAAGTGCTCGCCGTGGGCGACCGGGAGTTCCGCGAGCGCTGCCTGGACCGCCTCCGGGCCTTCCACGCGCGGGGCGGGACGCTCATGCTGGTCTCGCACGAGCTCGATCAGGTGCGGGACCTTTGCAGCCGCGGCGTCTGGCTCCGGGACGGCGCGATCGTGATGGACGGGGACATCGACACGGTGCTCGACGCCTATCGTGCCGGCGGGCGCTGACGGGGCCGGTCCCGAGCCGTCGGTGACGGTCGCGGTGTGTACCCGCGACCGGCCCGCCGACCTCGCCCGCTGCCTCGACGCGCTGCACGCCCTCCGTACCCCCGGTCCGGAGCTCCTGGTCGTGGACAACGCGCCGAGGACCGACGCGACCGAGCGGCTGGTCGCCGGGCGCGCCGGTGTCCGCTACCTGCGCGAGCCGCGGGCGGGACTCGACCGCGCGCGGAACCTCGCGCTCGCGGAAGCGTCGGGCGAGCTGATCGCGTTCACCGATGATGACGTCGTGGTGGATCCGGACTGGGTGGCGGCGCTGACGGCCGTCTTCCGCCAGGACCCGCAGGTCGGCGCGGTCACCGGGCTAGTCCAGCCGCTCGAGCTCGAGACCGAGGCCCAGCGCCTGTTCGAGCGCTACCGCAGCTTCGCGCGCGGGGTCGCGCGGGTCCGCGCCGCGGCCGCCCCAGACGGCGGCTCTCTTGGCGGCCGGTATGGCATGACGGGCTCGTTCGGCACCGGCGCCAACATGGCGTTCCGTCGGCACGTGCTGCTGCAGCTCGGCGGGTTCGACCCCTCGCTCGGCGCGGGCATGCCGACCCGCGGCGGTGACGATCTCGACATCTTCTTCCGCGTCCTCAAGGCCGGCTGGGCGCTGGTCTACGAGCCCGCGGCGGTCGTCCGGCACCGGCACCGTCGCGAGATGGACGCGCTGGTGGACCAGATCCGCGATCACGGCGTGAGCTTCTCGTCCTATGTCGTGCGGGTGGCCACGCTGCATCCCGACGAGCGCTGGGCATTCGCCCGCCTGTGGACCTGGTGGGCGGCCAAGACGTGTTACCGCGTGCTCCGCCCGCGGAGCGCGCCGGCCGCGCCGATGCGCCGCCTGGCGCTGGCCGAGCTCGAGGGGCTGGTGCGCGGACTCGGACGCTATCGCCAGGCACGAACCCTCACCGGGAACGGCTGATGCCCCAACCGCTCGTATCGGTCGTGATGCCCTGCCTCAACGAGGAGGCCGCGATCGGGCCCTGCATCGAGAAGATCCAGCGCACCTTCTCGTCCGCGGGCATCGACGGCGAGATCGTCGTGGCCGACAACGGCTCGACCGACGCCTCGGTGGCGATCGCGGAGCGCATGGGCGCGCGCGTGGTGCACCAGCCGCTCCGGGGCTACGGCCAGGCGTATCTCAAGGGGTTCGCCGGCGCCCGAGGGCAATATCTCATCATGGGCGACGCCGACGACACGTACGACTTCACCATGATCCCGCAGTTCCTGTCGGCCCTGCGGGACGAGCATTTCGACTTCGTCACCGGGAGCCGCTACCTGAACGGCGGCGACGCCAACATTACCGCCCTGCATCGCTGGTTCGGCAACCCGGCCCTCACTCGGATCCTCAACGTTCTGTTCGGCGCCCGCTACACCGACGTGTACTGCGGCTACCGCGCGTTCTCGCGCGACGCGTACGACCGGATCCAGCCGGTGAGTCCGGGGATGGAGTTCAACCTCGAGCTGGCCATCAACGCGGGCCTGGCGGGACTGCGCATCAAAGAGATTCCGATCGTCCTCGCGCCGCGCAAGGGCGAATCGAAGCTGCGCACGTTCCGCGACGGGTGGCGCAGCCTCCGCATGATGCTGCTCTATTCGCCCAACAAGCTGTTCTTCGTGCCCGGGGCCACGCTGCTCACGCTGGGCCTCCTGATCCACCTGGCGGTGCTGCTCGGGCTGGTCCGGTTCGGCGGGCGCCCCGCGGCCGGTGTCACCGCGGTCTTCGCCACCATCTTCAGCGTGGTCGGGTTCGAGATCCTGAGCCTCGGCCTTCACGCGAAGACCTATTCCTGGAGCCGGCGATTCGATCGGGACAACCGGGCGCTTCGGACGTTCTATCGGCGGTTCACGCTGGAGAACGGGCTCCTGCTCGGCGGGCTGGTGGCGCTGGTCGGCGCGGGCATCCTCGTCGCGATCGTGGTGGAGTGGATGCGGTCCAATCTGCTGCCGATTCCCCATCCGGAGTGGGCCTCGTTCGGCGCCACGCTCGTGATCATCGGCTGCAGCACGCTGTTCTCGTCGCTGTTCATCTCGGCGATGTCCATGACGCGGGCCGGGGACGCCGAGTGACGCTGGGCGACCGCTGGCATCTTCCGGCGCTGCTCGCTCTCGTCGTGCTGATCTGGCTGCCCCGGCTCCAGGGGCCGCCCGATCTGCGCTACGACGGCGGGGTCTACTACATCCTGGGCACGTCGCTGGCGGAGGGGCGGGGCTATCGCATTTTGAGCGAGCCGGGAGCGATCGAGGCCATCCAGTACCCGCCGCTGCTTCCCGCCATCGGCGCGCTGCACGAGCGCCTGCTGGGCACCGCCGACCCGGCCGTCGTGGGGCCGTGGCTCCGGCTCACGGCCTGCGCCATGTATCTGGCGTACATCGCGGCGGTATACGCCATGAGCCGCCGCGTCGTAGGGCCGGCGTACGCATTGCTCGTCGGACTGATCACGGCGATGCACGGGCAGACCGTCTTCATCTCCGAATTTTTCACCGCCGACGTGCCGTTCGCCGTGGTCACCGCGCTGTTCTTCGCGGTCGCGGCGTGGCGCCGGCACGGAAAAGACTCCGCCGCCAAGCCGCACGGCGCGCTCGAGGGGCTGCTCGCGGTCGCGGCGTACGCGCTGCGAACGGCCGGGGTGGCCCTGCTGGCGGCGTGGATCGCGGAGAGCCTGTTGGGACGCCGTGCGCGGCAGGCGGCGATCCGGGTGGCGGTGGCGCTCGTGGCCGTGGGGAGCTGGCAGCTCTACATCGCGCGGGTCAAGGCGAGCCCGGAGTACCGCCATCCGGCGTATGCCTACCAGCGCGCCGACTACCAGTTCTACAACGTCGGATACGTGGACAACATGCGGTACGTCGACCCGTTCCGGCCCGAGCTGGGGCGGGTGTCTTCGGTCGGGATGCTGCGGCGCGCGGTGGACAACTTCCGGCTCATCCCGCTCAGCGTCGGCGAGGCGGTGAGCGAGCACAAGGGCTGGTGGCGGGGCCAGGTCGGCAAATGGAGCCAGAAGGTGCCCGCGCTCGCGATCCCCGAGACCGCGGCGGACGTCGGCCTGGCGCTGCTCAGCATTCCGGTCGCCGCGGGGCTGGTGCTGCTGGCGATCCGCGGGTACTGGCTGTTCGTGCTGTACACCGCGGGGTCGGTCGTGCTGATCGCGCTCACGCCGTGGGCCGTGCAGTTCTCCCGCTACCTGGTGCCGCTCACGCCGTTCCTCGCGCTCGCGCTGATGTACCTGATCGCCGAGGTGATGCGGCGGCTCGGGGCCGGCGCGGGCTGGTGGCGCACCGGGGCACGGCTGGCGATCGCGGGCGGCGTCTCGCTCGTCCTGCTGCAGCAGGTCTACACGCTCTATACCTCGTTTGCGAACCACCGCGACCCGGCGTTCTACACCGATGCCGCCGGCCGCCGCCACAAGTACCACCTGCTGTTCTACGATCGCACCTGGCGGCTGCACGACGACGCGCTCGACTGGCTCGCCCGCCACGCACAGCCGGGCGAGATCGTCGCGACCTCCACGCCGCACTGGGCGTACCTGCGCACCGGCCTGCCGGCGATCATGCCGCCGTACGAGGCCGATCCGGCGGTGGCGCAGCGTCTGGTCGACGCGGTCCCCGTGACCTACCTGATCGTGGACAACCTGAGCTTTCTCGACGTGGGCCGCCGCTACACCCGACCGATGATCGCGCGCGACCCCGGCCGGTGGTCGCTGATCTATTTCGCCAACGACACCGGCCCGCGCATCTACCGTCGAGTCGTGTTGCCCGCGCCCGCGGCCGCGTCGGCCGGTCCAGGCACGACGAGCGTCAGGTAGACGACGGTCGCGTTCTCGCGCCGGACCGAGTCGACCGCGCCGGCGTGCGCGATCAGCCAGTCCAGCTCGGGCGCAGGCGCGCCGACGTCGTGGATCCGGACGAACGCGACGCGGCGCCGGGACGCGGTCAGCGCGGCGATGTCATCGGGTACCCGGCGCCGGCCGAGCTGTGCGACCCACGCCGCCACCGGGGTGCCGGGGTCGAGATAGCGGGCGACCCCCACCACGCCGGACGGAATCGAGTGGACGATCACGAGCGCGTCCCCGTGGGTCCGGGCGACGATCTCCCGCGCGACTTGGCGGTACGGCTCGCCCGCGCGAGAAGTGCCGTGGAACACCCCGCGCACGCCAGGGGACCACGTTACGACGATGAGCAGGAGGAGCACGGCCGCCGGCACGGTCCGGAGCCGCGCGAGCGCCACGCAGGCCAGGAGCAGCGCCGCGGGCAGACCCGCGAGCGCGTAGCGCGGGATGAGCGACGTATACGTCCCGCGCAGCAGATCGAACACCACCGGGCCGGTGCACGCGGCGAGGACCCAGGCCCAGAGCAGCAGGCGTCGAGAACGGAAGAGCCACCGCGGTTGACGCCAGACCGTGACCAGCCCGAGCAGGGCAAACAGGGCGGCGGCGGCCCGGTCGAGCCAGCGTTCGCCGCCCCACACGCCGCGTCCGCTGAAGAGGTCGCGGGCCCGCATGACGGGTGCGCTGAGCGCCTGCGCTGGCGTGAGTGGCCCGTCGAGCCAGTGGCCGGTCACGCGCCAGAGCCCCAGGCTCTCGGGCAGGCGCAGGTACCAGGGGAGGATCAGCAGCCCGGTCAGGAGCGTGGCCACCAGCGTCACGCGGCTGCGGGTCCGTCCCGGCCAGCACCAGAGCCAGAGCGTGGCCGCCGCCCACACGAAGGCGAAAAAGTAGTGCGTGAGAAGGCCGGCCGCGCCGGCCAGGACCCATGCCGCCGCCGCGGCCGGTCGGTCGCCAAGGTCGTGCCGTCGCAGCGTGAGCCAGGCAAACAGCAGGGTCACGGACCAGAGCTGGGCGTACATCCGCCCTTCGACCGAGTAGTACAGGCTCAGCGGGGACAGCGCGAACAGCACGCAGGCGCCGAGGCCGGCGGACCAGCCGCCCAGTCGTCGCCCGAGCAGATAGATGAGCGGAAACGCGGCCAGTGCCCAGGCGACGGAGAAGAGATGGAGCGCCCGATCGCCCGTGCCGGCCGCCACCGTCCAGGCGGAGAGCAGCAGGTAATAGAGCGGCGGGCTGGTATCGGAGAGGAGCACCGCCCGGACCACCCGCCCCGGCGAGGCGGGCGGCCGATCGTGCTCGAGATAGCGCGCGTACTCCGCCGCGGGCACGGCCTCGCGGACCTCGACGAAATCGCCGAGCGCCGGTACCGACGCCGCCGCCGGCTGCTCGAGGCTGTGGCCCGTGGCCATGGCGAGCGAGAAGAGCTCGTCGGCCCAGAGACCCTGGCGCGCGGCGAGCGCCACCCGGAGCACCAGCGCGAGCGCGAACACGAGCAGCACCGCGACGCGGCGCCTGCGGCGGAGAATCATCAAGGGACGTCCTGATGGAGCACGGATGCGACGCAAGATAACCCGACCGGTTCCATGAGCCTGCCCCGCCGCCGTGATCTGGCCGCCATCGGCGCGCTCGCGCTGCTGTGGATCGCGGTGTGGGTTCCGCGGCTGCAGGGGCCGATCGATCTCCGGTGGGACGCGAGCACCTACTACGTGCTCGGCACCTCGCTGGCCGAGGGTCGGGGGTACCGGCTGCTGAACGAGCCGGGGCAGATCCAGGCCGTGCAGTATCCGCCGCTCGTGCCGCTGCTCGTCGCCGCGCACCAGCGCGCGCTCGGCACGAGCGACGTCCTCACGGTGGCCTGGCGACTGCGGCTCTGCTACTTCGCGCTCTCCGGGATGTACCTGCTGGCCGCGTACCTCCTCGCCCGGACGCTGCTCGCCCCGCCCTACGCGCTGCTCGTGGCCGCGACGACCGGGCTTTCGTTCTACGGCTTCCTCTATCTCTCCGACGCGCTCTACGCGGAGATCCCGTTCGGCCTGCTCAGCCTGCTGTTCTTGCTGTGTCATCGCCGGAGCGAGCGGCCGGTCTTCGCCGCCGCCACGGGCATCTTCGGCGCGGCGGCGTATCTCTGCCGCACGGCCGGGCTGGGCCTGCTGACCGCATGGGTTCTCGAGAGCGTGGGCCGCCGCCGGTTCGGACAGGCCCTGCTGCGCGCCGCGGTCGCGGCCGTGCCGGTGCTGCTCTGGTGGGGCTACGTGCACGGCGTCACGCACGGCGCGGCCTACGGGCAGCCGACCTACCCCTACCAGCGCGCGCCGTGGTACTACACCAACGTGACCTACGGCGAGAACAGCGGGTTCGTCGACCCGTTCCGCCCGGAGCTCGGCCGCACCAGCTCGGCCGACCTCGGCAGCCGCGTGGCTCACAACCTCGCCGCGATTCCGCGCGTCCTGGGCGAGAGCACGTGGATTCCGATGAACTCCGAGCTGTACGTGCTCGACAAGCTCAAGCGGGTGGCGCACGTGCCGCTGCCGGAGAACGCGCCCGCGCTGGCGGCGTGGGCCCTCAAGGTGTGTCTCGTGCTGATCGGGCTGGGCGCCGTCGTCGGCGCGGTCCTGGTCGCCGGCTCGGGCGAATGGTTCTTCTCGCTCTACTTCGCCGTCACGATCGGGATGATCGTGCTCACACCCTGGCCCAGCCAGTTCTGGCGGTATCTCGCGCCGCTGGTGCCGCTCACGATGCTGTTCCTGATCGTCACGCTGGGCCGAACGGACGAGTGGCTCCGGCGCCGGGGCGGCCCGGTCGTCCGCACCGCGGGATCGGTGGTGGGGACGGTTCCCCTCTCGGCCATGCTGCTGGTGCAGGTGTTCATCGCCAGCAGCTTTCTACGCACGCTGCTGCCGGTGAGCTGGTACGATCGGGCGGGGCGGGAGCACGCCTACCGGCTGCTGACCTACGAGCCCGTCTGGCACTCGCTCGACCCCGCGCTCGAGTGGGTGCGCCGCCACGCCCCGCCCGACGCCGTGCTCGCCACCAGCGTGCCGCAGCTCGCCTACCTCCGCACCGGCCGTCGAACCGTGCTGCCGCCGCTCGATCCCGACCCCGACGCGGCGGCGCGGCTGCTCGACAGCGTGCCCGCGAGCTACCTGCTGGTCGACCGCCTCGGGCTGCCCGGCATCAGCGAGCGATACGCGGCGCCGGTCGTGGCCCGCCGCGCCGGCCAATGGCGCTTGACCTTCACCTCGCCTGATGGGGGCGCCCGGGTCTATGCACGGCTCCGCTGACCGCGGCACCCGGGGCGTGTCCGTCCTGGTCTGGCTCGTGTGGGCCGCGATGACGGCGGGAGCGCTCTGGCTCGTGGCCCGCTACGGAAGCGACGTGCCCTCGTGGGATGACTGGGACATGGTGCCGACGCTGACGCACGCGCAGCCGGTCACCGCGGGCTGGCTGTGGTCACAGCACAACGAGCATCGCGTGCCGCTCCCGCGGCTACTCTATCTCGCGGTGAACCGGGTGACCGGCACCGACTTTCGCGCCACAATGGTGGCCGACGCGTTCGCGATGGCCGCGGTCGCGGCCGGGATGATCGTGGCGGCGCGGCGCCGGCGTGGTCCCCGTCTCGCCGACGCGTTCTTCCCGCTCGTGCTGCTCCATTGGGGCCAGGCCGCCAACCTCCTTTGGGGTTGGCAGCTGCAGTTCTTCTGCTCGGTGGTCCTGGCGTGCCTGGCGCTCCTCGCGATCGTCCGCGCGGAGCCCGGCGCGCGCCTGGGTCGCTCCGCCGTGGCCGTGGGCCTCTGCGCGATGCTGCTCACGGTGTCCGGGGCGAACGGCCTGGGACTCGTTCCCGCGCTCGCCCTGTGGCCGCTCGCGCTGGCGCTGTTTCCCCCGCGGTGGACCGGCGCCGCCCGCCCAGCGGGACGCGGCGCGCTGACCGTGGCGGTGCTGGCGTTGCTGCTCACCGCCGTTTACTTCGTCCACTGGCAGCCGGTGCCGTACCATCCCAAGAGCCACAGCGTCCACCAGACGCTCAAAACGGCGCTGCAGTTCCTCGCCATCGGCCTCGGCCCCGCCGGTCACGTCTGGTGGCCGATCTCCGAGTACGCGGCACTGGGCCTCGGCGCGGCGACGGCGGCTCTGCTGGCGTGGGTGTGGCGGACGCGCCCGGCGGAGCGGCCCCGGGCCTTCGGGCTGCTCCTGTTTCTCGCCGCCATGGTCTCGCTGGCCCTGGGTCTCGGCCTCGGCCGCGACGGGTTCGAGACTCGCTACGTTACGCTCGCAGCGCCCGCCTGGTGCGCCACGTATTTCGCATGGCGTCTGTACGGTCCGGGCAGCGTTCGCCGCATCGCGCCGGCGCTGCTGGCGCTCGCGGCGGCGGTGGCGCTCGTGCCGAACGTGCAATTCGGCATGACCTACGCGAGCGATCTCCGGACCCACCTGTCGGCGTTCGAGCGCGACATGGCCGGCGGGGTTCCCGCCTACGAGCTCATCCGCCGCTACGGGCCGTGGCTGCATCCGCACCAGGACATCGTCGCCGACTACCTGCGCCTGCTCGCGCGCGCGCACGTCGGCCCCTACGCCCGGCTGCAGCCGGACCCGTCGTTCGCGGCGTTCCCCATACCCCTGACGCCGGTGCAGACCGTCCAGCTTTCGTGGCGCGGCAGCGTCGCGCAGGTTGAAGGACCCAATCCCGCGCTCCTCTTCGAGCTCCCGGAAGATCGCCGGGTCGCCGGCATTCGCCTGACTTATCAGTACCGCGCGGACGATGGCACGCTGCCGTACATCGGAATTCGCTGGAAGCCGAGCGGCCAGCCGCAGTTCGTGCCGGCGCGGTACTACAAGTATTCGCCGACCGGCGACCGGGCGAACTGGGAGCGCGGCGCATGGACCCGGCTGCGCGACTCGACGACCACGCTCACCATATGGATCGATGACACGGTCAGGCAGATTGGCATCACACCTGATTTCCGGCCCGCCACGTTCCGCATCGCGGAGTTCTCGCTGCTGGTGCCGCGGCAGCCGTGAGCGGACCCCGGGTCGTGGTCCTCGGCGGCGGCCTCTCGGGCGCGGCGGCCGCCTACGCGCTCGCGTGCGGGGGCATCAGCGACATCACGGTCATCGAGCGCGGCGACAGCCTGGGCGGATTGGCGGGGAGCTTCGAGCGGGAGGGACACTTCTATCCGCTCGGCTACCACCACATCCTGCACCGCGATCGGGTGCTGCTCTCGTTTCTCGATCGGATCGGCGCCCTGCCGCGGGTACGCTGGCGCCGGGTCCGGATGCTGTTCGACCTGGGCGGGCGGAGCTACGATCTCGGCACCCCGGGCGGGTTCCTCCGGTTTCCCATGCGTCTCCGCGACAAGGCAGGCTTCGTCCGGCTCATGCTCACCGCTTTCGGCAAGCGCGACTGGTCGGATTGGCAGGATCGGAGCGCTGCGGATCTGGTGGACACCTACGCGGGTGCCGGCGCGCGCACCGCGCTGTTCGAGCGGCTCACCCGGCTCAAGTTCGAGCTCCCGTGCGACGAGGTGAGCGGCGCCTGGCTGGGCGCGCGGCTGCACTTTCGCGAGGGCTCGGCGCCGCTCGGCTATATCCCCGGCGCCAACTGGACCAAGGTGCTGTGCGAGGGAGTCGCGACGCTGCTCGAGCAGCAGGGCGTCCGCGTGCGGCTCAACACCACCGTGCAGCGGCTCATTACGGACGCCGGCCGGGCGGTCGAGGCCGAGCTGGCCTCCGGTGAGCGGCTGCCGGCGGACCTGTTCGTCAGCACCATTCCGACCGAGGTGTATCGCCGGCTCGTGCCCGGCGACCGCACGCCCGAGCTCGACCGGATCCGCTACTCGGCCCTGATCTCGGTCATCTGCGCCACCCGGCAGCCGATCGATACACAGGCCTACTGGATCAATTTGGCCTCGCTCGACCGCACGGCCTGTGGCATCTTTCTTCTCAGCGCCTTGAACCCCACTATCGGGGCTCCGGGCGATACCTGCGTGAACTTCGTGACCCATCTCCGTGGCCGGGATCGGCCGCTGTTCCACGTCCCGGACGACGAGCTGCTCGCCCGCTACCGCGCCGATTTCCGGGCGGTCTTCGGCACGGAGCTCGACCCGTTCTGGACCAACGTCGCGCGGGTGCCCATGTACTCACCGGTGTTCGGGCGCAGCTTCCGGAATCCGCCGCTCCGCAGCGCGTCATGGGAGAACGTGTACTTCGCGGGGAACTACCGCACCTTCCCCTCGATCGTGTCCACCGGGACCGCGCTCGGCTCGGGCCTCGAGACGGGCGACGCGGTCCTCGCCGGCCTTGGCGTCCGCAGCGCGCGCTTCGCGGAGGCCCGGGCCTTCCGCCTCCGGAGGATGCCTCGTGCCTGACCCGCTCGGCGTCCGTCCCATGGCCGCGGCGGAGATCGCCGCCCACCACCCTGCCACGCGCGCGTGGGCCATGGTCCGCGCGATGCGGCCGCATCAATGGGTCAAGAATCTGCTGGTGTTCGTTCCCGTCGTGCTCGACCACAAGGTCACCCACGCCGAGCCGATGCTCCGGGCCGCGACGGCGTTCATCGCGTTCTGCTGCGCCGCCTCCAGCGCGTACGTGCTGAACGACATCGTGGACGTCGAGGCCGACCGCCGGCACCCGACGAAGCGGCTCCGCCCGTTCGCGGCGGGCACGCTGAGCCCAACCTTCGGCATGGTCCTCGCTCCGGCCTTGCTCGCGATCGGCTTCGCGCTGAGCTGGCGTGCCCTTCCGTCCTCGTTTGTCGGGCTGCTGGCCGTGTACGTCGTGCTCACCGGCGCCTACTCGCTGGTGCTCAAGCGGGTGGCGGTGCTGGACGTACTGCTGCTCGCCGGGCTGTACACGCTTCGCGTCCTGGCCGGCATTGCCGCGGCCGACGTGCGGTTCTCGACCTGGCTGCTCGCCTTCTCGACCTTTCTCTTCCTGAGCCTCGCCTTCCTCAAGCGCTACACCGAAGTGAGCGCGATGGAGGGCGCCCCGACCGAGCAGGTGCGCCGGCGTGGATATCTGCGGAGCGACCGCGAGTGGCTGGGCTCCATGGGCGGAGCGAGCGGGTACCTGAGTGTCCTGGTGCTGGCGCTGTACATCAACAGCGAGCAGGTGGTGGCGCTGTATCGTCGGCCGCTCGCGCTCTGGCTCGTCTGTCCGCTGCTCCTGTTCTGGATCGGCCGGATGTGGCTGCTCGCGCATCGCGGCAAGGTGCACGACGATCCGATCGTGGCGACGGTCCGCGACCCCGCGAGCTACGCGGTGGGCGCGCTCGTGGCGCTGGTGCTCTATCTCGCGCTCTAGCGTGCGCGCCTACCGGTCGTGGGGCCGGTTTCCGGAGGCCACGCCCGCGGCCGTGCTGCCCGTAATCTGGCGGTCCGAGCCGCCACCGCTCGATCGTGCCAGTGGCCCGCTCCTCGCGTACGCGTGCGGACGGAGCTACGGCGACAGCTGCCTCAACGACGGCGGCGTGCTGCTCGACGTGAGCCGGCTCGACCGCCTGATCTCGTTCGATACCGATGCGGGGCTGCTGCGCTGCGAGGCGGGCGTCACCCTGGCGCAGGTCCTCGAGCTCACGATGCCGCGCGGCTGGTTCCTCCCCGTCGTGCCGGGCACCCGGTGGGTTTCGGTGGGCGGCGCGATCGCCAACGACATTCACGGCAAGAACCACCATCGCGCCGGCACGTTCGGCGCACATGTCCGCCGGCTCGAGCTGCTGCGCTCGAGCGGTGAGCGGATCACCTGCACCCCGGCCGACCCCATCTTCCAGGCCACGGTGGGCGGCCTTGGCCTCACCGGGGTCATTCTCTGGGCCGAGATCGCGCTCAAGCGAGTGGCAGGGGCCGGCATCGCGATGGAGCGCATCCGGTTTGCCGGCCTGGACGGCTTTCTGGAGCTCGCCGCCGAGGACGCCCGCTACGAGTATACCGTGGCCTGGGTGGACTGCCTGGCCCGCGGGCGTCGTCTGGGCCGGGGGATCTACCTTCGCGGCGACCATGCGGCGGTCGATGGGGCACCGCCCTCGCCGCTCGAGCCGCCACGCCTCCGCATCCCGGCCGACGCGCCCCGCGGCCTGGTGAACGCCGCCACCATGACGGTCTTCAATGAGGCGTACTATCGCGCCGGGCTTCGCGCCCGCCGCCGCGCCACGGTGCCGTACGTGCCCTTCTTCTTTCCCTTGGACGCCGTGGGCGACTGGACCCGACTGTACGGTCCCAAGGGATTCGTACAATACCAGTGCGTCGTCCCCGAGACGCCCGGCGGCGAGGCCATCCGCACGCTGTTCGACCGCATTGCCCGCTCGGGCGAGGCGGCGTCGCTGGCCGTTCTCAAGCGTTTCGGCGAGGCTCGGTCCCCGGGATGGCTGTCGTTTCCCCGCCCGGGGCTCACCCTCGCCGTGGACTTCCCCTTCCGCGGCCCGTCCACGCTGCGGTTGCTCGACGAGCTCGATGCCATCGTGGCCGCGGCCGGAGGTGCCGTCTATCCGGCGAAGGACGCCCGCATGAGTCCCGCGAGCTTCCGGGCGTTCTTCCCCGGCGCCGACCGGCTGGAGTCCCAGCGTGATCCCCGATTCTCGTCCTCGTTCTGGCGGCGGGTCCGTGCCGCCTGACGGTCTCCGCGTGCTCATCGTCGGGGCCAGCTCGGCGATTGCAACCGAGACGGCCCGAGCCTACGCCGAACGCGGCGCCCGGATGGTGGTCACCGCACGAACGCCGGAGCGGGCCGAGGCGGTGGCCGCCGACCTCCGCGTCCGGGGCGCCGCCGACGTGCGCGCGATGACCCTCGATGTGACCGATCACGCCACGTGCGAGACGGCGATCGCGGAGGCCTGGAGCGCGTTCGACGGACTCGACGTGGCGTTGCTGGCCCCCGGCGTGTTGCCCGACCAGGCTCGCTGCCAGAGCGACGTGCCCGCCGCGCTTCACGCGCTCGACGTCAACTTCCTCGGAATCGTCGCCCTGCTCACACCACTCGCGAATCGGTTCGAAGCCGCCCGCCGGGGCTGCATCGCGGTGATCGCCTCGGTGGCGGGCGACCGCGGGCGGCAGAGCAACTACGTGTACGGAGCCGCGAAGGGAGGCATCGACCGGTTTCTCCAGGGCCTCCGGAACCGACTGCACCGCTCGGGCGTCAGCGTGGTCACCCTCAAGCCCGGCTTCGTCGATACCCCGATGACGGCCGGGCTCGCGCAGGGCGCGCTGTTCGTGAGCGCCCGCCGGGCCGGGCGCGCGGTCTACCGTGCGATCGAGCGCCGGCACGACGTCGCGTACGTCCCCTGGTTCTGGCGTCCAATCATGCTGGTGATCCGCTGCATCCCTGAGCGGGTCTTCAAGCGGCTCCGTCTATAGCTCCTCTGCTCAGCTCGTTGGAGGCTCGGGGAGGAGGCAGCTGGACCAGCCCCGTGGCCCTGCGGTGCAAAGGTGCCGAGCGACAGGATCAGTCCTATCCAGGATGGCGACGGACGACAGCTACGCGTCATCGTCAGTACAGAACTGCTCTTGTGCGTGCCTCGGACACGCCCGAGCGTGCCGTCCAAGTGGAATACCGGCCTTGAGTTCCGCTGGGGTGCCTGGAAGGTTCAGCGGGTGTCCACAAGGTGGTCTCGCAGACGGGTGGCCTGCCCCAAGCCGCCCTACCGCCACAGGGAGGTCTCGCCTATCTTCCCGGCCGCTTACGCCCTGACCCCCGCCCCAGGAGCGTTTCTGGATCTGCCCAACCAGCACCGGATTCCGCTCACCTGGCTGCTCGAGAACGCCGGGCCATCGATCCGGTACCGCACCTACACCGAGCTCGCCCCGGCGGGGTTTGCCACGCCCGAGACTGTCTCCACGGCCTTGGCAGCCCTGCTCGATTCCAAGATGGCCCTCGCCGTGGTGAAGAAGCAGAAGGACACCGGGGTATGGGGGGGCAACCTGCTCGGCCTGGCACCCTCGGCGCCCCAGGGTATCAAGGACGTCGGCACCATTCCACAGTATCGTCGGCTGCTGCAGCTCGGGTGGCCGCGTTCCGGCCGCCCATTCAAGCTGGCCGACCGGGTACTGTTCCGTCTGCTGAGCCGCGACGAAGACCCGTCGCTCTTGTTCGAGTTCCAAAAGACCGCAAAGCTGGACCCCGGCGCCGAGATCTGGGCGCGCGACATCATGCGGGAGGCCGCGTCGGCCGCGCTGGCGGAGGCGGGATACGCGGACGACCCGCGGCTCCGCGGTTCGGGCCACAAGATTGCGAACGCCATCTCGCAGTTTCTTCGCAGCCCCGTTGCCGAGAAGCCGTTCATCAAATCCGGCAGCCAGTTCGTGCTGCACCCCGAGGCGCACCCACCGAGCTGGTACTCCGTGGCCATGCTGGCGTCCATGCCCAACCTGCAGCGGGAGCGCGCCGGATTCACCGAGCGGCTTGGGCACTATCTCGCGCAGCCGGCGCCGAAAAAGGCCTACGCCATCCAGGTGGGCAAGCGCACCGTCAAACCGCAGCACCTGCTCCTGGGCGACCCAATCGAGGCAGATACCAAGGGACAGCCCAAGGACATTCCTCTGGCGCTGCATTACATCGAGCTGATGGCCCGGATGGGGGCGTTGCCATGGGCGCCCGTGGCCACGCGGGCGCTGGGCCGGCTGCTCAAAGAGTGCGACGAGATAGGGATCTGGCGGCCCAAGAACCTGCGATCGCAGCCCAAGGCCATCAACAAGATCACGTACCACTACTACCCGCTGCAGCCGGAAGCGAAGACGCCGGAGGGCCGGGAAGTCGATGTCACTTTCCGACTGGCGCTGATCACAAAACAGCTCGGTTGGCAGCTCGATTACGTCTGATCGCCGCCGAAGACCGTTGCGGGACTGAGCGTAGTATTGCAAACTACTCACCATGCCTCGCATCAATCTCACGCACTTCGGCTTCACCCCCACTGAGAGCCTCGTGTATGAGGTGTTGCTGACCGGCGGCCCGGGAACGGGCTACGCCATTGCACGGTCGGCCGGGCTCGCCCGGGCCAATGCGTACAGTGCGCTCGAAGGCCTGGTCGCAAAGGGGGCCGCTCGAGTCGAGGGGGGTCGGCCAAAACGCTACCGACCGGAGACTCCGGCCGCGCTACTCGCCCGCATTTCGACCGACCACGGCCTCGCAATGGAGCGCCTGAGCACTGATCTCGACGCCGTGACGGTGCCCGCCACCACGACCCTGGTGGAGATCGAATCCGGACGGGCGGTGCTGCAGCTCATCAGCCACGACGTGACCCGGGCCGGGACGTCGGTGGCGCTCCTGGCGCCGCCCGATGCGTATCCGCTCCTCGCACCCGCCCTCAGGCGGCCATATTCCGCCGGCGTTCCTCTCGTCCTCTGCGCCACGAGCCCGGTCGATCTCGGCTTTGCGGTGGTGGAAGTCGTCGGCAACTCACAGCGCTGGCCGGGCATGCCGATCATCAGCGTGGTGGATGACACAAGCGCGCTGATGGCAGCCCGCCAGGGCGGGGACGTGCGAGGGCATTGGAGCACCGCCCCCGCGTTCGTCGCGGGCGCCCGGCTGGCCCTCGAACACTTTCGCGGCAGGCCATGACCGATCCCCTTGATGACGCGCTGGCCGAGCTGCAGCGCGAGTACCTGGCCGAGTTTCCCGAGCGCCTCGACGAGCTCCGCACGGACATTTCGGCATTCCGTGCGCTGAGACCCGAAGCAGCCGCGTCCCTCAAGACCCGGTTTCACCGCCTCGCCGGCTCGGGCGGTTCGTACGGGTTTCCGGAGATCAGCGTCCTCGCCCGGGAGATGGAGCAGTGGATGGCGACCAAGCCGGCCCCCGGTGAAGCGCCCCGGCTGGACGCGGCCGTGGACCGCCTGGCTGCGCTGTTCCGCCAGGCGCAGGCGGCACTGGGCGCGCCGCCCCGCGCCGCGGATGGGCAGCGACGCGCCATGCTCATCCTCCCACCGTCGCCCGACGCCGACCGTCTCGTCGCGGCCCTCGAGGCCGAAGGCTACGCCGTGAGGCGAGGCCACCGCCTGGACGATCCCGCGCAGATCCCGCCGGCCGAGCGCCCGGATCTGCTGGTGATCGGGACCGCCGCCGGCGAAGGCGACCCCTCGGCGGTCGCCTCGACGTGGACGGCCCGGACCGCCCGCCCGCGCGCAGTGGTGCTCATCGAGACGCTGCGCGCGGTCGATCGCCTGCGCGCGATCGCCTCGGGCGTCGATGCGGTGGTGGCCATCGAGCGGATGCTCGAGGACCTCCCCCGGTACGCCCGCACATTGGCCCAGGCGGGCGCGCCACCTTCGAGCATCCTCCTCGTGGAACACGACGCCGAGCGGGCGGCCACGGTCGCTCGGAGCCTCGAAGCGGCGAACATCCGTGTCGTCCGCTGCGCCCTCGCACAGGCGGTCCAGGAGTTACTCGACCGCGAGGTGCCGGGCTTGATGCTGCTGGCCACCAGCCTGCCGGACGGCAGCGGCAGCACGGTAGCGCGCATCGTCCGCGAGGATCCGCGCTTCCGGATGATGCCCATCGTCTTCGTGGGGCCCGACGACGTGACCGAGCGAGTCTCGGCGCTTCAAGCGGGCGGGGACGACTATCTCACGGCACCGCCCGATGCGGAGCTGCTGCTGCAGACCGTCGTGGTCCGCGCCGAGCGCGGCCGCCGGCTTCGCGAGCTGCTGCTGCGTGATCCCCTCACGGGATTGCTCAACCATTCCACCATCGTCGGCGAGCTGGAGTACGCGGTGGACTATGGCCGGCGCCACGGGGGCCCGCTTTCGCTGCTCGTGTTCGATTTCGACCGGTTTCACGATGTGAACGAGCAGTTCGGCCATCTGGTGGGTGATCAGGTGCTGCGCCACATCGCCAACGTCTTCCGGGCCAACGTCCGCGCGAGCGACCTCATCGGGCGGTTCGGCGGCGAGGAGTTCGCGATGGTCCTGCGGGGCGTCGGCGCCGACGGCGCGGCCGTCGTGGCCGCCAAGCTCAGGCGGGTCTTGGGTGAGCAGTCGGCGACCACCGCCGAGGGCGTCATCATTCCGCTGCACGTGAGCGTCGGCTGGGCCTGCTACCCGAGCCACGGCACGACGGCAGGCGAGCTGGTGCACGCCGCGGTGAGATCGATGCAGCGGGAGAAGGCCGAGAAAGGCTGAGGAACCGAAGGCCCGAGAGGACGGAGAAGACGAAAAGGGGGCGGAGAGGTCCCGGTCCAGCGGACTCTCCGCCCCCTTTTCGTCTTCTCCCGTCCTTTCAGGCCTTCACTCCCTAGTGCCTGAACCCTCCGGACAGCGGCATCACGTCGCGCGGGTTCTTTTCATCCCCGAACAGCAGCCTGCCTTCGCGGAACGTGGCGCCCCGAAGCGTGAGCGCGAGCACCTCGCCCAGCTCCGAGACCAGGTGCACCTCGATCTTGTCGCGCACTTCCTGCGGCAGATCCTCGAGGTCGGGCTCGTTCTCCCGGGGGAGAATGATCCGGGTGATACCCGCCCGGACCGCGCCCAGCACCTTCTCCTTCACGCCGCCGATCGGGAGCACCCTCCCTCGAAGCGTGATCTCGCCGGTCATGGCGATGTCATGGCGGACCGCGCGTCCCGAGAGCGTGCTCACGACCGCGCTCGCCATCGTTACGCCGGCGGACGGCCCATCCTTCGGGATGGCACCGGCCGGCACGTGGATGTGGAGGTCCCGATCGAACATCTCGTCCGCGATCTGGAGCCCCGCCGCATGAGAGCGGGCGTAGGTCCAGGCGGCGCGGGCCGACTCCTTCATGACGTCGCCCAGCTGGCCAGTGAGGACCAGCTCGCCCTTGCCGCGCATCGTGCTCGCCTCGACGAACATGATGTCCCCGCCGGTCGGGGTGTAGTACATCCCCGTCGCGACGCCGACCTCATCGTGCCGCGCCATCTTCTCGGGATGCACCTTCGGACGGCCGAGCAGGTCGTCCACCATCTCCCGGTCCACCGTGATCGGCCCGTCCTCCCCCGAGGCGAACTTGCGCGCCACCTTGCGCGCCAGCCGCCCGATCTCCCGCTCGAGCTGACGCACGCCGCTTTCACGGGTGTAGCTGGTGATGACCTCGGCCAGCGCCTCGTCGTCGATCGTGAGCTTCTCGGGGCTCACCCCGTTCTCGGTGAACTGCCGCGGGATGAGGTACTTCCGGGCGATCTCCTGCTTCTCCCGCTCGGTGTAGCCCGCGAACTCCACCACCTCCATCCGGTCCAGCAGCGGGCCCGGGATGTTCTGGATGAAGTTGGCCGTGGCGATGAACAGCACCTCGCTCAAGTCGAACGGCACGCCGAGGTAGTGGTCCACGAACGAATCGTTCTGGGCCGGATCGAGCACCTCGAGCAGCGCGCTCGCCGGGTCGCCCTGGAACGAGACCCCGAGCTTGTCCACCTCGTCGAGCAGGAAGACCGGGTTCTTGGTGCCCGCCTGCTTCATCCCCTGAACGATGCGCCCGGGCATGGCGCCCACGTAGGTGCGCCGATGGCCGCGGATGTCGGCCTCGTCGCGCGCGCCGCCGAGCGAGATGCGGACGTACTTCCGCCCCATCGCCCGGGCGATGCTCTTGGCCACGGACGTCTTTCCGACGCCGGGCGGCCCGACGAACAGCAGGATCGGGCCGCGGGCGCGGTCGTCGTCGTTGCCTTTCACCGCCGTGTTCGGGCCCGGTACGGTCGCGGTCGCCTGCGGCACGTCGGTGGACTCGCCGTCGGCCACTTCCGCCGCCTTCCGGTCTGCCTTCGCCTCCCCACCTTCGGCCGCTTCGGCGGCGCCGTCCTGCTGCATGCGGAGCTGCCGGACCGCGAGGAACTCGAGCACGCGATCCTTCACGTCACCCAGCGCATAATGGTCCTCGTCGAGGATCGTCTGCGCCTCGGGCAGCGAGAGGTGCTCCTTGCTCCGCACGTTCCAGGGCAGCTCGACCACGTTCTCGAGGAAGGTCCGGATGACCTGGCTCTCCATCGACTCGCGGCCGATGCGGGTGAGCCGGTTGAACTCCCGGTCCACCTCTTTGCGGGCATCAGGCGGAAGATCGAGCGCCTCGATCTTCTCCCGAAGCTCCTGCAGGTCGTCGCGCTCGTCGCCTTCACCCAGCTCGCGCTGGATCGTCTTGAGCTGCTCGCGGAGGAACATCTCGCGCTGCCGCTCGCCCAGCTCCTCCTGGACCTGGGACTTGATGTCCTCCTGGGCGTCGAGCACCCCGATCTGCCGCTGGACGTGCACCAGCACCCGGCGGAGCCGCTCTTCCACGCTCAGCGTCTCGAGCAGCGCCTGCCGCTGGGCCGGCGTGATGTCGATGTACCCGGCCACCAGGTCGGCGAACCGGCCGGGCTCGTTGACACCGGCCAGCACCTGCTGAACCACCTCGTCCGGTAGACCGGACTTCTGGCCCAGCTCGGCGGCGCGCGCGCGGGCCTCCCGATGGAGTGCCACGAACGCCGGGTCCTCGGCACTGATGGGCAGCATCTCCTCGGCCTCACGGACCACGGCCTGGAGATACCCCTCGCGCTCGCTGTAGTGGATCGCGATGCCGCGCTGCTCGCCGTGCAGGAGGAGCTGCATGCCCGACAGGCCACGCTGCAGCTGCCCGATCTTGGCGATCGTTCCGATGGTGTAAAGGACCTCGGGGTTCACGCTCTCGACGTTCTGCCGCTGCGACACGGCGAACACGAGCCGCTCCGGCGTGGCGAGCGCGGCCTCGATGGCGCGCAGGGTCGCAGGGCGACCGGCACCGATCGGGGCGGTGACTCCCGGAAACAGCACCACCTCTCTCAGAGGCAGCACTGGCAAGGTCATTCGTTCGGCCATGTAGAGACTACTCCTTCCAACCTCGTCCATCGAGGAAACTACGGTCCCGCGTGATCGGGCCCGGAAATGCACCGAGCGTGCCACCGGTGTGAAGGATCTCGGACCGTGCTATCAAACAACTTATGGGACCGGGGGGTTTCCGGCTCGCGCCGGAGCGGCAGACGCTGCCGCCAGGGTGCGAGTCACCGTGCCAATTTGACGGGCGTCGGAGAGTCACGCCCTGGCTCCGGTCGCTCCGACAGCGCGCGAACCAGGAGCGCCGCTCGCCTGTCGCCGGCCGACCCACGATGGAACGCGGAGGGCCCAGACGGGCCTCAGTTCAGTTGCCGCTGGCCGCGCGCGGGTACAGATTGGGTGCCATGTTCAGCGGTTCCAACACTTCCCGTACCGGTCCCCGCTGCCCATCCGGGGACGCTCCGAACCGCCCCGCCCATGACCGACTCGGCCGATAAGCCGCTGGCGGCACGCCTGGCCGACGCGCTCGGCGACGCGTATACCATCGAGGGGGAAATCGGCCGGGGAGGTATGGGCGTGGTGTACCGGGCTCGCGACGAACGCCTGCAACGGCGGGTCGCGATCAAGGTTCTGCCACCCGAGCTGGCCTTCCAGCGGGACATCCGCGAGCGCTTCACTCGCGAGGCCCAGACCGCTGCCCGCCTCTCGCACCCGAACATCGTCCCGATCCACACGGTCGGCGAGGGCCAGGGCCTGGTCTACTTCGTCATGGGCTATGTGGACGGCGAGTCGGTGGCCGCGCGCATCCGGCGCCGCGGCAAGCTGCCGGTCGACGAGGCCCGGCGCATCATGATGGAAGCCGCCGACGCGCTCAGCGCCGCCCACGCTCTTTCCATCATTCACCGCGACATCAAACCCGACAACATTCTGCTCGAGGGTCCCCGCGGGCGGGTCATGGTGACCGACTTCGGGATCGCCAAGGCACTGTCGTCCTCTTCGGGCGCGACGCTCACGGGCGCGGGGGTGGCGATCGGGACGCCGGCGTTCATGAGTCCCGAGCAGGCCGCGGGCGAGCGGGACATCGACGGTCGGTCGGACGTGTACAGTCTCGGCGTGGTGAGTTACCAGATGCTCACCGGCGAGCTCCCGTTCAACGCGCCCACGGTGGCCGGCATTCTGATGAAACAGATCACCGAGCCGGCACCGGACCTGCGGAGCCGCCGCCCGGACGTCCCGGAGGATCTCGCCCTCACGGTGAGTCGGTGCCTGGAGAAGGACCCCGAAAACCGCTGGCCGAGCGCGGACGCCCTGCGGCGATCGCTCGAGAGCCGGTCGGTGAGCGGCTACCGTCCGACCGGAACGACCTTCAAGGGTCAGCAGCCGGGGCCCGTGCCCTCACCGCGCCCGCTGACGGGCAGCCGAGCCCGGCCGACCGGGAGCTCGGGCGACCGGCGCGACCTGGGCCGGCCAATCCCCGGCCAGCGTCCGGTGCCGCCGCTCGCGCCGCGCGGCAGCGCGGCCCGCCGGCGCGATCTGGGCCAAGGACGGGATCGCGACCGCGACAAGGATCTGGTGCCCGATACCGGCGAGCCCAGGATCGTGCAGCGCGTGCGCGGGCAATTCGCGAGCTGGGCGGCGGTGAGCCTGGGATGCCTCGGTATCAACATCGCCACCGGCATCCATGATCCCTGGTTCCTGTTCCCCATGTTCGGCATGGGCATCGGGCTGTTCCGGGGATACTCTCAGCTCTGGCAGTCGGGCTACAGCTGGCGCGACGTGCTCACCCGCCCGCCCGCGCCGGACGCCATCGAGACCACGATGGTCAAAGGCTCGTCGCGGCTCGGTCGCCAGCTTCCGCCGCCCAAGCCCGACGAGTTCGGCGTGCACCTGGGCTCCATCCAGCAGGTCCAGGGCGACCGGCAGGCCATCCTCAAGCTGCTCGACCGGCTGCCGGCCTCCGAGCGGAAGATGCTGCCCGAGGTTCAGCAGACCGTGGACGCCCTGTACGAGCGGGCGACCGATCTCGCCCGGACGCTGCATGCGCTCGACAGCAGCATGAACACGGAGGAGCTGATCCAGATCGACGAGCGGCTGGCGGCGCTCAACCGCGAGCCGGACGATCCCGAGCGGGCGCGCCGGCTCAACCTGCTCGGGCGCCAGCGTCAAGCCATCGTCGACATTCAGAGCCGGCGCGGCCAGGTGGCGGGCCACCTGGAGTCGTGCGTGCTGGCGATGCAGAACGTGCGCTTCGATCTGCTGCGCCTTCGTTCCGCCGGCGTCGCCGCCGTGCTCGGCGACCTCACCCAGGCCACTCAGCAGGCCAAGGCGCTCTCCCGCGACGTGGACAACGCGATCGCCGCCGCGGGCGAGATCCGCGAGGCCATGCGTCCCTAAGCCACGCTCGTCCGCTTTCGCTGTAGCCTATCCGTTCATCCTCGATCACCTTCGGAGTTCCAACGATGTCCTTTCGTCCTGACCGAGGACTCGGTCTCCAAGGCAACCGGCGTGAGCAAAGCCAACCTCGAGTTCTTCCGCGTCCACGAGACGGAGATCGATCGGATGACGAAGGAAATGCAGGCGGCGGGCGGGGAGACCGAGGCATCCGGCAGCGATGCCGGCGAGCCGAGCGACTCCTTTCCAGCACATTGGGATCCTAAGCTTAGAATTCCACGTGGACAAGTTGTCGCG